>Ga0182024_10007337_pt1 | contig 23790 bp, 20 predicted proteins | sample P32metaG_FD_120480 | JGI IMG/M metagenome (GOLD analysis project Ga0182024, IMG submission 120480) | Permafrost microbial communities from Stordalen Mire, Sweden - P3-2 metaG (Illumina Assembly) | ecosystem: Environmental > Terrestrial > Soil > Wetlands > Permafrost | place: Sweden: Stordalen... | reverse complement strand
CGGTACGCCGACCGTCGCCACCGGTTGCGAATAGTTTACAGATCCCGCCGTGGTGACCTGCGGCGCCGATTGGGTGGCCACATTCGGAAGCGTTCCAGCCTGCGTCTGCGTGTAGCTGAATTGATTGGGTCCCGGTCCGACGGAGGATACGGCATAGAATCCGTCAAACCCCGGAGCCAGCGCGGCGATCGTAGGGTTGGTGCCCGCGGGAAATTGAATGCCCTGAATTTGCACGGCATCTCCCACCTGCACGGAAAGAGGCGGTGCCGAGGCAGTATTCGCCGCCGTAACTGTAACGATATTACCAAGCCCGTTATTGGTCCGGGAAATGGCGGTAATGGAGTTACTCGACTGCTGACTCAAGTCCACGATTCCCAGTGAGCCCAGCGTTCCAGGTGTGGCCAACGCCCAGTTGAGGTGCGGCTCCACGGCAACCCGCGTATTCGAACCGGTACTGATGGATACAATTCCCGCATACGTTGGCGGATTGGTGGTCACGTCCACCAGGACTCCATAATTTCTCTGTTGCATGGCCACCAGGGCGCGGCCCGTGACCGGATTGATTCCCACCGCTCCCGGACTGTCCTGCAAAGCCGGGAGCACGAAGCTGACCTGTCGGGCACTGAGGTCCACCACGGCAATCGTTTTGGTCGTGGAGTTCACCACCAACGCGATATTTCGAACCGAGTCGATGGCAACGCTGGTGGGCCCGGAAGGCTGGCAGTTGGAGGATGCCGAACCAACGCTAGCCGTGCAGAGATTAGTGATCAAAGTGGCAGTGGGAGGACTGCTTGGGACATCGCCTGTGCCTTTGAGGTCGATCAGCGTAATGTCGTTCGATCCTTTGTTCGCCACCACCGCTACTCCCGTCGCAGGGTTGACAGCGACGTCGCTGGGCATTGACATTGCGGCCGAGCCCACCGCCATCCGGGTCGAGCTTGGTGCGGCGTAAGTCGGCTGAACCGCCAAATTGCTGACCGCAAATTTTGTGGGGTCGCTATTACTCTTTATGGCCACGGGATACAGTCCGGGCACAGTGAAATCGCCGGAGTTCGATCCGCCTCCGATGGTCACCGTCAATTGCCTGGTGCTGTTGATGGATTGACTGGGCGTGAGCTGGATCCCGCGGAGCTGACCGTTGTAAGTCGCATTGACAGCCGGTGCCGCCGGATTGCTTCCCGTTCCGAAGAATCCTCCATCCACCGTGAAGGTTTGGATTCCCGCGGTGTCTTGGGCAATGGTGGTCGGCGTGAGTCCAACCAGGCCGGGACGCACTCCCGCAACTGTAATCTCGCATAGCGACGCATCCGCCGAGCCATCCGGCTTTGTGCACGGTTGAATCGCTCCGGCCTGTTCGGAGACACCAATCTGAAAGATGCCCGAAGGCGGCGGAACCGCCAGAATGTAATCCGGAATGCGCGCACGGATCACCGAGCTGGAAATGTCCGAGACGAAAGTAGAATCCAACTGCACGTTATTGATGAAAACATTTTCCGTGGAAATAAAATTGGTTCCGGTGATGTAAATATCCTGGAAAAGGCCGCCCAACGCGGTTGTAGCGGGGCTGACCGAAGTAACCGTGGGAGTTGACGCAGTCACCACGGTAACCGTCGCGGTGGCCGTCACCGAAGTGTCCGCCACCGATGTGGCTGTGATGATGACCGTGCTCGGCGAAGGAACTGTAGTTGGTGCAGTGTATACGCCGGAATTGGCGCCGATTGAGCCATAGATGGTGGGCGACGAGCCGCTGGGCGGCGTGGGAAGAGTCCAGGTAACATTGTCGCAGGTGGGAGTGGAGGTGATGTTGCACCCGGGATTGTTCACGGATGCGGCAAACAGGAATGTTTCCGTCGTGCCTACAGTGGCTGAGGTTGGAGTGAGCACGATACTGATTCCAGTGACGATAGTCAGAGAGGCGGACGCAGTTTTTGTGGTATCGGCTTGCGCGGTGGCCGTGACAGTCACCTGTGGTGCAACCGTGGGAGTGCCGCTGACGGTTACCGAAGGAAGTGTGGGCGGGGCGGTGTAAAGCCCGGTGGCGTCGATGCTGCCGCAATTCGTCGCCAGAATGCTGCTCAGTGTTTCGCAGGCCAAGGACCAGGTGATGGCCGTATTGGTGTTGCCGGTCACGATGCCGCTGAAGAGCTGCGTCCGGTTGGTAATCACGCTGGCGGTCGTTGGCGAAATAGTAATCGTTACGGTGGAGGAAGCGCTGCTTCCGCAACCCAGCGCTCCCAGCGCCGCCGCAAGAGTCAGTATTGCAGAATATTTCCACCAACTCATCCCAGCCCTCCCAAAATTCCTCAACCTTCGCGCTCGCATGGCAAGCCGTATCGCAAGCTTCAATCCGTGGCGCTTGTCGGGACTTCCGATTTTCCAATCATGCATATCAATTCCGCCCCTGCTCTTTCGGCAATTAAAATGTCCGGCTCACCGTGAACCGGAAAGTGCGTATCGGATCGAAGAAATTGGTCCGCTGCGGATTATTAAACGCATTCACGATCGCCGGGACAACCTGACCATTCCAAACGTCCTGGGGAAGTCCCCTGGAATAAGACGTCCAATTCGGGTCAAAGCAATTGGTGGTGACCCCTGCGGTCGGATTACACAACGTGGTCACCGCGACCGCGTTGTTCACATTCCCGGGGAATTGAGTTTGCGGCGCCGTGATCACTTCGGACATGCGGTTAAAATTGTATGCCCAAAAAATTCGGAAAGGCGCCTGCACGATGGGCAGTTGAATGACAAGTTCAAGTCCCGCCGAAGTGCGCGGCTTGAAATTCGTGCCGGGCTGAAACGGAAGCGACGCACCCAATCTTGGAGTATTGGATCCATTTAGAGGCGGAAACGTGTTCTGTAATGTGCTCAAGTCCGTGGAATTGAGCTGCAATTGGTCACGTTGTATGGCCCCGGTTGCGCCTGCATCTCCAAAAATAGACAGGGCCACGTGCGGGAAAAGAGGGATGCGGTATTCGAAATTAGCGACCATTTCGGTATCGCCGCCCGGAAACGAAGTTTGATAACTCAGAGTCGGGATGTTGATCGTGCCATTCATAGGGTTACCGTTGCCATCCAATGTATGCGGATTTGAATAGTTGACAGGGGTGCTCGAGAGCGTAGGCACAAACACCACCGGCGACACTGTGCGGATGTCAAACCCGCGCAGGGTGTCCTCGCCACCTAGATAAAACCTGCTGAAGGGAGGAATCACTTTGCCGCCGTACCCTGACTCGAAGGCCCCTAGAAGCCGTACTGCGATGACGTTACGGTGGTGATAATTGGGGCGAAAATATTTGGCTTCGACGATTTCCGAAACTGTATTTACGTTGCCACCGAGGGGGCCTCCCTCAAAAGACGTGGAAAGAAAGAGGCTCCTTCCATGCGTGGGGTTCACCGGATTATCCACCGTGTTATAACTCAGGGTCGGGGTAACTTTGCTCTCATGAATGCCGGCGAGCGAGGACGGCCCCGCGAGTTGTTGAAATTGCAATACGCTGAATAACGCCGTGGATGCCGTGCTTAGCCCTGTGATGCTCGTAGCTGTAAATCCGTAGGTCACTCCCAGTCGAGCGAAGCTGAACTTTTTCATGGGATAGCTGGCAAAAAGGGTAAAGCCGTCGCTGTTCTGAATGTAGTTTTGCTCGGTGTTGGGGTTCAACTGCACCTGATAGCCCAGCGCCAAGGATGTTTGCGTGGCCTGGTTGAAATTGTAGCGGCTCACGAACACCGTGAATCCGGTGCTGATCGGCCGGTCGAACAGATACGGCTCGGTAAATCCGAAGGAAGCGTTGGTTTGAAGAGTGCCGACGTTCCCGCTCAGGGTGAGTGTTTCGCCGAGCCCCAGAAAATTGTTGGTCTGATAGGTCAATCCGATGTAGGTGCCGGCGAATCCGCTGATGCCGCCCGACAGGCTGATGGACTGCTTTCCCTTCTCCTTCAGCTTCAGGAGAATGTCCACGGTGCCCTGCTTGACGTTGCGCTTGATCTCGGCGGCATCCGGCTTCACGGCATCGAAATAATCCAGTTGATTCAGCCGCAAGAGGCTCAGTTCCCACAAGTTGTTGCGGAACATGTCGCCTTCGTTGAGCAGCAATTCGCGGCGGATAACCTTGTCGCGCGTCCCTGTGTTGCCGGTGAAATCGATGCGCCGCACGAAGAATTGTTTTTGCTGGTCGAACGCGAAGGTCAGATCGACCGTTTTGGTGTCGTCGTGCACTTCCGTATCCGGCACGGCGGTGAAATCGATGAACCCGAAATTTCCGTACAGCTTGGTGTAATCCTCAATGGCCTTGCGGACCTTGGCCACGCTGAAGATGTCGCCCTTCTTCATAGGAAATGCGGATTCCAGATATGCGGTTTTGAAAAACAGGCCTTCATCTGGGTTGGCGTTGCGCACGTGAATCGTGCCCATTCGGTAGCGCTCGCCCTCCTCGATGGGAATGGTGATATTCGTGGCCCTGCCCTGGTGAACACCGACCAAAGGAACTCCTTTGGGCAATACTCCTTGATTGATTGTCACATTCTCGACGATCGGTTCTTTCACGATCACTTTGAAATAGCCGTTGTCCTGATACAGGCCGCGAATTCCGATTTCCATGTCCTCGTCCAGCTTGGGGCGGTCGAACGTCTTGGATAAGACTGGAACGAAGTACGGCCACACCGGCCCGAGAGGAACGCCGTAAGGCTTGGAATTGCGCATGGTGCGAATAATTTTACCGGCGGAAAATGCCGTATTTCCAGTAATGATAATTTTGCCGACTTTTACCTTGGGGCCTTCATTGATGTTGAAGGTAAGCTTGACGGCGTTCGTCCCGGGGAGTCGTTCAAAGGTGGGTTTGACGGTAGCGAATTGACGCCCGTGCTCGGCCAGCAATTCCTTAATCACCACTTCCGCTTTTTTAATTCGCGTGGGATCGAATTGGCTTTCAATCGAGAGGCCGACTTTGCGATCCTTAAATCGATCCAGAATGTCGGATTCGGAAACCGATTTGTTGCCCTTGTATTCAATACGGCGGACGATGGGGCGCTCGGTCACATAAAAAATAATAATTTTCTGGTTGGGTTTGTCCGCGCTGTCTTCGATTTCCAGGCGGATGTCCTCAAAATACTGGGTATTCCACATGGCGTGGAAATCGCGGCGCAGCGCGTCCTCATTGACCGCGTCGCCGGGCCGGGAAAAAATGCGCGCGCGCAGGGTTTCGCTGCGGATTCTTCGATTGCCCTGGAATTCGATGCGCTCAATGGTGGGAGTTCCAGCCGATGCAGCGGTCGCAGGCCTTTGCGGCGCTTCTGGCGATTGTGGCCCGGAGAGAGCCTGCGCGGATGCGCCGGGCGCGAGACACACAACCACGACGGCAAGCAGGCAAAGCAAGCTTGCGCGCAGCGTCGTGACAAAACACGAATATTTTCTTGCGGCCAGAGGAATACTCAAGGCCGCTTCCACCGGAACAAAATTGTACGCTCCCCCCAAACGGGCTCAAGAACTTGAGCCCGCCCTGCGCGCGTAGGATTCGCTAGTGGGATACCGGGGTTGCTTCGACCACCGGTCGGAATCCGAGCCCGTCATTTGTTACGTAGACTTCCAGCGTAGCCGGGCGCTGCAGGCCCCCCTGTATCAGCGCCTCCGACAACGGATCTTCGACGTACTTTTGCAATGCCCGCCGCAACGGACGCGCACCATAACTGCGGTCCCCGCACGTTTTCTCGAGGAGCCACTGGCGCGCTTCCGGCGTCAGCACGATCTGTACCTGACGGTGGATCAGAGTGTCGTTGGTCATGCCGACCAACAAATCAATGATGCGGAGCAGGTCTTCATCACCCAACGGGTTGAACAGGATAATTTCATCCAGACGATTCAAAAACTCCGGATTGAAAACGCGCTTCACTTCGCTGAGCACCAGTTCGTCCATGCTCTTCGCCGTGCCCTCTTCCGCGGCCGATTGGAATCCCATCGTGGACCGCTTCTGAAGGTGCCGCGCGCCGAGGTTCGAGGTCATGATCAGAATCGTGTTGCGGAAATCGACCGTATTGCCCAGCCCGTCGGTCAATTGCCCGTCCTCAAATACCTGGAGCAGGATATTGTACACATCCGGGTGGGCCTTTTCGACTTCATCCAGCAGGATCACCGAATACGGAGTGCGCCGCACACGTTCGGTCAGTTGGCCGCCCTCTTCATATCCCACGTATCCTGGAGGCGCGCCGATCAGTTTGGAAACGGAATGCTTCTCCATGTATTCGGACATGTCGAAGCGGATCAACGATTTCTCGCTGCCGAACAGGAACTCGGCGAGGCGCCGCGCGACTTCAGTCTTGCCGACGCCGGTCGGGCCGAGAAACAGAAAGCATCCAACGGGGCGTCCCGGAGCCTTCAGTCCGGCGCGGCTGCGGCGAATCGCACGAGCCAGGGCGGTAATTGACTTGTCCTGGCTGATGACGCGCTTGTGCAGTTCGATTTCGATGCGCAGCAGTTTTTGCTGTTCGTCTTCCTTGATCGAGGTGACGGCGATTCCGGTCCAGCGCGCCACCACGTCCTCGATGTCTTCGCGCGTGACGATGCCGGTGTGCGTGTCGTCGAGCTTCAGCCGCTCGCGCACGGCGCGGAGATTTTCCTTTTCCTTGCGTTCTTCCTCGGAATAAAAGCGCGCCTTCTCGAATTCGTGATTGGCGATCGCGGTTTCCATCCGGTGCGTGATGAATTTCACGCGCTTCTGAACTTCCGCCACTTCATCGGGCAGGGTGGCCTGGCGCAGCTTCACGCGCGCGCCGGCTTCGTCGACCAGGTCAATGGCCTTGTCCGGCAGGAAGCGGTCCGGAATGTAACGGCTCGACAAATAGACGGCGTAGCGGATGGCTTCGTCGGTGTAACTGACCGCGTGGAATTTTTCGTAGCGCTCGCGCACGCCCTCGAGGACCTGGATCGCTTCGTCCTCGGATGGCGCGCCCACTTTCACGGCCTGGAAACGCCGTTCGAGGGAACGGTCTTTCTCGACGGACTTGCGGTACTCGCCCGGCGTCGTCGCGCCGATGCACTGGATTTCGCCGCGCGAAAGAGCCGGCTTCAGAATGTTGGCTGCGTCGAGGGAACCTTCCGCCGATCCGGCGCCAACCAGCGTATGCAGTTCATCGATGAAGACGATTGAATTCTGGCTCTCCATCAATTCCTTCATGATGGTCTTGAGCCGCTCCTCGAACTGGCCGCGATACTTTGTGCCCGCGACGATCAGGGAGAGATCCAGCGAAAGAATGCGCTTGTCCGCCAGGAACGGCGGCACGTCGCTATCGGAAATGCGCTGCGCAAGGCCTTCCACGATTGCTGTTTTGCCCACGCCCGGCTCGCCGATGAGCACGGGATTGTTCTTCGTGCGGCGGCACAGAATTTGAATGACGCGTTCGAGTTCGCGCTCACGGCCCACCAGAGGATCGAGCTGGCCTTCGAGCGCGGCTTGCGTCAGGTCGCGGCTGAACTCGGCAAGCAGCGACGTTTCCTTCGGACGGGCGGCAGGCGCTTTTTCACCGGCGCTGCGGGCCAGTTCTTCGCGCAGCGTCGAGAGACGCAGCCCGCGCTCCTGCAAAATTTCCGCGCCAAAGCACTTCTCTTCGCGCAGGATTCCGAGCAGCAAATGCTCGGTGCCGACGTGCCGGTGCCCGAGGCGCTCGGCTTCTTCCGTGGCGAAATTCAGGATGCGCTTGGATTCCTGGCTGAGCGGCACTTCCACGGACGTGGAGATGCGCTCGCGGATGGTGATGCGCTGTTCGATTTCCTTGCGGATCGACTCGATCGAGCCGTGAGAACGCAGAAAACGATTGGCCAGCGCCTTGTCCTCGCGCATCAGGCCAAGCAGCAAATGCTCGGTCTCGATGTACGGGGAACCGTACTGGCTGGCTTCGTAGCGCGCAAAAAATATGACGCGTCGTGCCTTCTCTGTGTAGCGTTCAAACACGGGTCAACTCGTTTCTCCCTCAGTACAGGAACCAGGGCTTTGGTCTACGCTTCTACCGGCCGGAGCTTCCCGTGCTCTAACTGCAGCACGCGATCTGCGCGCCCCGCCAGAATCGTATTGTGCGTTGCCAGGATGGAGGTGAGCTGGTGCTCGCGATGCAGCCGCTGCATCAGCTCAAAGACAGCCATTGCGTTTCGCTCGTCCAAGTCTCCGGTGGGTTCATCGGCCAGCAACAGGGCTGGTTTTTGCACAAGCGCGCGGGCAATCGCCACGCGCTGTTGCTCGCCTCCGGACAACTCCCCCGCCCGCTGCCTTACTCGCTCTCCCAGGCCGACTTCCCTGAGCCAGCGTTCGGAGGTTTCGAGCGCCTCATCGTACCCTGCGCCGCGCATTAGCAGCGGCATAGCCACGTTTTCGGCCGCCGTAAAATCAGCCAAAAGGTGGTGCCTCTGCCATACAAAACCTAACGATCGGTTGCGATAATTCGCAAGCTCGTTTTCCTGAAACGAATCTATCGCTTTCCCCTCGAAGTATACTGTACCGCTTGTTGGCGTGTCTAGCGCAGCCAGCAAATGCAGAAAAGTACTTTTTCCCGCTCCCGAAGGCCCGACCACCGCAATTAATTTCCCCGGCTCGACACTGACCGTGACGCCGGAAAGCACCGTGATTTCGGCCCCGCCCGCTCCATATGTCTTGCGCAAATCTCGCGTCTCGATCAGCGCGCCTGCATGCAATGCGGCGCTTCCTGGAGTGATCGCCGAGGCTGTCGTCTCTGCCGTCATCGTTATACTCAGATTTTCCGGTGGGACCATCCGGATTCGGTCCCGCAACTTTTCAAAACCACGGTCTGATCTAAATTAGATGCCCTTTTTGGCCGCTCCGTCCAATTGCCAGCCTGCCATTCTGAGGTCACTTGCTCAGGGGGACAAACGATTTCACATAATCGCCCTGTGAGTGCCTGTGGAAATAGTGTCCCATTTTGGCACTCGCCGCCCCGCCTCCTAAGTCATTGATAAAGGGGCGATTGTAGCATGTGCCGAATGCCCTTTTGCGCCCTCTGGACGCAATTTTCATGCGGGCAACACTTTCACCGATTATAAGTGCAACCGGAACGCCAAATAGTCAAAAGGCGCATCGAATTTTTCTTGGCTGGGTATTTTGATTACCGGTGGTTGACAGGGGAAGCGGAGCCGCCGTTCAATTGGCGCGTGTCACGGATGAGGCCGCCCGGCATGCGCTCCATAACTTAATCTTCAATTTATCGGATGTGGGATAACATCGTTGCGATGCGCATCAGAAACCCTTTACGCCGACGAAGCGATTGTCTGCGCCCGCGGCGTCGCGCGCGCTTCGCTCTGCTCTTCGCGCTTCTTGCCGCAGTGACCGCCGCTCGGCCAGTGGCCGGCCAATCTCAGCAATCCTCCACGCAACCTGCGCCGCAACCGGCCATGAAATCAGCATCGGAATCGGGCGACGACTCGGACGAGCCCGAAGCCAATCCCGCCCGCCCCACCGTGAGCAATCCCGCCACGCTTACACCCGTCGGCTATCTGCAATTTGAAACCGGCACGCTCGGCGCCACGAACTCGCCCGAATTTTCCACCCGCTACGAATTTAACGAGGTCATAAAGCTCGCCGTCACGCGCCGCCTCGAATTCATCGAGTCTTCCGAGCCCGCCGTCCACTACACGGTAAACGGCGATTCGGCAAATGGCGTCGCGGAGGTGTTCCTCGGCGCGCAATTCGTGCTGCTGCACGGGGAAGGCGCGAAGCCCACACTCTCCGCCAGCTATTCCCGCCGCATCTACGACGGCGGCGCCCCTGAACTCGACGTCGGCAGCCCGCGAAACTCCACGGTCCTCTACGCCAGCGCCGACGTGAAGGGCTTTCATTACGACGCCAACGCCATTTTCAACGAACAGCTCGATGGTCCGGTCCACAGGCTCCAGTTCGGCCAGACACTTTCGATTTCCCACCCGCTCGGCAAAGGCTTTGCCCTCTCCGGCGAGATCTGGCGCTTCTCTCAACCCTTCCTGCGCGGCAACGCCATCGGCAATCTCTGGGCCGCCAGCTATACCGCACGTAAGAATCTGGTCTTCGACGCTGGCTTCGAGAAGGGTTTGACGGGCACATCGACGCACTGGGAAGCCTTCGCCGGCCTCACGTATTTGCTGCCTCATCGGCTCTGGGGCCGGTAGCTCGGCAAGTCGCCGATCGGCAACTGACCTTTGGCTGTTAATCAAAAAGCGTTCGTGCCAGGTCTTCTCGGGCGATTTCCAGATATTGTGCAACGTCGCTCAGAATCGCAGACAGAGGGCCGATCTTCAACTGTTAGTGGGCGGGGATCGTGATTTGATGCTCGGCGCCCTTCGCAGTCGATCTCAGGCGCATATGACTTCCAGTCTGGCGGGTTATTGAGTAGCCATATTTCCGAAGTGATCGGGCAAGTTCTTCGCCGCTGAGGTCCCGCGGAAGCTTTAAGCGGGAATGACCTCATCCTTGACCATATGCAGCCGAATCACTTGCGGTTTTGTGTCCTCGTCGAAGTGGCACTTCACCGCATCATGGAGCATGGCTTTCAATTCTTCCATAGAGTCCGCTTGGGTGAAAATTGGGTGGCCCAGTGCGCGAGCCTCGTAGCCGCCTTCGGGTGACTCCTGAACTGAAAAAATGATCTCACTTTGGGACATTGTCGCACTCCCTGAAGCGATTGTACGTGCGTCCGGACGTTTCTTCACGCAGAACTATTCGCGGAGCAGGCTAATCGACAGGCTGAATGCACGAGGAGGCGCCCTGAATCACGTTGGCAATTGGTCCGATTCCCCCGCACGATGATTCACGGCATGCGGGAATCGCCGCACCTTTGGAACTTTCTTGCGGGCGTGCCAGAGGTCGTATTGCACCTGCATCTTCAGCCAGAACTCGGGCGACGTCCCCAGCGCCGCCGAAAGCCGCAGGGACATCACGGCGGTGATCCCGGCATGTCCGTTCAGAATGCGGGACAATGTCGCTCTCGTCACTCGAAGGCGTCCTGCCGCCTCCTTGACCGTCATGCTTCCCAGGTAGTCCTTCAAAACTTCTCCGGGATGTGCAGGATTAAAAATCATGTTCGTTTCCCTCAATGATAGTCCTGATAGTCCACGAGGATCGCGTCCTCGCCTTCATACGCAAACGTCAGCCGCCAGTTTCCGCTGACGCTCACGGCCCAATGACCCTCCAGATTGCCGCGCAGCGGATGCAATCCGAAACCGGGGGCGTTCAGGTCCGCAGGCCTGTTTGCCGCGTCCAGCGCGGTAAGCAGGATCCTGAGTTTCTTGGCAGGAGCAGGCTGGATTCCTGCCTTGGACCCGGTTTCGGCAAAGGCTTGCAGTCCCTTATGCCGGAACGTCCGGATCATTCGTATAGTGTATAGTTACACTATACGGATGTCAAATGAAAGGCAGAAAACGCCTTCGCGGGGATCATTGCCATTACTCATACCGCAGGATATCCACGGGCAGGATGCGCGAAGCGGCGCGGGCGGGGATCAGCGTGGCGGCGACGCTGATGGCGAGGGCGGCGCCGGCGATCCACATGCCGTCGAGCGCGCTCGACACAAACGGCACATACGGCACCGAGTAGACCTGCGGGTCTAGCGGGATGAGGTGATACGAGCCGGCAGCCCAGGCGATGGTGTAACCGGCGACGAGGCCGGAGACGGTGCCGATCACGCCGACGGTCAGGCCTTGCAGCATGAAAATGTTGCGGATTTGCGGGCGAAACGCGCCGAGCGACATCAGCACCGCGATGTCCCGCGCGCGATCGGTGACGCTCATGGACAGCACGACCAGGATGTTCAGTCCGGCGACGAACGTGATCAGGCCGATGAACAGCGCGGTGACGAGCTTCTCAAGGCGCAGCGCGCGGAACAGCGCGCGATTTTCGTCTTCCCACGTGGTGGTCGTGTATCCAGTGCCTGCGGCCGTCTCGATCGCGCGGGCCGCCTCTGCGGCGCGGTCCACATCGTTCACGCGAAATTCGAGGACGCTCACCACATCGCCAACCCCGGCCAGATTTTGCGCAGAGGCGAGCTTGGCGAAGACCCAGTTGGCGTCGTAATCGTAGAAGCCGGAATTGAAAACTCCGGCGATGTGAAAGCGGCGCGAGCGCGGCACCATCCCGTAAGGCGTGAGGCGCCCCTCGGGACTCGTCAGCGTGACATAATCCCCCGCGCGGAGGTTGAGTTCGTCCGCCATGAGGTGCCCGATGACAATAGAATCGAAGCCGTCAGAGTCCGGCGTGAAATCCGCCACGCCGGAAACGATGCGGCGCAGAGCGTCATCGAAACGGCGCTCGCGTTCGGGATCGATCCCCTTGATCACCACGCCCCGCGCGTGGCCGCCGCCCGAAAGCAGCACGGTCAGATAGATCGCGGGCGCGACGCTGCGCACTCCTGAAACGTGGCTCAGCTTTTCGGCGAGCGCGCCATAATCCTCGATGCCTTCCGCGCCGGGCCGCGTCAGGTTCACGTGCGCGGAGACGCCGAGCAGCCGGTCCTGAATCGTGCGGCGAAATCCCGTATTCATCGACAGCGCTATTACGAGCGTCGCCACGCCCGCGCCGATCCCGATCACCGAAAAAAGCGTGACGAGCCGCAGCACCGCGGGCTTGTAGGGCGACCGCAAATAGCGCCGCGCGACCAGCCACGCAAATTTCATTTCTTTTCGCCTGAATCCTGCTCCGTGGAATTCGCCGCACCCGCGGCTGCAGCCTGGCTGGAGGATTCCGGACGCAGCAGCGGAAACAGGATGACTTCGCGGATGGAATGCGTATCGGTGAAAAGCATCGTGAGGCGATCAATCCCGATGCCTTCGCCCGCGGCCGGAGGCATGCCGTGCGCGAGGGCGCGAATGTAATCCATGTCCACTTCGCGCGGCGCTTCCTCGCCTCCGCTTTCGACCTGCGCGCGGAAACGCCGCTCCTGCTCGATGGGATCGTTCAGCTCGGAAAATGCGTTGCCGAGTTCCATCCCGGCAATGTAAATCTCGAAGCGCTCGACGAGCGTTGGATCGTCCTTGCGGCATTTGGACAACGGCGAAATGTCCGTCGGGAAATCGTACAGAATCGTGGGCTGGATCAATTGATGCTCGGCGAAAGTTTCAAACAGCAAGCCGGTAATTTCGCCGTCCTTCATGCTCGCAAGGCCCAGCAACGGCTCGCGGCCTGACGAGGTCGCCCACGCGTTGTAGCGCTGCCCTGCGGCTTGCGGGCCGCCGGGCGCGGCGAGTTCCGCGAGGGTGGGCGTCGGCGCGCCGGCAGGCCAGTACCGGCAAACGGCTTCGCGCATCGAGAGCCGCTGAAATTTTGAGAAATCGATTTCGTGCTCGCCGTATTTCACGAACGTCGAACCGGTCACTTCCGTCGCGAGAGAAGCGAAGAGTTCCTCGTTCAATTTCATCAAGTCGTGATAATCGCTGTATGCCTCGTAAAATTCGAGCATCGTGAATTCGGGATTGTGCGAAGTGGAAATACCCTCGTTCCGGAAATTGCGGTTGATCTCGTACACGCGGTCCAGGCCGCCGACCACCAAACGCTTCAGATAAAGTTCGGGCGCGATGCGCAGGTAAAGATCGAGATCGAGCGCGTTGTGGTGCGTGACGAACGGCCGCGCCGCCGCTCCCCCCGCGATGGGTTGCATCATCGGCGTTTCGACCTCGATGTACCCGCGCGCGTTGAAAAACCGCCGCAATTCGCGAACGATCTGCGCACGGCGTATGAAAATTCCGCGGGCCCGTTCATTGGAGATCAGATCGAGATACCGCTGGCGGTAGCGTATTTCCACGTCCGAAAGACCGTGCCATTTTTCCGGCAAGGGCAGGAGCGCTTTGCTTAGCAAGGTCACTTCCGTGACCCAGACAGTCAGTTCGCCAGTCTTCGTCCTGAACAAATGCCCCGCGACGCCGATCAAATCCCCAAGATCGAGCAATTGAAATAATTCGTAGGATTCTTTGCCGACATTATCCAGCTTCACATAAATTTGCAGCCGCTGTCCCGACCCATAAATATGGGCAAAGCCCGCTTTTCCATGGAGACGGAGAGTGAGAATGCGGCCAGCCACGCGCACGGCCGGCTTGGCGGTCTCGAGCGTGGTGGCGTCCGCCGCGCCGTATTTCTCGAAAAGCTCCTCAGGCGTCGCCGTCCAATCGAATCGGTGCGGATAGGCTTCGTGCCCGCGCGCCTCGATCTCGGCTAGCTTTTTCTGGCGCTGAAGAAACTGGTCGACTGGATCAAAAGGTAACAGTGGACTCTCCCAACGAAAGGCGAGGGGCAGTATAGCGGCTGTTTTCGCCACTGGCAAGGAAGGCGATGGTGACCAAGCATCACCATGAACGCAGTCATTTCCTGCATGCAGAACCAGGCGTAGTCGTCAATACCATAAAAACCTGAATCTTGTTTCGTATGGTATACTGCGCCTTTGAGTGGGGGCCCCTTGGGAGTGACGCGCGCCAAACGCGCTGGCCAACGATCACGTTCCGTGCGCGAGGATTGGTTCGCCTGGATTCCCAACGAAATGGACCAACTCTTCGACGCCACCCGTCATGAACTCGAAGCTTCCAACTTTATCCTGAGCATTTCGCTGGACGACGCGCTATCCCTATGCAAAGTGGGGCAATACGAGTCCGCAAAGGAACGGGCAATTGTAATTGCTGGTCTATTCGATCGTCTTGCCGTTCGCGTCGGCCATGTGCTCGGCACGATCAAGGACCACGGCGCCCATTTCGGGACCCTGCCAAATGTAAAGCCCTTGTCCCCTTCCAATTTTCGAGGGGCGACTGCCCAGAAGGTTTCCCGGATGGACAGCCTGCTCGCCAAGGTCCTGTTCCGGGAAAGAACACGGTTCTTTCACAAGCTATATTCCCTTGGTGAAATCATCGGAGGATTGCAAACGGAAGCGCGAGCCATCATTGCCGGCATTTCCGATGGAGCCACCCGGTTTCCCGATCTGGCCTGGCAGCAGGTGGAAGTCCTTGGTTACGACCTCAATACGTGCATGGGGGAGACGACCATCCTTTTGAAGTCCTTTTTCTGTGCCCTCCCACCAGAGGAACTTGACGCCTTCCGGGAGAAACTCGTAATCGTAGCCCCATCGTTTCCAGTTGACACCGGACAAACCCAGTCTTTCGACAGCGAATAGCCCCCGGAGTGGAGTATTTGGTATACTTCACTCGGAAGTGTGCCTAGTAGTACAAATTTCAGTCTGTGGGGTCCGTTCGCTTACCGGGGTCGAGTGTGGCTACCAAGATGGTTTGGAAACCCACAAACTGAGGTCTGCGCTACTGGAACCCTCTGTTCAAGAGACAGACAACTCAAGGAGAAAGGGTCGCATCCCAAGCAGTGGATGCGTCCCGAACGGGTACGGTGACCCGCACGAGACGATCGGAATCCAGCGAAATGACTGAGGCTGAGGCCATACGCCTCGCCCAACAGGGCGACGCTGGCGCCTTTGAGCGAATCTACCGGCTTCATAACCGGCGGGTCTACGCGTTGTGTCTCCGCATGGTCGGAAATACGGCCGAAGCGGAAGACTTGACGCAGGACGCGTTCTTGCAGCTGTTTCGCAAGATTGGCACGTTTCGGGGAGAGTCGGCGTTTTCCACCTGGCTTCATCGGCTGGCTGTGAATGTGGTCCTGATGAAGCTGCGGAAGAAGACGCTGCCGGAAACTTCGCTGGAGGAATCGACTGATCCAGAGGACGAGTCGAGCGGGCCGCGAAGAGAAATTGGCGCACCCGACCTGTTGCTTTCCGGGTCCATCGACCGGGTCCATCTGGAGCGGGCCATCGAGCAGTTGCCGCCGGGTTACCGGCAGGTGTTCGTGCTCCATGACGTACAGGGATTTGAACACAATGAGATTGCCGGGCTGATGGATTGCTCGATCGGAAATTCCAAATCGCAACTGCACAAGGCCCGGATGCGGCTGCGGGAACTGTTGCAGGAAACGCTGCGGGACATCGCGCGGCAGGAACGCCAGGCGGCGAAGACCAGCGGGACTTGAGTGACACATGCTTTAGGCTTAGTGGTGCATGCTTTAGCTTGTGTGGGGTTGGTGCTTCCAAGGATTACACCCACACAAGCTAAAGCATGCGCCACCGGGGAACGCCAGGCGGCGATTTTGAATATTTTGTTAGAGATTTGGATTAAAGATTCACATAAGGACAACGAAAATGCAGTGTGAACAATTCGAACAGATGTTGGAACTGCAGGACGAAGGCGCGCTCCCGAAGCCCGCGCTCGATCACCTGGAAACTTGTGAAGCGTGCCGCGGCCTCTCGGCCGATTTCGCCGCCATCCACGACATAGCCCTGGAGCTGGCCACGGAGGAAATCGCACCTCCCGAGCGCGTGTGGATCTCGCTGCGCAACCAGCTTGAGGCCGAGCGGCTGATTCATGAACCGCAGGAGACTCCGACCAGCGCCAGCCCCTCAAATCCCCGCTGGTGGACCACTCTTCAGCGCCCCGCCTTTGCCGGCGCTTTTCTGGGGATTGTATTGGCCGCGGCTTCGGCCATCGGCTACTTGTCGAATGCTCCGCAGACGTCGGTCCAGTCGCAACTCGCGCCTCAGCAGGAAATCTCTTCCGTTCCCTCCGCTGACAGCGTTTTCAAGGAAGAAGCCCTGACTGTGGGAAATGAATCGATTCCGGGCTTGCAACGACAGGACACCGCCGTAACCGATTCCATCCGGCGAAATCTCCAGATTGTTGACAACTTTATCGCAATATGTGAAAAGAGCGTACGCGAACAACCTGACAATCAGATGGCGCGGGAATATTTGTACGGCGCTTATCAGCAGAAGGCGGAGCTTCTGGCCACGGCCACGAACCGTAGCATGACGGGAGGATTGCAGTGAACCCATCTTTTTCCAGCCCAGCACGTGTAGGCGCCCTCGGAGCGGTCCTGGCGGGATTTATTCTCGCCGCTTCTCCAGCACACGCCGACCGCATCGAGAAACATTTTCCGGTGCAGAGCAAGCCCAAGATCACCGTGCGAAATTCGAACGGGCGGGTCCAGGTGAAGGCCTGGCCAAAGAATGAAGTTCTTGTCGCCTGGACGAATAAGAGCGGCAAGGCCGCCGTGGAAACCGAGCAAGCTGGAAACCGCGTCGAAGTGTCGGCGCAGGCGAACGAGGAGGGGCTATCGGCGGATGACAGCAAGATCGATTTCGAGATCACCGTACCCGTCGAGAGTGAGCTCAGCGTGCGGACCGATTCCGGCAACGTGACCGTCGACAGCGTTCATGGGGACATGACATTTGACACCGTGGGCGCGAATCTCCAACTCTCCGACGTAGACGGCTACATGGTCGTCAAGACCATTGACGGCTCCCTCGTCTGCAATCGCTGCTCGGGCAAGCTCGAAGCCAACTCGATCAGCGGCAACGTCCAGATGCTTTCGCCGACGCTGGACAGCGTGCGCGTGCAAACCTCTTCCGGAAATATCCTGTTCGACGGCAGCTTTTTGAGCCGCGGCATTTACATCATGAAGAATTTCAGCGGCACGATCGAAGTCCATTTCACTTCCAGCGATTCTTTTGACGTGAACGCCACCTCTCTCAAGGGCGACGTCATCAACCAGGCCACCTTCAAGCCCGACACGCACGGCAGCCCTCACCCCGCTTCGAAGTGGGGACACAGCCTGTTTGGCACGCTGAACGAGGGCCATGCAAAAGTCGAGCTCTCTTCCTTTAGTGGTACAATTAAGATTCTGAAGCGTGATTAGCCCGCGCGGAATCTCTTGCAGGATTCATTCCCATCGAACACGCCCTCCGCAGGGCCTGTGCCGGAGTATCGCGTGGTCTGCCTGACCGGATTCATGGGCTCGGGCAAGAGCACGGTCGGCCGCTTGCTCGCCGCGCAGCTGGCCTGGCACTTCGTTGATCTCGACGCGGAAATCGAGCGCGAATCGGGGCTGTCCATTTCACAAATCTTCGCGCAAAAAGGGGAAGCGGTATTTCGCGACATCGAACACGATTGCCTCGCGCGCGTTTTGGGATCGGCGTCGGAGCGGAACTCGCGGCTCGTGCTCGCGCTCGGCGGCGGCACGTTCGCGCAGCCCCGCAACGCCGCGCTCATTCGCGAACCGGGGCCGGCGCAGCGCGGCGCCGGGGCCGTGGTCATCTGGCTGGATTGCCCGGCCGAAGACCTCCTGCAGCGGTGTGTACTCATGGGTGACCGCCCGCTCTTCCGCGATGAAGCGAGTTTTCGTAAACTCTACGAGGAGCGTTTGCCGCATTACCGACAGTCCGATTACCGCGTCGAAAGCGGCGGAGAGCCCATGCGCGTCGTCGAGCGAATCCTGGCCCTCGGAATCTTCGGCCGCACCGCCCCAACCCACGCGGGCGGCAGCGTCCCCGGAGCGCCTTTGTCATGAATAGTGACAAGCAATTCTCGGGGAAAATATTAAAGATAGCGCTGGGGTTGTCCTTGGCCGCCGGAGTTTTCGCCGCATCGCCCCTCAGTGTGACAGGCTTCAGCCTGTGGGGTTCCGCCAGTCCTTCCCGCCATGCGATTCTGGTGCGCCCTGCAATACCCGCAGGCGCCCCCTCCGTCTTTTCCCCCGACAAAGGCAAACTCCGCATCACCATCAACGCCCAGCAAATCGGCACCGAAGATTTTGAAATCGCGCCCTCAGGCGACGCCTGGATCGAGCGCAGCTCAATGACCGCGCAAGTCCCCGGCGGCGGGCAAATCAAGGCGAATGGCCAACTGAGGCTCTCTGCTGACGGCGCGCCCCTCCATTACGATTGGTCCGCCGAAGCCCAAAAAAAAGCCACCGGCGCGGTGGATTTCGTGAGCGGAACGGCAAAATGCGTGGCTGACTTGGGCGGCCCCGTTCCGCTTAAGAAAGATTTCACGTTCCCCTCGCCGCGCGTTGCCGTCCTGGACAACAATCTCTACTACCAGTTCGGCGTGCTCGCCCAGCAATATGATTGGAAGGCCGGCGGCAAGCAGACATTTCCCGTTCTCATCCCGCAGGACATGGTTCCGGGTAGCATTACGGTGGAATCGCTCGGCCCTCAGCAGGCCGGAAACGGGAAATTCGAAGCCCTGCGCGTCAGCTCCACGGACCTGGAAATCATTGTGTACGTAGACTCGAGCCGCCGCCTGATGCGGATTGAAGTCCCCTCCTCGAACGCCGTCATCGAACGCCAGTAAGTAATTTCTTTTCATGTTTTTAGGAGATCATTCAACTGCCGCGCCCCACGCCCGGAAAGTGCCACGCGCCCGCAACCACCATCTGGAAGAACGGTTCCCCTCTGAGGCTTCGTGGCTTCTTAACCCCTAGGGTGCAAAAAGCTACCAACCTTGTTTTGAGGCCGACGAGAGGAGCCCTCAAGCTTCGTACCTTTACAACCCACTAGGGTTGTAATCCTACGAAGCTTGTTAGGCGTTGGCGGTTCAGGCAGCACAGGCATCCGCCGCGGCGGATGCCTGTGCTGCCTGAAACCTATTGCGCGCCTAGCTCGCCCAAGGCGGCGGCGCTTTGCTGGCGGATTTCCATGCTGGGGTCGTTGCGCAGGCGGTCTCGAAGGACGTCTAGGGTTTGCGGGTCGCGGGCGACGTAAGCGTTGCCGGACCGCACGGCGCTTCGGAGGAGATGGATGGCCGCCACGCGCACACCGGGATTGCCATCGCTTTCAAGCGCGTCCAGAAGGGCGCCGCGGACGGCGGGATCCTGCTCGAATCCCTGCAGGGCTTCGAGCGCCTTCAGGCGCACGCCGGGATCGCGGTCGAGCCGAGCGGCAGCGCAGAGAGTGCGGCGCACGTCAGGATCGGCTGCGTTCATGCGCAGGACATCAAGCGAATCCAGGCGCACGTCGGGATCGAATCGCTGGCCGTTTTCGAGCAAGAAAGTGAGCGCGCGCTGCACGTCGGCGTCATCCGGCGAGCCAACGATATTCATTGGCGTGGGCGACCTCAACTCGACTTGCACGGTGGGCGTACCCGAACCGGCGGGCGACACCCAGGCGACGTGGGCGCTGTCCACGCGGCGCAGTTGCTCGTCGGTGACACGGGACGGCGCGTTTGCGTTGGAGGAAGCGGACGTGGTCGATGCCCTGCCCGATGCCGACAACGTCGCAGGGGCGGAGAAGGAGGGCAGGCCTGGTGGAACCGTCTGCGGTGCAACGACGCGCAGCCTTTGCCCCGCAACTCCCGCGAGGAAACCGGCCACGACTAGCACGGTCATGCTCATCGCCGGATGGTAGATCAGCGCGTGGCGCAGCGCGCCCCACCACGCCATGGGAGAAAAAATCGAGCGCCACGCGGACACGGAGCGGTCCGCGCGAGCCGCATGATCGTCGAGCGATTCCGCCAGCTGGCTTCGGCATTGTGCAAGGAGCAGGCCGGAGCGGTCCAGCGTATCGGCGGGCTGGTCGAGTGACGCGATGGCTTGTTGCAGGCGGGCCTCGCGCGAGACCACGGCAGCGCAGGCCGGGCATTGCGCGGCGTGCGCATCCACGGCGGCCCGTTCGGCGTCGTCCAGTTCGTCGCAGGCGTACAGAACCGCCAGAAACTCGATGTCATCGCAGCGAACAGGTAGGACAGGCTTAAGCCTGTCGCTTTTCGTTGGGTCGGAAGACAAATTCATCTGGTCAGAAAGCTTCGCCTGATCCGAAAGCTTCGTCTGCTCAGAATTAAAACCAGACAGGCTGGAGCCCGTCCCACTTTCTGGATGCGAATTTTGTTCCCGGTCGTTCACAGCAGTCCTTCCAATTGCGCTCGCAGCTTTCGCGTCGCGCGGAATAGTGAATTCTTCACGGTTTCCTCCGTGGTGCCGAGTGCCTCTCCGATGTCGCGCAGCTTCAGGCCCTGGTAATGCTTCATCTCGAATACCATGCGCTCGCGAGGCGTCAGCAGATCGAGCGCGGTGGAAATCCGCCGGCCAATTTCGAGTCCCCTCATGCGGCGCTCGGGATCGGATTGCGCTCCCTGATCCTGTTGCCGGTCGAAGAAATCGCCGTTCACCGGATCGCCATTCGCGTTAGACGCAAGCTCCGGCGCCTGGTCTTCCGGGCGGCTGCTTCTGCGGCGCAGATGATCGAGACAGACGTTCGTGACGATGCGGTACGTCCAGGTATAAAAGCTGCACTCGAAGCGGAAGCGCGGCAGATTCTTGTAAATTTTGAGAAAAGCTTCCTGGTAGACATCGCGGGCGTCTTCGGTCTTGTGAAGGATGTTCAGCGCGATTCGCAGGACATCACGGTCGTAGCGGTGGACGAGTTCTTCGAACGCGTCGCGGTCGCCGCCCTGCGCGCGTTCGATCAGGGCGCGCTCTTCCGCGGGAGCCAGATTACGCCCCGCGACTCCGCCCACCACACTAAGGGCGGGCGAGCCGCTCATAGGATCAGCGGAGCCGTTTCCAGACCAGGCGATCGTCATTTCCTCAGCAGCCATCGTGGACTCGCCTAAAACGCTTGGACCGCTACACTTTAATTAGACGCAAGAGCGCGTCAAAAGGTGAGCGACAATTTCCGGCGAGTTCCCAGACGCAGAATGCTCTAACTGTTTCATTCCCAATATACTTGAAAAACCATATTGAATGCTGGGATTTTGACTTGTGAGGCAATTTTGGACTAGATTTGGCCTAAACTTGGGCGGGAAAAAGAGGCAGGTGAACTAGATTTGGCCTAACCTTGGACGGGGGTAGACAGGTAGGTAGGAACCACGAAATACAAGGATATAAGGTCAATTTCGCCCATGCCATAGCCCCAAGCCTGCCGGATCCTGCGTCCTAGATGCTTTTGAGTGGCAAGTTTTCAGTTCATGCCAGATTTTCGGATGGCTTCTGCGCGGAGTTTAGCTTCCTTCTCACGGACCATTTCGAATACTTCCTCGACATCTTTCTTGGTGTGCAGCGCGTCCCACTCCAGGTCATCGATCCACTCGCCAGGTTTTAGCGGCTCTTCCATAACCACCATTATAACATCCGTGCCATTAGGTCCCAATCTCATGAGAAGACGGCTACCCTATGAAAGTGCCCGCTGTGTTATGTCCGGTCGTTTTGTCGTGCACCGTTGTACCGTTCGCCGTAGCGTCGCGGCATTAACCACAGAATAGGCCGGCCGCACCAATGGTGTCTGTTCAGTCTTGTACACGTTCACGACGATATCAGGTCTCAACGGCACGTCTCACATCGGGAGTATGCCTGTTCTCCAGGGATACCACGAAAAGCCTGCCAGGAGCCCGCCAGGTGGGTCATTTTGGGATTGTTGCGTGGTTGTATTGGGAGATCGTTGCGGTTACGGCGGTTACAAGGATGGAACGGCAGGATGCCCAAGATCTCACGGACATCAGTGCCGCGCCTCCAGCAACCCGCCGGCCACCGTGAAGGCCTGACGCAACCCATCTCAATGCGTGATCGTGTTCCGAATTATTCTGTGGCTGGATCGTGTGGGTTGTGGTTCGATAAAACTCTGTCCGTGTGCATTTTCAATAGCTTGGATCATTGCTATTCACAGGCCGACTGCGATACGAGCGCCTATGTTCTCCATCATCGCGGTCTTAACTGGAACAATGCTCCGGGTCTTTCGTACTCGCCGGAACCTTTTGCTCGAAAACCTCACTCTTCGGCAGCAACTCACTGTGCTGAAGCGCAAGCGTCCCAGGCCACGGATTGCTGCGCTCGATAAGCTCTTCTGGGTTCTTGCGCGAAGATTCTGGTCCGGCTGGAAACAAACTCTGATTGTCGTGGGTCCAGAGACCGTCGTGCGATGGCACAGATCGGGATTCGCGCTCTATTGGCGTGTGATCTCCCGGGCTAGGCGAGTGATGGGCAGGAGGAGGATTTCCAAAGAGTTACGAGATCTCATCTTCCGTATGGTGATCGAGAACCCGACCTGGGGTGCGCCGCGTATCCACGGGGAGTTGTTGATGCTGGGTTTTGACGTCTCCGAGAGAACCATCTCCCGTTGGATGCGTCGAGAGATCCCGAGCGAGCCAAACGTTGGCTCGCCCTCCTACGTAACCATCGGGAAGTGATCGCGGCGATGGACTTCTTCACCGTCCCGACGATTACGTTCGGCGTGCTCTACTGCTTCTTCATTATCGGCCACGGTCGGCAGCGTATCCTACATTTCCATGTGACGCGGCGTCCGGCCAGCCTGTGGGTTGTCCAGCAGTTGCGGGAAGCCTTCCCCTATGAGACTGCTCCCCAGTTTCTCATCTTTGACAGAGATGCCAAGAATGGTACGGAAGTTCCTGCTGCGATTCGGTCGATGAAAATTAAGTGTGTCCGCACTTCATTCGAGAGTCCTTGGCGGAATGGCATTGCGGAGCGTTGGGTCCAGAGCTGCCGCCTAGACTTGCTGAATCACGTGATCGCTTTGGACGAGGCCCACTTACGTCGATTGCTCTCAGATTATGTCCGTTACTACCACGAAAACCGAACCCATCTCGGACTGAAAAAGGAAATCCCGACGGGCAGAATTCGTTCGCTGGCCTCCGGTCGCATCACTGCTCGTGCGCGACTCGGCGGTCTGCATCACCGCTACGACCGCGCGGCGTGAACAGCACCAGCTTGAACATTGGCATGTCTTGTTGACGGAGATTTCTGTCTGGGTTCCTGGTTACGTTGTGGCCGGGGTCCAAGTACTCTGAAAAAAGTTTCGCAACCCGATAGAAATTGTATCAACTGTCTTCACTAAATTCGAAATGAGCGCTTCTATGGGGCGTTTTTATTTTTGGCGAGGGACAGCGGGGTGGAGCAGCCTGGTAGCTCGTCGGGCTCATAACGCGCCAAACGCCAACCGGCTCTGCCGGATTCAAACGACTTAGCCCTTCTTCTCAACCGCAAAAACCCCTCAAAACGGGAT
>Ga0182024_10007336_pt1 | contig 23792 bp, 23 predicted proteins | sample P32metaG_FD_120480 | JGI IMG/M metagenome (GOLD analysis project Ga0182024, IMG submission 120480) | Permafrost microbial communities from Stordalen Mire, Sweden - P3-2 metaG (Illumina Assembly) | ecosystem: Environmental > Terrestrial > Soil > Wetlands > Permafrost | place: Sweden: Stordalen... | reverse complement strand
GCCCGTCTAGAGCCTCAATTCTCGCAATGGTCGGATAGGGGACGGCCGAACGGCTGGCGAGGTCTTCTTGCGACCATGCGAGAAGCGAGCGTGCCGCTTTGATTTGCCGAGTCGTTATCATTTTGCGCTCAGGGCCTTCCTCAACCTCACCCCGTTGTCCTCAAGAATTTCGATTCCAGCGGATTCCAACGCGGCCTGTATCGCTGCGAGCGTCGAACGTCGCGCGTCGTTGCCATTCTCGACGTGATTCAATCCGGTTTTCGACAACCCGGCGAGCTTGGCAAGTTCGACTTGGCCGATTTGCAACATGGCGCGAGCGCCCCTGATTTGCGCGGCTGTAAGCATTCTGAGTCCTACATTTGGAGTCCAAAAGATAATTTACGTTGACTCTATCCCGATTCTAAATGACCTTCAACCGACTCGCCATTCCGGCGAGGCCATAGCTGGGGCTTTCATGACACATACCATTCACGCCACCGTTGCGATTGCTGAGGGGGGCCAAATTCTCAGCCAAATCACCTACCGCGACATCAACGAAATCACCGACGTGAGAGACGCCGTTCATCAGGTTGGCGATTTGATTGGCGTGATGCTCGCCCTTACCGAAGCCACAAAAGGCTATGCAATGGAGAACCTGAAGAAAAACATGAATTCCCTCGTTCTGGCGGCCAGTGAAAAGCTCGAAAGCATTGAAGATTCGCCGAGGGAATGGCCATCGCGCGGAATGGTGCTGCTCAACACGCCAGATCATGTCAGGCTCGCCTGATCCGACGCGCATTCAATTCCAACGGCCGCCAGAGTCATTTGGCGGCCGTTTCGTTTGAGCCGCTTGCCCTTCAGCGCCGACTCAATAGATCGTTTCAGTCACACCACGACAAGGGGACCGCATGGCGGCAAGAACAACTTCAAACGGAACCGTTCTGACGGCGATCGATTCCCAAATTCTCACAATGCCGGAAGTCGCGGCCTTGTTTCGCGTCAGCGTCCGATGGCTGCAAGACTACCTAAGAACGATCCCGCCATGTTGGCTTGTCGCCGGCAACAGGAAGCTTTTCGATTGCCGCGCCATACGCGAAATAAAGGAATCCATGCGATGCTCAAACTCGTCCCGCCCCGCTACGGTGAAAATTCGTCGTGGCGCATCCGGGGAACGCACCACGGAGTCAACATTGACAAGGGTTCGGGCTCTCGCGACAGGGCCGGCGCCCGGAAAGCTATGCGCGTAATCCAAGATGAAATCGAGCGCGGCGCATTCGCCATCAAGGGCGAGCCAACGTTCGCCGACGCGGCAGAGCAATATATGATCGCGACTGGCCAGAGGCGATTCATCCTGCCTATCGCGGAGCATTTCGCCTATCGGGCGATCAAGCGAATCGACGCGCAAGCCATCAACGAAGCGGCGGCGATCTTGTATCCTAACGCTTCTCCCGCCACGCGCAATCGACAGGTGCATACGCCGGTTAGCGCGATCCTTCGCCATGCCGGCGTGATTGCGGACATCAAGAGGCCGAAGGGAGCGGCGGGAACGCGGCGGACTGCATATCTTGAGCCGCCTCAAGCCTTCGCGCTGATTGAAGCGGCGACCGCTCACGACGCCCGATTTGGCGCGCTGTTGATGTTCCTGCTTTACACGGGCGCGCGGCTCAATGAGGCGCTGTCACTGACTTGGGATGACGTGAATCTGACCGAAGCCCGCGTGCTGATTCGGCAGACTAAGACAGAGGGCGCGCGAACTGCCGTGCTGCCGAAGACCGTTGTCGCGGCGATCGACGCCCTTCCGCGCCGTCATAAGGTGTTCGGACTGACGAAGTGCGGACGACCTATTCAGGCACACTTGGGCGAGGTGGATGCGTCGCTATGCCGGCATGGATACAGCGGCCTTAGTCGAGACTGGCGCATGGCGCTCGCGCGTCAGCGCATCGGTATACGAACACTTGGACGCGAGCGAGGAATCCATGAAGGTGTTGCGGTTGCCGGGCGCTTCCGGCGCGCAGCCCGTGTGAACGGCGTGTGATTGGCGATAGAATCATGCTAACCGATTGAAATCATAGAACCTAGTCTCCCCTTGACATGGGAGGGGTCACAGGTTCAATCCCTGTCGTGCCCACCATTCCAATCAACCTTCGCTCCTTGCGTCGGCAGTCGGATGCGATGCGCGCAGCCGCGTTGCGGCATAGGCGGCGAATACGCCGACCAGGGCCAGCGCCATTCCGAACCAGGTGAAGGCGTAACCCAGATGATTGTTCGGGAAGGCGAGGATCGTCTCGCCCCCTTGCGGCAGATCGCCAGGGGCGCCCGTCGCATCGACGTCGATCGTAAAAGGGGCGGCGCGCTCCAATTTTAGCGCGGCGGCGATGGCGATGGGATCGCGCGTGAACCATTGATCGTGCGCGGGATCGTCGCCGGGCGTGAACCAGTTGCGCGGCTCGCTCGATCGCATCAGCCCGGTCACTTCCACCTTGCCTGATACAGTCTGCGTCGGCGCCGCGAAGCGGTCCCGTTGGTCCTGCGGGATGAAACCGCGGTTGACGATGACAGCGGCGCCGTCGGCAAGGCGCAGCGGCGTCAGCACGAGATAGCCGGGCCCGCCGAACTCACCGCGCGGATGATCGAGCGCGCGAAACACCAGCGCCTGATGGCTGAAATCATAGATGCCGCTAAGGCGAACATGGCGATATTCGTAATCTGATGGCTCCAGCTTCGCCCAATCGGCCGATGAGGGCGCATCGACCGGCGGCGCGGCGACGCGCGCCTCCACTTCGGCGATTAGCGTTTCCTTCCAGGAAAGGCGCTGCAATTGCCAGAGGCCAAGGCCGATCAAACCGGCCAGCGCGATGGACGTGAACAGGCCGAGCCAAAGCAGGGAGCGACGCGGCGCGGACATCAATCAGCTCTCGAGCCGTCCGAGTTCGGCCTTGTTGCGGTATTGCAGCGCTATCAATACGCCCTTGAAAGGCCGCAACAGACCGAGGCAGACGATCAGCGTGAGCGGCAGAAACACAACCATATGAACCCACATCGGCGGCTGATAAACGATCTCCGTCCATAAAGCCGCGCCCAGAACGATGAATCCGCCGATCAACGCGACGAACACCGCCGGGCCGTCGCCCGAATCGGCAAAGGAATAGTCAAGACCGCAGTTCGTGCAGCGCGGCGCGACGCTAATGAAGCCCGAAAACATCTTGCCGTCGCCACATCTCGGACAGCGGCCCCCCAGACCCGCTGAAATCGGCGAGATCGGCGGATAATTCTGGTCGCCAGGATCCATTTGCGGGCGCAATCCATCGACAGCTTCGCGAAAGCGCAAGCCGCCACCTCATATAGGCGCCGCGTCAACATACGGCAACGCGCGCCGCGCGGCGGGCGTCCGCCCGTTTGAGGGCCGACCCCGACGCGCGGAACCATTGTCTTGCGGTTTCTTTCCGCCACCCGTTTCCACTTGGTCGCGAAATGCTTTAAGCAGCCCATGAATTGTCATCCCCAAAAGGATTCTCATGTCCGACCTGGTTGATCGCCGCACTCTGTTGAAAGGCGCCGCGGCCACGGCCGCCGGCCTCGCCGCCGTCGGCGATTTTGAGGCCGAGGCCGCCGAAGCGTTGCGATTGGCCGATCCGGTCGCGTTTTCCTATGAAGGGTTCAAGGCGCGCGCCAAGGAAATGGCGCATGCCCCCTATGCCGGTCCGGCGCGGCCGGCGCCCGAGGTCGTGCAAAAGATCAATTACGAGGAATGGGGCAAGATCACATTCCGCATGGACGATGCTTTGTTCGCGGATGGACCCGGCCGTTTTCCCCTGACTTTTTTTCACTTGGGGCTGTTCTTCCAGAAGGCGGTCGACTTTCATGTGATCGAGGGGGGGCAATCGCGCAAGATCATTTACGATCAGGCCTATTTCGACATGCCTGCCGATTCGGTTGCGCGCCAATTGCCGCAGGGGGCGGGCTTTGCTGGCCTTCGCATCCAGGAAGCTCGCGACGGCGCCCTCGACTGGCGCAAGAACGATTGGGTGGCGTTTCTCGGCGCCGCCTATTTCCGCTCGATCGGCGAACTGAGGCAATACGGCCTTTCCTCGCGCGGCATTGCGCTCGACGTTGCGGTCGCGGATCGATCCGAGGAATTTCCCGACTTCACGCAATTCTACATCGATTCGAACGAAAGCGCCGACGGGCTCGTCCTCTACGCGCTGATGGAAGGCCCCTCGATCGTCGGCGCCTTTCGCTTCGACATGAAGCGCGGCAAAGGCGTCGTGATGGACATTGAATCGTCGATGTACATGCGCGCCGCCGTTTCGCGCTTCGGCATCGCGCCTTTGACCTCGATGTATTGGTTCTCCGAAACCAAGAAGGATACGGCGGTGGACTGGCGCCCCGAAGTGCATGATTCGGACGGCCTGGCGATGTGGAGCGGCAATGGCGAGCGGCTCTGGCGCCCGATCAACAATCCGCCGCGCATCATGATCTCGGCCTTTTCGGACAACAATCCGCGCGGCTTCGGCTTGCTTCAACGCGATCGCGTCTTCGATCATTATCTCGACGGCGTCTATTATGACCGACGTCCCAGCCTTTGGGTCGAGCCTTTGCCCGGCCCGCAAAATGAGGGCTGGGGCAAAGGCTCCATCCAGCTTTGCGAAATCCCCACCAACGACGAAATCCACGACAATATCGTCGCCATGTGGGTGCCGGAAAAGCCGATCCCCGCCGATGGCGAAGTCAACCTTCGCTATCGTCTGCATTGGCTCGCCGACGAGCCCTATCCCTCAAAATTGGGACGCTGTGTCGCCACGCGCCTTGGCAATGGCGGCCAGGCCGGGCTGCCGCGGCCTAAGGGCGTGCGCAAATTCATGGTCGAGTTTCTGGGCGGCCCGCTCGCCAACCTTCCCTATGGCGTGGTGCCCGAGCCGGTGATCAGCGCCTCGCGCGGATCGTTTTCCACCTATAAGTTGGTGGAAGCGGTGCCCGACGACGTTCCCGGACATTGGCGCGTCCAGTTCGATCTGGCAGTCGGCGGCCCCGATCCGGTCGAGATGCGCTGCTTCCTCCAGACCAATGGCGAAACTCTCACCGAGACCTGGATGTTCCAGTACCATCCTTTTTAGCTCGCCCTTTTTATTTTGCGCCGCGACCGCTAAATGGTTGCCGCCATCGGTCACAGGCTTGGCTCCGGCCCCGCGGCGGGCGGACGCTTGGTGCGATATTGGCTGCGGGCCGCGGCGCCCGTCGACAGCGCGCTCACGGCAAGCAAGGTCACCCACGACATTTGCGAAAAATCCTCCGAGAGGAACGCCAGCGTGAGGTCGCAGGCAAGCGCGGCGACGAGATAGGGCGCGACTTTCGATCCGGTGGCGCCGACGCCGCGGAACCCGAGCCACACAAGCGTCGCGCTCAATAGCGCGCCGATGATCCCCAATTCGTACCAAATTTCGAACAGCGCAACGCGAGGAACGGGTGCCGGCAGGAGACCGGCTTGCACGCCGCGAACCGCCGTGTCTATGCCATGGCCGGTGAACAGCCGGAGCGGCTCATGCAGCAGGATTTCGGCGGCGCCCGCGAGGGGCGCCAGCGGCCCGGACAGGCTGGACAGTTTGGCGTGAAAGAACCAGCGCGCCATCGTCGGCGCAACGGCTGGCGCCAGCGGCGAGAGCAGCACGATCGCCGCCGCCAGAATGCCGAGGTCGGTCACCGTCCGCTTGACGTCGGAAATGGCGAAGGAAAGCACGAGAACGCCGACGAACAAAGCCGCCGCGGTGACCGGCGCGCCTATCGCGAAAATGAACGCCGCCGCCAGGATCATCAGAAGACGCGCCAGGCCGTTGCGCCCGCGCGCCGCCAGGCCCGCCATCGCCGGCCAAAGCATGATCACCAGCGCAACGCCGCTGCGCTCCGTCCTGTCCGCATAGGAACCGACGCCCGCATTATCGGCGAGCGCCATCGTCAGGATCGCCAGCATCGCCAAGGCGACGCCGACCGGGAACAGATAAAGGTCCGTCGCCCGCATATGGTCGCGCGAACAACAGAGGGCGACGATGACCGCGAGCGCGGTGGCCGCCAATTTGAGGAGATGCTCGATCGCCTCGACGGGAAACGGCGTCCAGGCCAGCGAGAGCGCGGCCCAGGCGATCAGCGCGAGGCTGACGAGGCCTATTGGCGAGCCGAGCGCCGCTGATAGCCGCCCTCCGACGCCTTTGACCGGATTGAGCATTGCGGCGACGAGCAGGAGCGCCGTGCCGATCGGGAAAAACAGGAATATCGCGCGCGATGAAAGCGCCTCGGCGCAAGGCGCGCCGAGCGCCAACACGACAAAGCCAAGCCGTTGCAATAGGCGTGAGGCGTCCTCGGCGGCGTCGTTGGAAGCGGGAAGAGAGAAATTGGCCATTCGAACCGGGTCTCATAACGATCCCAAGCACTATACTGCGCCGCAGCGCGCAACACTGTGGGAGTTCGGCAACAGTGTCGTTGCAATATGGATACGAATTGAAGAGGAATCTGAAGGCCGCCCCCAATTTTGAGCTTTTATCAGGCCAACCGCACTATCAGAGCGCCGGCTAGCACGAGAAACACGCCGACGAGCCGCCCGAACGTCAGTTCGCGCATGGCGAGGCCGAACAGGCCGAAGCGATCGATAAGGACCGCGCCCAAAAGCTGACCCGCGACGACGAGGCAGAGCAGGGCGCTGGCGCCGATGCGAGGCGCGAGGAAAACGCTTGCGCTAAGATAAATCGCGCCGATCGTCCCGCCGGCGAACAGCAGACAGGGCGGCTGCTTCATCAGATCCGAGAATGTCGGAATCTGGCGGAACGCGATGAGGTTGGCGGCGACGATGACCATCAAACCGAAGGCGAACGAGATCATCGTCGCCGCGATCGGGCCGCCGATTCCGCGCCCGAGTTGTGAATTGACGCCTGCCTGAAAAGGAAACAGGAATCCCGCAAAAAGGGCCAATACGGAAAAGAGGATGGCGAGCGGCGACATCAAATTTCCCTCCCGGTCTCAAAAAGGAGCGCGGCAAAAAAAGACGCGGCGCAAGTCGCTGCGCCGCGCCATGAAGTCAGGGATCGCTGCGTCGAGCTATTTCGCCATGGCCTTGTCGATTACGACATTCGTATAGGCGCCGGTAGGCTCTTTGGAGATCACCGGATCCGAGCCGCCGGTCAGAAGGGTCTTGACCGTGCGCGCATAATCGGCCGGATCAAGTTTGCCGTCGGAGCCGGCGGTCAGCTTGTTGATCTCGGCCATCATGCCGATCTGATGTTTCTCGGTCTGGGCGCCGGTGGAATCGTTCTCAAGCACGATTTTGGCGGCCGCGTCGCTGTTTTCCCTCGCCCATGCCCAGCCCTTCATCGAGGCTTTGACGAAGCGCGCCATTTTGTCGACGAAAGCGGGATCCTTCAGCTTGTCTTCCATGACGTAAAGGCCGTCTTCCAAAACGGCGACGCCCTGGTCCTCGTATTTGAAGACAACGAGCTGATCGGGTTTGTAGCCGGCGTCGAGCACCTGCAGATATTCGTTATAGGTCATCGTCGAAATGCAATCGGCCTGTTTCTGGATCAGCGGATCGACGTTGAAGCCCTGCTTGAGCACTTTGACGCCGCCGGCCGAACCGTCGGTCTTGAAACCGAGCTTGCCCATCCAATTCAGGAAGGGGTATTCGTTGCCATAGAACCAGACGCCGAGCGTCCGGTCTTTCAAGTCGGCTGGGACCTTTACGCCTGTGTCGGCGCGACAGGTCAATTCCAGGCCCGAGTGTTTGAAGGGCTGTGCAATATTGACTAAGGCGACGCCTTTCTCGCGGGACTGCAGCGCATCCGCCATCCAGTCGACCACGACGTCGGCGCCGCCGCCCGCCAGCACCTGAACCGGCCCGATGTCGGGACCGCCCGGCTTGATCGTGACGTCAAGCCCGGCATCCTTGTAGAAGCCCTTATCCTTGGCGACGTAATAGCCGGCGAACTGCGCCTGCGTCACCCATTTGAGCTGCAGCGTCACCTTGTCGGCGGCGTGCGCGGCGCCTGCGGCGAACAGCGCGCTCGTCGCGATCAATGCATAGACCGTTTTTTTCATCGACTTTCTCCTCCTGCTTACAAAAACACTCATGCGTCTCTCTGGCGATAGGACGCGTGCCAGAACGTCACCCTGCGCTCGATCAGCGCAACGATTCCATAAAACGCCGATCCGGTCAGCGCCGCCACGACGATGGTCGCCCAGACCATGTCGATGCTCATATGGCCGACCTCGGTGCTGATGCGAAAACCCATGCCGACGGTCGGCGTGCCGAAGAATTCGGCGACGATGGCGCCGATCATCGCCAGCGTCGTGTTGATCTTGAGCGCATTGAAGATGAACGGCAACGCGGCGGGCAATCGCAGCCGGGTCAGCGTTTGCCCATAGCTCGCGCCGTAGGTTTTCATCAGATCGCGCTCCATTGGCCCGGCGCTGGCGAGGCCCGCCACCGCGCTGACCAGCATCGGGAAGAAGGTCATGATGACGACGACGGCGGCTTTGGACTGCCAGTCGAAGCCGAACCACATGACCATGATCGGCGCGACGCCGACGATGGGCAGAGCCGAGACGAGATTGCCAAGCGGCAGCAAGCCGCGCTGCAGGAATTGCGAGCGGTCGATGAGTATGGCGATGAGAAGACCGGCGCCGCAACCGATGACATAGCCGGCAATGACGCCCTGAATAGTTTGCACAAAATCGGCGGCGAGGATCGGGATCGAATGGATGAAGCGGGTGAAAATGGCCGAAGGGGCGGGCAGGATGACGAAAGGCACGCCGAAGCCGCGGACAACGGACTCCCAGGCGATCAGCACGCCGACGCCAAAAATGGCCGGCGGCGCAAGGCTCGAATAGGCGCGCGCGCTCATCGCGCAAAGCCCATGCGCCGCGAGACGATGCGATCGGCAACGCCGATCAGCCCGACCAGCGTCGCCGAAAGCGCCGCCGCCGCAAATAGCGCGGCCCAGATCTGCACCGTCTGACCGTAATAGGAGCCCGCCAGAAGCCGCGCGCCAAGTCCGCCGTCCTCGCTCTTGGTTACTTCCGCGACAACCGCGCCAACGAGCGCGGCAGCGACGCCGATCTTCATACTGGCGAAGAAGAAGGGTGCGCTCGCCGGCGCGCGCAATTTGAGGAAAGTCTGCGCCCGCGTCGCGCAATAGGTGCGCATCAGATCGAGCTGCAACGGATCTGGCGAACGCAGGCCTTTGACCATGCCGACCGTGACGGGAAAGAACGACAGATAGGCGGCAATCACCGCCTTAGGGAGGATGCCGGTAATGTCGAATTGATTGAGGATGACGACGATCATCGGCGCCAATGCGATGATCGGGATGGTCTGCGAGGCGACAATCCAGGGCATCAGCGATTTTTCGAGGACCTTCAGATTGACGATGAGGATCGCCAGCCCAATGCCGAGCGCGGAGCCGATTGCAAAGCCGAGCAAGGTCTCCTGCAAGGTGATGAGGGCGTGGTAGACGAGGCTGCGCTTGGACGTCGGCGCGGTCTCGAGCACCGTCTTGTCCAGTTCGGCGACGATCTGATGGGGCGCTGGAAGTTTGGGGCGATCCATATTGAGATCGGCAAGGGCAAGATCGGCAGCCGAATAATCGGTGCGGCCGGCATTGGCGAAGAAATCGCGCTGCAGCGGCGTGTTCATTAGGATCGCGCCGACATACCAGATGGCGATCAACGCGCCGACGATTATCGCGACGGGAAGCGCGCGCTCAATCCTCATAGGAATGGCCTTCGCGCAAGCCGTGCCGCACGCGGTTGGCGACCTCCAGGAATTCCGGCGTCTCGCGTATGTCGAGCGTGCGGTCGCGCGGAAAGCCGCATTCGATTACATCGTGGATGCGCCCCGGGCGGGGCGACATCACCACGATGCGGGTCGACAGGAACACGGCCTCGGGAATCGAATGGGTGACGAACAGCACGGTTTTCTTGGTCACGTCCCACAGGCGCAGCAATTGCTCGTTGAGTTTGTCGCGCACGATTTCGTCGAGCGCGCCGAAAGGCTCGTCCATCAGCAGCAGATCGGGATCGAACGACAGAGCCCTGGCGATCGAGGCCCGCTGCTGCATGCCGCCCGACAATTGCCATGGAAATTTCTTGCCGAAACCGGTCAGATTGACGAGGTCGAGACCCCTGGCGACGCGCGCCTCGCGGTCGGCCTTGGGATAGCCCATGATTTCCAGCGGCAAAGCGATGTTGCGCTCGACATTGCGCCAGGGATAAAGCGCGGGCGCCTGGAACACATAGCCGTAGGCGCGGTTGGCGCGCGCCTCCTGGGGGCTCATGCCGTTGACGCGGATGGCGCCGGCGCTCGGCGTCTCGAGGTCGGCGACCGCGCGCAGAAGCGTCGTCTTGCCGCAGCCCGACGGGCCGATGAAAGAGATGAATTGCCCGCGCTCCACAGCGAGATTGATGCCGCTCAGCGCCTGCACCGGCCCGTCGGCGGTGGTAAAGCTCAGCGACAAATCGGCGATGTCGATGACCCTTGCGCTATCAGCGGCTTTCTCGTTGATGGCGAGCGGGCTCAGCATGTTATCGCGCGACGCCTTTGACGGCGGTATGCTTCTTCCATTCGGCGAGCGCCCGCGCCTCGGCGGGGAACGGCTCGCGCCTGACGAACTTGCCGCGCCCCGGCTCGACCTGAATCTTGCCGTCGCGCCACGGCACTTCGCCGCGCGACAAGGTGAAACGCGGCAGACCCTGCACCTTGACGCCCTCAAAGACATTGTAGTCGATCGCCGAGAGCTGGGTGGCGGCGGAGATCGTCTTCGACGCCTTCGGATCCCAGACGACAATATCGGCGTCCGCGCCCGGCATGATCGCGCCCTTCTTGGGATAAAGATTGAGGATGCGCGCGATATTGGTCGAGGTGACGGCGACGAATTCGTTCATCGTGAGGCGCCCCGTTCCCACGCCGTAAGTCCACAGCACGGGCATGCGGTCTTCGAGGCCGCCGGTGCCGTTGGGGATTTTGGTGAAGTCGTCCTTGCCGAAGGCCTTTTGCGCGGTGGTGAAGGCGCAATGGTCGGTGGCCACGACATGCAGCGATCCGGCCCGCAGGCCGTTCCAGAGGTCATCCTGGTTCTTCTTGTCACGGAAAGGCGGCGACATCACCCGCCGCGCCGCATGCGTCCAGTCCTTGTTGAAATATTCGCTCTCGTCGAGCACGAGGTGCTGGATCAGCGGCTCGCCAAAGACGCGCATGCCCTTGGCGCGCGCGCGCCGGATCGCCTCATGCGCCTGGATGCTCGATGTATGAACGATGTAGATCGGACAGCCCGCCTGATCGGCGATCATGATGGCGCGATTGGTGGCCTCTCCCTCGACTTCGGGCGGACGCGACAAGGCGTGACCCTCCGGGCCGGTTATGCCCGCCTTCAGATATTTGGCTTGCAGGGAGGCGACCACGTCGCCGTTCTCGGCATGCACCAGCGGCATCGCGCCGAGTTCGGCGCAACGCTGGAACGAGGCGAACATTTCCTCGTCGTTCACCATCAGCGCGCCCTTATAGGCCATGAAATGCTTGAAGGTCGTCACGCCTTTCTCGACGACCTTGGCCATGTCCTCGCGCACCTTGTCCGACCAATAGGTGATGCACATGTGGTAAGCGTAGTCGGCGCAGGCCGTTTTCGAGCGGCGGTCCCAATCGGCCCAGGCGTCCATCAGCGGCTGGCCGTTGCCCGGAATGCAGAAGTCGACGACCATCGTCGTGCCCCCCGAAAGCGCCGCCTTGGTGCCGCTTTCATAATGATCGGCCGAAGTCGTGCCCATGAAGGGCATTTCGAGATGGGTGTGCGGGTCGATGCCGCCCGGCATGACGAAACATTCCGACCCGTCGAGCGTCGTATCGCCTTTCAGGTTCGGGCCGATCGCCGCGATCTTCTCGCCTTCGACGAGAACGTCGGCCTGATAGCTGCGATCGGCCGCGACAATGGTTCCGCCTTTGATAACGAGCGACATGGCTAGTTCTCCCAAAATTCGTTAGGAACCGCGGCGCCTCACGCCACGATCTCCGCTTTTTCCAGCACCGCATGCATCAGCACATTGGCGCCGGCGGTCGCCCATTCCGGCTTGATGTCCTCGCTCTCGTTATGGCTGACGCCGTCGACGCAGGGCGTGAAAATCATCGAGGTGGGCGCCACTCTGGCGAGATAGCAAGCATCATGCCCGGCGCCCGAGACGATGTCGCGGTGCGACAGGCCGAGATGCCCCGCGGCGCGGCGCACCGCGCCGACGCAGCCTTCATCGAACGGCACCGGCGCGTAGTAGAAAACCTGTTTGATGTCCGCGGCAAGGCGCATGGCCGCCGCGATCTTCTCGACGCCCTCTTTCAGCGCCACGTCCATCTCGCTCAAGGTGGCGTCGATCGGATGGCGGAAATCGACCGTCATGAACACTTCGCCGGGGATCACATTGCGCGAATTGGGGTAGGGGTTCAGCATGCCGACCGTCGACACCGCGAGCGGCGCCTTGGACAGACCGATCTGATTGACGAGTTCCACGATCCTCGCGGCGCCCAGTAAGGCGTCCTTGCGGCGCGGCATCGGCGTGGACCCGGCGTGGCTCTCAAATCCGGTCAGACGGATTTCATACCAGCGCTGGCCCTGGCCATGGGTGACGACGCCGACGTCGATCGATTCGTCCTCGAGGATCGGGCCCTGTTCGATATGCAATTCAAAGAAAGCATGGATCGGCCGCCCGCCGATCGGCTCGCCGCCCTTGTAGCCGATGCGCTCCAATTCATCGCCGAGCTTCTTGCCTTCGGCGTCCACGCGCGAATAGGCGAATTCTTTGGTATAGGCGCCCGCGAACACGCCAGACGAGATCATCGCCGGCGCGTAGCGCGATCCCTCTTCATTGGTCCAGTTGGCGATTTCGATCGGGCGGCGCGTCTTGATCTTGAGATCGTTGAGCGAGCGCACAACTTCCAGCGCGCCGAGCACGCCCAAAACGCCGTCGAACTTGCCGCCGGTCGGCTGTGTATCGAGATGACTGCCCATCATCACCGGGGGCAGATCATCCTCGACGCCGGCGCGGCGCGCGAACATATTGCCCATTTCATCGATCTTGACCGCGCAGCCCTCTTTCTCGCACCAGGCGGTGAAAAGCTCGCGGCCCTGCTTGTCGAGATCGGTGAGGGTCAGGCGCTTGCAGCCGCCTTTGGGCGTGCCGCCGATCTTGGCCATTTCCATGAGCGCATCCCAGAGCCTTTGCCCGTTGATGCGCACATTCGACAGGTCTGACATTGCGCCGGTTCCCCCTCAAAACGCCTGGCAACGCTATTATGAATTTGACCAAATGGTCAAATGCCGCGATCTTGTCCAAGGCGCCAAAAATTGCGGCGCCGACGGGGGCCGATTTTTCGAGCGAAGCGATTGTCGGTCCGCCCGGAAATATTGAGCAAAGACAGCGGCCTGCATAGTCGACCGAAGTCGGGGGGATGTCTAGTGAACAAGCCGCTCGTCAAAATTTCGATTCGCGCGGAAAACGAGCGGATGATCCTGGAGGCGGCCGAGGCGGTCTTCGCCGAACAGGGTTTTGGCGGCGCGACGACGGCGGCCATTGCGACCCGGGCGGGCGTGCCCAAGGCCAATCTGCATTATTATTTTTCCACCAAGGCGGCGCTTTATCGCGCGGTGATCGAGCGGGTGCTGACGGCATGGCTCGCGGCGGCCTCGTCCTTCGATGAGAGCGACGATCCCGAAGAAGCGCTATCGCGTTATATCGGCGCAAAAATGGACCTGGCCCGCTCAATGCCGCTGGGATCGCAGATCTGGGCCAGCGAGATCATGCGCGGCGCGCCGGTCATCCAGGATTTCCTGGAGACGACGCTCGCCGATTGGGTGGAGTCGCGCGGGCGCGTCGTGCGGCGCTGGATCGGCGAGGGCAAATTGCGGCCGATCGAGCCGAGATTTCTCTTCTATATGATCTGGGCGACGACCCAGCACTACGCCAATGCCGCGCATGAAATTACGACGCTCGAAAAGGGACGACCGCTCGACGATTCCAAGTTTGAATTCGCCAAGCGACAAGTGATCGAAACCATCGTCGGCGGTCTCATCGGCAGGTGACCAAAGCGCGCGCTTGTGACATTTTGCGTAAAATCACGCTGAGGCTTGGGGGTCCGCCATGGTTTGTCGAGTCACGAATTTTCGCGCCGCTGTTCTTGTTCGCCTGATTGTCCCTATCGCTTTGGGCCTCGCCGCCGCGTCAACGGCGTCCGCGGCCGGCGTTGGATGCGACGCGGGCAAATGGCCGCTCTCGGCGGCGCAGGCGCATTTCGGCGGGACCTTGCCGGCGCTCGCCAGCGGCGATCCTTTGCCGGCGCTCGGCGCGCCCGCGCTGGTCAATCTCTCCGCGCAGGGCGATGTTGTTTTCCCGCACGCGCCCGGCCGCTCCGGCAAAGCCAATCCCGCCTATGCGGCGCTGGTCAAGCTCGGCGCGCAGCCGGCCGGCGCCTATCAGGTCACGGTGTCCGGCGGCGCCTGGGTCGACCTTGTCGAGAACGCCGATATCGTCAAGCCGTCGGATTATGTCCGCATCAAGGATTGCCCCGGAATCGACAAGAGCCTGCGCTTCAAGACCAAGGGCGGCCCGCTGACGATCCAGATCAGCGGCTCCTACGACAAGTCGATCAAGGTCGAGGCGGCGCGGGTCGAGTGAAGAAGGGCGGCGCTCCCTGGGCTTTCGCCGAAAGCGGCGAGCGATGGGCGCGGAGCGCAATGGCTTAGGCCAGCGCGACCGGCTCATTTGCGAACGCGGCTTGTCGCGTCAGCCGCGATTGCCCGTCAATCTTCGATCGGCGGGGCTTCAGCCTCGGCATTGCCCGCGAGCGCCAAACGATCGAGCGTCGCCTTTAAACCGGCGGTGTCCGGGCAAATCGCCAATCGCGTTGCGCGTCCCCACCGAAGATGCATCACGTGAACGCCGTGATTATTGGTGCGAACGCCGTCCGTTCCCGAGTTGGTCTCGTCCCATTCGGCAAGAACAAGAGTATTCCACGGGCCGCCGCTTACCCAGATTTGTCGAACTTCGAAACGAATATCCGGCAAGAGCCGGTAGAGCCTTTCGTACCATCGCCGGGTCGCCGCAAGCGCCCTTCTCGATCTGCCCAGCGCGTGGTCTCCAAGAAAAGAATGTTCGAACTGGCGCGCGAACGTATGCAGCACAGGCTCCGCGTCCCTGCGGCTGACGGCGTCGAACAGTTCTCCAACACGCTTGCGAACGATGGCGTGATACATCCTGCGCCCCAGGTTCAATGATTGAACTACAATAGCCCATTGAGTTCAATCATGCAACTGTCTAGGATTGGCCTATGGAGAGAACCAGTTTTGCAGAGATGAGGTGTTCGCTGGCCCGCAGCCTCGAAAGGATCGGCGACTGGTGGTCGCCCCTGATCATCAGGGATCTGTTCCTTAACGTCGGTCGATTCGACGAACTGGTTGAGGACCTCGGCATATCGCGCAATCTCCTGACCCGGCGGCTCAAATCGCTCGTCGAAAGCGGCGTGATCGAGCGAGCGGAGTATCAGCGGCGGCCAACGCGGTATGAATATCGTTTGACCGAGGCGGGGCGCGATCTCGTGCCCGTCATTCTGGCGCTAACCGCATGGGGCGACCGCTGGGCGCGGCCAAAGGAGGGCAGCCCGATCCTGTTCGTCCACAGGACATGCGGACATCAATTCCGGCCGCAGGTCACATGCGACATGTGCGGCGAAGTCGTCGCGTCCGATGCCGTGACCGCCGTTCCCGGCCCCGGCGGCGCCGCAAGACCGGGCACGAAGATTGTGGCGAAGCGTCTGCGCGGCGTGGCGGAACAGGCGGGGCGCAAAAGCCCCGGTCGCTCAAAGCGCGCCGCGTTCCCAGATTCCTGATTCTCGCTCAGGAGGCCATCCGCGCCTCGCCGCCCAAAGTTGCGCATCGTCTTCGGCCGCAGGCAGGGGGCATAATGCGGCATTCACCAGAGCGTCCCGATTGCGGCGCATCAGCGCCCGGGATACCAATAAGCCGCCTGCTCCTTCGTGCGGTCGACGACGACGAATTGGTTGGCGAAGACGCGATAGGGGTAGCTCTGCTCGCCGTCTGGCCATTGCACGCGGATTTCGGCGCGCTCGGCGGTGCCGAGCCCCACATGCACCCAGCCGGCATGGCCCGAGGCGTCGCCGCCGCCCACCTGCACCGTGCGGATCATCGTGCGCGTTCCCGTCTTGATGGCGATTTTCGCGCCGACCGCATTGCGGTTGGGATTGGGCTCGCTCAGGCGGATCTCGATCCAATTGCCCATTGGTCCGGGCGGTCCGTCGCCCAGCTTTGCGCCCAGATTGCGGAACAGGCTCGCCGGCGCGCCGCGATTGACGACGAGAAGGTCGAGCTTGCCGTCGAGATTGAAATCGGCGATCAGCGCGCCGCGTCCCTTTCTATTCAGCGCAATGCCCGCCGCGTCGCCCGCTTCGGCGAATTTGCCGTTCCATTGGCCGAGCAGCAGGTTGTTGGGATCGAAAGAAGCAAAGTCGGGCATTTGCTCGACATTGCCCTTGGAAATGAACAGGTCGAGCAATCCGGCATTGTTGAAATCGGCAAATTCGCTATGCCAGCCTGTCGAGGGCTTCTGGTCGCCGCCGGCATAGGGGATGTGGGCGGTCGCGCCGCGCTCGCCGGCGATGTCGCGGTAGACCGGCGCCTCGCCCTTGCCGCCTTCGTCGGCGTCGAGCTTTTGCAGCTTTGTGTCGCCCATCGAGGTCAACGCATATTCGGGATAACCGTCGCCGTCGATATCGCCCTCGGCTATGCCCATGCCGAAGATCGACAAATGCCGCCAGCCGTCGGCGCGCCCGTAGAGCTTGGGCGGTTTGCCGGCCTCGATCTTCCACATCTGCTCCTCGCCGCCGCGATAATATTGCCGGTCGTTGGAGACCCGCAGCGAGGGAACGCCCGACTTGTTCCAATCGGTGAACAGCATCGACAGAGCGCAAAACCCGGGCGCGAGCGGCGTGCGCACCGAATAATCCGGCTTGTCGCCCGGCTGCGGGCGATAGAGCGAATTATCCTCGCACGTGCCCCATGGCGATCCTGGCGCATGCCGGTCGACATAATGGCCGATCGCCAGCGTCGGGAATTTCTGTCCTGCCTCCCATTCGGCCGCGAAGGAAGTCGTCCAACCGGGATCGCCGTCAAAGCCCCATTCCTTGTTGGCGATCGAAAAGGAGCAGTCGGGACCGCCCTTCAGTAGCAGATTCCCCCCAACCCGCAGCACGAACAGATCCATATGGCCGTCGCCGTCGATATCGATGGGATAGGCGCCGAGAATGCCTTCGAGCTCGTGATGCCCGGTATCGAAGGTCAGCGCTTTTTCCTCAAAGCGCAGCGGGCCGCCGGGTGTCGATTTGTTGACGAACAGCTTGGCGGGATTCTTGCCCCCGGCCAGAAAAATCGAGGCAAAGCCCGAGCCGTCGCAATCGAACGCCGCGCCGCCGCCGCCGACAAAAAACTCCCACGGCCCGTCATAAACATTGTTGAGCCCGGCCGCGGCCGCTTCCTCGTGAAAGATCGGAATGTCGCCGAGCGGCTTTTGCGGCGCGTCGTCGGCGCCGGCGGGCGCGGCGAGCAACATGGCGAGCGCGGCCGCCAGGCCGGATAGCGCGCGCGCCCATCCAGACTTCGAGCGAGAAGAGAGCCGCGGGTCGTTCGATCGCAGGCTAGGCATCACGGCGCCTTGATTTCGAGGGAGCGCAGAAAGGCGATGACGTCGTCCCTCATCGTCTTATCGCACGCCAGATAGGCGTCGCGCGCAAAACGCGCGTCGCCGCCATGTGCGCTGATGATTTCATCGAGCGAGCGGAAATCGCCGCGATGGCCGTAGGGCGCCGTCGAGCCGACGCCCCACAGACGCGGCGTCAGGAACACATCGCGTTCGACGAAGCGCTGCGCCTGCAATTCATTGCCGAGCGCGTTGACCTGCGCGTCGACCATCAAATGGCGCTTGAGATCGCTGAATAGCGGGATCAGCCATTCGCCCTTGTCGTTCTTTTGCAATTGGCTCGCGAAAGGCGTTTTCGACAGATCGATGCGGATCGACTGGTCGCTTTCCGATTCGCGCAAAGTGCCCGCCATGTCATAGGGCGCGGGGTCGGTGAAGGTCAGCGATTTCAAGGGCAGCGTCGTGATATGGCAACTGGCGCAGCCAAGCGTCGTAAATTGCTTGGCGCCTTCGCCGGCCGCGACGCGCCAGTCGTCAGGCAGGTCCTGTTTGACGGTCGGGGGCGGCAGGCTCGCCTGAAACGCGACCAGCGCCGAAATGTCGCCTGGCGTCACGGCGTCGGGCACGCCGCTTTCCGAAAAATCATGCGAGCCGGTCCAGCGCACGCCGAATCGCTCCATCGCCTCCATGCCGTGATGGATGTTCATCGCATTGATCGTGAACTGGCGAAGCGAGGTGAAGACGCCCTTGCGGCTGAAGGGGCGCACGATCAGATCGGCGTCGACGCCCTCTATTCGGTCAAGATCGACAATGCCGTCGGGATGGGCTTCGATCGAGCCGAAGCGCACGCCCTTGGAGACGAGGTCGGCGCTCACCGTCTGGCCGTTCGCCCAGGCCAGCTTGACCGCGTCATTGCGCTCGCCTTGCAGATCGGCGGTCATCTCGCGGGCGAGCAGTTCGACGAGACCTGCGCCCATCAGCGAAGTCGTATGGCGCTCGCTGGAGAAGGTCGGGTCGGTCGTGTCGAATTCGGCGCTTTCAAACCCTTCCGAGACAAAGACATTGGCGACGAAATCGCCGCTGCCGCCGGTGATAGGATCGGTGTGGCAGCCCGAACAGGAATTGGAATCGGGACCGTTGGTCCGGCTGAAGGCGGCGTTCGTCCCGCGCTTTCGTTTTGTTGGGACAATCGCCTGCGTCGCCTTGGGGCGACCGGCGCCATCCTCCAGGGTGAATTTCGCTTTGAACAACACGCGCCCGCGCTCGATCAGCACCGGAATGGCGCTCGGGCCGGCCGTGGCGATCGTGTCGAAATCGAGATGCGAAGAAAAGACCTTCTCGTCCCAACTGCCAGCTTTAACCTCGGCGATCGGAGCCATGACCAGAACGAGAAAAAGCGCCAAGCCCGCGCCGGGTCGTTTCATATCTCACGCCTCCCGAATGCCCGTTGAGCGTGCCCGGCGGCGAAGATTGAAGCCGGCGGCGCCCGTTTGGGAAGATAACAAAGCCCATGTTCCGATCCCGGGCAAGGCAATTAGTGCGCGTCACAAATAAAATAATTCGCAAGGCGCGTCCGCACATTGACTTTACCTGCCGGCGCAAGCAGTGTCGCCCTTGCGATAGATTTGTCGGCTGGGGCCGGCGCATGTCGTTTGCTAGCTTTAAAGAGTTGCAAGGGTCCAAATTTGCGACTCGCTACGGGAGGACTTTCATGAAGAACGTGAAGACGCTTTTGCTGGGCGCGGCCCTTTTGGCCTCGGCTAGCCTTTCGACCGTCGCCGCGATGGCCAAGGATGTTGTGGTCGGCGTTTCATGGTCGAATTTCCAGGAAGAGCGCTGGAAGACCGACGAAGCCGCGATCAAGGCCGCGCTTGCGGCTGGCGGCGCTAAATATATCTCGGCCGACGCCCAGGCCTCCGCTTCCAAACAGCTCACCGACGTCGAGAGCCTCATTTCGCAAGGCGCGAATGTGCTCATCATTCTGGCGATGGACGCCGATGCGATCGGCCCCGCCGTCAAGAAGGCGACCGACGAGGGCACTCCGGTCATCGCTTATGACCGCGAGATAGAGAATCCGGCCGCTCTCTACATTACCTTCGACAATATCGAAGTCGGCCGCATGCAGGCGCGCGCCGTTCTCGCCGCCAAGCCGGCCGGCAATTACGCCTTCATCAAGGGCGACAAGGGCGATCCGAATGCGACCTTCCTGTTCAGCGGCATCAAGGAAGTGCTGAAGGCGGCAATGGATGCGGGCAAGATCAAGAATGTCGGCGAAGTGTTCTCCGACGGCTGGAAGCCCGACAACGCGCAGAAGAACATGGAGCAGATTCTCACCAAGAACAACAACAAGGTTGACGCGGTGGTCTGCGAGAACGACGGCATGGCGGGCGGCGTTATCGCCGCCTTGAATGCGCAGGGGCTTGCCGGCTCGGTGCCCGTTTCGGGCCAGGACGGCGACCATGCGGCGATCAATCGCGTCGCGCTCGGCACGCAGACCGTGTCGGTCTGGAAAGACAGCCGCGATCTCGGCAAGGCGGCGGGCGACGCAGCCGTGGCGCTGGCCGCCGGCAAAAAGGTGACGGAAATTGCCGGCGTGAAGCCCTTCTCCGGCGGCGCCAAGCACGTGAAGGTGAGCGGCATCCTGCTGTCTCCGCTCCCCATCACCAAAGACAATCTCAATGTCGTCATCGACAAGGGGTGGATCACGGCGGCCGAAGTCTGCGCGGGCGTCAAGGCCGGCGCCGTCGCGGTCTGCAAGTAGACGCTTTCGAACGAACGGGCTTAGTGTCTGAGCCTCATTCCGCGTCGCCCAAGGGCGGCGCGGTTTCGCTATTGAAGTCTTAGCGCCGAGCAATCGGCTTTTGCGCCGGCGGAGGGTTGAGCATGTCGTCAGTAGCATCGAGCGCGGCTAGCTCGGCGGCGCCGATCGAACCGCCCCTGCGCAGACTGCTGCGCGCGACCGAAATCGATACGCGCATGATCGGCATGGTCGCGGCCTTGCTGCTGATCTGGGTCGGCTTCCATGTCTATGGCGCGGTCTTCAACGGCGGCGGCGTTTTCATTTCACCGCGCAATTTGTGGAACCTGCTGGTTCAAACATCTTCGATCGCGGTCATGACGTCGGGCATGGTGCTCGTCATCGTGATGCGCCACATCGATCTTTCCGTCGGGTCGGTGCTGGGCTTCACCGGCATGATCATCGGCGTGACGCAAGTTTATTTCCTGCCCAATCTTCTGGGTCTTGGCCACCCGCTGATCTGGATCCTCACCGTCCTCATCGGCGTCGCCTTCGGCGCGCTGATTGGCGCCTTTCAAGGCGCGCTGATCGCCTATCTCGGCATTCCCGCCTTTATTGTCACGCTCGGCGGATTGCTGGTCTGGCGCGGCGCGGCCTGGTGGGTCGCCGCCGGCGCGACGATTGCGCCGATGGACGAGACTTTCGCGCTGATGGGCGGCGGCCCGATGGGCGCGATCGGCGCGCGGGCGAGCTGGGCGGTCGGGATTCTCGCGTGCCTCGCCATCGTCGCGGCCATTCTGGCGGGACGGCGGCGGCGGGCGCGTTTCCATTTCGCGCTGCGGCCGATCTGGGCCGAAGTATTGCTCGCCTTTCTCGGCTGCGCGATTGCGCTGGGCGCGACCTGGATGTGCAACGCTTATTATTGGCCGCCGCGCGTCGCCGAGCGCTATGCGGCCGAGCATAATATTCCGGTCCCCGAGGGCGGCCTGCTGATTTCTCACGGCTATGCGATTCCCGTCCTTATGGCGCTGGCGGTCGGCATCGTCATGACATTCTTGTCGACGCGCACGCGATTCGGGCGCTACGTCTATGCGATCGGCGGCAATCCGGAAGCGGCGGAACTGGCCGGCGTCAATACCAAGCGCATCACCTTGATGGTGTTCTCGCTGATGGGCGCGCTGGCGGCGATTTCGGCCTGCATCTCGACGGCGCGCCTGGATTCGGCGACCAACGCCTTGGGCACTTTCGACGAGCTTTATGTGATCGCGGCCGCCGTCATCGGCGGCACGTCGCTGGCCGGCGGCGTCGGCACGATTTACGGCGCGATACTCGGCGCGCTGGTCATGCAATCCTTGCAGTCGGGCATGGTGTTGATCGGGTTCGACGCGGCGCTTCAGGAAATGGTGGTCGGCGCCGTGCTCGTCGTCGCGGTGTGGATCGATACGGTCTATCGCCGGCGCACGGCATAACGGGGGGCGAAGATGGACGTTGCGGTGAGCAAACCCCTTGTGGAACTACGCGACATATCGATCGCTTTTGGCGGCGTCAGGGCGGTCGATCACGCTTCCGTCGATCTTTTTCCTGGCGAGGTCGTCGGCCTGCTCGGCCACAATGGCGCGGGCAAGTCGACGCTGATCAAGGTGCTGTCGGGCGCCTATAGACGCGAGGCTGGAACGATCCTCATCGAGGGCGAGGAAGCGACGATCAACAATCCGCGCGACGCCAAAGCCTATGGCATCGAGACGATCTATCAGACGCTGGCGCTCGCCGACAATGTCGACGCCGCCGCCAATCTCTTCCTCGGCCGAGAAATTCTCACGCGCTGGGGCACGCTCGACGATTCGGCGATGGAATCGGAAGCCCGCAAGGTGATGGGCCGGCTCAATCCCAATTTTCGCCGCTTCAAGGATCCCGTCAAATCGCTTTCGGGCGGACAGCGCCAGTCGGTGGCGATCGCGCGCGCCATTCATTTCAATGCGCGCATCCTTATCATGGACGAGCCGACCGCCGCGCTGGGCCCGCAGGAAACGGCGCAGGTCGGCGAACTCATCAAGCAGTTGAAGGCGGAGGGGATCGGCATCTTCCTCATCAGCCATGACATTCACGACGTGTTCGATCTGGCCGATCGCGTCGCGGTGATGAAGAACGGTCAGGTCGTTGGAATCGCCAGGACGCAGGACGTCACCAAGGACGAGGTTCTCGGCATGATCATCCTCGGCAAATGCCCGCCCGGCGCCATTCCCGGCCCCGGCGCGATTCGCGCCAATTGAAAGCCGCCCGCGCGGGAACGCTCCCCCGCCTCTAGTCTTCCGCTGTCTCGCGCAGCGCGCTGAGCCGACAGAGCTGTTCGAGAAACAGCTTTCGCTCTTGCGGCGAGCCGACCAGGGCGCTGATGCGCGCTTCATGCGCCTCGCGGATCTCGTGCAATTGCTGAATGGCCAATTGCCCCGCCTTGGTCAGATATAAAGCATTGGCGCGGCGATCGTCGGCGACCTGACGACGCACGACCAGTTTGCGCCGCTCGAATTCATCGACGAGCTTCACGAAATTCGATCTTTTGATCCCCAGAGACTGCGCGATCGCCGCTTGCGACGATCCGGGATTGCGATCGATCGCCGTGAGCACCCCATACTGAGAGGGACGAATGTTGTGTTCGGAAAAGGCGCGGATGAAATCGTCGAAGACCGCGAGCTGGGCGCGCCGCAGCTGATAGCCGACGACGTCCGCCAGCGCGCTCAAATCTATCGGGCCGCCGGTGTCCGACTTTGGCGCGTGGCCCGATCCGGCCGCGCCGCTCGACATCCTGTCTGCCCTCAATGCCCGGTCCTTTTTTGCCTGCGGGCCCCGCCCGGGGGTGAATATTGCCGAGCGCTACCGTAGTTTGAAGCTTTTTGAAAGGCGGCGCGTGGCCTGCTTGCGGCGGCGGGCGCGCGGGGAGCCAATTTAGCCGGGCGGTCCGTCCTGAAATGGCCTGCGATTCGACTGCCTGGCGTCGCCAATCCGCGCCTGGCGCCCCCAAGTTCACCCCTCCGCCACGCGCAGCAGATACAGCCCGTATTGGCTGTGGCTGAGGGCTTGCCCGAGCCGCTCCAGATGTTCTCTCGAAATCCACCCGTTCAGGAAGGCGATTTCCTCTGGGCACGCGACGCGGAATCCCTGGCGCTTTTCCAGCGCGCGCCCGAATTCGGCGGCCTCGAGCAACGAGTCCGGCGTGCCCGTATCGAGCCACGCATAGCCGCGACCCATGCGCTCGACGCTCAATTGTCCTCCTTCGAGATAGGCGCGGTTCAGGTCAGTGATTTCCAGTTCTCCGCGCTTGGAAGGCTTGAGATTGGCCGCGATCTCGGGCGCT
>Ga0182024_10007335_pt1 | contig 23792 bp, 16 predicted proteins | sample P32metaG_FD_120480 | JGI IMG/M metagenome (GOLD analysis project Ga0182024, IMG submission 120480) | Permafrost microbial communities from Stordalen Mire, Sweden - P3-2 metaG (Illumina Assembly) | ecosystem: Environmental > Terrestrial > Soil > Wetlands > Permafrost | place: Sweden: Stordalen... | reverse complement strand
GTCGAACCAGCTCTCGCCATTCAAACCACTGACATCGACGACAAGCGTGTTGCCTTCCCAGTGGCCGTTCGACGTTCCCATCCAGGTGTCCACGGCGCCCTCTTTAAACTTGCCCATGTTGACTACGCGGTTCGAACTCGCATACTCGTAGGCGAACGCGATGTCCTTTTGCGATTGAATGATCTGGAACGGGAAGGCCATGTAATTCGCGCGCGGGATGCCCGGCATGTCGCACTTAACTTCGGGGTCCAGCTTCATACGATTTTTCAGGTTGTCTTTCTGCTTTGCCGCGGCCGCTGGCGTATACGGAATCTCGCCGCCCTCGACAATTCCCTGGCCGGCGGGCATGGCGCCGGTGGCGCCCAACTGAAAGAACGGTCCGGCATGCGCGCTGTGATCGCGAATATCCCAATACGCCGTACCCAAAGCTTCCCAAAGGCCTGTGAAGTTCGGTTTGCCGTCCGGCATGCGCGGGATCTGTGAAGTGGTTCTGGCCGGAGTCTGGGCGTTCACGACCGCCAAAACAACAAGAAACGACGCGGACGATAAGACCGAGGTCCGCCATCGGAAAGATATAGCCATCAATCTCCTGAATGCACTTCCGCTTCACCTGGCGAGGCAACAGGGCCGCCAAGCGCAGTCACTATATCATAGATTTGAAGTCCGTTAGCGGCCTGTTTGCTTCTCTTGTTTCGCTGACTCGACGATGGCGTTCAGGGTGGGAATGTCCTTCAGTTCTGGCGCGGTGCTCTTAAATGTCCGGATGTAAGCATAAATGTCTTTCGCCGGCTTGTCTGGAAGGCTGCTCTCGCCGAAATTCGGCATCGACGTAGAGGGAGGAATCGGCGCCACGTTTGCGCGGCCGCGGAGGAATGCAAGGAAACGCTCTTCGGTCCCAAGATTTCCCCAGTTCCCGACGAAGGCCCGCGCACCGGTTTCGCCGTTGTAGCCATGGCACGCATAACAGCCGTAGGAATAATAAAGCGCCTTCCCATTCGCCGCGTTTCCGGTGACCGGACTCGTCGGCGGAGGGGTGTGTCCGATTCCCGCAGCTCCGCGTCCGCCGCCTTGGGCGTACAGGGCCACCGCCGTCGCAAAGAGGCCCACGGCGAACCGGCGGCGATTCGAGTTCTTGTTCATGCCGATTAGTCTCCTTACCGCGGCTGGGTGATCACGTCGATCATGTAGGGCTCGCCTCGTTTCGCCGCGCTCACGCCGCGCTTCAGAGCCGCCGATAATTTCGCCGGATCGGTGATAGGTCCCTCGCCAGCCATGCCATAGCCCGCGGCCATCTTCGTATAGTCGATGTAGGGATCCCGCAGAGTGTTGCCTATATCGGCTCGGTCCTCGCCGCGTCCGCGAACGCCGGCCATATATTCCACGAACATGAACTCCTGGTGCCATGCGCGGTTGTTGTGCATGACAGTGAGCATGGGGAGTTTGTGATGCACTGCCGTCCAGAGCACGCCCGGAGCATAGTTGAGATCGCCATCGGTCTGGACGTTAATGACAATTCGATTTCGGGCCTTCGCGGCGAGCGCAGCGCCCACCGATGCCGGCGCGCCGTAACCCATGCCGCCGGCCCCCTGCCCGCCCAGATAGCTGTAAGGCTTGTTGTGCTCCCAAAGCTGCGTGTTATGGCCGCCGGAGAAACCGCTGGGAGAAGAAAGGCACCAATCATCGTTCATGATGAGCGGCCAGAGCTCGGCATAAATGCGCGCGGTGCTGATAGGGCTCCCATTCCAGCCGGCCCTCTTGGCGTCGACCGCCTTCGTGAGCGCCTCTACATGAGCGTCGTGGTTGGCGCGCGAGTGTTTGGCCGCGCGCTCCTGAATCTTTGTTTTCTGGTCGGGCGTCAACTGGCGCTTGACCTCGTCGATAATGAGCGGGAGGCTGGCCTCGGCATCCGCCTCAACAGGTGGAGCGCTGACATTTCCACGACCGCCGCCTCGGCCCGCTCTGCCGCCCCCGCCGCCGGTAAGTCCACCGAAGCCGATGTCGTCCCGGTCCCGGGCTGAAACGATTTTGGCCAGCGTCGGGCCCGTGATCGAAGCTTGCGCGCCGCCGGTTTCCAGACCGAGCATATAGTCGTAAGCCGTGTCCGCGCCGGGACCGCAAAGGTGATGACGTTGCGGAAAACTCATAGGCCCGTTTGTCGCAGCGGTGCTGGTCGATGCACCCACCAGTTCGGCGAGTTCAACCGCCCGGTTTACGCCTTCCGGCGTTCGGAGACGCCCAACCGCAATCCTTGGGTTTTGCGCCTCGATCAGACCCCTCGCGATCTCCCGCGCATGCGTAGCATCGATGGTTACGAACTGCGGCGGTTTGTACGCCGGAACCCTGGCATTCGGGGCGTTGTCCTTTTGCAGCTCGGACGACAGCACCACTAGAGTCGGCGCCATTGGCGGAGTAATCGCCTCATTGTACGCGCGCTGAATTGCCAGCAGAGCCTCATCGAGAGTCTTGGGCTCCGCATCCCACTTCGTATAGCTCCGAACCATCCCCGCCATGTCGTGGGCAGTGTGCGCCGCGATAAAGTCCGGGTCGTTGCCGGCGATCATCACGACCGGCACGCGGTCATAGTAGGCCTGGTAAATGGACATGGCTGCGTGCTGAATTCCGATCGTCCCGTGCAGCACGGCAAGCATCGGCTTGCCTTCGGCTTTGGCGTAGCCGTGAGCCATCGTCACAGCCGACTCTTCGTGCAGCGCAGTGATCCACTCGGGCATCCGGTTGGGCGGATTGCCGTAATTGACGAAGGATTCTTGCAAACCCTCGAAGCTCGATCCCGGGTTGGCGACGGCATATTCGATACCGAGGTCCCGGACTGTCTGGACCATGAGATCCGAGCCGGGACGCGTAATCAGTCGCACCGCGGCCGGAGGGCGAACATTGCCTGCGTCGCGCGCGAGTTGTTCCTGCGTCGGAGCCGGCACGCCTGCTGCGGTCGTAGATCCGCCCGCATTGTTTTCCCGCTGAGCTTTCGCGATCGGGGATGTTACCTCCGCCGTTGCCAGAGCCGCCGCTCCACCCGCAGCGCTTTTCAGGAAGCCGCGACGTCCAACCGAGGTTTTTTGCGATTTCGCCATGATCTCTCCTCTTAATATTTGCAACTGAATGATATCGCAACGAGGGAATAGTGGGGCGGACGATCGTTTCTTGTCGTCTGCCCTTCGCGGTTGGGGAAAACGGCGTACAGACCACACAAGGCGATGGTCTGCCCCACGAAATGGAAGAGTTAAGTGGATACCTTGCAAGACGTTTTAACGCGCCGGTCCGTCAAGTTCCAGCAGCCGGTTGAACAGTTGCGGCATGCCCGACATCACTCGCATTGCTCGCGCGCGGTAAGCCGCCACCGCGTCCCTCGGGACCTCGAAGAAATTCGACTCCGGCCGGGTTTGGCCGAAGATATCGATGAGCAGCGACCGGAACTTGCCGGAGTTGTTCCCGCTTCCGTCTTCCCGCTGTTCCTTGTAGGCCACCCGCTCGGCTGAAGTGAGGGCGCAGAGCAGCGGATGAATCCGTTCTGAAACAACGCTGCGATACTTCTGGATGTTCTGAATAGTCCGGTCCAACGGCAGGTCGTTCCAAACCTCCCGACCGACGTGCAGCGTTTCGTCCCGGTTCCAGCGCGTCATCGGGAAAGCGCTGATCAGCCAGTCGCCGAGATGCACGGCGTTTTGCCTGCCGGCGCCGTACAGGAGCAGGTCTTCCTCATATCGCGCAAACCAAACAGTCAGGCGGTCGAGCAACTCCGACATCCGGCGGCGATCGATCGCTTCGCGGTATTGCGTTCCGAATATGCCGACCGAGCGCGGAATCCTGCGCGTCAATTCCAATAACTGGTCGGTGAGGATCGGATGGAAGACACTGTTGCCGATGCCCAGCACCAGCAGGTCAAAGTCTCCGGGCGGCACATCCCAAGGCTGGAAATGCGCGTGGTGGATCTCGGCCCCGGCAGGCATCAGCGAATTGATCAGGTGGAAGCCGAGACGGTCCCCGAAGTTGCCCACATTGTTGTAGGACATCACCAGCACGCGGTGTCGCACCGGAAGCCGTGTCTCGGCCGGCATGATTCGCAGCAGCACTTGGTTGCTGTCCGGCCGCAGTGAACTCTGGAGATGGAAGCCCGCTTCGGCAAATCCCGCGCAGAGTTCCTGCAGGCTGAGGTGATTGATCCAGCCGAGGGCCTTGCGGTCCAGGTGCGATGTGAAGTCGGTGGGGCAGTAGCTTAACACCACGGGAAGTTCGAACGCGCGCAGTTGCCGCAGAAAGTCTTGCCAGTCGTGGATGTACTCAAGCACGCCCAGAGTGGTGATATGGGTCGCGCCCGGCGGCCGCGGAATGGGCTGCTCGTTAAAATCGCAAACCAGCGTCCGCTCGTCGCGCCGCACAATGTCGCATGGCGTATAACCGCATCCCGGCGGAAGGTAACCTTCCAGTGCCATGCGCCCGCATCCCAGATCCAGCACGATCGCGCCCGCGGGGATGAAATCGGCCGCCAGACGGGCGCGTCCGTCCCACGCGGGATCCAAATTGGCCGCATTCGACCATCGAGCGAGATCGGCCTGCTTCGGAGTTGACCGGATCGACGGGATACTTACCAATTGTTGAAGAGCGTTAGCCACAGCGTGCATCACGCTCTCCCAATCGCCGGCGACTTGCTGGCGGAACAAGCGCATGCTGGGATACCAGGGAGTATCGTTCCGTTCCAGCAGCCAACGCCAGTCCGGAGCGAAGGGAGTCAGCATCCACACCGCGGTTCCGAGAGACCCGGCCAAGTGGGCTACCGAGGTGTCGGCGGTGATTACCAAATCAAGCTGCGAGATGGCTGCGGCAGTTTCCGCGTAGTCGGTTAATTCGGGCGCGAGGTCGCGAATCTTACCCTGTATGCGGGGTTCGTCGAGCTGGGCCGCGGCCGGACCCACTTGCAGGCTGAACCAATCCACATGCGGGATCTCCAGCAACGGCGCGAACAGACGGCACGCGAACGAGCGATTCCGGTCGTTCCGATGCGCCGGCGCGCCGGCCCAGACGATGCCCACCCTCGTTCCCGTTCTTTCCCCAAGAATCTCGCTCCACTTCTGTTTCATTTCAGAAGGAACGGCAAACTGAGCAGGCGGCGGAATACTGTCTTTATCAGTCGCCGCCAGGCGCGGCAGTGACAGCAAGGCGCAATGCACGTCGAAAGCCGGAAGCGGGAGGTCGATGGCTGCGATCTCGCAGTCCGGAAGCCAGCTCATGAGGCGGCGTAGTGGCGCCGCCGTCGGTAGAATCACTCTACCGCCGCGCGCTCTGACGAAGTCCGCATAACGGACGAACTGGATCGTATCTCCGGCGCCCTGTTCGGGTCGGAGCAGAATGCGGCGTCCTTCCAGCTCCGATCCATCCCAAACGGGCTGCGGCAAAACCTGTGTCCGCCCGACCAACTGCGGGATCCCCCATCGCCCTTCGTATTCGCGAAAGCCGTCCCGGTAATTACCCGCCAGCAACAGCACCAGCCCGAGGTTGTAGTGAGCCGAAGCGTTGTCGGGTTCGACAGCGCAGGCGCGCTCCAGGTATTTCCGAGACTCCGGCAGCCGCCCCAGGTCGAGTAGAACACCTGCCATGTTGATCATCGTCGTTGTGTCCTGTGGGAGCAGCGCCTCCACTTTCCGCAGGTATTCGAGCGCCTCCTCGCATCGGGACAGCGCCTTCAGCGCCACGGCGCGGCTCCCCAGTATCCGGGGATGGGCGCCGCACGCGGCGAGGCCCAAGTCGCAAACGGACAAAGCTTCCTCGGTTTTTTGGGTGTCTACCAGCAGCGTTGCCAGCTTGCTGTAGGCTTCGGGATTATTCGAACCCAGCTCCACGGCACGGGCCAAGTGCGGTATTGCTTCGAGCGGTCGCTCCGGCATCAACGCCTCGCCCAGGGAGAGCAGGTAGTCGACATTGCGCTCGTCCGAGCGAAGGGCTTTCTCGAGGTTAGAGATGGCCGGTTCGTAGAGCTTCTGCTTGGCTTGCGCCACTCCCAGAAGGTAGAGGACCAGGGGAACGCCGGGTGCGTGCTGCGCCGTTTTTTCCAGCAGCTTCAGCGCGTGCTCATCGTCGCCCCGTACAAGATGCCGGGAGGCCTCGGTGACGGCTTCACCCACGGAGAGCTGACGCCATACCCCGCTTCGCTCCTTTACCCGTACTACGCTCTTCACCGTGGGTGGCAGGAGCAACCCAAGTGCCACGACATTTCCGTTTCGAAGGCCTGAACCGGAACGGAGTTAGCCCCTCACGCACTGTCAACGAACTGCCCGTTGCCGGCAGATGTCAAGAATTTGACGGTATTCCCGACGGCTACCAGACCCGGCAGGCATTCGCGGAAACCATCCTGTCGCCGGTCCTGCACGCGAACGCGGACTGGAACTCCGGCGAGTTTTGCAGCACGCCGTTGACCCGGAATTCGCCGGGCGAGTGCGAATCGATAATGGCCCGGCGGCGCGACTCGGCATCCGTCGTGTTCTGACACCAAATCTGCGCATAGCCGATGAAGAACAGCTGCTGTTGTGTGAAACCGTCGTCGGTCTTCGGCAGCGTATGCGTCGCGAGGTCGTTCATCAGCGCGGCATAGGCCAGATGAAGACCACCGTTGTCGGCGGCGTTTTCGCCCAGCGTGAGCTGACCGTTGAGTTTCACGCCATCGACGGGACTGAAGCCGCCGTATTCCTTCACAATGCAGTCGGCGCGCTGCGTGAAGTTGGCGGCATCTTCCGGTGTCCACCAGTCGCGCAGATTGCCGTTACCGTCGTAGCGGCGTCCCTGATCGTCGAAGCCGTGCGTGAGCTCATGGCCCATCACGATGCCGATAGCGCCATAGTTCACGCCGTCATCGGCCTTGGGATTGTAAAACGGCGGCTGTAGAATTCCCGCGGGGAAGTTGATATTGTTCTGGGGCGGATTGTAGTAAGCGTTGACAGTGGGCGGCGTCATGCTCCATTCGCCCTTGTCGACCGGTTTGCCGATCTTGTCGAGAGTGCGGCGGCGTTCAAACGCATCGGCGCGCAGATTGTCGCCCGCGAAGTCGTCGCGCCGGATCGCGACACTCGAGTAGTCGCGCCATTTATCCGGATAGCCGATCTTGTTGGCGACGGCGGCCAGCTTGGCGAGGGCCTGCTGCCTGGTGGGCTGCGTCATCCACGTCGCCGTCCTGATGTCCTGCTCCATGGCGTTCTCGATCTCATGCACCAGATCGAGAGCCTTGGCTTTCGCGGGACCCCCGAAGGCAACTTCGACGTATTTTTGTCCGAGTGCTTCGCCCAGCGCGTTATCGGTTTCTTCTACGCACCGCTTCCAGCGGGGCTGAATTTCTTTGGCGCCCGTGAGTGTCCTGCCGAAGAAATCGAAGTTCTCGGCAATGAAGGAGTTGGGCAGCGAAATGGCGGTGTCAAGCAGGACCCGCCAGGTCAGATAGGTTTTGAGATCGTCGAGGCTGGTTTGGTTCAATATGACGGCGAGCTGTTTGAAGAACTCCGGATTCCCTACGTTGACTTTCTGAAACGTTGGGGCCGCTTCGCCTGCGAAGAAGACGTTCCACTGAAAGTCGGGAACCAGGCCTGGCAGATCCGTAACCGTCATCGGATGGTTGCGGGTATCGGGATTTCGGCGGGCCGCGCGGTCCATGGAGGCTTGCGCAAGTTGGGTCTCGAACTTGAGAATCGCCGCGGCTTTGGCTTTCGAGTCCCACGTCGTGTTCAGTGCCCTCGCCAGGAGGTCGAACATGTTGGTCAGATGTTGTCCATATTTCGCGCGAATCGCGGCCGATGCCGCGTCGGTCTTCACGTAATAATCGCGGTCGGGGAGACTGAGGCCGCCCTGATCGATGACCGCGATGTTCATGCCGGCATTACTGAAATCCGGGTCGGCGGAAAAGCGGAAAACGCCATTGATGCCGATGGTTCCGAGCTTGGCCAGCGCCGAGGCCAGCTGGTCTTTGGAACGGAGAGCGCTGATTTCATCCAGTTGGGGCTTGATCGGCGTCAGGCCCTTGCGCTCGATAGCCGCCTCGTCCATGCACGCGGCGTAATAGTCGCCGATCTTCTGATCGAGAGCGGAACGGTTGGAAGACACCCGCGCCGACTTTTCGAGGATGTCGCGTTCAACCGCAAGGTTGTGGTCGGCAAGTTCGTCGAAGCGTCCCCAGCGGGCGCGGTCGGGAGGGATCGGGTTCTTCGCGCGCCAGAGTCCGCAGGAGTACTGGTAGAAGTTGGTGCACGGGCCGATTGAAGTATCCATCGCTCCGAGGTCGATGCCCGATTTGCCTGGATTGGGTTGGTAGGCGGGAGCCTGTGCGAAAGCCGAGCTTGACGTCAGAGCCAGGATGATCGCTGGAAGAAGGAGAGTCCGCATGGCCATATTATCCCCCGCCAAAAAAATGCGCCTGTCCCTTTTCTGTCATAATGACTGTCGAGTAACGAGGAGGTTGCGGAATGCGAATTATTCTTTCGATATCGATCGCCCTGGCGGCGATCGCGACCCTGGCATCGGCGGCTGAGACGCTGAACAAACCCCAAGTCACGTTTACGAAGGACGTCGCGCCGCTCCTGCAGAACCGTTGCCAGGTTTGCCATCGCCCGGATACGTTCGCGCCCATGTCGTTGCTGACCTATGACGACGTGCGGCCCTGGGCCAAGGCGATCAAGCAGAAGGTACTGGCGCGTGAGATGCCGCCGTGGTACATCGACAAGACCGTCGGCGTCCGTCACTTCAAGAATGATGTATCGCTGTCCGACGAGGAGATCGCGACCATCGTGAACTGGGTCGATGCGGGCGCGCCCAAAGGCGATCCGGCGGATATGCCGCGTCCTCGCAAGTTCGACGATTCCGACCAGTGGCACATGGAACAGCCCGATCTCATCGTCCAACTGCCGAAAGACCAACTGATCCCGGCCCGTGGTTCCGACCGGTGGATTGACGTGCTTGTGGATGCAGGTCTCAAGGAGGATCGATACATCAAGGGCATCGAAGTCAAACCCACCAGGGGTTTCAAAGCGGTCCATCACGTGACTACTTCCATGAAGCACGAGGACGATCCCGACGATGGCGACAACGCCCAGGGGATCTTCCTCAATGAGTACGCACTGGGAAAGAACGCCGACGTGTTCCCGGAAGGCGCGGGCCGTTTGATCAAGGCGGGAACGAAGATCAACTTCAACCTTCATCTCCACCCGATGGGCCAGGAGACGCCCGCGAACGTAGCACTCGCCCTCAAGTTCTATCCCAAGGGCTACACGCCCAAGTATTCCGAGACGACGGAAAAAGTCGGCGACCCGAAGGATCTCGACATTCCCGCCAACGCTGACAACGTGCGCTTCGATGCCTACAACACGCTGACCAAACCGGCCCGCATGTTGTCATTCCAGCCTCATATGCACAACCGCGGGAAAGCCTCGTGCATGGAGGCTATCTACCCTGGCGGGCACAAGGTGGAGACATTGAGTTGCGTAAGCAAGTACCAGTTCGCATGGCACCTCGTCTATCTCTACGCCGACGACGAGCAGCCCCTGCTGCCGGCCGGCACCATCCTGCACATCACTTCCTGGTACGACAACTCCGCCGGGAACAAGTCGAACCCCGATCCCGACAACAACATCACTTACGGGCAGAGGACCATCGACGAAATGGGTGGCGCGTGGATCAGCTACTACTCTCTCTCCGACGAAGAGTACAAGCAGCAGTTGGAAGCGCGCAAAGCGAAAAAAGTACTGGCGCGGACGGAGTAAAGTGGTGTTGCCGAGCCGTGACCGTAAGGGAGCGGTACTCCTGCGCCACGGGACCGTAATCGCCTTCCTCTGCATAACAGCGGTTTGCGGCTTCGCCCAAGTCCGCTATACAACCGGGCAGAATGTAGCTCCCGAATTCGAAGGATGGGAACACAATCCCGATGGAACCTACAACATGGTCTTCGGGTATCTCAACCGCAATTACGAGGAGGAACTGGATATTCCCGTCGGCCCCAATAACAACGTGACTCCCGGCGCTGATCGCGGCCAGCCGGAGCATTTCTATCCAAGACGCCAGCGATTTCTGTTCAGGGTTGTCGTACCCGCGGATTGGGACAAGACGCAAAAGGTCGTATGGACGCTCACTTCCCACGGACGAACCGACCGGGCCGGCGGATGGCTCCAGCCGGAATGGGAACTGAGCGAAGACGTCGTTGTCGAGAATAATGGGGGCGGGGTCCCCGATCCCGCTAACAAACCGCCGTCCCTCACGACAGGCCCCGATCAAGCGATCACGCTCCCGAACATCGCGACGCTGACCGCTTCGGCTAACGACGACGGTCTTCCGAAACCATACCGTCGGGCACCATCGAACCCGGACCGCGACGCGGAGCCGCGCCGTCCCCGGGGCGTTCAGATTAAGTGGATTCAATACCGGGGTCCTGGCAAAGTCACTTTCGATCCGGCGGCCAGTTCCGTCGTCTACGGACAACCGGTAGAACTGACATCCAAAGTGAGTTTCAGCGCGCCCGGTACCTATGTTCTTCGTGCCACCGCGTTCGATGGGCAGTTATACACGACTCGCGACGTAACGGTTACCGTTAAGCGCCCATGAAGGCTCTGATCTTTTTCTTCTGTGCGTTGCTCTGTTCTAACGGAGCGTTAGCGCAAACCACCGGTACCATCACGGGTACCGTTTCCAACCTCGATGGCGAAGCAGTTCCGAACGCCCCGATTCAGGTCACCAACACGCGCACCAACGCGACATTTAAAGCGGCCAGCTCGCAAATGGGCGCTTATGCGCTCGCACAGTTACCGGCCGGTACCTACAACCTGTCGATCACGTTGCTCGGCTACAACCCGTTCGTCCAGCAGAACGTGACTGTAGGCGCGGCGCAAACAGTGCGGCTCGACATCCACCTTTTGGATTACCAGTTGGGTACCCTCGGCGACGGCCGCGAATTCAGAATCGATCTCCTCAGCCCGCATGCGGGGACGCCCTCGGGGCCTGCACCGCGAACTCCGGACGGCAAACCCGACCTCTCCGGTGTATGGTACGCGCAAAGGCCCGTTGATCCCGGCAAGCCCGAGCCTCTCCCGTGGGCCGAAGCGCTTCTCCGCGAACGTGCGGCGAACAACTCGAAGGACTCTCCCGGAGCGCATTGCCTGCCGCGGGGTCTGACCAACGCTGGCGCTTTATTTCCTTACAAGCTCGTTCAAACGCCCAAGCTGCTGGTGATGCTTTTCGAGGATGATATCCCCAGCCATCGCCAAGTCTTTCTGGACGGACGCGGCCACCCCAAAGATCCGAATCCCCGGTGGATGGGATACTCGACCGGACACTGGGAAGGAGATGCGCTGGTGGTCGAGACCGTCGGTTTCGACGACAGGTCCTGGCTTGATGCCCAGGGCCATCCCCATACGGATTTGATGCGCGTCACTGAACGCTTTCGACGGCCCGATCTGGGCCACCTCGAAATCGAGATCACGATCGACGATCCGGGCGCCTATGCGAAACCCTGGATCATCAAGAGAGTCTCCGACCTCGATGAAGGTGATGACATCGGCGAGTACGTCTGCACGGAAGACGAAAAAGACGTGAAACACATGGTGGGCAAATAAGGCACTCTATCCGACCCCGCTCCCTTCCACAACAGTCTTCATTCCGCAACAATCTTCCGAAACGCACTTCAGAGCCGTGACCAAAGGGAGCGGTCTTCTCAGACGTCCATCGCCTCAAAAACAGCCATCGCATCGCCCTGCTGATCCACGACATACCGAATCGCAGCCGACACACTCTCCAGCGTCCACAGCCACCGCGTACTCCCGTGCCGCGCCCACCGCTTGCGGTTAGGCTGATCCGGCCCCAGCCGGTTCAGACATCGGCTCGCATAGGATTTCAAGTCATTCATGATCCTCTCCGGTCGAACGTCACCGTCAATGACGACGTGCACGTGATTGGTGCGCACATGCGCAGCTCGCAGGATCCAGCGCCGTTCTGAGCAGCGCTCCACGATCGCGGACAGAATAGCCTCGCGACGGGGGCGATCCATATCGTACGGCGGTTGGTCCATCCGTTGTCTCTCTGCCCAGGCGCGCTTCGGATCCGGTTCGATCAGACGGCCTCCAAACGCATTATGTTCCCTATCCACGGAACCCAATTCATCGCCGTGAATGTGGCCACCGTAACAAGAGAATGTGATCAGATAGGTTTCCACCGCAAACGCTCCCTGTGGTCGCGGCTCAGTAGGCCACCTTGTAAGTCGCAGCATCGCCCTTGTTTGAATTCTATCGTTTTACCGACGCGCATTTCCTATAGAATGAGCGCATGAATTTCCGGCTGGTTGCGTTTCTCGTGGCTTGCGGTCCAGCGCTGCTTGCAGCCCCTGTATCGGGCGAAGCCGTCTATCAAAGGCGCTGCGCCGCGTGTCATGACTCGGCCGCGTCGAGAGCGCCGTCACGCGATGCACTGAAGATGCGGTCCGTTCTCAACATTCAGCGCGCCCTCGACTTCGGCGTCATGTCAAGTGTTGCGTCCCCCATGCGCCGCGATGAACGCGACGCCGTCGCAACATGGCTGGGCATCGCGGGCGGAAACTCAACACCTCCCGCCAAAGCTTTCTGCGCGGACCGCTCGGTGAAAATCACCAGTACCACCTCGGGATGGAACGGATGGAGCCCCGCCGCCAACACGCGATACCAGCCCGCCGCTGCTGCGGGGTTGACCATCGACGGTGTGCGGCGTCTCAAGCTCAAATGGGCATACGGCTTCGATGGAGACGTGGTGGCGTTCGCGCAGCCCACCGTTCTCGACGGCCAGGTCTTTGTGGGCAGCGCCAGCGGTCTGGTGCAGTCTCTCGCTCTCGAAACCGGGTGCGTCAAATGGGTCTTTCAGGCCACCGGACCCGTTCGCTCGGCAATCCTCGCCGTTCCGTTCGGAACCTCGCACGCGCTGCTGTTCGGCGATCAGGTCGGCTGGTTTTACGCGCTCGATGCCGAAACCGGCAGACAGCTCTGGAAGAAGCGGCCCGAGCCGCATGAATCCACCCGCTTGACCGGCGCTCCGGCGGCGTATCAGGGAACTGTATATGTTCCAGTCTCTTCGTTCGAAGAGACCCGTACCCTCGACCCCGACTATCCGTGCTGTACGTTCCGCGGCAGCATTGTGGCGTATCGGATCAACGACGGCGCACAACTGTGGAAGACGTACACCATCCCGCAGAAGGCCAAAATGACTGGCCCGAATAAATGGGGACCTTCGGGGGCCAGCGTCTGGGGATCGCCCACGCTTGACGTAAAGCGTGGCCTTCTCTACGCCACCACCGGCGATAATTTCTCGTCGCCATCCTCCAGCATGAGCGATTCCGTGTTCGCGCTTGAACTGGCTACCGGGCGCATCGTCTGGTTCAAACAGACCTTGCCCGGAGATATCTGGACGTCGGGCTGCGGAGCACGAGGAGACTGCCCCGGCCCGGATCACGATTACGGATCCTCCGTCCTGCTCGAAAAACTGGACAACGGCCGCGACATACTGCTGGCCGGGCAGAAGTCGGGAGTCGTTTACGGGCTCGATCCTGATCGGAAAGGTGAAATCCTGTGGCAGGTGCGCGTTGGCAAAGGCGGCATCAACGGCGGCGTGCAGTGGGGCATGGCCAGCGATGGGCAGAAAGTCTACGCAGCGACCTCCGATGTCGTGCGCGGCGGCAGTAACCCCGACAAATCGGACCCGCGGCCGCTCCCTCTCGATCCAACGCAGGGCGGCGGACTCACGGCGTTGCGCATCGGCACCGGTGAAAAGGTCTGGTACACGCCACCCGCTGCCTGCGGACCCAAACCGGGGTGCAGTCCGGCTCAGTCGGGTGCCGTGACTGCAATTCCGGGCGCGGTGTTTTCCGGCTCCCTCGATGGACATTTACGCGCCTACTCCGCCGAAGAGGGCAAGGTAGTGTGGGACTTCGATACAGTCCGCGACTACGAAACCGTGAACGCAGTGCGTGCTAACGGTGGCGCGCTGAATGGCCCTGGCCCGGTTGTCGTGGGAGGGATGGTGCTGGTGAACTCCGGCTACGGCCGCAACGGTGGACTGGCGGGTAACGTCCTGCTCGCCTTCGGAGAATAAATGCGCCTGCCCCCTTTTTCTTCTGCATTTTCTTCTGCATGAACGAACGGCAATATTTATCGGAAGTATGCACCTTACGCATACGCAATGGACGGCTGCAGTAAGGCGCTCTGATTTCGATTATGAATCTTCTTTGCCGAGGGTGTACCAGTCTCCACGCTTAATTACAACTAAGCCCCGGTATCCGCAGACTTTCCTCACGCTTCTTTCGTTCAGGCCGTAATTGTTACGTGTAGTCGATACGCGCCTTCGAGCGGTGCCGGTCTTGTTCGTCTCTATGGACTTTTGTACATTCTCGAACCATTTTTCGGGTTTCATACGATCCGAGCGTACCAATCTGAGAAGCCGATTCCGGTCAGTTCCGGTAGATTAACTATTACGGCGGCGGGCTACTTCGGCCAGCCCGTTGCGGGCTTCTTCTTCTCCAGCGACTTCTTACGGCAGCGCGCCAGTCGCCTTCGATCTTGAGGACTTCCGGTTTGGCGCCGGGGGTTTCCTTTGGCCGGGAAGCAGTGTGCTTGTGCTTCTTCATGAACAGGCTTTCATCGTGGCCATTCGTGGTATCGGATGCAAGGCGGTGGGAGGGAGGGCCCTGAAAGGTGCGTTGGCCACTATTGATCTGGCCGATTCCGGGCCGGGGCTTGCCGCCCACATAGGTTTCGTCCGCCTCAATGATGCCCGTGAGTTTCGGGGCGTCAGCATCGGGGGCCATCGCAAACCGAATCCGGTTCATCAGGAACAGGGCCGACTTGTAGCTGATCTGGCACTGACGCTTGATCTCCAACGCCGCTACACCTTTCTTCGACGTGGCCGCTCGCCAGAACGCATAGCACCAGTGGCGGAGATCGAGGCGCGTTTCTTCGTACACGGTGCCGATGCGGACGGTATATTGCTTGCCGCACCCCCGGCAACGCCACAGGAACCGCATGTTACGTTCTCCGGTTGCGGCGTCCGTCATCTTGTAAACATCCGTACTACCGCAGTGGGCGCATGTCGGAAGATTGCCCCACCGTTGCTCTTCAAAGAACTCCACCGCTGCAAGTTCGTTGGAACAGGCCAGCGGCATGAAAGATGTCAGAAAAAACATTTCACTACGATCACGTTTTATGCTATTTTTGTTCTAAGCTGTGGTTCGCCCGCCATCGGCGATACCGCAAATTTACCGCCGATTCTCCCAAGGAAAGGCGGCGATGACCGCATCTGTTAGACTGGGCGTCTTGCCAATGCCCGTCGAGAACTCATCCCTTCCGTACGGTACCTCATCCTCCGATCCGTTAACGCTCCCCGAGAAACGTGGGAAAATAGTACTGGATGCGGACATGTCTCCAGACTCTGATCGGTCAAAACTTCGGGAAATACTGGTTTCTCGCTCCCTCAAACTTGGCAGGCCGTTTCGCCTCTCATCTGGCGCTATTAGCGACAGGTACCTCGACGCCAAATTAACCACCCTTAACTCAGCGGCTATGCCGTTAGTTGGTCGCCTGTTTAATCGAAAGATCAAGGAATGTGGATGGTCGCCAAAAGCTGTCGGCGGCCTAACCCTAGGAGCTGACCCAATCGCCTTTTCAGTTGCGAGAGAGAGCACGGATGTGTTCGGTACCTCCATAAATACATTCATCGTTCGCAAAGAACCAAAAGAGCACGGCATGACGCGATTTATTGAGGGCTTCGAAGACTCCGATACAGTGGATCTCCCGGTCGTCATCATCGATGATGTTTGCACGCGGGGGAACTCCACAGGCAAGGCAATTGAGAGGGCAAGCGCGGCTGGCATGAAGGTGCTGGGAGCGATTTGCCTGGTAGACCGGGAAGAAGGGGCCTCGCAATTATTGAGACACGACTACGATTGCGACCTCGTTAACATTTTTACCCTTGAAGAATTGGTTGACTACAAGCAATCTCACAGCGCCACAGGTACGACACTCGAAACAACAGTAGTCCGCTGAATCTGGAGTCAGATGAGCGAGCGGGAAGAGGCGCTATTTCAGCGTTTCATCCAGCATGGTTTTGAGGGTCTCGTTGATGATGAGCCAGCCGTCCTCGCCAAATGGTTGAGCGAGCGTGCAGCACAGACCGGCAGGATTGGCCTCGTATTTGTTTCCGAAGCAATCGGCGCTGCTTATGCGCTTTTTCTCAATCATGATGAATGCGGCGGCGTTCGCTTCGGGTTCATCCGCAGACTTGATGAGTTGGTCTACAGTGGACTGCCAGCGATCCAAAAGGCGGATATTCATTGGCAGCCGAAACTCGCGAAGGACTTCCGTGACGAGGTCCTCGCCATGGTCCACAATTACGACCCTAAGGAAGAATACGAGTAAACTGGCGTACAGGGGTACGCCCTTGCGTAAAGTGCATACTTCCGACATTTATTGCTGTTAATCTCGTCCCTCCGTAAGGAACCACCGCGCTTCCGCAACCGTCTCCGCGTGTGGAGGAAGGTATATAGTGTTCAAAGTTGCCTGTATTATGCCGAAATCAATTCCAGTAGTCCCCATGCTCTTCGCGGCCCTGTTTTCGGTGCCGGTGTTTGCCGAGCAGCAGGCTCCGCCGCCGTACCCCCAGCAGCCACCGCCATACCCGCAGCAGCCTGCGCCGTATCCGCAAGCTGGACAGTACCCGCCCCAGCAGCAGCCTGCGCCATATCCTCAACAGCCGCCTTCCTTTCCTCCGGCCGAGCTGGATCGCGTGGTTTCCCGCATCGCTCTCTACCCCGACCCTCTGCTCGCGCAGGTGATGGCCGCCGCGACTTACTCGGATCAGATTCCCCAGGCGGCGGGTTGGGCCGATCAACACCACTACCTCACCGGCGATGCGCTGGCGGCTGCGATCAGCGCCGATCAGTTGCCTTGGGATCCCAGCGTACAGGCTCTTTTGCCGTTTCCAAACATTCTGGATATGATGGCCTCCGATCCCTCCTGGACTCGCGAGCTCGGTGACGCGTTCCTTTCGCAACAGCCTGCGGTGATGGACGCGGTACAGCGTCAGCGCCAGTTAGCGTACCGCTACGGGTATCTTCGATCGAATCAGCAAATCGTGGTGACCAACGGACCCTACATCGCGATAGCGCCGGTAAACCCCGGATTCATTGTGGTCCCGTATTACAATCCGGCGATCGTCTTCTTCCCGCCGCGACCGGGATTCTTCGTCGGCGGAGCCATCGGATTCAATTTCGGCATATCGCTTGGGGTCGCCTTTCGGCCGTGGGGATGGGGCTACAACCGCTTCGACTGGGGCGGGCACGCGATCTTCATCAACAACGCCCGATGGGGCCGGACTTGGGTTAACCGCGGAGCATATGTCCATCCGTACGCGCCGGAAGTTCGCCGTTTTGCGCCCGCGGCCAGACCCGGCGGCGTAGTCGCCGCGCGTCCCGCGGAATCGCATGAGCTTCGTCCGCGCAGTGCGCCGGAGCGCCAGGCGTGGCAGAACGGGCGCGCTCGCCAGGAGGAGCACAGGGGCGAGGAACGGCGCTAAGAATAACGCGCCTGTCCCCTTTTTCCCGGCAAAACGTGTCCCTGAATCGCACTTAACCTCTTAGTATGAGCTTTTTCGAGCGCGCGAGCCGTTACCAGCAAACGCTGGCTTGTAACGGCTCGCGCGCTCGCTTTGCATCGCAGTCTTACCGCGAAGGCCATCGTATACAATAGTGACTTCCGCAAACGGCGACCCGTGATTCCCCCGTCGCCCTCACGCAAACCAACGCAGGAGTTTACATGGAAGCCGCTGTTGCCAACCCAATAAAAGCCACCGAAACCCAAGCCCCCGCCGTTACCGAAATTTCCGCCGGCCAAATCGTCGCCAGGATGCTCAAGCAGGAAGGCATCAAACACATCTTCACAATTTCCGGCGGCCACATTGTCGACATCTATAACGGATGCATCGACGAAGGTATAGAGATCGTCGACGTACGCCACGAGCAAGTAGCGGCACACGCGGCCGACGCCTACGCCCGCATCACCGGATTGGGATGCGCGGTGGTAACCGCCGGCCCCGGCACCACCGACGCGGTCACCGGTATGGCGAACGCCTATCGCGCCGAAAGTCCGATGCTGCTCATCGGCGGCAATTCGCCCCTCAAGCAATACCGTATGGGCGGATTGCAGGAACTGCGCCACACCGAAATGATGACGCCCATCAGCAAATTCGCTTCGCTCGTGATGACTACCGACCGCGTGGCGGAAATGATGGGCATCGCGTTCCGCGAGATGTACAACGGCGCCCCCGGACCCGGCTTCCTCGAAATCCCGCACGACATCATGGATGGCAAAGTCGACGCCTCCAAAGTGCGCTACCCGAAAAACTACCGCGTAAAAGGCGCCGACGGCGGACCGGCCGAATTCATCGGCGATCCCAAAATCGTGCAGCAGGTGGCCGACCTTCTCGCCCGCGCCGAGCGCCCCGTAGCGCTGTTCGGCACGCAGGCGCGCACGTGCCGCGCCCATGACGCCATTGATCGCTTCGCGCGTCACTTCAATATCCCGATTTACGTCAACGGATCGGCGCGCGGCACCCTGCCCCGCAATCATTCCCACGCTTTCATGCCCTCGCGCAAGGCCGCGTTCGACAACGCCGACGTCATCCTGCTGGCCGGCACGCCGCTCGATTTCCGCATGGGCTACGGGCGGCGTCTCAATCCGAAGGCAAAGATCGTAATCATGGACATGGATTACAAGAACGTCGGCAACAACCGCGACTTCGACTTCGGGCTGGTAGGCAATCTGCGCACGATCGTCAACGCGATGTGCGAGGCATCCCCCGGCGACACTACGGGCAAACACGACCCGTTCCTCAAAATGCTGCGCGAGGATGAAGCCAAAAGCCAGAGCAAGAACGACAAGATCATCGCCGCCAACGAAGTCCCGATTCACCCCGTGCGCCTCTGCCACGAAATCAACGAATTCCTTCTCGACGACACGGTCTACATCGGCGACGGAGGCGACATTGTCACGTTCTCCGGCTCTATCGTCCGGCCCCATAAGCCGGGTGGATGGATGGACCCGGGCCCGCTCGGCACTCTCGGCGTCGGCACCGGATTTGCCATGGCCTCAAAGCTGGCGCAGCCGCAGCGCGATGTCGTGGTGCTCTTCGGCGATTGCTCCTTCACGCTGACCGGCTTCGATTTCCTCACCATGGTGCATCGCAAGCTGCCGTATGTGGGCGTGATCGGCAATAACTCATCGTGGAACCAGATCCGCTTCGGGCAGGAGCGCAAGTACCCCGGCCGCGGCGACATCGGCAACGTCGTGGGCGATGTGCGCTTCGACCGCCTCGCCGAGGCGATGGGCGGTTTCGGCATTCGCGTCACGAAGCCGGAGGACATCCGTCCTGCGCTCGAAAAGGCCCGCGGCTCGGGCATGCCCGCGCTGGTGGACGTGGTGATCAACCGCGACGTCTATTCATCCGGCACGTCCAACCAAACCATGTACAAGTAGCGTGGCGCAGAGGTAGCACTGGCGATCTTGTCGCCGGTGGGGTTATTTAAATAAGACGGGACCGTGATTGGCACATGCCTAACAACATGCCCCCGAGTCGCGCGACGCCAAATAACATCGACGAATATATCGCGGCATCTGCTCCGAACGTGCAGACGATTCTCGAGCGAATACGCCTGACGGTCCGCAAAGCCGCCCCCGGCGCGCAGGAAACGATCAGCTATCGCATTCCGGCTTTCACGCAGCACGGCGTCCTGGTATACTTCGCGGCTTTCAAAAGTCACATCGGGTTATACCCGCCGATATCAGGCGATGCGCGACTCGAGAAAGCAATCTCGCCCTATGTCGGCGAGAAGGGAATTCTCCGGTTTCCGCTCAATCAACCGATCCCCTACGACTTGATCGATCGGATTGTGAAGCTCAGAGTGAAACAGAACCTGGCAAAGGCCGCGGCAAAGAGCAGGAAGAGACGTAAATGAGCCCCCGCTCTTTTATCCTTACGGTCAAGACGTAGCGCGTGCCGAAAAACAGCGGCCAGGGACTTTTGCCCGGTGCTCACGGAAAGAGCGAACCTAACTCATCCCCACCAGTTCCGCTTCAGGAGACTCCTCCGTCGCCGCGACCAAACCCAGGAACTCCCGGCCGGCCCGCGTAAGCTTCTTCTTCTTGCGATGAATAATCCCCGTAGGCCGCACCAGTTCCGGCGCATGCAGCGGAATCGATACCAGCCGGTTCTGCTCCACTTCGGTTTGCATCGTCCGCTCGGGCAAAATGCTGATGCCCGATCCCAGCACAACCGCCTCTTTGATCGACTGAATATTGTCGAACTGCATGACAATCGAAATCTTCACGTCGTGGTCCCGGAAAAACTTATCGAGCTCACGCCGGATGATGACCTCTTCGTCAAACGCGATGAAGTCCTGGCCGTCCAGATCCGCCGGCATCAGAATCCCGAATGCGGCAAAAGGATGGGTCGGATAAACCGCCACCGTCATCCGCTCTTCGCGCCACGGGATCACCGCCAAGTCGCGGCGATGCTCGGGGTAACTGATGAACCCGAGGTCGGCATGTCCCTCCAGCACGGCCTCGTAAACTTTATCGGGCCGCAAGTACTCGATACGAAGCTCAGCGCCGGGACATACACGGGAAAACTCATCGCGCAGGCGCGGCATCTCGGACAACCCGATCGAATAGATCGACGCAACCCGGACCGTTCCTTCGGCCTCCGCCTTAATCTCGTCGAGCGCCGCCGCGAAATCCTCCTCGCGCCGCAGCACGTCCCGGCACAATTCCGCATAAAGCTTCCCGCCCGCAGTTAATCCCAGCGGCCGGGTGGACCGATCCAGCAACTGCACGCCCAGCCGTTTCTCCAACTCCTGAATATGCTGAGTAGCCGCCGACTGGCTGATTCCATTCATCGCCGCGGCGCGGCTCAGACTTCGGGCATGAGCCACGTCCCGGAAAAGCTTGCACTCCCCAAAGATCACTTCTCGCACTATAACATAAGAGACGCTGATATTACAGGCCGTTAGAATTCGTTTGGGTGATACTGATTCTGCTGCTGTTCATCCGCCTTGATCGGCGTTCATTCCCAAGCCAACGCTCAAACGGTCGCCAACGACGCCACTCCCAACCAACCGACAATTTCCGGTCACGCCCATCGTCCATGAATATTCTCTGGACTGGTGATTCGCGTCAAAGCAAGACTCCTAACGAATTCAATAGCACCGTCGACCGCTTGCAACGCCTCCATCCCAGCCCAAAAGCCGTCTGGAATGAGCCACCCAAGCGGCATAGGCGTCAGTCCGTTGTGCGGTGCCAGCCGAAATCGGCTTCAGAATCGAAACGAGTCAAAACAAAAGATCTTATTTGTGTTCATTCGCGTACATTCGTGGCCCAATCCGGTCATCTTCTATTTTTGGCCGAGCACCCCATAACATAAGAATTAATGATATTGTCAACGAGCTAAATTTCGTTTGCGTGATACTGATTCTCCTGCTAATATTGGTAATCCACCCAGTTCCCCGTTTGAACCAGGAATCTTTGAGGAGTTGACGCGATTGCGCCAGGAGTCTAATATGCCAGGATTGCCGGAGCCCCAGGGCCTCTACCATCCCAGCCATGAGCACGATGCCTGCGGAATCGGCTTTGTGGCCAATATCAAGGGCCAGAAATCCCACGACATCATCGAAAAAGGGATTCAGATCCTCATCAACCTCACTCATCGCGGCGCATGTGGATGCGATCCCGAAACAGGTGACGGCGCCGGGCTCCTGATTCAGATCCCGCACGATTTTTTCATGCGCGAGGCTGCCACGCTTGGTTTTACTCTGCCGGCTCCTGGCGAGTACGGCATCGGAATGGTATTCCTGCCCGTCGAGCCGCACCAGCGCCTCCAGACGGAAGGAATCATTGAGCGCATTATTCAGGAAGAGGGATTGCGCCTTCTCGGATGGCGCGACACCCCTATTGATGGCACCGCCATCGGCCGTATCGCGCGCGCATCCCAGCCCTACATCGAACAGATTTTTGTGGGGCGCGGCGAATCCTCGCTGACTACCGACCAACTGGAACGCAAGTTCTACGTGGTCCGCAAACGCGCGGAAACCGAAGTGGCCGCGTCCGACATGTCCGACCGGGGCATGTTTTCCATCCCTTCACTCTCCGCCCGCACGATCGTATATAAGGGCCTGTTACTCGCGCCGCAGATCGCGAATTTCTATAAAGAGCTGTCCGATCCCGATGTAACCAGCGCGCTTTGCCTCGTCCATCAGCGATTTTCGACCAACACATTTCCCACGTGGCAGCTGGCGCATCCCTTCCGCTACGTCGCCCACAACGGTGAGATCAACACGGTCAAGGGCAATGTCAACTGGATGCATGCGCGGCAATCCGTTCTGCGGTCCGATCTGTACGGTGAGAGTCTCGATAAGATCTTCCCCATCATTCAGCCCGGCGGCAGCGATTCGTCCGCGTTCGACAACGCGCTTGAACTGCTCGTGCAGTCCGGCCGCTCGCTTCCTCATGCGATGGCGATGCTGATTCCCGAAGCCTGGGACAACAACCCGCACATCGACGCGGGGAAGAAGGCGTTTTATGAATATCACTGCTCATTGATGGAACCTTGGGATGGCCCCGCCGCCATCGCCTTCACAGACGGGCGCGTCATCGGCGCGACGCTCGACCGCAACGGCCTGCGGCCCGCCCGCTATCTGGTCACCAAAGACGACATGGTTGTCGTGGCTTCGGAGGCCGGCGTGCTTCCCGTGAAGTCCGAAGACGTCCGCATGAAGGGCCGCATTCAACCGGGCAAGATGTTCCTCGTGGATCTGGAGCAGGGCCGCATTGTCTCCGACCGCGAGATCAAAGAGCAGCTCGCCAACCGGCAGCCCTATGCCGCGTGGCTCACGCAGAATCAGATCACCCTGGACCATTTGAATGAACCGGCGCGCGTTCACGGTTCCGATCACTCCACCATCATGGTGCGCCAGCGCGCCTTCGGTTACACCGATGAAGACGTGCGATTCCTCATGACTCCTATGGCGGTGAACGGCGAGGAGCCCGTCGGTTCGATGGGGACCGATACGCCGCTCGCGTGCTTGTCTGACAAGCCGCAGCCGCTGTTCAATTACTTCAAACAGCTTTTCGCGCAGGTCACGAACCCGCCCATCGATCCCATCCGTGAAGAGATGGTGATGTCGCTCGTGAGCTACATCGGTAAGGAGCGGAACATCCTGGCCGAAACGCCGATGCACTGCCACACGCTCAAATTGCCGCATCCCATCCTGACTAATCGGGATCTCGAAAAGCTGCGCCGCGTATCGCAGGGCGATTTTCTCGCCACTACCCTGTCCGCGCTGTTTCCGGTCGCCGAAGGGGAAACGGGACTCGAACGCGCGCTCGATGGCCTCTGCCGCAGAGCCACGCTTTCCATTCAGGATGGCTACACAATTCTGATTCTTTCGGATCGCGGCATCAACTCGCAGTACGCTCCCATTCCGAGTCTTCTCGCCATGACCGCGGTGCACAATCATCTGGTGCGCGAAGGCCTGCGTACTCAGGTGGCGCTGATCATCGAATCCGGCGAGCCGCGCGAAGTGATGCATTATGCGCTGCTGATCGGCTACGGCGCGAGCGCCATCAATCCTTACCTCGCCATCGAGACGCTGGAAGATCTGGCGATGCGCGGGTATCTCTCCGACGGCGCCACGTTCGAAAAGGCGATCTATCAATACATCAAAGCCATCAATAAAGGATTGCTGAAAGTCTTCT
>Ga0182024_10007334_pt1 | contig 23797 bp, 17 predicted proteins | sample P32metaG_FD_120480 | JGI IMG/M metagenome (GOLD analysis project Ga0182024, IMG submission 120480) | Permafrost microbial communities from Stordalen Mire, Sweden - P3-2 metaG (Illumina Assembly) | ecosystem: Environmental > Terrestrial > Soil > Wetlands > Permafrost | place: Sweden: Stordalen... | reverse complement strand
GTGATGCCGGGCTTGACCTTGTGACGCAGCATGTAGCCCTGGATTTGCTTTCGATATTGCTCGTTATGCACGTTGGCGTGCGGCCGCGGTCCGACGAGCGACATATTCCCTTCCAGCACGTTGAACAGTTGCGGCAGTTCGTCGAGCGAACTACGCCGCAAAAACGCCCCCAGCGGCGTAATTCGCGGATCGCTCTTCGTGGCCTGCGAGACCGCCGACCCGTTCTCGCAAACCTTCATGCTGCGGAATTTCCACACGTCGATCGGCCGGCCGTCGAGACCATAGCGCTTCTGCTTGAAAAACACCGGCCCGCGCGATGTCAGCTTGATGGCCGCGGCAATCGCCAGCATCGGCCCCGCGGCAAGGATCAAGAATAGCGAGGCCAGACCAACGTCGATGACCCGTTTGATCGCTCCGCCCACGCCATACAGCGGCGTCTCGAAAATGCTCACCGCCGGCAGACCGCCGATGTTGGTCCAACGCGAATGGAGCAACTCGAACACGAAGAAATCGGGCACGACGTACACCGACGCCGTCGTGTCGGCCAATCGGGCCAGCACGCACTTGATCCGCTGCTCGGCCCGCAGCGGAAGCGTGATGTAAATCATGTGGACCCGACCGTCTCGCGCCTGCGCGAGCAGGTCGTCGAGATTGCCGATGCACGTGCCGACATCGCCGGGAATCGTGGCTCGCCGCTCCGGCGGGCGGTCGTCGAAAAACCCGACCAGCTTCAGGCCCATTTGTGGAGAGCTTTCGATATTGCGGGCCAACTGAAAGCCGAGCTCGTTGGCGCCGACGATTGCGAATCCGCGGGTGTTCCAACCCCGCTTTCGCACTCCTCTCAATGCCATGCGATAAGTGATTCGCCCCGCGGAAATCGCCGCGGGAGCCAGCAGGAACCAGCGCAGTAGGTCGTCGCGGGATAGTTCTTCGTGACCCGCGCCGAGCTTTCCCGCGACGAATCCGATGGCCAACCAAAGCGGCACGGTGAGCCCCCAGGTCAACACCGCGCATCCGACCTCTCGCTCCGCGGAAGCCCCATGCCAACTGCGAAACAAGCCGGTCACTTCGGCCGCCAAATAGAAAACGATCACCGCCATCACCGCGGCCAACCATGATTCCTCTCGTCCGGATTGCGATCCTCGAGCCCCAAGGAGCAGCAAGCTGCCGACGATTCCGATCGTATCGGTCAACCGTGGTATGACGTCGAGAACCGAACGGAACTGATGGATTCGGGCGGACGGATTGGGCATCGGGCAATTCTTCCGGCAGCGGATACGATCTTGGTGTACCGACGACTTTTCAACTCAACTCTACTTCACATCCGCGTACGGCATGGCGTCCGATTTTTCTATTCGCCCTCGCGAACGCTTCGCGCTTAGTGTCCACACTAAGCGCGAAGCGTTCGCGAGGGCGGCGCATAAAAAACGTCCGGCTTGGATCGCTCCAAGCCGGACGCATGTTTTCCGCATCCGCAAAACAGCGGCAACTATTTGTCGCGCGGGGCGGTTCCTTCGCGCGGAGCAGGTTCCGCCGGGCGGGGCGGATTCGTTGCAGGCGGGGCCGTGCGGGGCGGTTCACGGGTCGCCGGGGGCGAAACCGGAGCAGGCTCCCGGCCAGCCGGCGGCGTCACTGCCGGCGGCTCACGCCCGGTGGGCGGGGTCACCGTCGGAATCGGTTCGCGGCCGGCCGGCGGAGTTACCGTCGGGATCGGTTCGCGACCGGTTGGCGGAGTCACGGTCGGGATCGGATCGCGTCCCGGTTCGCGGCCCGTCGGAGCCGGCGTCCGGCTATCCGGGGGGAGAACTGGCTTGAGCGATGTGCGGTCTTCGCGGCGATCGAAATTGACTTGGGCTTGCACGGCCTTCGATCCGCGGTTGTATTCGAAGTCCACAAGGCCCGGTTTCGCGTCGTGAACGACCCGGGCAAACTCGCGAGGCGAACGGAGCCGCTCGCCATGCCAGGTCGTGATTTCGTCGCCATTCCGCAAGCCGGCAAGATACGCACGCGAACCTGGAATGACACGCAGGCAAACCAGGCGATCCGTATACTGCGGATCGAATTCGACGCCAAAGTAGGTCAGATCAGTCGTATACGTGTCGTTGGTGTCGTCGGCGTAGAGCACGTTCGGTTGGAGATTGATCGCCACTTCACGACCACCGCGCCAAACGACGATCCTCACCGGTTGATCGGCTCCGTCGGCATAGAGATAACGGTCAAAATCGCCCTGAGCCACGATTGCGTGGCCATTGACGGACACGATGTAGTCGCCCGGGCGGATGCCGGCGTTGTAAAACAGGCCGTTGGTTACCACATTGGCGATCGCCAATCCACGGTCGGCGATTGCGCCTAATCGGAAGCCCATTTCGCCCGGAGCGCGATGGATGCGCCGATCAATGCGGGCCTCGCGCGGAGTTTCTCGAACGACTTCGGGGGCTCTCGGTTCGACTCGCGGCGGATCGGCAAGGGCGATTCTTCCACCGACGAGCATGGCGGCGGCTGTCGCCACCCCCGAGCCCAGATATTTCACCAATGTTTTGACCATGACAGCATCTCCTTCATTGAATTCGCAGGTGCAAGAATATCGATCGCGCCACGCGGCGCGCCGGTTCGCCTAAGTTCGCCTAAGTCGTCGGGAAGCAAGTCATATACCGAAGGCCCGCGGCCAATGCTGGCAACCGATCGACGAAGCCGCGTAACTGCCGCGAAGCAGGGCATATAGGGAATGGCACAAACTGCGAGGATTCCCAGCGGCGGCGTCCGGTAGTTCAGGAATCGACCGAGATGCGTTGACCGAGCGCCACTCAAACTGGCCGCCGTCCGCGCAGCCCAAAAAACCCCGCCACTTGCGCCGATGCTCAAAACGATCGCTGGCCCCCGAAATAATTGAGCTATGTTTGCAATAGGTCTTGCATCGATTTGGGATTATCAATTCCAGCGTCTTGGAGTAATGAGCCGTGGAACTACCGCAGTCGATGGAAACGATGGCTGCGCGATCGGATTGGGTGTTGTCGGAGCGGAATGAATCGGATGGTTCGATTCGCCTGGTGAATATCAACAGCAGCCCCTTTCGCATCGGCCGCCTTCCCAATCTATCGTTGTCGCTTGCATGCAATTCGGTCTCCAAGCAACATGCCGAACTGATCGTGCAAGCCGACCGGCTCGAAGTGCGCGACCTGGGCAGCACCAACGGCACGTTCGTCAACGGAGTTCGAATCCAGGAGCCGACACCGCTGCGAACCGACGATCTCTTGCAACTGGCCAATATCGTGTTCCGAGTCGGTCATCAGCAGCCCGACCCATGCACTCGAACGATCCAAGAAAGCGCCGCGAATTGGGCCCAGTCGCTGTGCCAGTTCGACCGCTTGTTGAGCCATCGGGTCGTCGTGCCCCATTTCCAACCGATCGTCCGCTTGCGCGACCGAACCACGATCGGCTTCGAATCGCTCGCGAGAAGCTCGCTCGAAGGCTTCGAGCAGCCGCAAATGATGTTTGCCGTGGCGGAAAAGCTCGATCAAGAATGCGCTTTGAGCGAGATGTTGATGACCGAATCGGTGCGGGTGGGGGTTTCATTGCCCGGGCAACCCAATTTGTTCCTCAACACGCATCCCTCCGAGGTAGTGACGCCCCGGCTGATCCAATTGGTCAAGCAACTCCGCAGCCAGTATCCCCGGCAGCGCATGACGATCGAAATCCATGAAGCGGCAGCGACCGACTTGCGCGTGCTCGTCGAATTCGGCAAACTGCTCCACGACCTCGACATGCAACTTGCCTTCGACGATTTCGGCGCCGGCCACGCGCGGCTCCTCGAATTGACCGAGACATCGCCCGACTACGTGAAATTCGACATCGCGCTGATTCGCGGAATCGACCGCGCGTCGCAGCGCCGCCAACAGACTTTGGGCGCCTTGGTGCGGATGGTGCGTGAGCTCGGCATCGCCACGTTGGGCGAAGGGATCGAAACCGTCGACGAAGCGGAAACGTGCCAGTGGCTGGGCTTCGAACTGGCACAAGGATTCTATTTCGGCCACCCCGCGCCGCTTTCCCAGCACATCGCGGCAACAAGCCGAACGAGCTGTTGCAAATCGATCTGATTCTGCCGCGGTGGAGTTTGTGAAAACTACGTTGGCCCTCACTATTTCTGTGAGACCTCATCATTTTAGTGAATCGACGTAATTCATTGCGGCAAAATTAGTTGCGACTTTTCGCGGCGGCGATGCATTGCTTTTGTGAAAACCGAGGGTCGCTGGCCGACGTTTGCACGACTTCCCAATTCTCATCTAAAGGATTACGCATACATGGCTTGCGAGGTTGATCTCGGTTTCGCTCCACTTTGGAACAAAGTTTGCTCACAAATTCCGACCAAATGTGGTTGAGAAATACTCTCTCAACCTGACGGGAACTTGAATCCCCCGCGAAACGGAGCCTAACCGTGAATGCGAGCCATGCGTCGTTCCAAGATGGATTAGATGGCGAACTGCCACCCACCGAGCGCGCTCGCGCGCAACCTCTCCGTCGACGTCGGCGTCCGCCCGAACAGGCCCGAAATTCGACGCCCCATGTTTTCAACGGCAAGCATCGCCGTCGGAACAAGCGCTATTCATTTTGAATGGGGCGCGGCCATCTGATCGCAAGCGGCACGACTGAAGTGCCTGCGCGCACATCTCGGCGCTTTTCATGGCGCCGCCACGTTGAACGTTCGCCCAGCCATCTCTCCCTCGCCTGTGATTTCGCGCGCCATTGGCTCCGCCAGTGCGAATCCTTCGACGGCCACAGGCTGTTGGAGTTCAGGCTTTAGCCTGCAGCCTGCCGGGGAGCGCCTAAAGGCTGCACTCCAACTTTGGCCGCTGCTTTGGCTCGCTGTGTGCCTCTGATCGACGAACGATTGCGCCATCGAACCCCTCATCGATCACATGCTCTCGCTCTCGTCCGCTCTCACTAATCTAGTGACGCACCACAAGAACAGTGTTTATTGCACAAGTGACTGTACATGAACACGATGCGCCCAATCGGCCGAACTGATACCACGCAAAAGAGTGAAATCGGCACGACTTTCCTTTCGACGACCGATCGCGAAATCCAAGTCGCTAAATGATTGTCTGTTATCGGGTTGCAAATTGTGCGGAAATTCGCCGGTCCTTTGGCGCGTTGATTGCAAAAGGGCTTTCCGCCGAAAAGTGCATTGCTCGATCGTGTTGGCCGTCGGCTGAGTGTCGCGGACGATCGGCGAGACAGGAGGATGCGAACTCCTGGAATGATGGTGCATCAGCAAAAAGGGAACCTACCGTGAACGCGGCAAATGATTATTACAACGAGCAGGAATTGGACTATCAAGTTCGAGTGCGCAAGAGCGAACCCGTGGAGCAGCGTCGCCAACGGCGGCCCGAGCATACACGGAGCCCACGGCCGGCCGGCTTCAACGGCTTCCACCGTCGTCGCAACAAGCGCTATGGTTGATTCGCCCTTGTCCGTGCGGCTGCGCCTTCTCGCTTGGCGGATGGAGATGGACTGGCTGCGCCCCACATGGCGACGTGTTCGACGCGTGCCTTGGTTTGAGCTTCTTGTACACATGGCCTCTGCGAGCGGACTTTCGAAGTGAAGAATCTTTTCGGGGAATCAGTAACCGCGTCTCCTTCCGGGAGCGGATCTGCTGCGCGAAACCCAGCGGAAATCGATTGGGTGTTGGGCCGCAATCCGGCGATCCGTCGCGTGGCACAACATGCCATGCGGGCGGCGGAAGTCGAATGCACCGTGCTGATCTCCGGCGAAACCGGCACCGGCAAGGAAATCTGGGCTCGCGTGCTGCACACCAGCGGACCGCGAGCGAAGAAGCCGTTCGTCCCGGTCAACTGCGCGGCGCTGACCACGACGCTTGCCGAAAGCCAATTGTTCGGCCACGAGAAGGGCGCTTTTACCGGCGCCTTGGGTCAGTCGCTCGGCGTGTTTCGCGCAGCCGAGGGGGGAATCGCCTTCCTCGATGAAATCGGCGAGATGCCGCTCGAGCTGCAGCCGAAATTGCTCCGCGTGTTGCAACAGCGCGAAGTGACTCCCGTCGGCGCCTCGAATCCGGAAGCGATCAGCGTGCAAGTGATCGCCGCGACCAACCGCGATCTCGAGGCGGAAGTGCTCGCCGGCCGATTTCGAGAAGATCTCTTCTACCGGCTCAATATGGTGGAACTGCGCGTGCCACCGCTTCGACAGCGGCTCGACGATATTCCGGAGCTGATCGAATTCTTCTCCGCCAAATGCGCGGCCAGATATCGGCGGCCCGTTTGGCTCCCCGATCCGGAAACGCTCCGCGATTTCTGCGAATTCGATTGGCCGGGCAATATCCGGCAGTTGTCGCATATCATCGAGCAGGCCTACGTGCTGGAATCAAAGCCCTGCCTGCCGACTTCCAATTCGTCGGACCGTCCGGCGGGTTCGCTTCCGTATTTCAATTTGGCGCGCCTGCGAGACGAAGCCGTTCGCCAGGCTCTGAGGGCCACGCGGGGACATAAGGGTCGGGCCGCCAAGTTGCTGGGTGTGCATGCTAATACGCTCACTCGCCTGATCGCTCAACCCGATCCGACGGACGAAGATTCTCTCTCGGGCAACTCGCAGCGCGCGTAAAGCGCGTGTTTGCGGCCGTCACGGGCCGCTTCTTCTCGCCGCCAGCACCTTTTTTCCTAGTCCGGGCCGTTTCACGCCTGGGACCGCGAGGGAAAACATCGCGTTTCTCAGCCCCATTTATGGGGCTTTCCGCGCAGCGGTATTAGGCCCGTCATTGATGACGGGTCGAGCAGCGGCAACCGTTTTCACCTCGAGCCCCGTTCACGGGGCTTCTCGCTGTTCGGCTTAAGCCGTCGCAACGTAGATTCGTTCGACGATCCTCGGCGCTGACGAACGTCACTCGGCACGTGGCTAAAGCCCCGACACCGAGAAGCCCCGTGAACGGGGCTAGCGCCTACTCGCGACTCACCGCAAAAACCCGCCGTAAACGGCGGGCCTAATACCGCATTCGCGGAAAGCCCCGTAAACGGGGCTGGGGGACTTCTCCGTTCATCACTTCTCCGTTCACCGCATTGAAATTCTCTTCCGTCGCAACTTGCTCCACGCTCACTTGCTGTTGTTCTCCGCCGAACACGATCTCCCTCGGCGCGACAAACTCGATTCGGTTGCCAACTCCGACAAAACATGCCGCGGCGCTGCCGGCAGCCTCCCTAGCGCAGGGAAAGTTCCCCGTTTCCGGGAATCCGTCGCAACCGATTCGTGCGGCAATGAGATAGGGCGCCGCAGCGGCGAAATCGACTGCAAACCAGGGAATTGCGGTCCAAACACGAATCGGCTCGTTTGAAAAATCTTTCGAACGCAAGTCAATTCGCAGTCGCAAGTTGAGCGGATCGCGAAATTTCTCGACGTCTTCGGCGCGCTCCTTGCTTTAGGAGATCGCATCAAACAAAGCCACCACAAGGTGGAAAAGGGAGCACGGCAGCCGTGCCTTTGTTTGTGTGAAATGATGTGTGACAAGTTGTGTGAACGAGAGCCTTTAGCCATTCGAGTACCAAATCATGAGCACTGCTGTTCCTGCCACCCAAGAATCGATCACTCGCGAGCAGCCCAGGTTGGAACGGGCCGTCAAGTCCGTTGCGACGCGAGGCCTGTTGGAGTGCCTGATTGTTTCCCCACGATCCCACCAGCGCGAAGTGCTGTCGCATGCGGCGACGGCCAGCGGTTGGGCGAGCGTCGTTTGCGACAACGCCGACACGGCTCGCGTCGTCGCACGGCGGATCGTCCTGAAGCTGGCCTTCATCGATCTGGAGCGAGCGCCGCTCGATGAAATCACGAATCTCCAAGAGCTCGCCTCCGATCTGTCGCGAATGGGCTGCCCGCTGCTGGTGGTCTGCGGCGCCGACGGAGACACGCAACAGGAAATATGGGCTCGGCAACTCGGCGCGTGGCTCTATCTGCCTGGGATGGCCGGCGTCGAAGCAATGACCCAATTGTGCGTGGAAGCCCGCTCGGTCGTCGAGCGGTCGACGTCCAACAACGGCCGCTAAGCCGGCCACGAGCGATCGAGAATCCGAACCTACCCAATCCAATTTCTTCGAACCTTCGAGAGTCAAAGGAGCTAGCCATGCAATCCCCCAGTTACGCCTATCAACAGGATCACGAGTTGGCCTACAGCGTCGACCACGGACGTCGTGAATCGGAACGCGACCGTCGCCCACGGCGCCCGAGCTATTCCCGCGGTGGCAATCGCCCCGTCGTCGTCAACGGCATTCATCGTCGCCGCCACAAGCGTTGGATGTGGTAGCAGGGGCGAGAGGCCAGGGACCAGGGACCAGGGGCTAGGGACTAGGAAACTCGCAAGCGGATGCTTGCCTTCGCCCGGCCGAACCTCCCGTCCGTTGATCCGCAAGCCTCTGACCGCTGTCGCATCCCCGCTAACCGCTAACCGCTAACCGCTAACCACTAACCGCTAACCGCTAACCACTAACCACTAACCACTAGCCACTACTCGCTCACCCTACACCCTCTCCCTAACCCCTGTACGAACATGCTTTCCGCCATGCGACGATTCCTGGGCCGCCCACCCTGGCGACTCCTCTGCGCCTCGATTGCCATGGCAACGATCGCGGTGACGTGTACCGAAACGGCGAAAGCACAGAGTTTCGTCCTCTACGATCCGGCCATTTCCGGCACTCCACAAACCGTGACCAGTGCGACCTTGAGCGAATTGCTCGTGCCAGGAAGTTACATTACGGCCGAGGGCGCGGAGTTCAGCAACTTTCAGTTCACGGCCGCCGGATTCGGCGCCGGAGCCGTCACTCCCTCCGCTGCCGACATCCTGATCACGGCGCCGACCAGTACGATTCCCGAATTGAAATTCCAAGGCGGCCCGTTTTTCGCGCTCAATACTCAGCTCGTCGACGCGAGCCTCCAGTTCGACGTCACCGAGCTTGATGCCATGCAGAAAATCACGACCGCTGAACTCAATTACACCGGCGGCACCTCGGGCACGGGCACGACGTCGATCACCGAGGACGTGGACGACATGAGCGACAACCTCCTCGCTCAACATGCCTACGTCGAGCAGCAAGGCTTCGCGGGAAGCTCAAATGGCGGCACGCTCACGTTCGCCGGCCAACAAGAGGTGCAGATCAGCAAAGACATCTTTCTCAACGGCGCCGCTACCGGCGACTCGGCGACCCTAAGTGATTTCACGCAGACGTTCAGCACCACGGGACCGCCAGTCCCGGAGCCCAGCAGCATCGTAATGGCCCTATTTGGTGGTGGCGGGCTCACTTGGTTCGGATGGCGACACAAGAAGAACCAACGAAGTTCGGTGGGAAAAGTCTCGACGGAGTTGATCCGGCGGACGATCGCGAGAAATGTCTTGCGGCCGGCACCCTCGTAGTCCACGCCTACCGTCGGTCAAATATCGAAGGTCTAACCTAAAATTGGGTTCTATCAGAGAAGGAAACCACGACCATGGGTACGTTCTCACGCGATTCGCACGACGGCGGAAGCTTCATCGGTCGCCGCGGCCAATCGGCCGCCGAAGCGGAAGCGGGGCACCCCGTTCGCCGGTTTGTCTACAGCCATACCAATAGCCGACAGCCAAGTCGCTCCGGTCGCGGCAGTGGTCGCACCAACCGCCTCAGTGGATTTCAGCACCGCTGGATTGGCCGATTCTCATAGGCTTGAGGCTTAAGGCTGAAGGCTTGAGGACGCGCAGTCGTCCGCCAACGTCCTCGTGGCTCAAGCCTACAGCCTCAAGCCTAATGCCTAATGCCTAATGCCTACAAGCATCCCTCGGCATCCACGGCGACGATGATGATCCCATGGCGTTCGGCCAGGTCAACGCACTCGGATTGATCGACAAAGATGGTCCGACCGGCTTCGACCGCCAACAGCGTGCCCCCCGCGGCAGCCATTGTCTCCAAGGTTCCCAGGCCGATGGTTGGCACATCGAACCGCATGTCTTGCTGCGGCTTGGCCACTTTGACCACGGTGAATCCTCCGGCCGGACAAAGCGCTCCCGCGCGACGAATGCATTCGTCGGTCCCTTCGATCGCCTCGAGCGCCAATGGCGACCGATTCTTCACGGCCACGCTCTGCCCGATGTCGAGCCGGCCGAGTTCCTTCGCCAATCGCCAGCCGAATTGAATGTCTTTCCGCTGGGCGGCCGATGGTCCGCGGCGTGTCAGTTGTCCGAATTTCACGAGTAACTCCGGTACGTAATTGGTCGCCGGCGTCACGGCGATTCCCGCGCGCTCCAAGCCACCGACGGCCGCGAGCAAGAGCGAGTCGTCGCGGCGGTCTTTCCGCCCCGAAATGAAATGCGGCCAAAAGGCGCGGACCGTCGGCCAGTCGGGCCAATACTTCAGCCTCGCCCCCGGTTGAAAAAGTTGAACCTTGTGGATCTTCCCGGCCAACGTGGCATCATGCACGTCGTGGCGGCGCATGAAGCGAATCGCCTTGCCCATCCGCGCCAGGCCGACCCAAATGAACTGATCGCACAGTTCGACCAGCGATTCGTCGGCATGTTCTTCGATCCCCATGCCACAGACCGAATATCCCTGTCGGCGGAGCGCTTCCGCGACGACTAGCGGATAACGGCCCCATCCGGCCACCAGGCCGATCTTCGGTCGGTTTAGCATGGAATTGGACTTCCTCTCACGCCGCCGCCTGATCGCCGCGCGATTCGCCCTGTCTCGATTCTGTCTGCGGCGCAGCGCCGGCCGTGAGCGCCTCGATCTGTCGTTGCAATTCTTTGATCTGTTGCCGCATTTCCGGCAAGCGGCTGAGGTGCGCGAATTGAATCTTTTGTTGCCGTATCGGAACCGCCGGGGCACCGAGCATTTGAGCCCCATCCGGCACGTCGTTGACCACGCCCGACTGTGCCCCGAGCACGGCCCCCGCGCCGATATGCACATGATCGCGGACGCCCACCTGCCCGGCCATCACCACGTAATCGCCGGTCGTCGTGCTCCCGGCGATGCCCACTTGCGAGCAGATCATATTGTGCCGGCCGATGCGGCAGTTGTGGGCGATCATCACCTGGTTGTCGATTTTCGTGCCGTCGCCGATGATCGTGGCCGAGTAGGTGCCGCGATCGATGGTCGAGCAAGCTCCGATCTCGACATCGCAACCGATTTCGACGTGACCCAACTGTGCCGAAAGTTGAAACTGTCCGCCGACCATTTTGTAGCCGAACCCAAACGCCCCCAGCACGGCCCCGGCATGAATCACCGACCGATCGCCGACGATCGTGTTTTCATAGAGCACGGCGTTCGGATAAATCGTGACTCCGGCTCCGAGTTTGCAGCCGGCTCCAATCTTGGCTCCCGCATGGATCGTCGAATGCGGACCGATCCGCGCATCGTCGCCGACGGTGGCGCCCGGATGAACATCAACATCTTCGTCGAGCCGAGCCGACCGACTCACGGCGGCCAGCGGGCTAACGCCGATCCGAGCGGCAACGCGGGAGGGTCGAAAATGCGCGACGATCGTGGCGAACGCCGCGTGTACGTCGTCGACCTGAATCGCCGGCGGATGATCGGGCGCGAAATCGCGGGGAACGACGACGGCCCCGGACCGGCTGCGGGCCAATCGATGCGCCTTTTCGACGTTGTCCAAAAGACTGATATCGCCCGGCCCGGCGTCGGCGAGCGTCGCGGCCCCTTCGATGGTCGTGTCGCCGGCACCCTGCTGGAAAAGCCGTCCGCCGACCAATTCTGCTAGCACGGCCAAATTCGTCGCCATTCAAAACTCCCCTTCCGGCGCTTGCGCAATCACCCAATTCGGAGCGGCGGCATCCTACCCGCGGCTCGAAACGGGGACAAGGGAGAATGGGGAAGAAGAGGGCAGGGGCCAGAGGCCGCGCTAGGCGGACGGCTTCGTCGGTTTTTCACCCTTCGTCTCTGGCCCGTCGTCCCATATCCCGAATTTCGTTGACATTCGCTTTCAGCACGGTTCCAATGACCTCGGCATCTCCTCTCGGTCGTTCGAACAAATACGGGCGATTCCGTCAGCGTTCCATTTTTATTTCAGGGAGCGTGTCATGGACGCGCAGCGCATGTCCAAATATCGCCGTCTCGATTTCGCGATCGTGTCGCCGGGTTTGGTGGCCCTTGTCGTGGGGTGGCTTGTGCTTTCGCAATCGGAGATCGCGGTCCGTGCGCAGGCGCCGGAGCCAGAGCAATCCAAGGCACCCGCCGCTGCAGGGGAGGATGCTCCAAAGACTGAATCGTTGGAAGCCTTAAGGAAGAGACTCTTGGCAGGCGGATTCGGCCCAAAGACTTCGACCGAACGGGCCGTAGTCGCCGCGCTCTATTGGCTCTCCAAGCACCAGATGGCGAATGGAAGTTGGAGTCTGGAAAAATACACCCAGAAGTGCAAGGACAAATCATGCACCGGTGTAGGGAGCATCGAATCGCTCTCGGCCGCAACCGGGTTGGGACTTTTGCCGTTTCTTGCCGCTGGACAAACGCAATCGACCAATGGTCCGTTCCAAATGACAATTCGCGGCGGTGTTAATTGGCTCATGAGCCACCAGAAGGCTGATGGCGACTTGTCGGCCGATGCCGCCTCACAGATGTATTCGCATGGCCTGGCAACGATTGCCTTGTGCGAGGACTACGGACGGACGCACGATAAGAGCGTCGGGATTGCCGCTCAGAAGGCCATCGATTTCATTCAGGATGCTCAAAACAGCAAGACGGGAGGATGGCGCTATCATCCCGGAGAAGAGGGCGACACATCGGTCCTCGGCTGGCAACTGGCCGCGCTGAACAGCGCTGGATCGGCCGGCCTGTCGGTCAAGCCGAGTGCCTTTGACGGCGCCAAGAAGTGGCTCAAATCTTGCAGCGCGGAAGGCGCCGACCTTGGAATGTTTTCTTATCAGCCGGAAGGCGGCCCAACGCCGACGATGACGGCGGTCGGCATTCTCTCGAACCAACGTTTACATGTTGACCGGACCGACCCGGTGGTCGCCGGCGGCGTGAAGTACCTCATGGCGAACCAGCCCGACGCTGCCAGGCACAACGTCTACTACTGGTACCATGCCACGGAAGTGATGCGCAACATGGCCGACAAGGATTGGGACACCTGGAACCGCAAGATGCGGAAGATTCTGGTCGAAAGCCAAACGCGCGAGGGTTGTGCCGCGGGAAGCTGGGATCCGGAAAAGCCGGACAAGGACGCTTGGGGGCCAATCGGCGGGCGAATCATGATGACCAGCCTCAGTTGCCTGACGTTGGAAATCCACATCCGCGCTTGGGATTTTTTGCGTACGAACGATCGGAATGACGCGCCGAAATGAACAGCGTCAACGGGTTAGCGATCAGACGACTCGCAAGCGGGCGCCTTCGCCTTTTCTTCGTTCTTCGTCCCCTGATCCCTCGCCCCTAGCCCCTGACCCCCCTTCCTCAGCGTTTGACTTCGGCCTGGCGGCGTGGTTCATTGGTGCTGTCGCCCGCCCACCACCCCCACCGTTGCCTTCCGAAGGACATTGCCCTCATGGTTCATTTTCCCACGTTCGATCGCCTGCTGAAGTTTCTCGCCGCCGCTCTATTGATTGCCGGTTGGTTGCTGATCGCTGGCTCGCACTGCGTCGCGGAAGATCAGGCGGCTTCGCGGCAGCTTTGGCTCTATTATCCGACGAATCTATTGGTCGATTCCAACGTCGATCAGTTGGAAACCATTTTTCGCCGAGCGGCGAAGGTCGGCTATTCCCACGTTCTAATCGGCGATAGCAAATTTGCGAACTTGGATCGCATGCCAAAGGAATATTTTCGCAATGTCGATCGCGTGAAACGGATTGCCGGTGAATTGCATCTGCAATTGGTGCCAAGCGTGTTTCCGATGGGTTGGTCGAATTCCCTGTTGTATCACGATCCCAATCTGGCCGAGGGATTGCCGGTGCGCGATCAATTGTTCGTCGTCAAGGATGGCGAGGCTCGGATCGTGGCCGATCCGCCGGTGAGTTTTCCGCAAGGCAATTTCGCCGATCTCAAGCATTGGAGTTGGAAAGATGATTTGGTCGTTGCCGACGGCCCGGCGGCTCGCATGAGCAATCTCAATGGCCACGTGGGCCGCGTCGTGCAATCGCTGAAAGTGTCGCCGTTCCGCCAATACCGCATTTCGGTGCGAATCAAGACCAAGGATTTCCACGGCACGCCGGAAGTCAAAGTGTTGGCCAACGATCGTGCGCTCAATTACAACGACCTCGGCATCAAGCCGACGCAAGATTGGACGACCCATTGGACCGTGTTCAATTCGCTCGACAATCGCGAAGTGGGAATCTATTTCGGCTGCTGGGACGGCAAGAGCGGCTCGCTGTGGTTTTCCGACGCACATATCGAAGAGGTCGGTTTGCTGAATGTTCTGCGCCGGCCGGGAGCGCCGTTGGTGGTTCGCCGCGACGCTGGTTTTTCCGTCGCGCCGGCGCCCCTGGTCGAAGGGACCGATTTCGAGCCGGTCGCCGATCCGCACTTGGGCAATGATCCGTATAACGGCGAGTACAATCTATCCCACGAACCGCCGACGATCCACACCAAGCTTTCCGACGGCACACGGCTGCGCGTGTCATACTATCATCCGATGATTATTTACGGCGGCTCGGTGATGATCGCGCTTTCGGAGCCGAAGACGATGGAACTGCTGCGCGATCAAGCGCGGCGCGTACATGAAGCTTTTGGAGCAAAGGGCTACTTCATGGAGCACGATGAAATGCGGATCTTCAACTGGGATGCCGCCTCGGAGCGCCGCCATCTCGACGCCGGCCCGCTGTTGGCCGCCCATGTGAAAGCCTGCATCAAGATTCTGCGCGACGTGAATCCGGGCGGCGACATCTATGCCTGGAGCGACATGTACGATCCGCATCACAATGCCGTAAAGAATTATTATCTGGTCAAGGGAAGCATCGTCGGCTCTTGGGAGGGCCTCGATCGCGAAGTGATTATTGCCGACTGGAATTTCGAGCATCGCGACGAAAGCCTCAAATGGTTTGCCGATCGGGGCCATCGGTTGATGATCGCCGGTTATTACGACGCCCCGCTCGACGACCTTCGCGCCTGGCTCGATTCGGCGGTCAAAGTGCCGAGCGCCCAGGCGGTGATGTACACCACCTGGCAGAACAACTTCGCCGACATCGAGAAATTCGCCGCGGCCGTGAAGGAGCATCCCTGGTGGGCAAAACGCACGACGGCACGCTGAATCAGGGAGGCTACAGGCTTGAGGCTACAGGGACGAAGAACGGGGAATTACGGTGCCGGATTTGCGGCTTTTGAGGGATGGGCCGGCGCGGCGGATTGTTTCGTCGGCGCCGTAAAACAAAGCAAATGCAGTTCAGGCCCGGAGAAGGCCGAATTTGCTTGCAGGTCGGGTTGCGGTTCAAAAACCGGGCACGAACCTTATTTCGCTTGCACCAAGGACGGCGTCGAATGCCTGGCCCACGGATGGCCGCTCGGCGGATCAGATCGTCGCGCCATGGCCTGTTGGCCGCGCTTCGCGACGTTGTGGCGATTTGCGCCTTCGTCGCATTATTGGCGTCGCCCGTCTCGGGATTGAAGGCGCAGCAGCCGGTGACATCCGATTACGTCGTGCGTAGCTTTTTGCCGGTAGCGGCTTGGGCACCCGACGGGCAACCGCCTCCCCAAACTCCGCCGGCCGCACTTTCTCCCCTACCGCCCAGCGCGCCTTCCCAATCGCCGCCCGCATCGCAACCTTCCGATCAAGCCCCGGCAGGAAAGGGCCAACAAGGCGACGAAAAGAAGGTGGACGAGAAGAAGTCTGATGCAGCGGGGGGCGATTCCGGCGCAAACCCCGCGCCTCAATGCTGGAACGTCCACGCCCAAACCACGACGGTCGCACAGGGCGATCCCGGTTTCCCGGCCCGATACTCCGGCCCAAACAGCCTGAACAGCGCCGGCGAGCGGCAGGAAACTCTCGGCGCGGACCTCTTCCTCGGCGCCCGGCTATGGTGCGGCGCCGAACTGCACGCGGATGCTCTGATGTGGGAGGGCTTCGGCCTCAGCCAGACGTTTGGCGTCGAGGCGTTTCCCAACGGCGACGCCTTCAAAGCCGGCACCGTTACCCCCGACTTTACGTTCGCGCACTTGTTCGTTCGCCAAACTATCGGCTTGGGTGGGGAACAAGAGAACATTGCCGACGACCAGATGACGCTTGCGAGCAAAGAAGACATCTCGCGGCTGACCTTTTCCGTCGGCCGGCTCAGCCCCACCGACATTTTCGACAAAAACACCTATGCGGGCGATCCTCACACGCAGTTCATGAATTGGGCGGCGGTCACCAACATCACTTGGGACTACCCGGCGGATCAAATCGGATTCACCACCGGAATTGCCATCGAACTGAATCAGCCGGACTGGACCTTCCGCTACGGATTTTTCCAAATGCCGGGCGTGCAGAATGGTTTCACCGCCGACGACCGGATTCTGACGTGGCCCGGCATGGGAAGCGACGGCCCGTTTTTTCTCTCGTGGGGAATGATGTCGGAACTGGAGCACCGTTACAAGATCAACGGCCATCCGGGGGCGGTTCGGTTTCTGGCTTGGGTCAACGAAGCGGATATGGCCAGCTATGCGGCGGCGACCGCAATTCTGCGGGCCAACCCGCCGGGCCCGGACATTCCTCCGGGAAGTGGAGGGGACGTTCCGCCCGCCTCGATGGCCTTCCGTCACAAATATGGGCTTGGGCTGAACTGGGAACAGGAGGTTGTGAAGAACCTCGGCATGTTTTCGCGCATCGGCTGGAACGACGGTCGCGAGGAAGCGTGGACGTACACCGATGCGAATTGGTCGGCCTCGTTTGGCGTGAGCATCAAGGGCGCGGCATGGTGCCGGCCCGACGACATCGTCGGCATCGTCGGCATCGTGAGCGGCGCTTCGCACGTTCAGCAAGAATTCCTGGAGGCCGGCGGGCTAGGCATCCTCGACGGAGACGGCGCGTTGAACTACGACTGCGAAAAGGTTCTGGAAACCTATTACGACTTTGCGATCGGAAAATCCGCTCGCTTCGCAATGGATTACCAGTTCGTCGCAGATCCGGCGTTCAATAGCGCCCGGGGCCCGGTATCGATCTTCGGCGTGAGACTTCACTGGGGAAGTTAGCAACTGCAGAACACAGCGTGTCGCCGCCGTCTGTTTCTCTCAATCGTCGTCGCGGGGCACTCTCGGATCTTCCTCGCGGTCTTCGGTGTTGCTCAGGGATTGGCTGACGGTCGGAGCAAGTAGCACGGCGAGGATGCCGGCGAGAAAGACGCCGTCGAACGTTCCCGCTCCGCCGATCGAAGCGACCGGCGCGCCGAGTCCGCGGATCTTGTCGAGGTTCAAGATGTCGGCGCCGATCAGGGTGCCGAGGCTGCCGACGATATAGCCTAGCGGCGCGGCCTGTCGCCACGAGAGGAGTATGGCCGTGGCGACGGCGGCCAACGGCGGAATATACATCGGCACGCTGATGCCGAGCTGAGGCACCGGCTTCGCGAATTGATGCACGACATAGGCCACGATCGCCACGCCGATCAGGCTCCGCAGAAAGAGCTGATTCTTGGCGACGAGGTAGATCGAAAGAATCGTGGGAATCAGCGCCCCGCCGACGTTGACGGCGATAATCGTGCATGGCCAATCTTCAACGGCCGGAACGATGTAGTGCATCCCGGCGAACCAAACGTCGCGATTCGACTCGACGCGCTCCGGCGGAAGCTGGGCCACCGGAATATTCACATAGCTTCCAAACAACGAAAGCAGCAGGAGCGTAAACGCATGTTGCCGACTAATTCCGATTTTTTCATAAGCGTAGCGCAGAATGCCCAACTGCACCATCGCGGCGAGAAACGCGAATAGCAGAAACAGGCCGAGCAAAAAAGGCCACGCCAAAGGAAAATAATGCATGCCGGAAGGTCGCATCGAATTACTCCGCAAGTCAAACCATTGGACCTGAAGTTCCGCCGCAGACCTCATAACGGCTTTCGTTGTTGCCGCTTTCGCTGAGAACCAACTGCCGCGTTAGCGCCAATCGCCGCTGAGCACGAAACCGGCCCAATAGCGCGGCGGCATCGCGCCAGATTGGGAAGTCGCCTCTTCCGTGTCGGGAGTGAGCTCCAGGCCACGGCTCAATTCTCGTTGCTTCTTTCCTTCGTGCAACAGCCAGCGCTGCGCTTCGCGCAATGCTTCGAGCTTCGGCATCCGTTTCCGCCAGAGATTGTCGTAGAAACGGCTCATCAGCAATTCCGTCGCTTTGTCGGGCACTTTCCACAAGCTTGCCACGACGGATTTGGCTCCGGCCGTTTGGAACGCGCGTTGTAGGCCCAGCAAGCCTTCCGCGCCGGCCGATTTGCCTAGCCCGGTTTCGCAAGCCGAGAGAGTGGCCAATCGCACATGGCTCAAATCCATTTCGGCGACTTCCAAGGCCGTGAGAATGCCGTCCTCTTTACTGTCCGCATATTGCTTGTTGGCGCCGGCGAACACCAGCCCCGAAAGCAATCCAGGCTGATAGTCCGATGCATCTTGGGCGGTGACGAGCGCGTTATCCGCCGAATCTCGGTCACGGCCGGCGGCGGCAACGGCCGACTTTGTCTCCGAGGGTGCAAAGAAGCCGTGCGTCGAGAAGTGGAGATATTCGCACCTTCCGGCTTCGCTTTGCACGGCGCTCTTCGTCGCGCGATCTTTGGCGAGCTCGATCGAAGCATCATCGCCGAATTGTTTCGCGAAAGAGGATTGGATGGCGGCCACTTCGTCGCGCGTGCCCGGTAGCGCCGGCCAATTGAACTGTCCGCCGCCGCGGGCCGCGATGTGCGTCACGGTCGCCAGGTCGCGATTGCCGGGATCGGCGCCGAAGTCCACGTCGCCGACCAACAACAACGAGGGCTTGTGCTTTGTCGGATCGGCCGCCGGATTTGCAATCGAGTCGCCGGCCATCATTTCCGGCAGCGCGGCGGGGATCGGCACGACGGCAATCGCGAATTCGTCGATCAGGTAGGTTCCTGGTTCCTTTCCCGGCAGCGCGCCCCAAGGCAATGGCGCTGTGGCGCCGTTGGGGGATATCAGCACGAGATTTGCACCGGCGATGTATTTCTCCAGCGGTTGCCAAAGCAGCTTTCGCAATTCCGTCCCGGGGTCATCGTCCTGCGACTTCGCGCCGAAGCTTTGCCGCCAGTGGTCGATTTCAGCTTCGATCGGCGTAACGGCTCCTAGTTCGACGCGCTCAACGGGTCGGCCGGGACGCACGACGAAGGCAATTAAATCGTGCGACCAGATTCCCCCTTTCGTCGGATCGCTGGACGGCTGAAAATAGTTGGTGCCCAGCAGATCGACCAACACTGCGTCGGCCGGAAGGGCGTTGCGAATATCGTCGGCGGTGCGGTGCTGTTGATTCCGTTGTTGGCGAAATACGGTGTCGATTTCGGCCAACTGTTCTTGCAACCGTTCGACGCGGTCGCGAAGTTCGGCCAATTGGGCTTCGCGCTGCGGAGTGTTTGCAGACGTCGAGCGGTATAACCGGGCCAGCGAGCCGGTAGCGTCGGCTAAGTCGACTGCGAGTTGCACCGCGGCCTTGTCGTTGCCTTCGGCCAACTGGCGCCGCAATTGGCGCAGCCGTTGTTGCCGGCCAGCGACCTCGCCCTTCCAGCGAAGGACCTCATTGTAGGCTTGCTCGGCCGGCAAACCGGCTTTTGCCATCGCATGAAGATACTCGTCGAGATACGACCACACGGCGTTTCTCATCGTCTCTTGTTGGCGTTCCGACTGCACGGACGCCGTCAACTCCAACCGTTGATGTGCGGTGTCAAGCGATTCGCGCAACAACGGCACGGCTTTGCCGTATTGGCCGCCGGCATCATAGATGAATGCCAAATTGCAAAGGGTAGTGCCGTAGTCTTGGCTGTTTGGGCCAAAAAGTTCCTTTTCGATCTTGGCCGCCTGTAGGAAGATTGACTCGGCCTTACTGTATTCATCGCTCTGCGCGTACAGCACGCCCAAGCTGTTTAGATTTCGGGCATAATCCACATGCTTTTCTCCCGACGTTTGCTTCCAAATCTCAGCAGCTTGTCGATAAAACCGCTCAGCCTTGGTGGAGTCGCCCATCGAATGGTAGAGAGCGGCCAACATGCGCATGTCGGTCGCGCAAGCGGGATGTTTTTCGCCGAATACTTCTTTGTGGATGCGGAGGGACTCGAGGAACAGTGCTTCGGCCTTGGTGTAGTCGTGCACGCTCTTGTAGACCAGGCCAAGATTGTCCAAGCCGAGGGCGTATTCGGGATGTTTTTCCCCTAGCGATTCCTTGAATATCGCGAGCGCCTGCCGATAGAGCGGCTCGGCTTTGGAATAGTCGCCCATACTGCTGTATAGCGACGCCAGATTGGTGAGGCTCTCGGCATAATCGGGACCGGGGGGCCTATCGCCCAAGGTATCCTTGCGGATCTGAAGCACTTGACGTAAGAGCGGTTCGGCCTTGGCGTAGTCGCGCGAGTCCTGGTAGAGCGAAGCCAGGGCGGCGAGGCTATCCCCATACTTGGGATGATTTTCCCCGAGCAGTTCTTTGTGGATTTGGAGGGCCTGTCGGCGGAGTGGCTCGGCTTTGGAGTAGTCGCCCATGTCTTGATACAGCATGCCGAGATTGTTCAGGCTACTGGCGTAGTCGGCATTGTGCTCACCCAATGAGTCCCTGCGAATCTGCATTGCTTGTCGATAAAACGTTTCGGCTTTTGAGTATTGGGCCATTCGGTGGTAGACCACCGCCAAATTGCTAAGGCTGGTGGCGTAGTCGGGATGTTTTTCCCCTAATGTGTCCTTGCGGATTTGCACTGCTTGTTGAAACAACGATTCGGCCTTGGCGTACTCGCCCATCGCCGAATAGAGGCTAGCGAAGTTGTTTACGGTCGTCAGATAGTTGGGATGCTGTTCGCCAAGCACTTCCTTTTCGATCGGCAGCGCCTGCCGAAACAACTTCTCGGCTTTGGCATAGTCGCCCATGTTGCCGCAGTCGTTCGCGAGGTTCGTAATGCTCGCCACGTAGTCGGGATGTTTTTCGCCCAGAATCTCCTTATTGATTTCCAACACGCGCGTGAACACCGGTTCGGCCGCCCTGTACTGCCGTGCCGCGGCGAAGATCCTTGCCAGCCACAAATTGGATTGGACAACGGTCCGATGTTTCGGACCGAGCAGGCGGGTCTGCAACTCAATAGCCTCTTTTGTCTGCGAGACGGCCGACTTCACGTCTCCCTTGGTGACCAATTGCCCTGCTTCGTTCAACGATGAAAAACTTCGAACGATCCCGTCGCGCTCCTCGGGCTTTAGACGAGCCCAAATATCCGCCTCGGTCAGATCTAGTCGGGCATCGGTCACTTGCCAATGATCCTTGCCCAACGCACGCGTCTTACCCTCGAGCGCTTCCTCGAACAAAGCGTGGGCGAGGGCAAAATCGCCGCTCTCCTGGCGCATTCTCGCCAGATTCTGGAGTGAGCCGATGGTATCGGGGTGGTCATTGCCCAGAACCTCTTGTTCGATGGCCAGCGATTTTTCCGCCGGCGCGATGGCTAGTCGAAGTTTTCCAGCGAGGAACAACTGTTTCGCCTCGCCTCGGTAACGATCTCGCTCCTTGAGACGCTCTTGTTTTTGCGCCGGAGTGAGCTGCGCGACGGTCGCGGCGGCTAGTGTTGTTTTGACGTCGCTCTTGCGAATCCAGCCCTGCTGCGGCGGATTCGTGTTCGGCGCGTCGATCAAATACCAATCGCCGTTGGATTGGCTGACTGTTAGTTGAGCTCCCTTCGTAACCTCACCGATTGGCTTCTCACCGGCCATGACGCGAGTCGAATCAGCCGTCACGACCACGTCGAATGGCTTATCGGCCGCCGCCGACTTCGGGTCCGCGCCGAGCGATATCAATGGACAGAAAATCGCGGCGGCAAATAGCAACAGACCAACGCGGTGAGCCGCAGCCAGTGCGCGTTGCGTTCGAGAAATGCGCTGGCAAGACATCCGGTCACCCTCCATCGAGGCGAAGAAGACTCTACAATCATTGCCCACCAGAAAGCCGGATGCAAGCGGGCGAATCAATCGTGGGGAATGAAACAGGGGGGAATGAAACAGGGACGCAGCTAGTATCCTTCAATCGAGGCGGCCTATGCCAATAACTAGCTGCGTCCCTGTTTCTGCCTCCCAGAACTCATCCGGCGGAATGCCCTGCCAGACATGATATGGATTGAAATCTGCCGCCATCGCAATCCTCGAAGTCGCCGCGGATTGTTCGAAGCACCATCGCTTGCCCATTCGGCGGACTCGATTATCCTAGAATTCCTCCGTCGCGGCAAGGTTCCGGTTATCGAGTGCCATATCAGCATGTTGAAAAAGGAGACAGGCGCCTCGCGGCAACACATCGACGGCCAAATTCCCGAAAAATCCGGTTCGTTCCGGGAATTTCGCGACACCCAGCCACGTCTTAGCGACAAGTAGTTATTGGAACGTTTGCTCGCACGACTGAGATGGAGCCTTGCTCGATTCCCAAGAACAACTTGCCGTCGCCAGCGGTTTGCGAGACGGCAGCCGCCGGTCGTGGGCCGCGCTGTACGACGCCTACAGCGTGGATGTCTGGCGGTACGTCGCCCGGTTGTTGGGTTCCGATCCGGCGGCCGTGGCGGATGTCGTTCAAGAGACGTTCATCGAGGCTGCTCGGTCGGCCACCAAGTTTGACTCCAGCCGCGGAACGCTCTGGACCTGGCTGACCGGCATCGCTCACCACCGAGTCGCCGCGCATTGGCGGCAGGCTCAGAAGATGGCGAATTTGCGGAGCCTCGTCGAACGTCGAGCCGAGGAAGTGCGGCATTTGCTCGATGCAACCGAATCCAGCGGCGGGGCGTGCCGACAGAACGATCCGGCGGAGTTGGCGGCATTGGTGCGGGCAACGCTGGCCGAGCTTCCGGCGGATTACGCGGCGCTGTTGATCGCTAAATATATGGACGACCGCGACCTCGCCCGTTTGTCGGAAGACACCGGCGGTACGATCGAAGCCGTGAAGTCGAAGCTGGCTCGAGCGCGACGGGAGTTTCGCGCCAAGTTCGATCGTCTCACCAGGGAGCCCATCGAGTCGATGATTGAATGACGCAATCGAACGACTGATCCACGACCAAACCACTGCACGACCTGTTTTCATTTCACTTCACATGACCGACGTGCCCGACACCGATCGAGAAGAGCAACGGCTACGCAGCGTGCTGCGCGCCCTGGACACCGATGCGCCCGCGCCCGATCGGTCTGTGCTGGATGCGCTTCGCGAACGGACACAGAAGCTGTTCGACGAAGCCGCTGCGATCCATTCCACCGCGACGAATCCTGCTGAGCCGCCGCAATCGCCGGGCTCGCTCACACCCTCCACCGTTCTCAAGAAACCGAGAAATCCGATGATTACTCTCGCCATTCGCGGACTTATTGCCGTCGCCGGCCTGGCTGCCGCTTTGGTCATTGGCTTGAATGTGACGAACCGCAACCATTCAATCGCGGCGACGCCATTTTCCGAGGTGCTGAAAGACCTGCGCGGTCAGCAGACGCTTGAGCTCCAGGTGACGAAAGAGGGCAAATCGGCCGAAGTGTGGGTTCGGGCGCCGGGCTCCGTGCGGTGGCAAGATTCGCCCGACCGATATCGGATCGCCTGCGGTTCGCGTCTTTGGAAAATCGACAATGCCGCGAACACGGTGACCACCGGCGATTCCCCTTGGTTCATCGATCCGAAGCGGCAGGTCGATTTGCTGGGATTGCTCGAAATCGGCGTGAAGGAGTCGGGTCCGCTGTTGGCAGCG
>Ga0182024_10007333_pt1 | contig 23797 bp, 15 predicted proteins | sample P32metaG_FD_120480 | JGI IMG/M metagenome (GOLD analysis project Ga0182024, IMG submission 120480) | Permafrost microbial communities from Stordalen Mire, Sweden - P3-2 metaG (Illumina Assembly) | ecosystem: Environmental > Terrestrial > Soil > Wetlands > Permafrost | place: Sweden: Stordalen... | reverse complement strand
CCCGATTCGGTTGGCGTACTGGTCGTTCACGCCACATGATGTTGCAGTGAGGCTGGTGATCGGATTCCCGTCGCTGTCATCTATGGTGACGCCGCTCGCCGCGAGCGTTCCCATCTGCTGCACGCCGTTGCCCAGCGCGGGCCCGACGTACAATGGCGTGTTGTTCAATTGTGGGTTCGCACCCGCAATGCTCGTGCCGTTCGGGTATTCGGTCGGGGTGAACGGTAATCCGAATCCGTCGACGATCGCTTCGAGGCTCAGCACGACCGAAACCGTGCTTCCCGTCGTGACGGCATAAAAGCCGGTTTCCGCGGTCGCAAGCTCGTTGTACGCGCACGTGACGGCCGGGTTGCAGCCGGCCTCGGATGCGTACGGCGGGGTCTGATCGTACGTGTCGAGTTCGAACTGATCGCAGCCGTTCGTGTTCGACGGCGGGTTGCAATACGCTTGCGTCCCCGTCACCGGCATGTAGACCATGCACGTGCGCGAGCCGTCGGCGTTGTTGACGCAGTTGCCGCTGCCGGACGACAGATTGAGCTGGTTCGACAAAGCGACGGTGTTGTAGCTGCCGGTGCAGGCGCCGGGGCAACCAGTGGACTGCGTCCAGGCGCTCACGATCGCGCCCTGGGTCGTCGGCGCGACAAACTTCGGCGAGCGCTTCGTCGAACTCGACGTCCGAGCCGGCGCCGGAATGCTGAACGTCAACCGGACCTGCGATTGGGGTCCCTGTTGCGTCGGGTTGCTCGGAGTGTTGTTCGTGTTCCCCGCCGGGGCCGGCGCGGAGCCGCCGCCGCCGGAACATGCGCTCAGCAGCGCGATCGCTACTAGACCGGCAATCCGTTTGGTAATTCCCATGGAGTCCTCCGGACGGGGTGACCGTAAGCGAAATGGGTACGGTCGCAAAAGCGCCGTTCCTGATATCCACGACATTCAACGGGGTATTCCTGCGCAGGTCCTGGATGTAGGCTCTAAAAGCCGGCCACGGAGCTGCCGTGCCGGCCGCGGGATTACGCGGTAGGTCCGCTACCGCGGAACCAAAAAGGCAGGCGCATCGTGTCGACCGCCGCATTGCCGAGTACGCCGTCGCGCGCCGATTGGGCCTATCTCGGCCTGAGCGCCCTCGCAGTCGCCGCCTCGGCGCTCAAAGCGCCAAGCTTTCCGAGCGACGATCCGGCACTCTTCGAGTACTTCGGTTGGGCGATGCTTCACGGCCAGCGCCTCTACACCGACCTCCTCGACGTCAAACTGCCGGGCATCTACCTTGTCAACGCATTCTGGCAGCTGCTCTTCGGCGGCAACTACGCGCTGCACACCGCCGCGGAAGCCGCCGTCACCGCCGCCACGATCGTGCTCTTCGCGCTCCTGCTGCGCCGCCGGCAGATTCCGGCCTGGGCGCTCGGGACGTTCCTGTTTGCGGTCTTCTTCAGTCTTCCGTTCCGGGAGTTCGATTACGCCGAGCACTACGCGGTCTTCTTCATCGTGCTGGGGCTCTATCTGAGCGCGCGCGGCCGGAATCTCTTCGCCGGCGCCTCTCTGACGCTCGCGAGCACGTTCTGGCCGCCCGCCCTCTTGACGGGCATCCCGATTCTTCTCGAGCCGATCGCGCGCCGCGAGCGCCTCTTGCTGATCGCCGGGTTTCTGGCGATGCTCGCCCTATATCTCCTCGGTCTACTTGCGGTTTTCGGATCGCAATTCTTCGCCGACCTCACGCATATTTGGGCCGAGCGCGCGGAAGCTAGCCCGCTCAGGACGGCTTCGATCCTTCAAGCGCCGCTCGGCGCTGCGATCGGCGCCCAGCTCCTGCTTCTCTGGTTGGTCGTGCGCCGGCCGGCGAGCGCCGCGTCGCGCTTCGCGCTCATCTGGTCGGGTTGCGCGCTCGCCGGAACGGCGATTCCGCCGAACTTCTTCGAAGTCTCCTTTCTCCCGCTGACGCCGGCGCTCGCGATGGCGATCGCTTCGTTCGGCTTCGCGCGCGAGAATCTCGTTCGGCGACCGATCATCGCCTTTACCGCAGCCGCGCTCATCGCCGTCGCGACGCAGAAGGCCCTCGCGGTCAGAACAGACCTCGACGCATTGGTATCGAACTACGTCCCCATCAGCGAGTGGATTCGCTCGAGCATCGGCACAGGCGCGACAATCTACACCGAAGACTACGTACCCGAGGTCTATCTCGCAGCGCACGCTCTCATGCCGGGTCGATCGAGCCTCCTCTTCTTCACGACGGGACGACTAACGTGGCGACGCGTGCCCCAGCTCCTCATTTTCGGGCCGTTTAATATCCCGCCGCCCGTCCGTTTGCAAAAGCCGCTCCGGGACGTAGATCATGGCGGCCTGATCTTCGATCCCGTCTGCCCGGGCCGCACCGGTGATCTCGCCCTGTACGCGCTCCCCGGCAGCGTCGGCGCGTTTGGGTGTGCGGGCGGCAACCTCGTGTTCGGCTCGCGAAACTGATGCGCGTTCGTACGGCGGCGGCAGTTGCCGCGTTTCTGATTCCCTTCGCGGTCTATATCGCGTCGATTGCGCCGGACGTCGGCTACTGGGATACGGCCGATCTGCAGACGGTTTCGTACATCTTCGGCATCGCTCATGCAACGGGATTTCCCGCCTTCATCTTCGCGGGCTGGCTCTTTAGCCACGCCATTCCGTTCGGTACGGTCGCATGGCGGGTCGGCCTGGTGAGCGCCGTGGCGATGGCGGCTGCGGCATATTTCGTATACGCAACCGTTGTCGAACTCGAAGAAAAACCCGTCGTCGGGACATTCGCGGCGATGTTCTTTGCTTTCGGTGAAGTTGCATGGACCAGAGGCAGCCGCGCGGAGGCGCATGCGCTCGAGCTCGGGTTCGCGTCGTTCGCCGTTTGGTCGCTCTTGCGCTGGCGACGAACGGGCCGTAAGAACGCCCTCTACGGAACAGCACTGGCGTACGGCCTAGCACTGGCGACGCATCCGGTTGCGATTCTGATGGCGCCGGGCCTCGTGCTGCTGCTGTTTCCGCGCATCGTCGAAACGTCGCGCCGGACGATCGCAGCGGCGGTTCTCTGTGCGATCCTGCCCGGGTTGCTCTATCTCTACCTTCCGCTGCGCAGCGCGTACGTAACCGAACATCGAATCGATCCGATGCTCGCACTCGGCACGTGTGGGCGAGAAGCTTTTTGGGATTTCGGTCATCCGGCGACGTTAGGGGGTCTCGTACGCTACTTGGGAGCCGGCGAGCAGGGCTCCGCCCGCTCCGGATTGCGCGAGATGCTCTCTTTGGACCGTTATCCCGGCGTCATCACTCAGTTCCTCGATCTGGCGCACAGCGAATATGGCGCGATCGCCCTGCTCTTAGCCGCGCTCGGTCTCTTTCTGCTGGAGAGAAAAAACTCGTTCCTGACGCTCGGGCTGTTCCTTGCGTGCATGGCGAGCGTGCCGTTTGGGCTCGTTTTCGTCGAAGCCGATCCGGCGCGCTATCTTTTGACCGCATTTTGGTTCATCGCCATTCTGGTGGCAGTGGGCGTCGGACGAGCGACGGCTGCGCTTTTCCCGCGCCGCGAAGACCTGGGCACATTCGTCGCGATAGCCGTCATGTGTGCTCTGGCAGGCTCGCGCGTCGTCGTCAATTATCAAAGCATCGAACGACAGCATGGTTTTACTGCACGTGTGTTCGTCAATCGTGTCCTGGCGGGCACTCCCGACAACGCGCTGCTGGTCGCGAATTGGCCCTTTGCCACACCGTTAGGCTACGTCGAAAACGTCGAGCACGGACTCGGTCATCGCCTCGTGATTACCGCCCAGGCGACGGCGTGCAAAGGCTCCTACGCCGAATGGTTGAAGTCGCGCCCCCTGTTCTTAGTCAACACCACGTATCCCGACACTGATTTTCGCGCCATCGTGGTCGCGCACGATCCGACGCTCGTCAGGATCGAGTCGAAAGACGCTAGAGGTTCGTTATAAGAGGAGCCAAAAGTCAGGCGCATCGTGTCGACCGGTGCTCCCGATCAGGCGTCACAAGAGAACGTGCCGGCATTGTCGAGTACTCCGTCGCGCGCCGATTGGGCCTATCTCGGCCTGAGCGCCCTTGCAGTCGTCGCCTCGGCGTTCAAAGCGCCGCGCTTTCCGAACGACGATCCGGCACTCTTCGAGTACTTCGGTTGGGCGATGCTTCACGGCCGGCGCCTCTACACCGACCTCCTCGACGTCAAACTGCCGGGCATCTACCTTATCAACGCATTCTGGCAGTTGCTCTTCGGCGGCAACTACGCGTTGCACACCGCCGCGGAAGCCGCCGTCACCGCCGCCACGATCGTGCTGTTCGCCCTCCTGCTGCGCCGCCGGCAGATCCCGGCCTGGGCGCTCGGGACGTTCCTGTTTGCGGTCTTCTTCAGTCTTCCGTTCCGGGAGTTCGATTACGCCGAGCACTACGCGGTCTTCTTCATTATAATAGGGCTCTATTTGAGCGCGCGCGGTTGGAATCTCTGGGCCGGCGGCGCACTCGCGCTCGCGGCGACTTTCTGGATCCCCTCGGTGCTGACGTGCATCCCGATCCTCCTCCAGCCGCTCGCGCGCCGCGAGAGGATCGCGCTGCTCGGCGGCTTGCTTGCGATGCTCGCCTGCTATCTGCTGGCCATGCTCGCGACCTTCGGCCCGCAGGTCATCACCGACCTCGCGCGCACTTGGACCGAGCGCGTCGGAGCGATCCCGAAGATAAGGACCTCAATCCTTGAAGCGCCACTCGGCGCGGCGATCGGCGCCCAGCTCCTGATTCTCTTGTTGGTCGTGCGCCGGCCGGCGAGCGCCGCGTCGCGCTTCGCGCTGATCTGGGCGGGTTGTGCACTGCTAGGTACGGCGCCGAGTTTCTTTGAGAACTATTTTCTCCCGCTGACGCCGGCGCTCGCGATGGCGATCGCTTCGTTCGGCCTCTCGCGCGAGAATCTCGTTCGGCGACCGATCGTCGCGCTCGCCGTCTTCGTTCTGATCGCCGTAGCGACCCAGAAAGCCCTCGCGCTCAAGACGGCCCTCGACGCATTGGGATCGAACTACGTCACCGTCGGCGCGTGGATCCGCTCGAGCGTCGGCAGCGGCGCCACGATCTACACCGAAGACTACCTGCCTGAAGTCTATCTTGCCGCACGCGCCGACATGCCGGACCGCTCGAGCCTCCTCATTTTCTCGGAAGACCGCCTCACGTGGTCGCGCACCCCGCGGCTCTTGGTATTCGGACCGAAGGATATCCCGCCGTACGTTCGGCAACCCAAGCCGCTGTTCGCCCAACGGCACGGCCTGTGGTTCGATCCCATCTGCCGCGGCCGCACGGGTGTGCTCGCTCTGTACGCGCTCCGCGACAACGCCGGCGCGTTTGAGTGCCCGGGCCGCGGCCTCATGTTCGGCTCGCGAAGCTAGTGAGCGCGCCGGCGTTTTCGAGCAAGCCCTCGAAGATCGACTGGGTCTACGTCGCGCTGAGCGCGCTCGCCGTCGTCGTCTCGGTGCTCAAAGCGCCGGTCTTTCCGATCAACGATCCGGCGCTCTTCGAATACTTCGGTTGGGCGATGCTTCACGGCCAACGGCTCTACGCCGACCTCCTCGACGTCAAACCGCCGAGCATCTTCGTCGTCAACGCACTCTGGCAAACGCTCTTCGGCGACAACTACGCGCTGCACACCTACGCCGAGGCCGCGGTCATCGCCGCCTCGATCGCGCTGTTCGCGCTCTTCCTGCGCCGCCGGCAAATCCCGGCTTGGGCGCTCGGGACGTTCCTGTTCGCAGTCTTCTTCAGCATCCCGTTTCCACAGTTCAACTACACCCAGCATTACGCGATCTTCTTCATCGTGCTGGGCCTCTATCTGAGCGCGCGCGGTTGGAATCTCTTCGCCGGAGGCGCACTCGCACTCGCGACAACTTTCTGGATTCCCGCGGCCCTGACGTGCATTCCGATCATGCTCGAGCCGATCGGCCGTCGGCAGCGCATCTTACTGCTCGGCGGTTTTCTCGCGATGCTCGCGCTCTACGTGCTCGCCTTGCTCGCGGCCTTCGGTCCCCGGCTGTTCACCGACTTCGCTCGCATCTGGACCGTGCGCGTCGAGTCGCACGGAATCGGCCTGACCGACCTTCAACATACGATTGTCTGGTCGTCACTCGGTTCCGCGATCGGCGTGCTCTTGCTGTTGCTGCTGCTCGCCGTGCGCCGGCCGGTGACCGCGGCGTCGCGCTTCGCGCTCGTCTGGTCCGCTTGCGCGCTCGCCGGCACGGCGATCCCGCCGGACTTCTTCGAGCACTACTTCCTCCCGCTGACGCCGGCGCTCTCGATGGCGATCGCCTCGTTCGGCTTCTCGCGCGAGAATCTCGTTCGGCGACTGATCGTCGTCGCGGCGGCGCTGTACCTCATATACGATACCGTCGGAAAGATCAACAGGAACACGGCGTTCTTCGACGCACAAGCGCAGGCTATCATCGTCATCGGCTCGTGGATTCGCTCGAACGTGGGCAGCGGCGCGACGATTTACACGTACGAATATTTGCCGGAACTGGATCTCGCGGCGCTGGCCCGCATGCCCGGTCGCTCGAGCCTTCTCGACTTCACGCACGACCGTTTCAACTGGCCGCGCGTGCCGCAAGTGATCGTCTTTGGGCCCAGTTCGGCCCCTGAGGCCATAGAACAACGGCGACCCCTCGCATTACGAACGCCGAAAGGGGTCGTCACGTACGCCCCGGTCTGTGCGGACAGCACCGGACTGTTCACGATCTACACGCTTCCGAACGAGGTCAGCGCATTTCGTTGTCCCAAGCACATCCTGACGTTCGGGTCGAAATTCTGAGTGCCGCTTGCGAGTAGGCCGTCGCGCGCCGATTGGGTTTATCTCGGCCTAAGCGCGCTCGCCGTCGTCATCTCGGTGCTCAAAGCGCCGGTCTTTCCGATCAACGATTCGGCGCTCTTCGAATACTTCGGTTGGGCGATGCTTCACGGCCAACGGCTCTATGCAGATCTCCTCGACGTCAAACTGCCGAGCATCTTCGTCGTCAACGAACTCTGGCAGGCACTCTTCGGCGGCAACTACGCGCTGCACACCTACGCCGAAGCCGCGCTCAACGCCGTCTCGATCGCGCTGTTCGCGCTCTTGCTGCGCCGCCGGCAAATCCCGGCTTGGGCGCTCGGAACCTTCCTGTTCGCAGTCTTCTTCAGCATCCCGTTTCCGCAGTTCAACTACACCCAGCACTACGCGATCTTCTTCATCGTGCTGGGCCTCTATCTGAGCGCGCGCGGCCGGAATCTCTTCGCCGGGGGCGCACTCGCACTCGCGACAACTTTCTGGATTCCCGCGGCCCTGACGTGCATTCCGATCCTGCTCGAGCCGATCGGACGCCGGCAACGGATCTTACTGCTCGGCGGTTTTCTCGCGATGCTCGCGCTCTACGTGCTCGCCTTGCTCGCGGCCTTCGGTCCCCGGCTGTTCACCGACTTCGCTCGCATCTGGACCGTGCGCGTCGAGGCCCACCCATTCAATCCAAGCGACGTTCGGCGCACGATCCTCTACTCGACGCTCGTTCGCGCGATCGGCGTGCTCTTGCTGTTGCTGCTGCTCGCCGTGCGCCGGCCGGTGAGCGCGGCGTCGCGCTTCGCGCTCGGCTGGTCCGGCTGCGCGCTCGCCGGCCTCGCGATCCCGCCGAACTTCTACGAGCACTTCTTCCTCCCGCTGACGCCGGCGCTCTCGATGGCGATCGCCTCGTTCGGCCTCTCGCGCGAGAATCTCGTTCGGCGACCGATCGTCGCGCTCGCCGCCCTCGTTCTCACCGGCTTGACGACTCAGAGGGTCATCGAGAACGCGACGACGAGCGATACGGCGGAAGTCAACGCGGTCAGCGTCGGCGAGTGGATTCGTTCGAGTGCGGGCAGCGATACATTTGTCTATACCGACGAGTATCTCCCAGAACTCGATCTCGCCGCGCGCGCCCGGATGCCGGGCCGAGCCAGTCTCCTTCCGTTCACGCAAGAGCGCTTCGCGTGGACACATCGGCCGCTGGTCATCGTCTTCGGACCGAGTGAGGTCCCGCCGATCATCCGGCAAGGAAAGTCGTTCATCGCGCAAAATCTTCGCGTGCGGTACGTTCCGGTTTGTGTGGGCCGCACGGGGTATCTCATCGTTTACACGCTTCCGAGCAATGTCAAGCTGTTCCGCTGCACCGGCACAACGCTCGTCTTTGGATCGCGAAATTGATTTGACGACTGCGCTTGCTTCGAAGCGGCCGTCGCTCACCGATTGGGTCTATCTCGGCCTGAGCGCGCTCGCCGTCGTCATCCCGGTGTTCAAAGCGCCGTTCTTTCCGATCAACGATCCGGCGTTCTTCGAATACTTCGGCCGCGCGATGCTTCACGGCCAACGGCTCTACGTCGACCTCATCGATAGCAAACTGCCGAGCATCTTCGTCGTCAACGCGCTCTGGCAAGCACTCTTCGGCGACAACTACGCGCTGCACACCTACGCCGAAGCCGCGCTCAACGCCGCCTCGATCGCGCTGTTCGCAATCTTGCTGCGCCGCCGGCAAATCCCGGCTTGGGCGCTCGGGACGTTCCTGTTCGCAGTCTTCTTCAGCATCCCGTTTCCGCAGTTCAACTACACCCAGCACTACGCGATCTTCTTCATCGTGCTGGGCCTCTATCTGAGCGCGCGCGGTTGGAATCTCTTCGCCGGAGGCGCACTCGCGCTAGCCAGTACCTTCTGGCCCCCCGCGGCCCTGACGTGCATTCCGATCCTGCTCGAGCCGAGCGGACGTCGAGAGCGGATCTTGCTGCTGGGCGGCTTCCTTGGAACCGCCGGCCTCTACGCCTTGGCCATGGTCGCAGCGTTCGGGCCGCATATCTTCGACTATTTCCTGACGGTTTGGACGAATTACGCCGGCCGCGCTCCGCAAATTACCATCTCGCAACTCGAAGTTACGCTCTTTGACTCGGCCCTCGGACCGGGGATCGGCGTTCTCCTGCTGTTGCTCTTGCTCGCAGTGCGCCGGCCGGTGAGCGCGGCGTCGCGCTTCGCGCTGATCTGGTCCGCTTGCGCGCTCGCCGGAACGGCGATCCCGCCGAGATTCTCGGAACATTATTTTTTGCCGTCGGTCCCGGCGCTGGCGATGGCGATCGCCGCCTTCGGCCTTTCGAAGAAGCACGTCCTTCGGCGGCCGTTCCTCGCGGTCGGCGCGGCGGCTTTGAGCCTCTTCATGTTCGAGCGGAGCGCCACGCTCGCGCGTGGATTTAGCGAGCGCGCGAATGAGGTGGTCGTCGTCGGCGGGTGGATTCGTTCGAACATCGGCGCCGGAGGCACCGTTTATCCTGATGAATTCGCTCCGGAGCTCGAGTTGGCCGCATCGGCACGCAGGCCGCCGACCGAAGCCGGCCTGCAAGACATCCTGCGGAAGCGCTTCGCTTGGAAAATTCCCCCGCAAGTGATCGTTTTTGGGCCGTATACCATACCGGATTCCGTGCGACAAGGGCACTCCGTGACGGTGACGAGCGGCCCGACGACGCGACCCTTCAAGTACGTCCCCGTTTGCCTGGGCCTGACGGGACCTTATGCCGTCTACGTCCTGCCGCGAAGCGCGAAGGCCTTTCGTTGCAGCACGTACGATTTGATCTTCGGCCCGCTCAGTTGAACGCCGCGGGTGCAGAGACCCGAGTCAGATTCGATACGAGTAGAAATCCGTGGCATCCCCGGTCTCTGCGTCGAAGAGTTCGAGGTCAAGAAAGAAATACGAAGAGCCGTTCATCGCGGAAGCCGGAAGAAGCGTCGCATCGAAATCGACGAGCGAGATGCCCGGGGGAGCCGTCACCTCAATCCGCATCGGTTGCTGTTTCGAAGAAACGCCGAGCCGGCCGCTTCCGAGGCGAGGGTGAACGTCAATCGCTCCGCTGACGCCCGATGCGCTGCCGATGACGCCTTCGAGCACCCCGCGTTTGGTCACCGCGGTCAAGTTGTCGATCGCCAGGACGGCACGCTTGCCGCACCAGCGCCAGGCGTGTCCGGGGGAACGCTGGGTCTCCTGACACCCGGAGACGACGCGTAAGAACAAGGGCGGCATCAACGCGCGAGCACGCGCGAATTCGGCGCCGGAACGGCTCATCTCGGCCTTGCGAACACCATCGAGCGAAAAGAACGCTTGCGTCCCGTCGGCGCCGGCAGGCGGTGCTTCGAGCAACGCTCTGCTCAAGTCGGACTCCAAGGTGCGTTCCGCGGCTTGGTCGGCGTAGAGGGGACGCTCGATGTAGATTCCGTCGAAGCCCGCCACTACGAGTTTCGGCAGCAGCTTCGCAACCGGAAGCGAGGACAACGCGCGGAGCCAAGCGTCGTCATCGCTGCCTTTCAGCGCGCCGTAACTCCAACGCAGGCCGTTCGAATGCAAGTAGCCTTTGAACATCCAGTACGGCGACGTCCCCGCCGGGACAAGCTCCTCCGAGTCCGGATACAGCGTGTAGGGGAGTTCGAAGACGGCCGACCCCGGCGGCAGCGAGCTTTCTATCGTCTGCACGAACGCGCGATCGGAGCGGTACTCGGCCGCGTTTGCTGCATAATTGGGGACCATCGCCGGCGAGCTTTGATCGGCGACGCCGAGTACCAGCAGGAGCGCCAACGCGCCGACGGAGATTCGGCGTCCGAGGAGGTTTCGCACCCAGCGCTCGCGCGCTTTTTCGAGTAGCCACGCTACCGCGACGAGCGAGAAAAACGCGATGTACACCGAGATGCGATTGTACGCGCGAACGTCGGGAATCACGAGGTAGTTGAACAACGAGCCCAGCCCGCCGATCGTCGCAAGGAGAAAACAGCCGCCGGCGAGCACCGCGCTTTGCTTCAGCACATCGTTCGGCTTCGTGCGAAACGGAAGCAGCAGCACGACGAGCAGCAGCAAGAGACCGATCGATCCGACGCTCCCCAGGCTCGCCATCCCATTTTCATTTACGAGTGGGGCCGTGGCGGCGTAGTACTGCCTGAACTGCGCGAGTTCGGCGATTCGATGGGCCGGGATCGGCAAGAGCAGCTGGATGAACTTGAGCCCGAAAATCTCACCCTCGGCCGGGCTTCGGCTCCAGGCCGCCGGAAGCGCCGTACCCTTGGAGATCACGTAGCCGGCAACGTTCAATGCAAAGGCGCCCAGAGTGATTCCGATCGTGACGGCGCCGTCTGCGACGCCCTGCCAAAGGTTGAAGGCAACCGAGCCGTATGCCGCCGCCAGCAAGAAAACGAACAGCGCGAAAAATGCATAGTAGGGATGATACGAGCCGAGCACGACGCAGAAAAGGATTGCGAGCGCGCCCTCGCGCGAGACCGAGGGCAACCACGTTCCGGACCGCCGGCGAAACAGCGGCCGTCCTCCCGCTATCCAGAATGCAACCAGAATGGCGAGCGGCACCACGAAATACGCGCCGATCAGCAGATGATGCTCTCCTCGGAACATGTGGTAGGGGAGAAACGCGTAAAGCAGTGCGGGAACAAACGCCGCGAAATACGAGAAACCGATGGTCCGCAGCGCGTAGAGCGCGCAAACGGCGGTCAATGGAAAACCCAACAAGAAGTACGCGTTCAGCACCGCGCCGAAATCGTGAAAAAACAGAAATAGGAAGCGCACGAACAGGATGGGCAGGTAAAGGATCTGCGGGTCACGTTGAAACCCCGCCTGGAGCGGCGCGTCGATTCGGAGATTTGCGTCGACGGAGCCGGTCTCCCCAATATCTTTGAACGCCTGCATGAACGTATACGAATCGCTCCCCCCATAGTCGAACGGCACGGTGAGATTCGCATGCCGCAGGTCGAGGACGACCGCCGAAATCAAGATCGAAACGAATATCGCTGCTCCGTAGGCGACGATATCGGGAAGTCTCTCCTTGACGGATTCAGTACGAATAGAAATCCGTGACATCGCCCGTTGCTTCGTCGAAGAGCTTGAGGTCAAGAAAGAAATAATCCGTAGAGCCGTTCAATGCGGAAGCCGGGAAGAGCGTCGCATCGAAATCGACGAGCGAGACGCCCGGGGGAGCCGTCACCTCAAGCCGCATCGTTTGCGCTTTCGTCGAAACGTCGAGCCGGCCGCTTCCGAAGCCGGCCTGAAGGGCAATCGTTCCGCTGACGCCCGCTGCGCCCTCGAGGACGCCGTCGAGCACCCCGTGTTTGGTCACCGCGGTCAAGTTGTCGATCGCCAGGACGGCATGCTTGCCGCACCAGCGCCAGGCGTGTCCGGGGGAACGCTGCGTCTGCGAACAGCCCGAAACCACCCGCATCAGCAAAGGTGGAACGAGTTCGCGGTCGCGGGCGAATCCGGCCCCGCGACGACTCATCTCGGCCTCGCGAAAACGATCGAGCGCAAAGAGCGCATGCGTCCCGTCGGCGCTGACGAGCGGTGCTTCGTGCAACGCTCTGCGCAAGTCCGACTCCACCGCTCGTTCCGCGGCTTGGTCGACGTAGAGGGTGCGCCAGATATAGATGCCGTCGAAGCCCGCAACGACGAGCCGCGGCAACAGCTTGGGAACCGGAAGCGACGACCACGAGCGGAACCAAGCGTCGTCGTCGCTGCCTTTTACCGCGCCGTAACTCCAACGCAGAGCGTTCGAATGCAAGTAGCCTTTGAACATCCAGTACGGCGACATCCCCGCCGGGACAAGCTCCTCCGAATCCGGATACGGTGTGTAGGGGAGTTGGAAGACGGCCGACGCCGGCGGCAGCGCGCCCTCGACCGCCCGCGCGAACGCGCGATCCGCGCCGTACGCGGCCTCATTTGCCGCATAGTTGGGGACCATTGCCGGCGTGCTTTGATCGGCGACGCCGAGAATCAGGAGTAGCGTCAAGCCGGTGATTCCGAGGCCCCGTCCAACGCGGAATTGGAGCCGGCGCTTACGCGCTTCTTCGAGCAACCATGCAACTGCGACGAACGAGAAAAACGCGACGAACACCGAGATGCGATTGTACGCACGAATGTCCGGCATCACGAGGTAGTTGAACAACGAGCCCAGCCCGCCGATCGTCGCCAAGAGAAAACAGCCGAAGGCGAGCACCGCACTTTGTTTTAGAGGGTCATTCGGCTCCGTTCGAAATGGAAACAGCAGCACGGAGAGGAGCAGCAAGAGACCGATCGATCCGACGATCCCCAGGTCCGCCATCCCGTTCTCGCCGACCAGCGGAGCCGTTACGTCGTAATAGTGCCTAAACTGCGCGAGTTCGGCGATTCGATGGGCCGGGATCGGCAAAAGCAACTGGACGAGCTTGAGCCCGTAAATCTCTGCCTCCCGCGGCAGGCGGTCCCACGCCGCCGGAAGCGCCGTGCCATGCCTCGTCAGGTAGCCGGCGACGTTCAAGGCAAAGGCCGCGACGGTGATTCCGATTGCAGCGGCGCCATCTACGACGGCCTGCCAAAGGTTGAAGGCAACCGAGCCGTACGCCGCCGCCAGCAAGAAAACGAACAGCGCGAAAAATGCATAGTAGGGATGATACGAGCCGAGCACGACGCAGAAAAGGATTGCGAGCGCGCCCTCGCGCGAGACCGCGGGCAACCACGTTCCGGACCGCCGGCGAAACAGCGGCCGTCCTCCAGCTATCCAGAATGCAACCAAAATCGCGAGCGGCACCACGAAATACGCGCCGATCAGCAGATGGCCCTCATCTCGGAACATGTGATAGGGGAGAAAAGCATAAAGCAGTGCGGGAACAAACGCCGCGAAATACGAGAAGCCGACCGATCGCAGCGCGTAGAGCGCGCAAACGGCGGTCAATGGAAAACCCAACAGGAAGTACGCGTTCAGCACCGCGCCGAAATCGTGAAGAAACAGAAATAGGAAGCGCACGAACAGGATGGGCAGATAGAGAATCTGCGGGTCGCGCTGAAAGCCCGTCTCGAGCGGCGCGTCGATTCGGGGATTTACGTCGACCGAGCCCGTCTCCCCAATGTCCTTGAACGCCTGCATGAACGTATACGAGTCGCTCCCCGAATAGTCAAACGGCACGGCGAGATTTGCATGCCAGAGATCGAGGATGACCACCGAAATCAAGATGGAAACGAATATCGCTGCTCCGTAGGCGACGATATCGGGAAGTCTTTTCTTGAAGTCAGGTTCCATGCGAGTAGAAATCCGTGACATCGCCCGTTTCTTCGTCGGAGAGCTTGACGTCGAGAAAGAGATACGCGGAGCCGTTGAACCCGGAGCCCGGTAGAAGCGTCACATCGAAATCGAAGAGCCAGTCGCCCGGGGGAACCGTCAGGACGATCCGCATCGGCTGCTTCTTCGAAGAAATGCCGAGCCGGCCGCTTCCGAGGCGAGAGCGAACGGCAATCGTTCCGCTGACGCCGGATTCGCCCCGAACGATGCCGTCGAGCACCCCGTGTTTGGTCACCGCGGTCAAGTTGTCGACCGCCAGGACGGCATGCTTGCCGCACCAGCGCCCGGCGTGTCCGGGGGAGCGTTGCGTGTGCGAACAGCCCGAAACCACCCGGATCAGCAAAGGCGGAACGAATTCGCGGTCGCGGGCGAATCCGCGACGACTCATCTCGGCCCTGCGCAGACGATCGAGCGAGAAGAACGCATCCGTCCCGTCGGCGCTGACGAGCGGTGTTTCGTGCAACGCTCCGCTCAAGTCAGACTCCAAGGTTCGCTCCGCGCCTCGGTCGGCGTAAAGGGGACGCTCGATATAGATGCCCTCGAAGCCCGCCACGACGAGCCGCGGCAACAGCTTGGGAACCGGAAGCGCGGACATCGAGCGTATCCAAGCGTCGTCATCCCTGCCGGTGGATGCACCATAGCTCCAGCGCAGCGTGCGCGAGTGGAGATAGCCCTTGAAGAGTCGATACGGCGAAGTCCCCGCGGGAAAGAGATCTTCAGCACCCGGAAACGGTGCGTACGGGAGTTGGAAGACGGCGGCCCCGGCCGGCAGCGAGCCTTCGATCGCCTGCACGAGCGCGCGATCCGAGTGGTACTCGACGGCGTTTACTGCGTAGCTAGGGACCCACGCAGACGAGCTTTGATCGGCGACGCCGAGGGCCAGGAGCACGGTCAAGCCGGCGATTCCGAGGGCGCGTGCGCTGCGGCCTCGGAGCCAGCGCTCGCGCGCCTTTTCGAGCAGCCACGCAACCGCGATCAACGAGAAGAATGCGATGTAGACGGACATCCGATTGTACGCACGAATGTCAGGTGTCACGAGGTAGTTGAACAACGAGCTCAGCCCGCCGATGGTTGCGAACAGGAAGCAGCCCCAGGCGAACACCGCACTCTCTTTCAGGACGTCGCCCGCTTTCGTTCGAAATGGAAGTAGCAGCACGACGAGCAGCACCAAGAAACCGGCCGATCCTACGATCCCCAAGCTCGCCGTCCCATTTTCATTTGCGAGCGTGGCCGTCGTATCGTAATAGTGCCTGAATTGCGCAAGCAGTCCGATTCGATGTCCGGGGATCGGCAAGAGCAACTGGACGAGCTTGAGCCCGTAGATCTCCGCCTCCGCCTGGCCTCTGTGCAACTCCGCCAACTGAGTACCGCGCCCTTTGATCAGATCGCGCGCGATGTTCGCCAAAAATACCAAGACGGTAATTCCAATAGCCGCCGCGCCGTTCGCGGCGTTCCGCCAACTTCTGTTGGCGACGCAGCCGTATACGGCAGCCAGCAAAAAAAGAAATATCGCAAAGACGAAGTAGTACGCGTGCCACGAGCCGACTAGTACGCAGAAAAGGGCGCCGAGCAGTCCGAGCCGGCGATCGCGGGCGATCCAGAACGCCACGACGATCGCCAGCGGGACGAACCAATACAGCGCGAGCTGCAAGTGATTTTCGCCACGAAAGAAGTGATATGGCAGAAAAGCATAAAGCAGTGCCGGCACGAAGGCCGCGAAATACGAGAACCCGAGAGCGCGAAGCGCATAGAGTGCCGCAAGAGCGATCAGAGGGAAGCTCAGCAAGAAGTAAACATTCAGTAACGCGCCTGTATCGTGAAGAAAGAGCGACAACACGCGCACGAGCGACATGGACAAGCTGAGATATTGCACGTCGCCCCGAAAATCCGAAGGCAGGGGTGCGCCGATGCGAGCATTGAAGTCGAGCGAACCGTTTTCCTGAATACTTTTGAGTTCCTCGAGCACTCCCCACATGTCACCGCCCGTAGAATAAGCGAACGGCACGGCGAGATCCGCCTTGCGAAGATCGAGCACGACCGCAGCGATCGCAATCGAAATCAGCGCCACCGCTGCGTAGGCTACGAAGTCGAGACGCTTTTCCTTAAACCAAGCTGACATTGACCGGGTCATTTTCGCCTATTCGGCGAAGCGCCTGTTCGTGACGTCACGCGTGCTCATATCCATCGTGATACCGGTCCATAATGAGGAGCAGAACATCCCGCTCGTGTACGAGGCGGTGAGAGAGGCATTGAAAGATGCGCCCGCCCACGACTACGAGTTCATCTTCGTGGACGACGGAAGCGGGGACGGGAGCGTCGCCGCGATGGAAAGGCTTGCCGGCACCGATCCGCGCGTGAAGATCCTCGAATTCGTTCGGAATTTCGGCAAGGAGATGGCAACGACGGCGGGGATCGAAGCCGCCGGCGGCGATGCGGTGATACTGATCGATGCCGATCTACAGCATCCGCCTTCGCTCATTGCGGAGTTCATCCAGAAATGGGAGCAAGGGGCGGAGGTGGTCGTCGGGATACGCAGGAGCAATCGCGGGGCCGGCCTCACCAAGCGCGCGGGCTCCTGGCTATTTTATGCGATTACGCGTCTCATCTCGCAGACGGCGATGGAGCGAGGTGAAACCGACTTTCGCCTCATCGACCGCATCGTCGCCGACGCCTTCAAAAACTTTCCCGAACGGAGGCGCACGACGCGGTTCCTCATCAATTGGCTCGGTTTCAAGACGGCCCGCGTGTCTTTCGATGCGCCGCGGCGCACCCACGGTGCGGCCCAATACTCATTCGCCAAGCTCGTGCACCTCGCGCTGTATTCTTTCATATCGAATTCGCTCTTGCCGTTGCGCTTGGCCGGGTACCTAGGCTTGACGATTGCAATCCTCTCCGGAATACTGGGACTCGTGGTATTCTTCGAGCGCTACATCTTTAACGATGCTCTGAGTTGGGGCATCTCCGGCGCGGCGCAACTGGCCATCCTCGACGTCTTTTTGATAGGAATCGTGCTCGTGGCACTCGGGATCATGGCGCTCTACATCGAGAACATCCACGTGGAGGCGTCTGCTCGGCCTCTCTACGTCGTGCGCAAACGAATCAATTTCTGACGCATGCCGCCCACGATTTCGGTGCTGCTTCCTGCATACAATGCACAGAAGTATATCGGCGAGGCCATACAGAGCATACTGGACCAAAGTTTCAAGGATTTTGAATTCATCATCGTCGACGACGGGAGCACCGACAGAACGTGGAGTCTCGTCCAAGAATACGCGCACGATGCGAGGATCAAGGCGTCGCAGAACGCGAGGAACCTTGGACTTCCCGCGACGCGTAACAGGCTCGTAGCCCTTGCGCAGGCGGAATATATCGCCTGGCAAGACGCGGACGACGTTTCGATGCCTGACCGCCTCGAGCGTCAGCTCGAGTTCATGAGAGAGCACCCGGAAGTCGGCATATGCGGGGGAGCCCTGCAATTCTTCTCGGCGCGGGGAGCCGAGAGCGTCAGGAAATATGCCTCGGACGATTCCACGCTGCGACGTTCGATATTCCGTCATTCCCCCGTCGCTCATGCGGCGGCATTGATCCGCAGGGAGTGCTTCGAAGTTACCGGATTATTCCCGGAGACGTCGCCCGCGGCCGAGGATTTGGCGATGTCTTTCCAGATCGGGACAAAATACAAGTTTGGTAACGTGCCGGACGTCGTGCTCAAATACAGGATGAACGAGCTGGGGCTTACCTATTCCAGGCTGCGAACGATCGAACTGTACACCCTCTTTCTCCGAGAGCGGTATTCGCACGATCCAGCCTACTCGATGAGCTGGAGCGACAGGGCGTATAACGTCATTCAGCATTACCTCGTGTACCTGATGCCGACCAAACTCAAGATAGCACTCTTCAACCTGCTGCGGAATTCGAGGCTATACGCGTAAACGGGCGCAACCGCGAACCGGGGACCGCGCGGCATCCGGCGGTTTCCGTTACGCTATCGCTACCCATGCTACCGAGATTCCGGTTCCGGGCGAGGCGCTTAAAGACTTTCTAGTGCGGCGAGGAACCGTTGCGCTTGCGACGCACCCGTTCGGTTTCACCGGACGAACTTGTTCGCACTTGACGGAGTTCAGCGCAAGCGAGCCGCAGCACTTTCGGTTCTGTGCTCCCCCGGCGCTGTCGGTCTTGCGCGACGTGGTGGCTAATCTCGTATGGTTCCTGACAAGACGGAGTGAAGTCTTTATCGGCATCGACAACGTCAATGCCGTTTGTGGACTCGTGGTGAGGTTGCTCGGCCGGGCGCGGCGCGTGGTGTTTTACGCCGTCGATTACACTCCCAGTCGTTTTGGGAGTCGACCTCTCAACTGGCTCTACCAGCTTGCAGACGGCTTTGCCGCGCGGCACGCCGATCGCGTTTGGAATATTTCTGAAGCAATCGCCGAGGTGCATGCGGCGCGGGGCACTCCAGCGGACAAGAATTTGGTGGTGCCCTTTGGAGTTCAGCTCGATTTGATCCGGCCTGCCGCCGCTCGCGATCGGCATGCGGTGGTCATCCTCAGTACGCTGTTCGAGAGCAAGGGAATTCAGCTCGCAATCGGCGCGATGCGTCGTGTGATCGCGGTGATTCCCGATGCTTCCTTACACATCATCGGGTCCGGACCTTATGAGTCGGAGCTTCGCCGGCTGGTCTCGGAGCTTGGACTGGATCGCGTTGTCACATTTCATGGGCTTCTGCCGTACGAGCAACTCTACCGCGTGATGAGCGAGTGCGGCGTCGGGCTTGCGCCCTACGTAGAGGCGCAAGGCAGCTACTCGTATTTTGCCGATCCGGGCAAACCGAAAGAATACCTCGCGTGCGGCCTGCCGGTGATCATCACCGACGTCCCGCGGATTGCGCGACGGATAGCAAACGAGCCGATGGGGCTATGCATCCGATACGATGAGGACGAACTGGTTTCGGCGATCGTTAGGCTCAGCGCCGACGCCGCGTTTTATGACACTTGCGTCACGAACGCCCGTGCCTTTAGTGCAACGCTCTCATGGAATGAGATCTACGCGCGGGCCATTGCAGATCTGGAAGGTTCCGGTGCGAGCGCTTCATAGATGCGCTCGGTCGAGGCCGCATGCTGCGCCCACGTGCGCGTTGCTTTCAGCGCCAGCGACTCGCGTTTGATCCGTTCGCGAAATTCAGGCTCCTCTGCGAAGCGTTGGAGGGCCTCGACCATACTGTCGTGCGATAGATCGAAATAGGTCGAGAACGCAAGATCGGCGGCGAGCGGCTTCGACGCCAAGACGGGCAAGTCGTACGCGAGCGACGTGCCGAGCGCGGCGGTTCCGACGGCCACACCATAGGGCAACACCAATGCATCCGCCGCACGGAAGTACGACGCGACCTCTTCATCCGGAACAAAGCCGGGAGTCCGCAATCGCCGCACGTCGGCAGGTTCGCCGAACGTCTTTTGACCACTGTAGCGCGGCGAGACGCTCCCTGCCAGGATGAAGACGCGATTCTCGCCGCCTTCGAGCCAGGTCTTCACCGCGGGGACGAGCAGGTCGAGCCGCTTGAACGGCGACCAAAAGCCAAAGAACAGGAGCACGACCGCGTCCGGCGAGAGGCCCAGGCGCCGCCGGCTATCCTCGCGCGACGGGCCTTCTGAAACCGCATCGGTGCCGTTGTGAATCACGCTGACCCGCTCGGGCGGCGCCCGGTACTCGTTGACGACCAGAGCACGTTGAGCCGCGTTCGGCACGACGATGTGATCGCTCACGCGCGCGAGACCGACCCCGAGGGCCTGCACCCCGAGGCGCACTGCCGACGCGGGCGCCCGAATTCCGCTCCCTCGTATGAGACCCGCATCGATATCCAAAGCGGGAGGCAAGCCGTGGATCGTGGTCACGATGCGCATCTTTCGGCGATAGGCGGCGAGGACTGGGAGGAGCAGATATCCGGAGAAGGCGCCGCCGTACGCGTTCAATTCGAACTGGACGTGGAGGATCGGCTCCGTGCGCCTCCGCAGCGCACGTGCGATCGCCCACGGCCCCGACAGCGTGCCGCGGCGATAACTCGGAACGATGGGGAGGCCGCCGTCATCCCAGCGCCGATCGTTGCGCCGCGAGCGCGCCGTCAGAACCGAGACCCGGATGCCCCGCTCGTGCAGCGCTCGGCACAAATCGCGGGTGTAGCGGTTGAGTGCAGAATCAGTCGCCGACATAACGGGATCGCCCTCTTGACGATAGGGCGAAAGCATTGCGATCGAACGCGTCCCCTCGCGGCAACCCATCACTTCATCCAGGACCGCCGCTAGCGCGGAACCTTGCGTCGCGAAAGGAGCGCGTAACAGGAGTGATAGCCGGGTATCGGAATTCGAATTGACCGCAGTGCGCGCAACACAGGATAGCGCAAGTACGCAGTGACCGCGCGATCCTTAGGGACGAGGCCGATCAGAACGAGCAATCGCAGCACGTAATCAGCGATCGGATGGCCCATCGGTACGGTCTCCGCCCAAAGCACTTCAAGATCGGCGTCGCGGAAGGTCGCCAAGAATGAGGCGAGATCGCAATACTCACGAAGGTGCGTGGGGTCGAGGCGCCACTCGCCCTTGCATCGATAAAAGTACCACGCACGCCGACCTTTTGTGACCGAGCCGACGAAGGCGCGGCCGTGTAAAGCGAGCACTCGGTGAATTTCGCGAGCAAACGCACGATCGTCGGGAACATGTTCGATCACCTGGTCTGAGAAATAGAAGTCGATCTCCCCGTCGTCGAAGGGAAGAGCGGCTGAGTCCGCGACCAGGGTCACGACGTTCGGCGGCAGATGAAGCCGCATCGCGCGTGTGCGAAGTGGCGATATATCGGTCGCGACGATTCGATGGAAGCCGGCTAACCGGCCCGAACGCAGCATATCGGCAGCACGGCTACCATCTCCCGCGCCGGCATCGAGAAAGGTCCCGGAAGCTTGCTCCAACGCTTGGTAAAGCATTGGTGGATAGTCCTGTGCTCCCTGAAAATGCGGCCGGCGTTCGCCGTAACGATCGTGACGCGCACCCTCGTCCATTCGATTACATAATGGTGATGTTTGTGAGGGCGACGACGACCGGAACGGTCAGCGTGCCGCCCGAGGCGTCGGTGATGACGATCGCGGCGTTCCCGCCGCAGGCGGTCGCCGTAACGATGAAGGTGACGGTCGCCCCCGGCGACCCGGCCGTGAGCGAGGACGGCGCGAGCGGCGAGACGGTCGCGACCGCCGTGTCGGTCGAGATCGCCGAGAAGGGACCGGTCGAGCCCGAATGAGAGATCGTCAGCGGCATGCCCCCCACCGCCTGGAACACTAACGAGGGCGGCGAATATCCGGACGTCACGCTCGCCGTCCATGTTCCCGAGCCGGTCTGGCCGTACGGCGTCACCACGGTTCCGCACGACGACACCGATTGCGTCGGCGACGGGCTGGGCGTCGGTGTCGGTGTCGGCGTGGGGGTCGGTGTCGGCGTCGGAGTGGGGGTCGGCGACGGCGACGGCGACGGGCTCGCGCCGGTCGACGTGGAGTACAACACGAGCCAGTAGGTCACGCCCGCCGTGAGAGAGACCGGAGTGCTCGTCGCCGGGAACGTCAGGGTCGCTCCGCTGACGGTCGCGGGCCCGAGGGCCGCCAATTGCCAGGTCGCACAGCTCGCAGCGCACTCGGCGACGAAATATTGCACGCCCGGCGTCGCGGCCGAGGGCAAGGTGATCTGAAAGCTCGGCGTCGTCGGAAAGGTGACGTTGGACGCGACCTCGAGCGAAAAGTACAGGAGCGCCGTATCGCTCAAGAGATAGCGGGCGTCGTTCTGCAAGACCGGCAGTCCCGCCGGCAGCGTCGTCTGGACTCCGGCCGTGAACGCTGCCCCGGCGCCCATGCTCGGCGCCGGGACGGTGATCGTTCCCGCGTTGCCGCCGCTTCCGGTCGTCGCCGCGGTGAAGAGCGTGAGCGTGCCGCCGCCCGCCGGAATAACCGGACCCGGCGTCGGCGTGGTCACGACGATCGGAGTGCCGCCGCCACCGCCGCCGCAAGCAGCGAGCAACGAGAAGAGGCCGAGGGCGGCGAGCGCAGTCGCCAGCGGCGAACGAATCATGAGCCCCCGACTATGCGACGCCTGCTCCGAGGGCTCCTATACCTTAACGGAACCCTAATCGGGGGTCCGAGCCGCGCGCCTGGTTGCTTCGCTTTTGGACGGTAGGACCGGCAAAATTCCTTATCGGGACGCGAGGGGAGCGCGGGCTAGTGACGAAGCGGCAAGCCATGGAAGGAACGCCGGGTTTCCGGAGCGTCCTGTTAGTGGCGTTTTCGTTTTCCGGCGTCGCCCTTGGTGGTTGGGCCGCCGCCGTGCTGCCCCTTCCTCTTCTGGTCTTACGGAGGATACATGCAACCTAGTAACAAGCTCTGGACGCTAGCGGCTATCGGCCTGCTAGCGATCGCAAGCGCGTGTTCTGGCGGCGGCTCACGTTCAACGCCGTCGGTCACGAATCTGCCCCAGCAACATAGTGCAGTCAAGAATCTCGCACTGCACTTCACGTTCCCTGGGCAAACACAAGCGCAATTGTCGTTAACGCGGCAATTGAAAGTTATTCAACACAACACCTTGGGCATCGTCGCGACGGTAACGCAGCCGAGCCCCGGTCCGACGGCGACGACGCTCGTCGACCAGCAACAGACCGACGTCTCCGGCCCGCCGAACTGCGATGCGATGTATCCGAGTCCGCGCCATTGCGTCGTCTACATCAATGCGAAGATCGGGACGGACAACATCGAGGTCGACAGTTACGACACGTCCCCGAATACGCCGGGGCAGATCGCAACGCCCGGCCCCAGTCCCTCTCCTTTCTGCGTCATTAAAGAAGTAGCAGAGAGCTCGTACAACTGCGAGCCGGTCAAGCCCGCGCATGCGCTCTCGGTCGCGATCACAACCGGCGTTCATATCGCCGCCGGCTTGAACAGCGTCACCCTGAACATGCAACCGATCATCGATCAATTCTCGACCAACGGCCAGACGGCTTACACGGTGCTCGGCTACCCGCTGTGCAACCCGCATCCAAGCGTCACGTACGCCGCGCCGCAGCAGGATACGTGCAGCGACGATAGTCGCCCGGACTTCGTGGTCTCGATCAACGGAAACGCGGCGAACTTCCCGAGTATCGTTCCCATCTTGGACGCCTTCCAGAACCCGAGCACGAATCCGGTCGGCGGGTATCCGGGAATCGCGATGCTCGACGGCTCGACCGGGCCGATCACCGGCGACGGAACCTGCACCACTGAAGATCAGGAATACAACCCGGTTACCGTACTGTACCAAGAGTACGGTGCATACGAGCCCGGCTTTAACACGAGCGGCTCACTCTACTACAGCCCGTGCGGCGCAGGCTCGTTCGCGCAGTTCATCTCCGGCACACCACCGACAACCGGCATGTCCAGCTCCCTGGATGACCGCTTCGAATCGCTCTACACCGGCCGCGGCGCGGTGGGAACGTACTTCTCGAACGGCACGACCACGTCCGTCGGACCTGGCGCAGCTGGAGCTTGCCCATCACCCTCGTCGTCGTGTGCTCCGTACCACAACACGCTCCACTTCACCCCGGCCGACATCTACACTGACGATGGTCTGGGGCCGCTCCCCGCCATTTGCAACGGCTGCTCGGTCTCGGCACCCGGCAACGATCCGCCGGGCGGCTT
>Ga0182024_10007332_pt1 | contig 23797 bp, 15 predicted proteins | sample P32metaG_FD_120480 | JGI IMG/M metagenome (GOLD analysis project Ga0182024, IMG submission 120480) | Permafrost microbial communities from Stordalen Mire, Sweden - P3-2 metaG (Illumina Assembly) | ecosystem: Environmental > Terrestrial > Soil > Wetlands > Permafrost | place: Sweden: Stordalen... | reverse complement strand
CGCCCGATCCCCCGGATGTTCTGGTCATCGACACCAGCAAGGGCCGCATTGTCGTCGAGATGAGCCCCGCGGCGGCGCCCGCCTCGGTGGCGCGCATCCAGGAGCTGACGCGTGCCGGCTTCTATAACGGCCGCTCCTTCTTCCGGGTGATCGACAACTTCATGGACCAGACCGGCGATCCTCAGGATAACGGCCAAGGGGGTTCGACCAAGCCCGACCTGCCCGGCGAGTTCACCTTCCGGCGCGACGCCCAGACCCAGCTGGTGGTGGTGACCAAGGCTGCGGGCGTGGAATCGGGCTTTGTGGGCAGCCTGCCGGTGATCAGTCAGACCATGGACCTCGGCCTCCTCACCGCCGATCACAGGGTCAATGCTTGGGGAACGTTCTGCCAGGGCGTCGGCGGCATGGCCCGTGCCGAGGCGCCGGACAGCGGCAACAGCCAGTTCTTTCTGATGCGCGACGCCCAGACCAACCTCGATCAGAAGTACACGCCCTGGGGCCGCGCCATATCGGGCCTCGACGTCATCCGCGCCATCAAGACCGGAGAGCCTGTGGCGGCGCCGCAGGACACGATGGTGAAAGTCCGCCTGCTGAGCGATATTCCGGCCGCTGAACGGCCGAGCGTCCGCGTCATCAATCCGGCCGGAGCATGGTTCACGGCCATGGTCCAGCGGGTCAAAACTCAAAAGGTGATCGACTTTTCGATCTGCGATCTCGACTTTCCCGCCCAAGTGAAGTGAGGCCCATGCCCGACGCCCCAGAAGACGCTAGAGACACTCTGAACAAAACAGACACCCTGATCATGACGCTCGATTCCGGTCCGGTGACCATTCGCCTGCGCCCGGACCTCGCGCCGCTGCACGTGGCGCGGATCAAGGAGTTGGCCGGCGAGGGATTTTATGACGGGGTGGTCTTCCATCGGGTGATCGCCGGCTTCATGGCCCAGGGGGGCGATCCCACCGGCACGGGAGGCGGCGGGTCGTCGAAGCCGAACCTGCAATCTGAATTTTCCAAGGCGCCGCACGCGCGCGGCGTCTGCTCCATGGCGCGGACCAACAATCCCCACTCGGCCAACAGCCAGTTCTTCATCTGCCTCGACAATGCCAACTTCCTGGACGGCCAGTACACCGTGTGGGGTGAAGTCATCGACGGCATGGCCCATGTCGACGGCCTACCCAAGGGCGAGCCCCCCCGCGCGCCCGGCAAGATCGTGTCGATGAGGCTCGCCGGGGCCTAGGCGACCCGCTCCAACACCACCACCACCGGGAGGTGATCCGATCCCAGCCGCGGGCCGAGGGTCACGCTGGCCGCGCGCCAGGCGCTCCCGGCGTAGACATGGTCGAGGGCCAGGAAAGGCACGGGCGAGCGCAGCCCCCAGCGTCTGAACCGCGTCGTGGGCCAGGTGAACAGTGCGCGGGTGAGTCGCGCCAGGCCGAACCGTGCGTCCTGCCGGTGCAGGGCGAAGGACCAGGGCGTCGCATTGAAGTCGCCGGCGACGATGAGGCTGGAGCGGTCGAATGCCTTGAGGAATTCAGACAACCGTCGGCTCTGCGCCTGCTGCGGGCCGGGAGGGATTGGGTGGGTGAAATGAGCGGCGACGACCGTGAAACCGGCCTCGCCTTTCCCGAATGTCGCCCAGGCGCCGGCGAACCTCTTCCCAACGCCGCCGGACGGATCGCCGCTGACTCGTGGCTTGGTCTTCGAGAGGACCACTGTCGAGCCATCCGAGCCGGCGAAGGAGGCCGATCGAAACGGGTAGCGATCCGCCACGGCCAGGATGACCGCCGCCCCCGCGCCTGCCGCCTCCTGAACGACGACGATGTCGGCGTCCTCGCGCTCGATCCAGCGGGCGGTTCCTTCAGGGTCGGCGTTACGGACCCAAAGATTGAACTGCACCAGCTTCAACGATCTGCCGGAGACGGTCGCGCCCGGCCGTTTGGCGGCCGCGAGATACTCCGGCCCCATGATCAGGGCCGAGATGAGGATGGCGACGGTCCCCGCCAGCAGGGCCGGTCCATCTCGCCAACCGCCGGCCACAGCCAAAACGCCGCCGGCCAGATAAAGCGGCGTGAAATGGGTCAGGACGTCCAATCGATCGCTGAACCGTCCGCCCAGGCTCAACAGAGCCGCGCCCGCCGAGGCGAGGGCGACCAGAAGGATGATAACGCCGAGCAGATCCATGAACCGTCAATAGTCGCTTCTGGCCCTGGCCCAAGGCCTCGGCCGACCTCCTTGACGTCGGCGCGAGCGGAAGCCTAGGCCACGGCGTCATGGAACTCGCCGACTTCGACTTCGATCTGCCGCAAGACCGAATCGCCCTTCGTCCGGCGGCGCCGCGCGACACCGCCCGGCTTCTGGTGGTGGACGGCGCCGGCGCCCTTTGCGATCGCGCGGTGGCCGATCTGCCGGACTTGCTCACTGCCGGCGACGCCCTGGTTTTCAACGATACGCGGGTGATCGCCGCGCGCCTGTTCGGTCTGCGCGACCGCGACGGCCAGACTTGCGCCGTGGAGGCGACCTTGCACCGCCGCCTGACGCCCTCGCGCTGGACGGCGTTCATGCGGCCGGGCAAACGGCTCGAGGTGGGCGACCGCATCGCCTTTGGCGAGCGCGACGACCGCGCCTGCCTGCTGGGTGGTCTCGACGCGACACTGGCGGCCAAGGGCGAGGACGGCGAGGTGACGCTCGCCTTCGATCTGGCCGGTCCCGATCTGGACCTGGCCATCGCCGATCGCGGCGCCATGCCCCTGCCACCCTATATCGCCTCTCGCCGCGCCGAGGACGAACGTGACCGCGTCGACTATCAGACGGTCTATGCTTGCCAGGCCGGTTCGGTGGCCGCGCCAACGGCGGGTCTGCATTTCACGCCGGCCTTGATGGGCAAGCTCGCCGAGCGCGGCGTGTCGGCGCACTTTGTCACCCTCCACGTTGGCGCGGGAACCTTCCTGCCGGTCAAGAGCGAGCGTATCGCCGACCACCGCATGCACGCCGAGCATGGCGAGGTTTCCGCCCCCGTCGCCGACGCCCTCAATCGGGTGCGCGCCGCGGGCGGGCGGCTGGTCTGCGTCGGCACCACCTGCCTGCGCTTGCTGGAGAGCGCAACGGACAGCGACGGGCGTGTCGGCATTTTCGCCGGCGAGACGGCGATCTTCATCACCCCCGGCTACCGGTTCCTCGCCGCCGACGGCCTGATGACCAATTTCCACCTGCCCAGGTCGACCCTGTTCATGCTGACGGCGGCCTTCAGCGGATTGGCCAGAATGCGCCGCGCTTACGCCCATGCCATTGCCGCCGGCTACCGCTTTTACTCCTATGGCGACGCCTCGCTGCTGTGGCGCGCCGCTTGATGGTCGCCTTCCCCTTCGTCATCGAAGCAACGGACGGCGCGGCCAGGAAGGGGCGATTGGAGACGCCGCGCGGCGTTATCGAGACGCCCGCCTTCATGCCCGTGGGCACCGCGGGAACGGTGAAAGCGCTCACCGTCGAGCAGGTTCGCCAATCGGGCAGCCAGATCCTCCTCGGCAACACCTATCACTTGATGCTGCGCCCGACCGGCGAGCGCGTGGCGCGTCTGGGCGGCCTGCACCGGTTCATGCGCTGGGAGGGCCCGATCCTCACCGACTCCGGCGGCTTTCAGGTTATGTCCTTGAGCAAGATCAGCACCGTGACCGAAGAGGCGGTGACCTTTCAAAGCCACATCGACGGTTCGCGCCACGTCCTGACGCCCGAACGCTCCATCGCCATCCAGGCCGATCTCCTGGGCGCGGATATCGTCATGCAGCTCGACGAATGCGTGGCCTGGCCGGCGCGGGAGGATCGCGCCGGCGACGCCCTGCGACTTTCCGCCCGCTGGGGCGCGCGGTGCAGGCAGGCGTTCGGGAAACGCGATCGTCAATCCCTGTTCGGCATCCAGCAAGGCTCGACTCATCCGGCTTTGCGGCGGGAGTCCTCGGAGCGCCTGGTCGAGATCGGCTTCGACGGCTACGCCATCGGGGGCCTCGCCGTCGGCGAAGGCCACGGCGCCATGTGCGAGGTGTTGGACTATGCGCCGGGGCTCCTCCCCGCCGACCGGCCGCGTTACCTCATGGGCGTCGGCAAGCCGGTCGATATCATCGAAGCCGTGGCGCGGGGCGCCGACATGTTCGACTGCGTGCTTCCCACCCGGTCGGGACGCCATGGTCAGGCCTGGACGCGGGGAGGTTCGATCAATCTGAAGAACGCCTGCTACGCCGATGACCAGACGCCTCTTGACGGGGCGGTCGACTGTCCGGCCAGCCGAGACTACTCGAGGGCCTATCTGCACCACCTCGTGAAATCCCAGGAGATACTGGGCCAGGTGCTGCTCTCCTGGCACAATCTCGCTTTCTTTCAGTCGCTTATGGCTTCGTTGCGCTGCGCGATCGCGAAGGGCAGGCTCAGGTCGTTTCGAGAAGACTTCGGCGGCGGGCTCGACCCCTAGTGGATCGGGTAGACCGGTTTGCGCTCCTCCTGAAACGGCGGCGCGGGATTGGCGAGGTGGCGGGGCGTGGCGGGCGGCAGGCAACCGTGCGATTCGCCCAGGCCCTTGAGATAACCGCGGCGCACGCTGCCGGCGGTGATCACCTCGACCACCAGCTGGTCGTGTTTCTGCGCGCCCGACAGGGTCCGCACAAATCCGGCGAAAGGCAGCAGGAGTTCCGAGGCGCCATGGACGACGGCGAGCGCAACGCCGCGCTGCGTGGTCAGGCTGGGGGCCTGGGGATTGTCGGGCTGGTCGAAGTCGCCGCCCAGAGCCTGCGTCAGAGCGTCGATCTGCTCGCTGATCGTTCGGCAGCTGGCGGGGAAGGGGCGCGCATAGGGATCGGCCAGAGCCGCCAGGAGGATCGGCGGTATCTTCTGGCGCAGCAGGTTCATGTCGTGCAGCGGGGCGGCCGCGGCGTTTTCCACGTTGGCGGTTCCCGATCGGTCCGGATTCTGCAACTGGCCTTGGGTGGGCGGCGCATGGGTGGGGGCCTGGGTCTGCGTCTGCTCCGGTTGGGCGACTGCCGCGCGACCGGCGAAAATGACGGTGGACGCGGCGAAGGCGCCACAAAGGAACAAGGTGCGCATGGCGCTCTTTTAGCGTCTTTGACGCCGGTGCGCTAAAACTCGTCCGCTCGGTGGGCTGCTTGCGGCGCGGCGGCTCCCACGTCTATGGTCCGCGCCGCCCAAGGGCCGGTAGCTCAGTGGTAGAGCCCTCGACTTTTAATCGAGTGGTCGTGGGTTCGAGTCCCACCCGGCCTACCAAGGCGGGCCTTGTCCGACGCTGACACATGGGTGACAGCGCCGCCGTCCGCCACTACACGGCAGCCTTGGGACGGCAGGGAAGGTAATGCGTGGGACGACCCGGTTGCGCCTTCGTCGCGTCGTGGGCGGTGATGTTGGGCGTGTCGGCCTCGCCGGCGCTGGCGGCCGAGCCCAAGGCGGCGGTGACGGGCGATCTCGACCGTTCCCTTAAGAGAGAGATCGAGGACGCCATCGGTCAGGCCAAGAGCCGACCGGAGAGCCGGATCGAGGCGCGGCGGCGGGCGCGCGAGGCGGCCGGGGATGCCGTGGCGCTGCTTCGCTCCGAGGGCTATTATGACGGCGCCGCGGAGCCGGACGTCTCTGAAACCGAGCCGCCCCAAGCGATCATCCGCGTGACCGCTGGCCCGCGTTTCCATTTTCAAGGCGCGGCGGTGGCATGGGTAGGCGCCCCGCCCCGCGCGGACGTGGCCAAGGCGGGTAAGGACGCCGCGCGCCTCGAGGCCGGCGCCCCCGGTCGCGCCGCCGATGTGCTGGCGGCGGAGGGCCGGATCGTCGCCGTGCTGCAAAAGGACGGCTATGCCGACGCCGAGATCCGGCCCCGCGAGGTCATCGTCGACTACGCCGACCAATCGGTGCGGCCCACGCTCGAGATCGCCTCGGGCGACCTGGTTCGCCTGGGCGAGGTCAAGGTGATCACCAAGGGGCGCACGAGGCCGGCCTGGGTGCGCGCCCTGGCGCCCTGGAAGCGGGGCGACACCTACCGGCCCGAGGCCGTCGCCAGGCTCGAACGGCGACTGCTGGACGCCGCGGTCTATGATTCGGTCACCGTGGCGCTGGCCCCGAAAGACAAGACGGTCGGCGGCGAACGCCCGGTGCTGGTCAGCCTCTCCGACCGGCCGCGGCGGACGATCGAACTGGGGGCCGGCTATTCCACCGGCGAGGGCTCGGGCGTCGACGGCAAATGGTCATGGTACAATCTCTTGGGCCGCGCCGATACGCTCGCCCTGACGGCGCGCCTGTATGACATCCAGCAAAAGCTCGACCTCGAGTTGGGCCTGCCCGACTGGCGGCGCCCCGACCAGACCCTGAAGATCGGCGGCGGCTTCGTGGCCGATCGCACCGCCGCCTACGACGACGCCGGCGGCGGGGTGCGGATGGACGTGGAGCGCCACTACACCAAAACGACCTTCATCACGCTCGGCGGCGCGTTTGATTTCGTCTCGACGCGGGAGAAGACGGAGGTCAACCCTCAGGCCACGCCGGTCGGGGTGGACCTCAATCTGTTCATCACCACGACGCTCGCCGCCTTCACCCTGGATCGATCCAATGACGTGCTCGACCCCACCAGGGGCTGGCGGCTCGACATGCGCGCCGAGCCGACCTGGATCGCCGGCGATCGCGACCTCGTCTATTTGAAGACCCAGGCCCAGGCGAGCGCCTACTTGCCCCTCGACGCCACCGCCGCAACGGTGATCGCCGGGCGACTGAAGTTGGGATCGATCCTGGGTGGGTCAATTCCGGACGTTCCGGCCGACCGCCGATTCTACGCCGGCGGCGGTGGTTCCGTGCGCGGCTACGGCTATCAGGCGGTGGGGCCGCGCTTAAGCGACAATACGCCCGAAGGCGGCCTTTCCCTGTTCGAATCGTCTATCGAAGTGCGGCGCCGGCTGACCCGGCAGTGGGGGATCGTGGCCTTCGTGGACGCCGGGTCGGTGGGGACCGGGACCGCGCCGCAATTTCGCGACTTCAGCACCGGGGTGGGCATCGGCGTCCGCTACAACCTGGGATTTGGTCCCCTGCGGCTGGATATCGCCACGCCGCTCAACCCCCGCCAGGGCGATGGCCCCGTCCAGGTCTATGTCAGCATCGGACAGAGTTTCTGATGGCCGGTCACGCGCCGCCGCGCCGGGGGTGGTCGCTCGCCCGCTGGCTGGTCATCGCGGCGATCGTTCTGGCGGCTTTGATCGGCGGCCTCTTCGTCGCGGCGCGCTTCGGGCCAACGACGGCCGCCGGCCGCCGGATGATCGAATCGCGCCTCGACGGGATGGCCATCGGGCGTTTCGGGCGCCTCCACATCGAGGGCCTGCGCGGCGATCCGTGGCGCGACTTCACCCTTGCGCGCCTGAGCGTCGCCGACCGCAAGGGCGTCTGGCTGGAGGCGCGCGATCTTTCGGTCAGCTGGATGTCCGGCGCCCTTTTGCAGCGCCGCCTGCACGTCGTCTCTCTCGCCGCCGCAAGCGTGATCGTGGAGCGGCGTCCCGAGCTCATGTCGCAGACCAAGCCCAGCCCGCTGCCCGTGTCGATCACAGTGGACCGGGCGCTTGCGCGGGTGGAACTGGCCCCAGCTTTTGCGGTGCGGCGGGGCGTCTATGATCTGCGCACAACCTTCAAAGTGGAACGCTCCGGGGGCGCGCGGGGCCGGGCGTCGGTCGCCAGCGTGCTTCACATCGGCGACTTTCTGAAAGCGGCGTTCGATCTGCGGCCAGACAATTCCTTCTCCCTCGACGCCGACGCCCGCGAGGCGCTGGGCGGCGCGCTGGCCGGAATGGCGGGACTGGCCGCCGATCAGCCGTTTCTGCTCAGCGCCCACGCCAAGGGGGCGGTCAGCGCCGGGCGTTTCGCGGTGACTACGCGCGTGGGCGCGACCACACCGTTGGACGCTCATGGGCAATGGACCAAGACGGGGGGATGGGCCGACGGGCGTGTGGACCTCGCCGCCTCCAGCCTGCTGGCGCGCTATCAGGCCATGGTGGGACGCCAGGCGAATTTCCGTCTCGCCGGCGCCAGGGCCAGCGACGGATTCTATGATCTCACGCTCGGGGCCAACAGCGACAACCTCGCGGTCACCGCGCACGGCGAAGCAGACTTCGGCCGCCGCGCCGCAGGGCCACACGGCCTGACGATCGATGTCCGCATCGCCAACCCGAACGCCTTCGTCGCGCTGCCGAAGATGGGTCCCGCGCACCTCGCCGGCGGCGTAGGCGGCGACGAGAAGCATTGGGTGTTCAACGGAGCGGGAAGCGTCGATCGTCCGGCGGCGGGCGAGTTCGCGCTGGCTCGCCTCTTCGGCCCCGTCCGCCTGGAGCATCGTGGCGGAGAGCTCGCGATTTCCGTCGCGGCGAATGGCGACGGTGGAGCGGGTCGCGGTCTCGCCGCGGCGTTGCTCGGCGCGCGCCCGCGCGGCTCGGCGCAATTGACGGTCTTCGCCGATGGACGGGTCCTGATGCGCGCGCTGAACGTCCAGGGCGCGGGCCTGAAGGTGGCCGCCGCCGGTGAACGGTCCTTCCTGGGGGGGCTATCCTTCAAAGGCGCCGCCACGGTGAACAATCTCGCCGCCGCCTTCGCTGGCGCGCGCGGCGTGGTGCGGGCCGGGTGGACAGCCAGTCAGGCTTCGGCGTCCAGACCGTGGGCGTTCAGCTTCGACGCCAAGGGAGAGGGACTGACCACCGGCGTGAATGAGGTCGACCGGCTGTTGGGCCGCGCTCCCCGCTTGCGCGTTCAGGCCGATTATGCGGGGGGCGCGGTAGCCGTCAGCCGGTCGAGCCTCGACGGCGACGCCGGCTCGCTGGATTCGGCCGGCCTGATCGGGCCAGGGGACGCTCTGAAACTGAAGCTGGACTGGCGCGCCAGCGGGCCGCTGACCATAGGACCCCTGGAGATCGACGGCAGGGCCAAGGGTTCGGGGGCGCTGACGGGAACCTTCGGCGCCCCGCGGGCCGATTTGCTGGCCGATTTCAGCGTCATCGACGCGCCGGTCATGCCGCTGCGCGACGCGCACCTGGTGTTGAGCTTCCAGAACGGGCCCGGCGGCGCCAACGGCCGCGTCTCCTTGGCGGCCGGCAGCGAATACGGCCTCGCTCACGGGTCGGCGAATTTTCGCTATGCTCCCAGCGGCCTCGATCTCTCGGCTGTCGACGTCAAGGCGGGCGGTGTGACGGCGTCCGGTTCGGTGTCGCTTCTCGCCGCCGGTCCTTCCAACGCCGATTTCGCCGTCACGGTGGGCCCCGGCGCGCTTCTTTCGGAGGGGCGGGCCGCGGGACGGGTCAAGATCGTCGACGCCACGGGGGGCGCCCACGCGAGCCTAACCCTGGAGGCCAGCGACGCCGTCCTCGCTCAGGGTGGGGCGGCCATCCAAAGGCTGAAGGTTTCGGCCGACGGACCGTTGCGGCGCCTGCCCTATAGGGCGACCGCGCAAGGAGGGATGGCCAGCGGTCCCTGGCGGATCGCCGGAGCGGGGGTGTTGAGCGAGGCGCCGGGCGGACACGCGCTGAGCTTCAGCGGCGCGGGCCGTCTGCGGCGGGCCGACTTCCACACCCTGGCCCCGGCGGAATTTGAAATCGGCGCTCGTCGTTCCAGCGCCCTGGTGCGCCTCGCCGTGGGCGCGGGCAGGGTGGACATCGATGCGCGGCGTGACGCCGGCGCGATTGCCGCCAAGGCGACGATGGCCGACTTGAGCCTGAAACTGATCAACGAGGATCTCGTCGGCCGCTTCGATGGGACCGTCAACCTGGCTGGCGAGGGCGCGCGGCTGACCGGGGCCCTGGACGGGAAGCTGTCGGGGGCGGGTGGGCGGGATCTCAAGGAAAGTGCGCCGGTTGACGGCGTCATCAAAGCCAGGCTTGAGACGGGCGCGATCACACTCGCCGCTTCGCTCGGCAACGCTCAGGGCCTCAAGGCCCAGGCCGAGGTCACACTCCCCGCCGAGGCGTCGGCCGCGCCTTTGCGTATCGCCATCGAGCGTCAGAAGCCCATGAAAGGCAGCTTCTCGATCGCTGGCGAACTAAAGCCGATCTGGGACCTGACCATGGGGGATCAGCGCTCGCTCTCCGGGCGGATGACCGCCGCCGGAACCCTGGGCGGCGCCCTGGCCGATCCGCGCGCGCTGGGGAGCGCTTCCCTCGAGAATGGCCGCTTCCGGGACGCGGCGACCGGATTGAGGCTTGACGGCGTCACCCTGCACGCCGCGCTGGCCGACAACGCGGTGGACGTCAGCCAGTTCTCGGGGACCGATGGGGTCAAGGGCACGCTCTCCGGGTCGGGCCGCCTCAGCCTCTATCGTGAGGGCGCGTCGAGTTTCCTGTTGAATCTCAATCGGTTCCGCCTCATTGATAACGACCTCGCTCAAGCTGCCGCGTCGGGCAAGGTCAGCGTCGCAAGGGCGGCCGACGGAAAGGTCAAGCTCAGCGGCGCGCTCGTCGTCGATCGCGCCCAGATCGCGCCCAACCCGCCCGTTGCGACCGGCGTCATTCCCATGGAAGTTGTCGAAGTGCACAAGCCGTTCGATGCCGACGAGCGCTTCGCGCCCCCCCCGCCTCGCGCCGCGCCGGTGGCCCTGGACGTCACCCTCAAGGCGCCGGGGGGTATCTTCGTCAAGGGTCGGGGCCTGGATGTGGAGTTTTCGCTCGACGCCCACGTCGGTGGAACGACCGCCGCGCCGAGCCTTTCCGGTGTCGCCCGCGTGGTGCGCGGCGACTATAATTTCGCCGGCCAGCGTTTCCAGATTGGCGATCGGGGCGCTGTCTATCTGGGCTCTTCGGCCGAGACGATTCGGTTGGATCTCACCGCCACGCGGGAAGATCCTACCCTCACCGCCGTCATCCGAATTCAAGGAACGGGGGCCAAGCCCACGATCACCCTGACCTCCACGCCGGTCCTGCCGCAGGACGAAGTGCTTTCCCAGGTTCTGTTTGGCGCCTCGGCTTCACAGCTTTCCGCGCTGCAGGCGGCCCAATTGGCTTCGGCGGTGTCGGGGCTGGCCGGCGGCGGCGGGTTCGACGTCATCGGCGGCCTGCGCAACTTCGCCCACCTCGATCGGCTGGCTATCGGCGGAACAGCGGCGACAGGAACGACTATCGCCGGGGGCAAGTATCTGAGTGACAAGGTCTATCTCGAGGTCATCGGAGGTGGCCGCGAAGGCGGGGGAGCGCAGGTGGAGTGGCGAGCCCGCAAGCACCTGTCGGTGGTCTCGCGCCTGACCAGCCAGGGCGATTCGCAGCTGTCGGTGCGCTGGCGAAAGGACTACTGACGCGCCATCGGCCCTACCGGCGCCCGCTTGAGCGCCTGAACGCTGTCAGTGCGTGATGCGCGGGCGCAGATGGTAGCAGCCGGGCTTGAACTCATCGAAGATCAGGGCCGTGTGCGGATGACCCACCGGCTCTCCGGTCTCGTCGGGCAGGAGGTTCTGTTCGGAGACGTAGGCCACGTAGCTCGACTGCTCGTTCTCCGCCAGCAGGTGGTAGTAAGGCTGATCTTTATGCGGGCGAACCTCGTCGGGGATCGACAGCCACCATTCCTCGCTGTTGGAGAAGACCGGATCGACATCGAAGATGACGCCGCGAAACGGGAAGACCCGGTGCTTGACCACCTGCCCGATGGCGAACTTGGCGAGTCGCGCGTTCATGGTTGGACTAGATGACATGCAAATCCTGAATGGGGCCTGAACTTAGAGCGTTCGGTGGTTCCCGCAAGACCCCGCCTTTCGTCGCCGTGGCATTCTTGCTAGACACAAGGCCAAGCGAGGCCGCATCGCCGTCGTCGGAGCGATCGCCCTTTAAGAGGCGTTGGATTTCATGGATGAGGGGCTGACCGCGCCCGTCGCTCGCGCGCGCGGTCGGGTGGACGATCGGGGGCGCGGGACGGGCGGGACGCCGATCTTTGCGGCGCTCGACCTGGGGACCAACAACTGCCGTCTGCTGATCGCCGCGCGGACTTCGAACGGATTTCGGATTGTCGACGCCTTTTCGCGCATCGTGCGTCTGGGCGAGGGCCTGTCCATGAGCGGCCGGCTCGGCGAGGCGGCTATGGGGCGGGCCATCGCCGCCCTCGCCATCTGCGCCGACAAGATCGACCGGCGTGGGGCCTCGCGGGTCAGCGCCGTCGCGACCCAGGCCTGCCGCACGGCGGCCAACGGAGCAAGCTTCCTTACCGAGGTCGCGGAGAAGACCGGCCTGCGCCTGGCCATCATCAGCCCCCGCGAAGAGGCGCAGCTTTCTGTGGCCGGCTGTCTTAACCTGCTCGACCGCGAGGCGCGCGCCGCTCTGGTGGTGGATGTGGGGGGCGGATCCACCGAAATGTCGTGGATCGATCTTGCCGCGCCGGGCCTGGATGAAGGCTCACGGCGCGTGGCCCATTGGCGCCTGCCGATCAAGGCCTGGCTGTCAATTCCCATCGGTGTCGTCACCCTGGCCGAGCGCTTTCCCGAGGGCGCCGGCGATGGGATCGCCTGGTTCAGAGCGATGGTCGAGGCAATGAAGGGGCCCATCGCGGCGTTCAGGCGAGCAGAGGACTTTCGAGGGATCTTCGCGTCTGGAAGAGCGCATCTGGTCGGCACCTCCGGCGCGATCACCAGCCTGGCCGGCGTGCACCTGGGACTGGCGCGGTACGACCGCGGCCGCGTCGATGGCCTATGGATGACGCGCTCCGAGTGCGACGCCGTGACAGGGCGCCTGGCCGCGCTCACCGTAGGCGAGCGGGCCGAGCAACCGTGCATCGGGCCCGACCGCGCCGATCTGGTCATGGCCGGCGCCGCGATACTGACGGCTGTGCAGGAGCTTTGGCCATGCGAGCGGGTGCGCGTGGCCGACCGGGGACTGCGCGAGGGGCTCTTGCTATCGCTGATGTCGGGGGCCGGGCGAGGGCGCCGCCGGCGCCGGGCCAGCGCCCGCCAGGTCGCGATGGCGTGACCGAGCCGCCGCGAAAACGCATGGTGCGTCCGCCCAGCGGCGGAACCGACGCCGGGCGCGCCGGCCCCAAGCGGCTCAGGACGGCCAAGGAGCGCACGCCCTCCTCGCAGGCCTGGCTGGAGCGCCAGATCAACGACCCCTTCGTCGCCAGGGCCAAGGCCATGGGCTACCGCTCGCGCGCCGCCTTCAAGCTGGCCGAGATCGACGACCGCTTCGGCGTCATCGCGCGCGGCTCGCGGGTCATCGACCTGGGTTGCGCGCCGGGCGGTTGGGTGCAGATCGCCCTGGGGCGGGGCGCCGGCGCCGTGGCGGGCGTCGATCTCCTGGCCGTCGAGCCCTTGCCCCCGGCGCGGATCATCCAGGCCGATTTCACCGATCCGGCCACCGGGGCGATGCTGATCGCCCTTCTGGGCGGCGCTCCGGACGTGATCCTCTGCGACATGGCCCCCAACACCACGGGCCATCGCCAGACCGATCATTTGCGCATCGTCGGCCTGATCGAGGCGGCGGCGGAGTTCGCGGTCGCCGCGCTGCGGCCCGGCGGCGCCTTCGTCTCCAAGGCCTTTCAGGGCGGCGAGACGAGCGGCCTCTTGGCGCGTCTCAAGCGCAATTTTACGCAAGTGCGCCACGTCAAGCCCAGGGCCAGCCGCGCCGAGAGCTCGGAACTCTATCTGCTGGCGATGGGATATAAGGGGCGCGGCTGATGGGCGGCGGCCCGCGCTATTGGGCGTTTCTCAGCTACAGCCATGGCGATCGCGCCTGGGCGAACTGGCTGCACCACGCTCTCGAAACCTACCCCTTGCCGGCGCGCCTGGTCGGCCATCCCACGGCGGCCGGGCCGGCCCCGCGGCGACTGAGACCCATCTTCCGCGACCGCGCCGAGCTGGCCGCCGCCCCCGATCTGAAGTCGCGTGTCCGGGCGGGGCTAGAAGGGTCGGCGTGGTTGATCGTCATCTGTTCGCCGGCGGCGGCTCGCTCTCCGTGGGTGCGGGACGAGATCCTCGCCTTCAAGGCCCAGCATGGCGAGGAACGTGTCCTGGCGGTGATCGTCGCTGGCGAACCCTTCGCCTCGGCCACGCCCGGCCGCGAGGCGGAGGAGTGCTTTCCGGCCGCCCTGCGCTTTCGCCTCGGCGCCGATGGCGGAGTGGGCGCCGAGCCGGCCGAACCCATCGCCGCCGATCTGCGCGCCGGGGGGGACGGGCGGCGCCTGGCGCGACTGAAGCTGGTGGCCGGCATGCTGGGCGTCGGTCTCGACGAGCTGGCGCGCCGCGACGCCCAGCGGCGGCAGCGCCAGTTGATGGTTCTCACCGCCGCCTCCCTCGTCGGCGCGCTGGTCATGGGCGCCCTGGCGGCGTCGGCTCTCATCGCCCGCGACGAAGCCAGGGGTCAGCGCGCCCTGGCCGAGGACCGGCGCGCCCAGGCCGAGGGCCTGGTCGATTTCATGCTGGGCGATCTGGTCGGCAAGCTGGACGCCACGGGCCGGCTCGACGTGCTCGACGCCGTCGGCCGGCGCGCCATGGCTTACTACAAGGCGGCCGCGCTGCTGGGTCTGAACGCCGACGAGATGGGTCGCCGGGCGCGCGCGCTGCATCTGCTCGGCGACCTGCGCGATCGCCGGGGCGATCTGCGCGGCGCGCTCAGCGAATTCGAGCAGGCCTATGGCGCCACCGCCGAGCTCCTGGCCCGCCGGCCCGACGACGCACGGCGCATCTTTGACCACTCGCAGAGCGCCTATTGGGTTGGCTGGATAGCCTATCAGCGCGGTCAGACGCAGACCGCGCTGGCCCGATTTGCCGAATACAAGCGTCTGACCGATCGGCTGATCCGCATCGAGCCGACGAACGACGCCTGGCGGGCCGAGGCGGCCTGGGCGGATTCCAATCTCCAGGCTGTCCTGCTGGAGGAGGGCCCCGCCCCAGGCGCCCTCGCCGCGTTCGCCCGCAGTCTGCGGATCAGCCAGGATCTCGCCGCCAAGGCGCCTGGCGACAGGGACAAGCAAATGGACGTGGCGCATAGCCACATGTACCTGGCCCTGGCGCACACCGCCCGCGGTGACCTGGCGGCGGCGATGAGCGACCTGTCGGCGGAAAGAGCCATCTATGCCGCCCTTCTGCGCCGGCCAGGCGGCGACAAGGCCGCGCTCGCCGCCCTGGAGGTCAACCAGGTGGCCGTCGCCAACCTGCTCATGCTGCAAGGCCAAGGCGGAGCGGCGGCCGAACTGAACGCGGCGGCCGACGAGATCGACCGGCTGATGGCCGCCGAGCCCGGCAACGCCATCTATCGCGAACAGGCCGCAACGGCCTTCGCCACGCTTTCGCAGGTTCTGCTGAAACAAGGCGCCAGGGACGCGGCGACGCCGCCCGCCGCCCGCGCGCTCGACCTGGCCGAAGCGCTGGCCCGCCAGGACCGCGCCGAGGCGCTGTGGCAGGGCGTTCTGCTGGGGACGGCGCGCGACAGCGCCATAGAGGCGGCCGCCGCCCGCGCCGCGACGCCCGCGGCGCGCCGCCAGGCCCTGGCGCCGGCGCCGGCGGAGGCTCGGCGCCTGACCGACCTGGCCGACCGGCAGCCCGCCAACCTGGCCCTGGCGCGCACTACGGCCGAAGCATCGCTTCTGGCCGGCGACGACGACGCTCTGGAGGGCCGGGACGATGAAGCGCGCGCGGCATGGGCGGCGGCGCTCGAAAGGCTGCGACGCGTCGGCCTGTCGAGCGCGAACCCCGTCCACGACCGCGGCCAGTTCATCGCCGCCAGGGCGCGCCAGCGGCTGAGGCCTGGGAGAGTGTCCGCCGGGCGGGACTACGGCTGGTAGGCCTTTATGTCGAAAGGGCAATCCTTCCGCGGGACCGCCTACCCTTGCGGCCAGATCGGCCGCGCGGGTCGATCGACGCAATCGCCTTATCCCGCGGCTGTTGCGTGCCGCCCGCACACGTCTCTTGCCGCGTCGCCGCCCAATTGTCTCACCGTCGCAAGCTCGCCGTCTTCCATTACGCTCAAGTTGCCGGTCAGCCGATCGCGACAAACGGCCTCAATCAAGGCGGCGCCATGTCGATTGGTGGCGATCGGCGCGAGGGGCCCGCGCAACGCATCGACCCGCACTGAATTATCGAAAGCGGTCGACACGACCCGGCCGCCGTCCCGAGAAAAGGCGACAAATCGGAGAGGGCGAACAAAATCTTCGAAACGATACAATTCATGGCCGGTGCGAATATCCCAGATGCGCACGGTCCGATCGGCGGAGGCGGAGGCGATCCGGTCGTTCTGATCCGAAACCGCAACGCTCCTGATACCTGCGCCATGCCCCCGCAGGACGCGCAACAGACGCCCGGAGCGCGCATCCCACAATCTTAACTGGGCGTCGTCAGCGGCGCTTATGATCATCGATCCGTCAGGCGAGAATTGCGCGTCGTTTACGAGGGCTTCGTGACCTCTGAGTTCCAACTTGAGCGCATAGGTCCCGGCATCCCATATCCGCACCGCTTGATCGCCTCCCGCCGTGATGATGGAAGCGCCGTCGGGAGAGAAATAGGCTGAGGCTACACCGAGCGGGCTATGGGAAACTGAGTTAATCAATCGACCGGTGCGCGCGTCCCATATGCGGGCGACGCCGTCCAGGGACGCGGTGATGATATGCTGTCCGTCCGGCGAGAAGGCGGCCGAGTCAACCGGTCCAGCGCCGATACGAACGGTGCGGACCTCACGACCGTTCGCGGCGTCCCAAGTTGTCCACTCCCCATTTGTCGAAGCGGTCAGAATCTGAGATTCGTCCGGTGAGAAGACTGCGGTGGCTACAGACCCTGGACGGACGCCGGTCGTCAGCAAGTCTCGACCCGTTACGGCATCGATCTCGTGCGCGCGGCCATCCTGCGAAGCCACCAGAATCGTCCGTCCCGAGCGCGAGAAAACGGCGGAAAATTCGGCCTGATCGCTTGTCGCTACAATGTCGCCGGGAAGACGCCATAATTTGACTTGGCGGTCATTGTCTCCCGTAACGATGAACCGCCCGTCCCGCGAAAAGGCCACCGAGTTCACGGGGGTGGCGGCGATGACATAGCGAACGAGTTCGCGGCCGCTGAGCGCGTCCCAAATTCGCGCCGTGCCATCGTCGCTCGATGTCGCGATGCGTAGTCCATCGTCCGAAAAGCGCACCGCGCTGACGGCCGCATCGTGACCGCGCAGAGTCAGTAGGAGGTCGCCACTTTTCGCGTTCCAGACGCGCGCCGTACTGTCCATTCCTCCAGTGACAATTCGCGCGCCGCTCTTGTCAAAGGCGACAGAGTCGATCACGCCGATATGACCCACGGCTTTGGCGATCAGGTTCCCAGAACGCGCGTCCCAGACGCGAGCGATCCCGTCATCCGAGCCCGTGGTGATCTGAAAACCGTCGCGGGAAAACGCGGCGTCGAGCACGGCCGCATGCTGATTGGAAAATTCGTGAGCTTGCGACAATGTGTGGACGTTCCAGATTGTCGCAACCTCTCCTGACGCGGTGACAATCAGGTTGCCGTCGCTCGAGTAAGCGGCGCCGCGCAACGCGCGCAAGACGGTCGGCAAGCGCGCGACTTCGCGTCCCGTCCGAGCGTCCCAAAACCTAACCGTGTTGTCCTGGGACGCGGTCATAATTTGATCACCGCGGGGCGAGAACTGGGCGGACATCACCCAGTCATCGTGTCCCTTGAGGGTCAATCTCGTCTGGCCGTCCCTGATGTCCCAAACCCGGGCGGTTCCGTCAGCATCCGCGGAAATGACCTTGCGACCGTCCGGAGAAACAGCGGCTTGAATCACGATGCCCGCTTGTCCCGCGAATCGACGGCTCAGCAGCATCGCATTCGCCGCTCGAACGAGGGCGGCATCCGCTTCCGATGGGTCGAACCCGGTCAGAAAGGCGTCGTTCCCGCGTATGCCGCTGATCGCGAGCCGAGCAGCGCTATCGAACAACCCGCGATCGGCCGCCGCCCGCGACATTTCAGCGAGGATGCGTGATGCGCGAAGGTTTTCGCTGCGAGCGATGAACACGGCGCGAAGCCCTCCCAGAGCCACCAGCGCCGCTGCAATGATCAAGAGGCCGCCCGCGACCCTCTGCAGTCGACGTGTGAGGGCGACCTGCCGCTGTTCGCGCTCCAGGCGGGCCCGTTCGTTTTCCTGCCGCCGTTGATCCAGCGCGCGGCACGCGTCCAAATAAGCCTTCGCGGTTTCACCCAGGGTGGCCGCGTAATCTGGTCTTGCGGAAAGCTGCTCGGCGACTCGCAGCCGATCCTCCTGGTGGTCGAGCCACATCGGCGCCTGATTCTGCCGATCCCATTCGGCCGCGGAGCGACTTATGGACTCGAGTCTTACGAGCTCATCCCGCTCCTGAGCGATCCATGAGGCGAGGAAAGGCCATTGTCGCAATACCGCTTCGTGGACGATGTCGAGAACTTCAACGTCGCGCCCATCTATCGCGCGCCGATCGGCGGTGAGCAGCCGCACAGAGACAAAATGTACAAGTAGCCGATGAACCTCTGGCGGCAGATCTTCGGCTCGTGCCTGGCGTCGCTTCGGCTCGAGCGTATCAAGATCGACCGACACCAGACGAGGGATGAAGGCTTGGCGTGTCAGGGCCAGAAGCGCCTGCGGTTGTGTCGGGAGTCGTGGATCGTTGCGCGCTAGTTCAAGCGCTGCTTCCGCCGCCCTCGAGATCGTGCCCGTCAGCCCTCCAAGAGCGACATAGTCTTCGATTGTGGCCTCGCCCTTTTCTCGGCAGATTTGGTGCAGGCGCTCCAAAGTTGCGGCCAGGAGCGGCAACGCGTCGCCCGCGTCGAGGTCTGAGATCAATTTTTCGACAAGGTCCGGCTTGAGGAGGAGAGGTGGTCTGGATAACTTTCCAGGTCCCTCGATTACTTCTTTGAAGGTCGCTGGAGACAGGGGAGGTAGGTTGAATAGAATATGTGCCAGATCGACTAGCTCGGGCGCACTCTGCCACGACGCATAGGACTCCGAACGGATCGTCGCGATGAATAATGCGTTGGAATCTAGCGCAAGGGTTCGCGTCAGTAATTGGAGGAACTCGGAATTCTCTGCGTTATCTTTGTCGAATAATTCCTCGGCCTGGTCTATCAGGATAGCGATCGTTGGTGGTGTGACCGCGTAGGGATCTGGTCCGGCCTCCGCGCGTTGCCTAGCAGTCTCCAATTTTGGCGCTCTGATAGCTGCGAACAGCGCGACGATGCCGTCGGGACCCGAACGGACGGCCTCTTCAACTTGGGGGCCAACCTCGGACGAAGCGAGAGCCAGCACCGCCTCTTGGAGAGCGGCTATGAATCCTTGAGGACCGGTGAGTGTCGCGCGCTCGGGCCGAATGGGGCGCAGCGGTAAGAAATTCGCCTCGTCGCGTCGAAGCCGCGATAGGATGCCGGCCCTCAAAAACGAGGATTTTCCGGAACCGGAAACGCCTACGACGACAAGGCCACGTTCACGCTCTCCGGCCCGGATTCTACGCAGGCCGTCCAGCGCTTTGGTGATAGCCGCATCTCGACCAAAGAAGATCGCCGCATCTTCCGCCTCCAGCGCCCCCAGGCCGCGATAGGGCGAGCGCCAAGGGTCGTTTGGCGGTGGCCAGGGGAAGTATGAGGGATCGAGGCCAGCGCGCTTCAGGCCGGCCGACAAACGCTCGAGTCCGGCTCCCTCGAGTTTAGGTGAGGAGATGTCGGTCAGTTGAAAATGCGCGACGAGTTCGGCCGGCATATCATGCTTGGGCGTCGTTGCGACGATGACCGGAAAAATCAGCTTGCCAAGTTGTACCGCCACGAGGAACTCGGTGCGGCACCAGAACGAAGCAATCCAAGCCGGCGAAACCAGCACTACCACGGCCGCGCAACGTTCCCCAGCCCGCCTTAGTTCATCTTGCCATCGCCTTCCCACCCCCAGACCTGACGCAGGATCGAGGTCGATGAAAATATCCGCCCAACCTTGTGCCCGGAGCCAATCACGAACCTTGATTGCAACGTCGTTCTCCCGGCCGGAATGACTAATGAAGATCGAATTCAAGTGGGTTGCGCCCCTCCCGCCTCCGCGAGACCGCTTCGTCCAACTATCAGGAGTAAATATGCGCGGTCAACTATTGCAAAGCCTCCAATTTGGCATAAACGTATTCGCTGCAATCGATGATGGAGGGCCTCAATGGACAACGACAAATTGACTGCCGCCCTTTTACGAATGTTTGCAGCCAGTCAGGCGGGGACATCATTGACCTCCGCGTTGTTTGAGAGGACGAGAGCCGCCGCGGCGGCCGCCTTGGACGAGAATTGCGGCGATGCCGAATTCCTTGCCGCCATTCGCGCCCTTGTTCGCGAGTTCGCGCGCGCCGGCGATGACACGCCCTCTCTCGGCGATTGGCGGCTTCCAGGTATTCCATCGTTTCATAATCATTTCCACAATACATGGGCCAAAACCCTACCCGCCGACGAAAATTCTTCTGGCGCTGAGGATGAGTAAGAAGACCCTGCTATTGAATAAGCAGGCCGTTCGCAATAAACGCGAGATCGTGTGAGGGCTAATTCAGCGAGGAAGTACGACTCTTCGTGAATAAAATCCACAACGTTATACTGCAAGCCACGCCGTTTTGCAACATAAATTGCAGATACTGTTACCTGCCCAACAGAAATGCGTTTTCTAAGATGACGCAGGAGACCGTGGGGCGCGTTTTTGCCGAGATTTTCAACTCCGGTTTAGCCAGCCGTTACTTGACCGTGATCTGGCACGCCGGCGAACCACTGGTTGTTGGATTGGATTTTTTCCGTGCCGCCTTCGATACTATCGCTCGGCTGACGCCCCCCGAGATTGAACTTCGCCACTCGATCAACACCAATGGCATCCTCATCAGCGATGAGTGGTGTGAACTGTTCAACGTCTGGAATGTCAACGTCGGAGTGAGCATCGACGGGCCCAAGGATTTGCACGACGAAAATCGACGGACACGGGCCAACCGGGGCACTTTTGACGCCGTGATGTCCGGGGTCCGTACGCTGCGGGCCAATCAGACGCCCTTCTATGTGATCAGCGTCCTCACGCGGACCTCGATGCCGCGGGCGGACGATTACTACGACTTCTGCCGCGATGAGGGTATTGGGACGATCTGCTTCAACATCGAGGAGGTGGAGGGCGCCAACAGGACCAGCTCGATGGCTGGCGCCGATATTGCGGCTTTATATACCAAATTCCTCCGTACCTTTTGCTCGCGGGTGGTGAATGATGGCAATAGAATCAAGATCCGTGAGATCGAGAACATGCTCGACGAAATCGTTTGGCCACCGGATCGTGCGCATCCGCGGAGTCAGCTTCGACCTTATGGCCACCTGAATATAGACTGGGCGGGTAATTTTTCCACCTTCTCGCCAGAACTCCTGGGGATGAAGGAGCGGAGATTTGATGATTTTCTGTTGGGCAACATCTGGACAACGACATTGCGACAAGCTCTTGACTCCCCGGCGCTCGCGGCGATGCAGGCAGAAATCGATCAGGGAGTCGAGATGTGTCGGAATACGTGTGAATACTTCGAGGTGTGCGGCTCCGGCACCCCCGCGAACAAGCTTTTCGAGAACGGCACATTCGCCAGCACGGAAACGATGTTTTGCCGGTTGAACGTCAAGGCGGTGGCGGACGTGGCCCTTGGATTTATTGCCGGGGCCGCGAACGCAGGCTCGGCGCCCGGACCGTCTCAGTTGGTGGGTTAAATCGATGAAAATGCCGCCGAGGCGATCACACCACTCTCTTCAGGGTCAAATGACGCGCAGCCGCGATCTTATACCAATGTAAGATATAATATTCTTTGGCAGGCGCCGGTCCCTTCGGAGCCAAATAGAATCGTCCGGAGGGACGTTTTAAATATCGGGAGGAGCACAACAATGGACAAGGAAAAATTGAACGAGGCAGTGTCGCGGATGTTTGCCGCTAGTCAGGCGGGCGAATCGTTGACCTCGGCGTTGTTCGACACGGCCGATGCAGTGAGCGGTGCGGAACTGAATCGCGCTGACTCCGAGTTTCTGGCCGCCATTCGCGCTGTTGTCAGGGAACTCGCCACCCTCGTCGATGCCGATCCCGCCCCCCCGGAAAAGCCATTTCTCAATATCTTTACCAACCATTTTTCGAAGACCATTCCGCCGCCCAAACCGCCTCGGGACGGCCGGCCGGAACTACCTGAAGGGTCGAATAAATAGTCCTGAAACAAGGCTTAATTTTTGATGGATTCAGTTAAAAGGCGATAGAGCTGTGAATTCCGAACCCGTGCCAAGCCCGGAAACCGCACGTATCACTGAATCACCGAGGATTCTTCGCCGCTTTGCTGATGGCCTGCTGACGTCACTTAACCCTCACCCCGCCGCGTGCGGAACATCCAGCACGACAATGCGCCAGTCGATGTTCTCGTCGACCATCATGGCGGCCATCTGGGCGGCGAGGGCGGTGATGGGGGCGAGGGTGGAGCTGGCCGCCTGACCGCCGAGGGCGGCTAGGCGGCTCTGGAGGGCGGCCAGCCCCTCGGCCATGGCCCGCGAGCGCCGTTGCAGGCGGGCGAACTCGCCCTGGTTGTTGATCGTGGCGACGGCGGCGCCGAGGGCCGGGAAGAAGGCCGATATCATGATCAGCCAGCGCCGCATCCAGGAGGGTTCGTAAACCGTCATCACCGGGACGATGAGGTTGAGGGCGACGCCCAGGATGGTGACCGCGAAAAGCAGCAGGGCCAGCCGATGCAGACGCCGGTGGATGCGCTCCATCCGCTCGCAGTTGGCGTGATGAAAGCCGATCTGCCCGCGCGGCGCCGCGGCGCCGTCCTCCGGGGCGCCGACCACCTTCGCCAGATGGGCCATCTGGTCGGTCACATAGGACTGGCCAACTTCGGCGTTGGGCAGGCCGACCGCGCGGGCAATGGCCCGCATCTGCCAGTACATCCAGCTTCGGGTAGGGTCGCCGTAGCTGGCCAGGTGAGCCGGCGTGCGCGGCAGGGGCCGACCGCCGCCCAGAGGTGTCAGTACGCGCAATTCGCGCACGAGTTCGGCCAGGACGCGGTATTCGAGCCAGCGCTGGTGCCAGCGGCGCGCCCGTGCCACTAGCGGCAGGCCTACCAGGACCCCCAGGACGCAGGCTTCGACAACGGCGGTGACGATCGACCGCCTCGACCCGTGATGCCAGTCCGCCGCCATGGGCAGCAGCGCAAGGAACACCGCCGTGGCGGCGAGCAGGGAGGACCAGATGAAGGCGCTGCGGTGGGCGTCGGCGTACCGGTCGGCCAACTTGTCGGACCAGGCGTAGTGCTGGCGAAGGGCGGCGTTGATCCACCCCACGCCTGATCGCCGCGAGGCGGGCTCGGCCGCATCGCCCACCGGCCAGTCCTCGGCGATCTGATCGACGAAATCGGGCACCCGAAGGCGCGGCAGGGTCAATCGCCCCCGGTCGAACAGATCGCGGAACATCTTCCACGCGAAGGCCCAATTGAATCGCGGCTTGTGCTCGACGAGATAGGCGCCCAGGTGGGATCGCTGGTTGATAGTTTCAGCCGGTAAGCCAAGCTCGGCGATCACCAATTCGGCGATGACCGACTGAAGGCGATTTGGATCGTCGGGGTGCTCGGCGGACGCTGGGGCCGGACACGCGTTGGTCGTCGTGAGGCATTCGAGATCCTCGGACCGCCGCAGGACATTGAATCCATACGGCTTTCTGGAGTCGATCCAGATCGCGGGCACGTTGAAGGTGATCGCCTGGCGCAAGGTGTTCAGTGTGCCGCCCACGCCGCCGGCGCCGCCGCCGTCCCACACGACGACCAACAGGTCCGACTGGTTGAGGACCATCTGGCCGGCGGCCTCATAGGCCTCGGCGCGATG
>Ga0182024_10007331_pt1 | contig 23798 bp, 16 predicted proteins | sample P32metaG_FD_120480 | JGI IMG/M metagenome (GOLD analysis project Ga0182024, IMG submission 120480) | Permafrost microbial communities from Stordalen Mire, Sweden - P3-2 metaG (Illumina Assembly) | ecosystem: Environmental > Terrestrial > Soil > Wetlands > Permafrost | place: Sweden: Stordalen... | reverse complement strand
TAACGCGGGTTCACGGCATAAACCCGCACCCGGTCTTTGGCCTTGAGCGCCGCAGCCAGAAACCGCCCGCCATACTGCATCCGCGGCGTCGCGCCCACGATCGCGATGGAGCGCGGGTTCAGCATTTTGTGGATCGACGCCATCTGCGGTTCTGTCCAGAACTCCATGAGGCCTTCCCTCACTCCAGCCGCACCACGATCCAATCCATGCCAGGGGCTTAGCGCTCTACCATGAACCGGTGTTGGTCATGCTGGTCCAGGGTTCTGCAGGCGGCAGCGCTTCGCCGGACTGAAGTATCTCGATGGAGATCCCGTCCGGCGTGCGGACGAAGGCCATGCGGCCGTCACGCGGCGGGCGGTTGATCGTGACGCCGCCGGCGACGAAGGCGCTGCAGGTGTCGTAGATGTTGTCCACGGCGTATGCGAGGTGTCCGAAATTGCGGCCGCCGGGGTAGGGTTGGGGATCCCAGTTGTAGGTGAGTTCCACGGCAGCCTCCTCGTCGCCGGGGGCGGCGAGGAACACGTTGGTATAGCGGCCCTTCTCGTCCGGACGGCGGCGGATCTCGCGCAGGCCGAGCACCTCGAAGAAGGCGATGGTGTCCTCGAGCGAACTGACGCGGATCATGGTGTGCAAATATTTGGTCATGGGTGTCCTCCGGTCAGCGTGCACGCGGCGGAGCGGCAGAATGATCAGTGGTCACCAGGATTATCCAGATCGGCTGCTGCCACAATGCGAAACGCCGCTCTTGAAGACCAGCGAGATTCGGCGGAACTGCTTTAGTTGGGCGACCGCCCGCTTTGCGCCGCTTGCGGACGTTCGTGTGAGCCCGATCGGGCAACTCGCGGCTCCGCTGGGACGAAATTTTCTCCCGCAGGCTCACTTATATCACGCCCACTTTCCGGCCAATGCATGAGCTGCTGCCTGACATTGAGCGCCCGCGGCGCCCGCGTGACCGCCTTCACCATGGCAAGGAACCGCTGGCGAACCGTCGGGTCCGATATCGGCTCATGTTGTCTCAGCCGTTCAACTGCTTTAGTTCGTCGCGCAACCACTCGATCAACTGAACAAGTAGCTTTGTTGTATTCTTTGCTTCACCGGCTTGCTGGAAGGCCCGGCAGACTCGGCCGCGAAAATAGTCGGAATTGAGGATCAACTGCACGGTCAACCCGTCGAGCAGCGTGGGCATATCTTCTTCGCGTATGGTGGGTTCCGCCGTTTCAAGTCGTATTCGCAGTCGCGCCAGCTCGCGGTGCTCGTCAATGAAGGCGTCGACCAGGGGCTGATCCTGGAGGCGCACGGTCGCGAGACTTGCCAGGACCCGCTCCTCAAGCGCGGGGCCCCCGATCGCCAGGCTGCGATCCAAAAGGGCGAGCGCCAGCGGCGCACGCCCATGCGAAAAGGCAATGATGTCGATGGCTTCGAACAAGCCCTCGATCTGGTCGGCGTTGCCCGCCGCTACCGCGCGCGTCAGTAGCCCTGGGATGATCCGAGGGGCGGTACCGGGTGCCCAGCGATCGATAACCAACTCGGGCCACGCAAGATGCCCAGCAAAGTTATACTCCGCGACTGTGGTGTGCATTCGCCAGCTGCCAGACGTAAAGAATTCTTCGGCCAGCGACGCATATCTATCGAGCCAAGCACCCTCTACCGCGGCCAGATTGCTAAGCTGATGAAACAGCACATAGAGCACCGACTGGCGAAACCACGAGCAGCCCTCCCTGAACATGCGCTCGAGCAACGTGAACGTGCCGGCCGGATCGACTTTCACCCCGTGGTAGACCAACGTTCGCTCGCATAACAGCATCAAGTGGAGGTCGAACGGCGTATCCGTTTGGCCAAGGATCCGCTCGATCGGCGCGAGTCCGGCTTCCGGCTGTTCGAGCGATGAGCGTGCGGCGTGCCACATTTCTCGAAACTGGGCCGGGCGGGTCGCGGTGACCCTAAGCTCGCGAAAATTGAACGGCTGGTAAGCCGGCTGCCGCTCGAACACCCATTTGGCGATCCTCGCCAGGAACCGGAGCATCAGCCGCTGGCCAAAAATCCTCGCCAGCGGCGTCGCCAGGAGGCGCTCGATCTGCATCCCCCAGATCGCCGCCAGGCGGTCAAGCTGCCGTCGGTCGCCGCGGCAGTAGTTGGCGATTCCCAGAGAGACCTCGACAAAAATCTCGACCGCTGGCCCGTTGGGCAGCCCAAAACGGATCATCTCGTCGCCGATCCGTTCCAAGAGCCGCCACCCCTGCTCACGGTCGCGGTGCCAGGCGCGGTACAATATCGGCACCAGCAACCGACGCACGGCGGGGGTTCGATCTCGGCTGGCCTGCAACAAACGGTCGTTGAGCCCGCGCGCCTCCGCAGTGCGGATTGCGATGTATTTGGCGCTGAATACCGGTGGCGTTGGTGACGATCGCGCCGCCATTCACTTGACCTGCAGCAAGGCGCCAACCACGCCGTCAATGAAGATATCGGCGCCGGGTGGCGCCAGCGTCAGCCCCGCCGCGACGCCGTCGCGTTGCCAGAGATTGTCGGTCTGCGCTAGAAAGACGATGCCTTCCCGGTCCCCCCTGGCAACGAGCGCCGCGACCACCGCGCGGCTGTCGTCGAGATCCAGAACGGGATTGACGGTCGCGTGGCGAGCAGTGAAGAAGCCGCCGTGGATCGCGGCAAGCGCGCCTGCCACATCTCCACTGTCCAGCAGGTGCGCGATCAGATGGGTCAGCGCATAAGGCTCGCGATGAGCCATCCAGTTCCGGCAATGGGCGAGAACCGCCTCGCGTCCGGGTGCCGGGTCAATCTTGAACTTGTCGAATTCCCCAGGTGGCGCGATCAGCCAGTCGCTGATCGATTTGTGAGCTGGGCGATAGACGCGCTCCGCCCCGGTGCCCGAGTCCCAGGTCAGCAGGCAGCTCAAGGCACCGAGCGTCGACGATACCTCCTCGCGCCCGAGCCCGCTGATTGCGGCAAGCTGCCCGCGGGTCAGGGGTTCGCGCGCGGCCAGCAGAACACTCAGGATAGTCCACGCGACGCGAAAATCCGCGGGGTCGGGGAACCGCCTATCGGCGACGCGATAGTAGAGGCTGCTCAGTTCCCCGGGCAAATGGTCGAGCTCTCCGAGATGAAGCTCGCCATTGCGGATCTCGCCGAGCACGGTGTCCGCATATTGAAAATTGCCCACCGCGCGCTCGGCGATCGTTGCGATAACCGGGCGCTGAGCGGCTTCGTCCAGCCCGGCGATGGCGCCTAGACGAAGGTCGGCGAAGCGCCGCTCGACATAATTGCGCAGGTCGTCGCGCTGGTTTGCGACCGCACCGCCCAGAAAACATCGCTCCGCGTGCTGGAACAGCGGCAATACACGGTCGTCGCGGCGAGTCGTGGCAATCAGCTTAAGCCACGGCGGAAACTCCTGGCTTGCCTGCGCCAAGAGCTTGGGGATCGTAACCTGGCCGTCGTCGCGGCTGGCCTCGTCGAGGGCATCGACGAGGATGTAACGGATCCCCTCCATCGGGATCGAATGGAGGGCCGCGAGCACCCCTTGCGACAGCATCGTGGTCGGGTCGCTGCTCTTCAGCGCGCGGACCAGTTCCTCGCTGCGGCGCAAGCGCTTGGCGTAGGCGGATATCGTGCCGCAGAGCATCGCCGCGATATAGCGCACGAACATTCGCGCGTTCACAGTGTCGGGCTTCATTGCGTTGCAGAAGTGATAGGCCAGCACCCGGCCATCGTCGTTTCGGCGGACCATTTCGGCGATGAACGCGGTCTTGCCGCTTCCGGGTTCCGCTTCAACGACGAAGCAGCTCCGGTTGCCGGGTCGCCATTTCTCGATCTGCGCCAGCACCCATTCCCGGCCGACGAAATTGCCCGCGGCGGTCTTGAGTTCGGCAAAGAAGTCGTAAGGCGTCAATTTGTCGACGTAGATGACGTAGCGGCGATCGCCGGCGCGGATATGTTCGAGCGCCTGAAGGATTTCGCCGACGCCATTCCGGTAGGCGGTTGGCGAGGCGCGCCACCCGGTGAAGTGGAGCGGCTCGTAACGGATGATCGCCAACGGGGTGTCGCAATCGATGACGACGATCGGCAGAACGGCCTTTTCCTTGCGTACCGCGAGCATCAACTCGTAGTGGCAAATGCTGGCGCCGTGGGGAGTTCTGCGCTCCCCTTCAAGACGCACCGAATGCGGGCTCAGCAGCGCCACCACGAGCGTGCACCGGTTCAACGCCTCCTCGAGAGCCAGCCAGAAATGCTCGTCGTCGGGGCGAAGGTGCTCACGATCGATCCATACCTCGTACCCCGCGCCCTCCAGCGAGGCCTTGAGTCGTTGCGCGATCTCGCCCGCATCGGCCCAGCCGTAGCTTTCGAAAATCGCAGCGCCCTCGCGCTTGGCTGACGCCGTCGGCGTGGCGGGGGCAATTTCGCCCGTCATTGCCGAACAATCTCGGATAGCATCAGATCGGTCAGTTTGACGTTCGAGATCGAGCCTCTGCCAAATAGCCATATGTCGTATTTTGTCGCCTGGCCGGGCCAGGCGTGCTCACCGAACTGCTCGTAAATGCGGGTGATCGAACGCCCGTCTCGACCGTCGTAAATCTGCGTATCGACACCATCGGCCGTCGTGTGCTCGCGCAATCTGCCTTCCTTGGCGGCGATGATCCACGGCATGAATTCTGCTTCGGCCGGTTCGCTGGTCAAAAAATTGGCGAGGTTTTGCATCCCGTTGCGGCCAGGCTCATAATGGACGATGTCGGTTCCGGAAAGAGCTAGTGTCCGCCGATCGGCGGCGACGACGCTGCCCGCCACCGCGAATACGCGTCGCACCGTTCCCGGGTGTTCCAGATCGAGCTGTCTGGTCAATTCGAGCACAACGGTAGCGCCTTGCGAGAAGCCGGCCAGATTCACGTCACCACCGTCGATGCGGTAGCTCTGGCGTGCCGCATCCAGCACGTTGACCAGCCCGAGGATATCATCGATCGGCTGACCGTCGGCCCCACGTTGAGCCACTGTGAGGGTGATCCCCGGACTCTGCCACTCGGACACCAGCCCCGCGGCTTGGGGCAAGATCACGATGATGCCGGCCCTGCGCAATCGCTCTGCGTCCATCATTCCGGCGATGCGCCGGGGACCCCCGCCAAAATTATGGATGGCAAGAACCATCGGGTAATGCTCCCGCGCGCCGTAATTATCCGGGAGCAGGACGATTGCAGGGACTTCGCGACCGTCACCGCGCACGCGGATGCGCTCCTCCGTCGGGGAAACCACCTCACGCCCGACTACAACGGATCGAGGCACGGCTGTCTCCAACATCGAACGGGGCGCCACATCGGTTTCCGCGCATCCAAGGAGCAACCAGCAAGCGGCAACCGCCATAACACAGCGCACAAACCCTGGGTCCATCATGGCATGCTCATGGCGAGTGCCGCTTCGACGTTCCCCCATCATCGGCCCCACCCCAGTCCCTCGGGCCGGATTGAATCAGCACGGTCGCGCGCCGGCAACCCCCGACTGGCGGTTACCGTCTCCGGCCTCTGCCGCAATCCGCGCCAGTTCACCGAAATCCTCCGAATTGCACGATCGCGCATTTCCCCAGGATCATCAGGAATGGCATAAAACCGGGTATTCCAGTGCATTTAGGTGAAATCCGAGCGCCAGTAGAGACGGCGTAATTTCTCGTTTGCTAAGGTTGGGGTCGAGGGTTCGAATCCCTTCGCCCGCTCCACTATCGACACTGCCGAAAAGCCGTGGAGAGCCGCGGCTTTTTGCGAATCTGACGACTTCCGAGCCGAGTGGTTCGACCGGAATTGCCGCAAAACAGTCACTCTTGACTAGGCGGATAGGGGAGGAACGGCGAGAGCGGGCAGTTCCCGCGTTCTCCAGTCGCCGTTCTTCGCGCTAAGCGGCCTCTCGCAAAGTTCGTGGCCCCAGGCACCACAGCACCGAAGGCCGGCGAAGCGGCAGACAAACCAACTTTGGGTTTGGTGCTGTCCGTCGGGGCATTTATCATTCTGCGATGTCGATCGCCGCAGTGCGGGCGCAGGCCGAGAGGAAGCCGATGGGCCGGATCGATCAGGATTCGGCCTCGACGGCATCGAGGCAACTCTCACCTATCTGGTCGGCGACGGCGCGATGCCGGCGGGCACTCCGGGCGCTGGCGATGTGTGCAGCGGCGGTCACGCCGAGACGCATCGCGTGGTCTTGCACAATGGCCGGCCGCTCGCCGATGGCTTGGCGCTCGACCGAGAAGGCTTCCGCTTCGTCCGCCACGACACGAAGGTTGCCGATTTCTACGACCCGGCCGAGATCAAGCGGATCTACTACCCCGAGATGGAGGCGCTGGTGAGGCGCGAGAGCGGTGCGAGCCGCGTCGTCGCGTTCGATCACGTCCTACGCACCGAAAACGACGAATTGCGGGAAACCCGCAAGATCCAGGAGGTCGTGCGGCGGGTACACAACGACTTCACCGACTGGTCGGCGTCGCAATGCATACGCGCCCTGATGGGCGACGAGGCCGAAGCCCTGCTGCGCGGCCGCTTTGCGATCATCCAGGTGTGGCGCCCGATCCGCCGCCCGGTCGAGACATGGCCGCTGGCGATCTGCGACGCGCGCAGCCCCGCCGATGGGCCGATCGTCGAGATTCAGCTCGATTGCGGCGGCACCGCTCAGACCTATGCGATCAATTACGACCCGGACCAGCGCTGGTATTGGTTTCCGCGCATGTGCCGCGACGAGGCGCTGGTGTTCAAGGTCTACGAGTGGCTGCGCGACGGGCGCGACCGCTGGACCGTGCATTCGGCGTTCGACGATCCTTGGCCTGCGCGATCAGCGGGCTTAACTCATCCTGGCCGATGATGTCCGGCACCGCCGCTTCGAGAGTCGCGCGATATTGACGAGCGGCTCCGACAGCGCCGGATAGCCGAGCTCCGCCGGACCATGAGTCAGCGCCACCTCGTCGTCGGCGCCGAGAGCCCCGTCGCGATACCAGCGGAAAATCCGGCCGTGACCGATCATGCCCAGTCGATGTAGTTCGGCCGCTCGCAGCGCACCCATGCTGGACGCGCCGTGAACCGCCGCCCCCTCGGCGAGCGCATCGACGATCTCGCGCTGCCAGACCGAGGGGCTGCCGTGGAATTCGCCGTCGATAAGCACGATCGTGCGATACCCGTCGAATACCGCGCGATAGATGTCGCCCCTTCGCGCCGGGCCGCGAAATTCGGCGTCGAGAAGGGCGGCGCCTTCCTTCTGCGGCAGGGTTGGACCGAGGAAGACCAGTGGCGCCGTTGGCATTGTCTAACCGGGCGGCAGGCGCACCTGAACCTTCGCGCGCTCCTCCTGCAGCGTCAAAAAGATCGAGGCATCGCGATCTGCCCAGCCGCGGGCCATCGCCTCGATCATCTCCGCTTCGCAGATGGCGGCGAGGCGCATCGGTGTCGCGGTGGCGCGCGCCAGCTCCAGCGCCAGCCCCAGATCCTTTCGCGCCAGCGCTAGCGAGAACCGCGGCTCGAAATTTCCCTGAAGATAGGTGGCGGGCAGGCGGACCTTGAGGTTCATCATATGTCCGAGCGCGGCTTCGTTGAACACCGTCACCAGCGTCGCCGCCTCGATCCCGGCCTTTACGCCCGTCGTCCAACATTCGGCCATGACGAGATCGAGCGTGAACGTCGCGCAGTTGTGCATGATCTTGGCGATCGATCCGGTCCCGATGCCGCCGGTGTGCATGACCCGCTTGGCGATTGCGTCGAGAAGAGGACGCGCGCGCTCGAAGGCGTCGGGATCGCCGCCCGCCATCACCAGCAGATCGCGGGTCTGGGCGCCTTCCATCCCGCCGCTGACCGGCGCATCGACCATCGCGACGTGCTTGGCGGCGAGCATCGCATGGACCTGCCGGACCAGGGCCGGCGCGTTGGTGGTGTGGTCGATATAAAGCGCACCGGGCTTGAGATGCCCGACGATGCCGCCCGGGCCGAGACAGACCCGTTCCATCTCTATCGGTCCCGGCAGGCAGGTGGCGACGACGTCGCTTACGGCGGCCAGCGCCGCCGGCGACTCGGACCAGGTGGCGCCGGCGTCGAGAAGCGCGTTCGCGGCGTCGCGCCGCAAATCGTGAACCGTGAGCGCGTGACCGGCTCGGAGCAGCTGGCCGGCAATGGGGGCACCGATGTGGCCGACCCCGACGAACCCGATCTTCATCTCCGGCCTACAGCGCGTAGAGACGCATGGCGTTGTCCCACAGGATCTTTTTCTTGCTGCGGTCGCTCAGCTTCAAGGACAAGAACATGTCCATGGCCTTCGGATATTTCGAGTCGCCGTGCGGATAATCGGTTGTGGTCACAAGATTGTCGTCGCCAAAGGCGTCGACGACATGGGTGACGAACGACTCGTCGCATTCGACCGCGGCAAATCCCTGGCGGCGGAAATATTCTGATGGCGGCATCGACAAATGGGTCATCTCGCCATACGGCTCGCGCCATTCGTAGTGCTCGTCCATGCGATTGAGCCAGAACGGAACCCAGCCGCAATTCGCTTCGAGGAAGGCGCAGCGCAGCCGGGGAAACCGCTCCATCACGCCGCCCATGATGATATCCATGCAGGCCAGCATCTGCTCCACCGAATGCGTCGAGATGTGCACGGTGCCCATCGTCTTGAAGCGGTCGGTGCCGGCGGCCTTCATCCGCGAGCCGGTGGTTTCGTGGAAGCCGACCGGGATGTTCAGCTCCTGACACGCCGCCCATAGCGGATCGTAATAAGGGTCGTGCCACGCTCGCTCGTTGTAGAGATTGGGGCGCAGAAAGGCGGCCTTCATGCCAAGTTCGGTCACCGCCCGGTGGGTCTCCGCCACCGCGCTATCGACGTCATGGGCCGAGATGGCGGCGGCGCCGAACATCCGCTTCGGATCGGCCGCCTGGATGTAGTCGTGGAGCCAATCGTTGTAGGCCCTGCACGCCGCAGCGGCAAAGCGCGCGTCCATCCGGGTGAACGCGGTCACGTACATCGCCGAGGTCGGAAACAGGATCGCGAGGTCGAGGCCCTCCTTGTCCATCGCCCGGACCTGGGATTGCGGATCGAAGTCTCGCGCGATCTCCTCGGCGTAGCGCTCGCCGAGCGCCGTCTCTTCGGCGTCGCTGACCGCCGGCCAGTCGCCGCCCGGCATCGCCGCCATGACCTCGCCCTCGACCATCGTGCGGATATCCCACCGCCGCTCGTTGAGCCGCCGCGGCGCCCGCGTCCGGAACTCCGGATCGATATAGCGCTGCCACAGATCGACCGGCTCCATCACATGCATCTCGGCGTCGATCAGCTTGAAGCCGTGCTTCGCCATGACGGTGCCCCTTTGTCGCGCCGACGGTATGGTGGACCATATCTCACAAGAGGGATCGGAGCGATGCTCCTCCCCCGGAATGCGCCACGTGGGCGTTGGTCACAGAGCCTACCTAGTGGAGCGGCTGTTCGGAATTTGGCGCACTCTCCGCGGAAACATGCCGAGCGATGGGCTCTTCAGGCTGAGCGCAATCGCCTTCTCGACATCGGCAATGTCCCTCTCGGGGCGTCCAAGATACGCCAGCTCGGCACCTCTTTGCGCATCGGCACGGGCAAAGATAGGGTGTGCTTGAGCGTCTCAGTGAACACGGCAAGGCAGCTTCGTGCTCACCTTTAATGCAATGGAGAAAGCCCCTTTGCGAATGGCCAAGGAAATGCTCGGGCTTGGTCGTTATGGCAAAATGCACGGTCGTTTTCGACTCTCGCGGTCTCCCACGCCTGAGTAGATTCCGCGCCTCCCGCTGCCATCGCCAAGATCGTAGGTTGGCGAATAGCAGGGGTGGCATTGTGGCGACGACCTGGGAAGCCATCACGGTTCGCGTCGAACGTCCGTCAGAGGTTCCGCTCGGGGAATTTTTCGCAGAGATGCGCTCGTGGTTAGACCACCATTGCATCATGCTGGCGGACTTCAGGGCCGTCACCTTAGCGAATAAGAGCGGCGTATTTGACGCTCTACTCGACAACCCGCGGGACGCTCTCCTTTTCGGACGGCGGTTCGCAGCTCAACCGACTAGCGATGTTCTCGCGCGCATAGCCTCGCACCAAAGCCGGGTTTCTATCCCCGCTGCCATCGCGGGCCGCGTCCGCAACGTCTTATGGGCGCGGGCGCAGTTGAACCAGAGCGCATAGACGCGACCTCAGTGAGGAGCTGGCCGCTTATCATGCTGATTCTATCGCTGGTCGCCATCGCTTTGAGCGACGTTACGCCGAGCCTTGGGCCGATCTTTCACTGAGTGACCTACACCGTGTGGCGAGGGCGTCCAAAGGGCCGGTTTGCTCCCCGTCTGGCGGCGGGTGCGTGTCGCGCTGTGCTGATGTTTCTCACCCTGAGAGCCGGATTTGATCTAAACGAGAGGATCACGGTTGGGGTTAGATAGCCGCCAATCCAAGCCGGGTTCGGCGGCGCCCCTAGCGGATGTACATCGGGCAACAGTGACCTTATCGACCCAAAAGCCCTGCTGCTCTAGCCGCTCCACTACCGCCTGGGCCTGCGCTTGATCCGCGATCATGGTCATTCCGCCTTCGTCGGGCCGTTCCGGATGTCGGCATAGGATCGTCACGCTCACCCAAAACTGCCTTCCAGCAGCCGAGCTTCATGATGCCATTCAACGTCGCCGGCTATCCGGCGATACCGCTGTGCTCGGGCTTTGGCGCCAAGGGGCTGCCGCTGGCGATCCAACTGGTCGGCAAGCCGTTCCAGGAGGCGACCGTTTTGCGTTAGAAGCGCCAAGGGTCACGGTGACGATAGAGCGGTCGATTAGGCGATGTCCGACCAAGGTCAGCAAAGCGCCGAGAGCCGTCATTCGTCGAGGCGCGGGCAGTCGGTCGGCTCAACCCGAAGAGCCGGTCGCGCGGGGGCGGCCGGTCCGCTCTCGGACCCTTAGCGGCCATTCGTTGTAGCTATCCTGATCGACCGATAATGAGCAATTTCAGGCCTCCGCACCGCTCAACCGGAAGGTCGGCGCGGGATGGAAAGCAGCCATCGCGAATCTGAGGATTTATTGTGGAACGGCACGACGCCAGACCTGCTCGAAATAACGAGGATCCAGCCCCGATATCGTGTAACACCACAGCGAAAATTCTATCGATGGTGGTAAACCCGACCAAGGCATAGTATCTGCCGGTTGTTGCGGTGCCGCCAATTTGTAACTTCTCTCGGCGTCAACTCGGCGGTCAAATCGTCGGAGACGTGCCCTGGCCAAGGCTAAGGTTAATGCTCATCGCAAGTGGGCAATGTGCTGCGAAGAGGCTCAACGTGCGGCACGTCGGCGTGGTGGTGGCAAGGCGTGCTTTGGAGTGGCGTCGGCAACCATTTGGACGCTTCTGCTTGCCACTGTGGCTCATGCCGAGGGCGCTTCGGTTGCGTTGCCCGTTGAGCCCAATATCGGCATTCCGCCCCCGGAGGAGGCAACGCCAACGGAATTAGACTTTTCTCCTGGTGGTTGGCTGAGCGCTTTCCACGGAGAACGTCAAAAGCTCAAAGACCTCGGAATAACATTCAAGGTTCATGAGCTGAGTGAAGTTTGGGCCGACGTGACCGGTGGCGGACATCAGGGTCTCAGTTATAACGGACTAACTACTGCAAAGCTCGACGTCGATCTCGACAAGGCGATAGGCTGGTCCGGCGCGGAATTCCTGGTCGAGGTTTTCGATATTCACGGCCATGGGCCGACGCGAAGCCTTGTCGGCAACCAGCAGATTGTCAGCAATATTGAGGCGACACCAAGCATCAAGCTCTACGACCTCTGGCTCGACCAAACCGTTTTCGACGGGAAACTATCAATCCGGGTCGGACAGGAGGGGGCCAATGACGAGATGATGACGACCGCCTACGGCGGACTCTTTCTCAATTCAAGTTATGGCTTCCCGGGCATGCCGGCCGCCGTTCTCCCCTCGGGTGGCCCCAACTATCCGATGGCGACGCCCTTTGCCCGGGTTCAGCTTAAGGCAACCGATAATTTCACCTTTGTCGGCGCCGTCTACAACGGCGATCCGGCGCTGCCTGGCACGGGTGATCCACAAATTCGCGACCGCAATGGTACGTCCTTCCGCTTGAACGATCATGCATTGGCGTTTGGTGAAGTGTGGTATTCCCCCGATCCGAACGCATCGGCAAGCCTGCCGACCACGTACAAGCTTGGGATGTGGTACGCCTCCAATCAGTTTGCTGACCAACGCTTTGACAATACTGGCGTGCCGCTCGCCAACCCCTCTAGTTCCGGGACGCCACTGAATCACACCGGAGATTGGGCTTTCTACGGTATCATCGATCAAATGATATGGCAGCGCCCCGGTTCGAAGGATCAGGGCATCGGTCTCTTTCTGCAGGTGATGGGTGGTCCGAGTGATCGCAATCTCAGCAACCTGTTCGTCGAAGGCGGAATGAACTGGCTGGCGCCGTTCACGGAGCGCCCCAATGATACCTTTGGGGTGGCCTTCTCCTATCTTGGCATCAGCCCGGCGGCGCGGGAATACAGCCGCGAACTTGTTTCGTTCGGCCAAACCACAACGGCGTATGCCAGCAACGAAACGGTGTTCGAGGCCACCTATCAAGCAACGATAACCAATTGGCTAACCCTCCAGCCCGATCTCCAATATGTCATCAACCCGGGCGCTGGAATTCCGGGCACCTTTGGAAGCCGTTCACTTCCGAACGCTCTCGTCATTGGGATGCGTGCAACCTTCCGACTGTAGAGGATTTGTCATGGCTGGGCTTGTGACGACGCCCGTGCCACCGTAACGACGCCCGTGCCAACATAACAAAGTATGCCGCCGGGGCGCGGCCAGAGGAAGACGAGCGACGAGATGCGATGCCTCGTCATCGAAGATGAAGCGGAAACGGCCCGATATATCTGCAACGGGCTAATGGAGGCTGGTCACGCGGCCAGCTTGGGTCGCAACGGACTCGAAGGTCTCGACCTCGCCACCAACGAGCATTGGGACGTGATCGTTCTCGACCGCATGCTTCCGGGCGGTGTCGACGGATTGGCCATCCTTGCCGCCTTGCGCAAATTGGGGAAGACGACTCCGGTGCTGATCTTGAGTGCGGTCGCCAGTCTCGATGAGCGCGTACGCGGGTTGCGCGGCGGCGGCGACGACTATTTGACCAAGCCCTTTGCCTTTTCCGAGTTGTTGGCGCGCGTCGAAGGGCTATTGCGCCGGTCAAGCCACAGTACGGATCCGGGCGAACTGTGGATCGCCGACCTGAAGCTCGATTTGCGCAGGCGCCGCGTAGAGCGCGCGAACCAGCCGATCACATTGCAGCCACGCGAGTTCCGACTGCTCGAATATCTGGTACGGCACAAGGGCCAGGTGGTTACCCGCACGATGCTGCTTGAATCGGTGTGGGACTATTATTTCGATCCACAGACCAATGTCGTCGACGTTCAGATCAGCCGCCTGCGCCGTAAGATCGACCAGGATTTCTCGCCTCGTCTCCTGCACACGCTGCGCGGCGTGGGCTACATGACCTCCGCCAATGAATAGGCTTTGGCGCAGCGTCGCTTTCCGCCTCGCCCTTGGATACGGCATTCTCGCGGTCGGCTCGACGCTTGCGGTTTCCGCAGTGTTTTATTTTGGCACTGTCGGGGTCGTCGCGCATCGCGTGGATGTGAAGCTGCGCGGGATTTCAAGCCGGCTCGTCGCTCACTATCAGACGCGCGGCGCCGATGCCGTCCGGCAGGAGATCGATGCGCTGCTCACCGATGGGATCGATCAGGATACGGAAGTCTACTTGCTGATCGGCGTAGACGGTCGAGAGCTCGCCGGCAACTTGGCGGGGTGGAGGCCATCGCCTGCCGAATCTGGGCGTTTTGAAAATCGCGGGGTCATACGCGACAACAAGCCCTCGGTCAGTCGTCTGCTGACGCAGGTGCTACCCGACGGCGCGATCGTGGTGGTCGGCCGCGATTTGCGAGATCAGTTCGATATTGAGGCGATTGTCTGGCGCGCCCTCGCGGCGGGCGCAATTTGTGCGATGGTGCTCGCGCTTATCGGGGCTCTGGTGTTCCGGCATCAATTCGAGGGCCGCATCGCAGCGATCCGGCGAACTGCTCGTGAGATCGAGGGCGGCGATATGAGCCGCCGCGTGCCGATCTCGGACGGCGAGGACGAATTCGCCCGACTCGGCCGCGACATCAACCGCATGCTTGATCAGATCGAGCATTTGATGGAGGGCGTGCGGCATGTCTCTAATGCTATCGCCCACGACCTGCGGACGCCTCTGGGCCGCATCCGCGGCCAGCTTGACGAGGGGTTGCGTCGAATCAAAACGACCGAGGGGCTTGCCGAGACAGCGCGGTCTGCGATTGCACAGATCGACGACCTGATCCGCGTCTTCGACCGACTCCTGCAAATTGCCGAGGCTGAGTCGGGAATCCGGCGGCAATCTTTCGCTCCGGTGAGACTCGCCTCGATCGTAACCGATGTCGTCGAGTTGTATGATGCCGAGGCGGAGGCACGCGGCATTACTCTTCTCGTCGAGACCGATGGCGCGGTCGCGTTTGGCGACAAAAATCTGCTGGTAAGCGCGATCGCCAACTTGATCGACAACGCGCTGAAATACACCGACCAAGGCGCGACTGTCCGAGTTCGAACGGCGAACGATCGTGACAGCGTTTCCGTGATCGTTGAAGATAATGGCCCTGGCATTCCGGCAGCCGAGCGCCACCGGGTCGTCGAGCGGTTCTACCGGGTCGACACCAGTCGCAGCTTGCCGGGTAATGGGCTCGGCCTGTCGATCGTTGCGAGCATTGCGGCACTTCATGGGGGATCGCTGCAGTTGCAGGATGGAGCCCCCGGTCTACGAGCCTCTATTATTCTGCCCCGCGCCGGTCTGGCGGAATCGGCGGGTCAACCGGACAAGGTTGCTGAGGAGCCGCTGCCATGACTGCGGCGGTTTGACCTTCCCAATACCGTACATGGCCGATTGGTAATCTTCCGGCCAGCGAGAGGAAAGGCTTCCTCCACTACCTTCGCCTTGCCTGGATAAGGCGGCGCATAGCGCATGGCGGCGGCCTTTTCCGCGCCTGAGGCCGGAGGTTGGATGGGGGACAAACTTTCGCTGCGCAGCCAGCTGGCGATCCTGGCCGTCGCACTCGTCGTCGGCGTCGCGCTTGCCGGTGGTCTATGGCCCTTCGTCGGGCTTTCGGCAGGCGATCCGCCCTTCGGGCCCGCACCACAAAAACATCGCGCACCCGGAACGTTTACGCCGACAAAAGAGGAATGGGCGGGGCTCAAGACCGAGCGCGTCGAGGCAAGGCAATTCCGTCCCGAGTATGTGACGGAGGGCAATGTGGCTCTCGACGACGACCTCAATACCCCGGTGTTCTCGCCCTATTCGGGCCGGGTCGTCAGGCTGATCGCCGAGCTTGGCGCGCATGTCGAGCGCGGCGCCCCCCTGTTTTCCGTCCAGGCCAGCGAGTTCGTTCAGGGAACGAACACGCTCATCACCGCCGTCGGCGCCGCTAAAACGGCGCGCTCGCAACTTGCCCAAGCGGAAGTCAACGAAAAGCGCGCCCACGACCTCTACCTCGCGAATGGGGGAGCTCTAAAGGACTGGCAGCAGAGCCGCACCGATCTGGCAACCGCGCAGAATGCCTTGCGCAGCGCCGACATCGCGCTCGCCGCCGCGCGCAATCAGCTGCGGATCCTTGGCAAGAGCGACGCTGAGATTACCGCGCTTGAAGCACAGCCGACGCAGCAGCTCGACCCGGTGGCGGTGGTCACGGCCCCGATCGCGGGGACAGTGACACAACGCCAAGTCGGCCTTGGTCAGTACATTCAGTCGGTTTCCTCGGGGGCCAGCTCTCCCGTCTATACGATCGGTGACCTGTCGAAAGTCTACCTGATCGCCAATGTACGCGAAGCAGACGCCGGTTCGATGCGGGTTGGGGAGCCGGTCGAGGTTAGGGTGCCGGCTTGCCCCGACCGCGTGTTCAACGCGACGCTTTCATGGGTGGCGCCGGCGCTCGATCCGAATACGCGCCGCCTGGCGGTACGCGCGGTCGTCGACAACCTGGACGGCGCACTCAAGCCGGCGATGTTCGCAAACTTCACCATCGTCACCGGCGAAGCGCGCACGGCGCCGGCGGTCCCGCAAAGCGCCATTGTATACGAGGGCGATCAGGCCCGCGTGTGGGTCGTGGTAGGAGTTGACACTCTGGCGTTGCGCCAAATTCGCACCGGTCGGACCAGGGCCGGAATGGTCGAAATCATCTCCGGCCTCGCGGTTGGCGATAAGGTGGTGACAAGGGGCGCCATCTTCATCGATCGCGCCGGCGGCACGAGCTAGACCGCCGCCAGAGCGTCGCCGATGAATGCGGTCGTTGCCTTCGCGCTGAAGCAGCGTGCCCTCATGGTGGCGTTGTTTCTCTTCGTCATCGGGGCGGGCCTGATGAGCTTTTTGCAGCTCAACATCGAGGCCTATCCGGACCCGGTGCCGCCGCTCGTCGAGGTCATCACCCAGGCGCCCGGCCAGGCCGCTGAAGAGATCGAGCGTTATTTCACGATACCGGTCGAGATCCAGATGGAGGGCATACCGAACGTCACCGTAATCCGGTCGGTCTCCCTGTTCGGTCTTTCCGACGTCCGCATTTCCTTCAATTACAATTTTACCTATGACGAAGCCCAGCAATGGGTGATCAACCGTCTGTCGCAGCTGTCGCAACTGCCCAACGGTGCAGTGCCGCAAATTTCTCCGGAAAGCCCGATCGGCGAAATCTATCGCTATCGTATAGTAGGCCCGTCCGACTACTCGGTCACCGATCTCAAAACGCTGCAGGACTGGATCCTCGAGCGTCGCTTCAAAGCCATCCCTGGGGTCATCGACGTCAGCGGCTGGGCCGGCAAGGCCAAGACTTACGAAGTTACTGTCGATCTCGAGAAGCTGATCGCGTACGGTCTGACCCTGCCGCAGGTGCTGCAGGTCATCAACAACAGCAACATCAATGTCGGCGGCCAGACCATCAATCTCGGCCCGCAGAGCGCGATCGTGCGCGGGGTCGGTCTCATTCACACGATGGACGATCTGCGCGACACGATGTTGACCTCGGTCAACGGCTCGCCGGTCTATATCAAGGATGTCGCCACAGTCCAAATCGGTCACCAGCCTCGGCTTGGCATCGTGGGGCAGGACAATGACGACGACATCGTCCAGGGCGTCGTCCTGATGCGGCGCGGCGAAGAGAGCCTGCCGACGATTCGCCGCGTCGAAGCCCAGGTCGAAAAGATCAACAGCACGGGCGTTCTGCCGCCGGGCGTTCGCTTGGCGAAAATTTACGACCGTCGGGAGCTGATTGACGTCACCACGAGCACGGTGTTGCACAACATGATCTTCGGCATCGTGTTGATATTCTTCGTTCAATGGATATTTCTTGGCAATTTGCGCAGTGCCGTTGTCGTGGCCGCGACGATCCCCTTCGCGCTACTTTTCGCAATTTCGATTCTGGTGCTCCGCGGCGAGTCGGCGAACTTACTGTCGGTTGGGGCAATCGATTTCGGGCTGATCGTCGATGCCACAGTGATTATGGTCGAGAATATTTTCCGGCATTTGAGCGAAGGTGCGACCGCCCAGCAATATGCACCGATCGGGATCGCGCGCGAGGCGGAATTGACGGGCAAGCTGCGCACGATCCTGCGTTCGGCGGCCGAGGTGAACCTGGCAATCTTCTTTGCCGCGGCGATCATCATTGCGGGCTTCATCCCGTTGTTCACCTTGTCCGGAGTCGAGGGACACATTTTCGGCCCGATGGCCAAGACTTATGCCTATGCGATCCTCGGTGGTCTTATCGCTACCTTCACTGTTTCCCCGGCTCTTTCATCGCTGCTGCTGCCCACTGAACCGACCAACGCCGACACCTTGGTCATCCGCGGCCTGCGTTATATCTACGCGCCGACCCTTAGGCTTGCGATCCGAAACCGCGGCCTGACCCTCGCCGGTATTATCCTGATAGCCCTATTGGCGGTATTCGCCCTGGGGGCGCTCGGACGCGAGTTCCTGCCCCATCTCGAAGAAGGCAACTTGTGGGTGCGCGCCACATTGCCGCCGACAATATCGCTGGAGGAGGCCGAACCTTACGTAGACAAGATGCGGCACATTATCGGGAGCTTTCCGGAAGTAGTTACCGTCATCTCCCAACTGGGACGGCCGGACGATGGCACCGATACTACCGGCGTCTTCAATGCAGAATTTAACGTGCCCTTGAAGCCGGTCGGCACGTGGCCACCGGGCGTCGACAAGGAGAGATTGACCGAACAGATCAATAGCACGCTCGCGGCGCAGTTTCCGGGCGTCGACTTCAACTTCTCGCAATACATCGAGGACAATGTCGAGGAAGCGGCCTCAGGCATTAAAGGCGAGAACGCGGTAAAGCTGTTCGGCAACGATCTGCAGGCGATCCAGAAGACGGCGTACCAGATTAAGGACATGCTGAGCTCCGTTCCGGGCGTCACCGACCTTTCGGTGTTCGAGTCCGTGGGCCAGCCCACTGTCGATATCGAAATTGACCGCCTGCGCGCGGCCCGCTACGGCCTCGCCCCGGGCGACATCAACTCGACGATACAGGCGGCAATCGGCGGCACCGCGGCGGGCAACGTCTATGAATATGGCAGCGACCGTAATTTCCCGATCATCGTCCGGCTTGCGCCCGAATACCGCGGCAGCCTCGACGCCATTCGTCGCATCACGATTGGCGCACCAAATCCGAATGGCAGCGGCGTCGTTCCGATCCCGCTTGGCGATGTTGCCAGCATCAAACTCGTTTCCGGCCCATCGTTCATCTATCGCGAAGGCCAGGAGCGCTTCGTTCCGATCAAGTTCAGCGTGCGCGGGCGGGATCTCGGCGGGGCGGTACTCGAAGCGCAGCAGAAATTGGCCAGCCAGGTCACCTTGCCGCCCGGGTCGCGACTTGAATGGGCCGGGGAATTCGGTGAATTGGAGCAGGCGATTGGCCGGCTCGAATTTGTCGTGCCATTGGCACTCGGGCTGATCTGCATTCTGCTTTTCATAAATTTCGGGTCGGCAGTCGACATGCTATTGGCGGCAAGCGTTATGCCAATGGCGCTCGTCGGTGGAATTTTCGCGCTTCTGGCCACCGGTACGCCGTTTAGCGTCTCGGCCGCGATCGGCTTTGTCGCCTTGTTCGGGATCGCGGCGATGGATGGGGTCATGGTCATCGCCTACTACAATCGCCTGATCGACTTTGGAATGGAGCGGACCGAGGCGCTGCTGAAAACCTGCGAGGTGCAGATGCGCCCGGTGGTAATGACTTGCGTTGTCGCCTGCGTCGGCTTGTTGCCAGCCGCGCTGTCCAGCGGCATCGGCAGCCAAGTGCAGAAGCCGCTCGCCCTCGTCGTCGTCGGTGGAATCCTCTTGGCGCCGATGCTGATCCTGATCGCGCTACCGGTGCTTATCGACCTTTTTTCGCGGCGACGGCCGCCGCAGGAAGCCGGCAGTCCCGCATCGGTACCGAGTGATTAGGCAATGAGGAAGGTAGGCGCAGTCTTCCTGGGTCTAGTGGCGGCATTGCTCGACGGCTGTGCGGCCGGTCCCGATTTCGCTCGGCCGAACGCACCGTCGGTCGATCGTTACACAGCCGAACCCCTGCCGGCGCAGACCGCGTCGGCCGCGGTACCGGGCGGAGTGGCGCAACGCTTTATTGGCGATGGCGACATCCCAGCAGAATGGTGGGAAGCGTTCCACTCGCCAGCGCTCGACGCACTGATCAAGGAAGCACTTCAGGCCAATCCCAACCTCGCCGCGGCGCAGGCGGCGCTGCGTCAGGCCCACGAATTGCGCGAGGCCGGCGAGGGTGCGTTCTTCCCGCTCGTGCAAGCTGGGTTCACCGCCGCCCGCAACAGGACCGCGGGCCAATTATCGGCGCCGACTGCGAGCGGCGCCTACTACTACAACCAGTACACGACCCAGCTCGCCGTATCCTACGTTCCCGACGTGTTTGGGGGCACGCGGCGGGCCGTCGAGGGATTGGCCGCGCAGGAAGAGGTGCAGCGGTTCCAACTCAGAGCCGTGCAACTGACCCTTACTTCGGGTCTCGTCGCGGCGGTGATCGGTGAGGCAAGTCTGCGCGACCAGATCGCCGCCACCGATGAGATCATCCGCGTTCAGCGCGAGTCGCTCGACATTCTTCGCCGTCAAAAGACGCTAGGTCAGGTCGCGGGAGCCGAAGTGGCCGCACAGGAGGCGGCCTTGGCGCAAGCCGAGGCGACCTTGCCGCCGCTGCAAAAGCAGCTGGCGCAGCAACGAGATCTGATCGCGGTGCTTCTCGGCCGCGCCCCAGCCGACCAGCCGAAGGTGAAATTTGACCTCGCTTCACTACAATTGCCGCGAGACCTGCCGGTTAGCCTGCCGTCGAAATTGGTCGGGCAAAGGCCCGATATTCGTGTCGCCGAAGAAAATCTTCATGCGGCGAGCGCGGCGATCGGGGTGGCCACCGCCAATATGCTGCCGCAGCTCGATCTGACCGCCAATCTCGGTACAACAGCCCTGACAATGGGTAGTCTGTTCGGGCCGGGAACCGCGTTTTGGATCCTCGCCGCCGGCGCGACGCAGACGATTTTCGACGGCGGAGCGCTGTTGCACAAGAAGCGCGCTGCCGATGCGGCGTTTGACGAGGCGGCCGCGCAATACAGGATGACGGTGCTCGCCGCCTTCCAAAACGTCGCCGACACGCTGGAGGCGATCAAATCCGACGCCGACGCCTTAGCCGCGACGACTCGCGTCGAGAGCGCCGCAAAGGCGAGCCTCGATATCGCCAAGCGACAGCTATCTCTCGGGGCGGTCAACTACCTGGCTTTGCTTATTGCCGAGCAGGCCTACGAGCAGGCGGTCGTCAATCGCGTCCAGGCTCAGGCATTGCGGTTCGCCGACGCCGCTGCGCTGTTTCAGGCGCTGGGCGGCGGGTGGTGGAACCGCCATGAGTCCAGACTAGACTAGAAATGCCGTAGCCTCGGGTAACCATAATCGCAAGCATGAAGGGAAACACGCTCAGGCTCAAGACCTAGCCGTAGACCAGCTAAAACCCCGTCTGTTGTCAGCCCTCTATGCGGTAGTTGGCGAGAAGTCGCGCCCCGTAAAAGCGTCAGGAGTGGAGGCTTTAGCAGTCTTGACCAAAGAGGTTCAATCCGCCGTCGACCAAGCGCTCGACGAGGTGAACATCGAACGCGCGAAATTAAAGGCGACGGTAGATACTCCGGATGAGCTCTATCGACTAAGACACGATTACCAAGGCAGAGCACTTTAGAAATAGCGGGCGAGGAATGCGGCCGGCTTATATAGAGATTTCCCGTCCGATCTCTACGACTGAGTCGGGCGGCAGCCGAAAATAGCTGCTGAGGTGGGCAGAGTTACGCTGCATCGCGGCGAATATCGCCTCCACCCACCGCGGCAGCGCCCTCGCATCTTCGCGCGGGGTGACCGTCTCATGCCCGACATAGTAGGTAATGTCTTCGAGGTCGATCGCGCATCCCAGTCGATGGGCTTCCTGCAGCAGCGCCGGAATGTCCGGGCGTTCCATGAAGCCGTACCGCGCTGAAGCACGCCAAAACTGCGGGGCGATCTCTTCAAACGCCAGTCGCTGTGAGGGCGTGACCCATGGCATTGGCTCGATGTCGACAGTCAGAACTAAAAGGCGCTCGTGCAGCGCGCGGTTGTGTTTGAGGTGCCAGACCATGACCGGAGGTGCATCGCGCTGCGTCCGCGTCAGAAACACCGCCGTGCCGGGCACGCGCGGAATGTGTCCTTCGGCAATCCTCGCCATGAAGGCCGCCACCGGTACCACCTGCTCTTGTAGCCGGACCGCAACCGCGGCGGCTCCCAGATGCCAGATCAGCATCACTCCGTAGACGATCGCCGCGAGAGCGAGCGGCACATAGCCGCCCTCCGCTACCTTCGCGAGGTTCGCCACGAAGAAGCTCGCATCGACGATGAGGAACGCGCCGGCAACAGCGCTCGCCGCCGCCAGGCCCCATCGCCAGACCTCGCGCATGGCGATGAAAAGGAGCGCTGAAGTCATCAACATGGTAGCCGAAACGGCTATACCATAAGCTGCGGCAAGCTTATCGGATTTGCCGAAACCGATCGTCAGTCCGAGGGTCACGAGCATCAGCAGCCAATTGACGCTGCCGACGTAAATCTGGCCGTAACCGGCGGCCGAAGTCTGCAGGATTTGCAGCCGCGGCAACCAACCCAACTGGATTGCCTGTCGCGTCATCGAAAAGGCCCCGGTAATGATCGACTGGCTGGCGATAATCGTCGCCACCGTGGCAAGTAGGATCAGCGGCAGTAGCAGGAAGGACGGGCAGAGCCGGTAGAAGATGTTGTCCGAGATCGGCGCGCCATCCAGAACCAAGGCGGCCTGACCGGCGTAGTTCAATACGAGACTGGGGAACACAATTGCTGACCAGGCGAGCCGGATCGGCCGGGCCCCGAAATGGCCCATATCGGCATAAAGTGCCTCCGCGCCGGTGACGCACAGAAATACTGCACCGAGCACGAGAAAGCCGGTCCTTCCACCCGAGAGAAGATAGCTGGCACCATATCGCGGGTCGATCGCGACAAGTACCGAAGGGTGCCGGGCAATTCCCCAAGTCCCAAGCATCGCAATTATTATAAACCAAAGCGCCATGATCGGACCAAATGCCCGTCCGATACGGGCGGTGCCCTGCGGCTGGATCGCGAACAGGGCGATCAAGATCACGACCGCGGCGGGAAGCACGAAGGGCGCGAGCGCTGGCGCGGCCATATCCAACCCCTCCAATGCCGAGAGCACGGAGATTGCCGGCGTAATCGCCCCGTCGCCATAAATCAGCGCAGCACCGAAAAGGCCGACGGCAACAATGACAGGCCTGGTTCCTCGCTTAACACCCAGCAGCGATAGGAGCGCGAGGATGCCACCCTCGCCGTCGTTGTCGATGCTCATAGCAACCGACACGTACTTGACCGTCGTGACCACGATCAGCGTCCAAATAACAAGAGAGAGCAAACCGAGCGTCGTGGCCGGGTCTGGTGTGCCGGCTGTCATGCCCAAAATCGTTTTGAGCGTATAGAGAGGGCTCGTCCCGATGTCGCCAAAGACAACGCCCAGGGCCGAGAGGCCCAGCGCGGGCAGGGTCCCGGAGATCGCCGGCCGCGCCATCGCTGTGCTAGCGGTATTCGACACGGAGCGTGACCCTCTCATTGGGGAATTTCTACTTTACTCGAGAATGATCTTCAGCGCGGACGCCAGGTGATCTTAGTTTGAATGGTGCATTCGGTCGAACTCGGCGGTTTGATCGGGCTTACGCCAACGGCCGCTCACATGGGCATGTCCGCAGTCAAGGGTCAGGTTTAGGGGTTCATGGGCAGTTCTCCGGCCGTTGTTTCGAATCCAAGGTCTGAGCCCGTTTCCATGACCTGATGGCGTGCTGCACCAGATCAAGCTCACATACGGTCGCCGCTTGTTGCGGCTGACCAACATCCCGCGTCCGGCGGGTGGGGCTCAGAAGGCCGGGACCACCGGCGGGGGTGCGGCCGACCTAGACCGGCGGCGCCATCCGGGGCCGCTCGATCGTGGGCGATCGAGCGAAACAGTATTCACCACCGGTCTATCTGAATGTTGGCTCGCTGGGTACTTTCCGAGTCTATCCCGCCTACCTGAATCGTCGCATGCTCACCTTAGCGAGCGGGACTCGTGTTCACCGTAGGAGCGCCTAATCATGAATAAGGATCGCATCGAGGGAGCGGCGAAACAGGCTCAGGGCTCGGTCAAGGAGACCATCGG
>Ga0182024_10007330_pt1 | contig 23799 bp, 10 predicted proteins | sample P32metaG_FD_120480 | JGI IMG/M metagenome (GOLD analysis project Ga0182024, IMG submission 120480) | Permafrost microbial communities from Stordalen Mire, Sweden - P3-2 metaG (Illumina Assembly) | ecosystem: Environmental > Terrestrial > Soil > Wetlands > Permafrost | place: Sweden: Stordalen... | reverse complement strand
GGCTTCCCAGAGGACCTACTTGATGTTCTTAATGAACTACAAATGCTCATTCCTCCTGGAATTTTAAAACCTGCACTTAATCCAAACTTCGGAAAAGATATTTTTGACGGCATTATGAAATTGTTGGACCAATTCATGCCCTTTCTGATGCTCTACAAATTCTTCTTGCCCATTCTTAACTTGATCATCTGTATCATTGAAGTATTATGCGCTCTAATGAATCCATTTGCCCTCATTGGCGCCCTTAATCGTCTCTTTACTCAATGTATTCCAGCCTTTCTTAATCTCTTTCCATTGTTTGCTTTAATCTTAATGATCATAGCACTACTACTATTATTGTTAGCGTTAATCGAATACATCATTGCCCAAATCCTACTTCTCATTTTGGCCTTACTTCGGAATATCAACGCCTTAGTATTAGCTTTTCAGACTTCTAATTCGGTAGGCGTGTTAGCTATTGCTAATAAACTTGCTAGCCTTTTATGCGTCTTTCAAAATCTGTTCGTATTATTAGCTTTCTTTGCTCTAATCATTGAGATCTTCAAGGATATTTTGAGCATGTTATTTGCGATACCACCTTGCGAGGGAGGCAGTAATAGTCAATGCTGTAGTCCAATGTTTTGTCCAGAGATTGTTCAGAATCCATATACTAACACTACTGGCACATTTCAGTATTTAAATGAGGTTGGGGTTTCTACCAATATAGTAGTTCCTGATGGCTATTTTAATGTTGATGTTAGAACAGAGAGTTGGCAGTTATTTGATGTCAACCAAACTGTTAATCAGGCTTTTTGGAATATAGTTCAAGCTAATGATGTTATTGCCGATGGCTATACTTCTCCAGTCTTTTTTCCAACTGATTCCTCTTACTCGGCCACCACCACGCCACAACAAGCCGCTTACACTTGTAATCTTCGGCTGTTTTATAATCCAGTTAATTGGGGACGAACTGGCACTCCGCAATACATTCGTTTTCTGAATTGCATCGTTTTAGCCGCTCCATTGCAAACTTTGGAGGTCTATAATAATACCACTATTCCTGAACCGACTGGCGTCTTCTTTTTAGCTGGCGGACAAGGTTTCTTGGATGACGGCACTACGCCTTTGGATGGTTATGCGCCCGATGGTGTGACCCCACTTAATCACACCTTTGCTACTTTAGAAAACTTCCTACATCTACCAGCCACTTTCTCGACCAATCCTGTTTTGTCACCTACCGATGGTTATACCTTTACCGATATGACCTACACCTTTACTCCCAATTTACCAGTCTTGCTTCAAAAGAACTTAATTACTTTGGGATGTGAGCCAGCTATTGCTATTAGCCGAGCTTTCGTCAATAATGTTGTCTTTGCCAATATCGCAGTACAAACGGCTGATTTAGCTAATTTAGTTAAAAGTCCAAATTTCCCGGATCCAGCGGGAGCTCAACAATGCTTGACTAATGCGGTAGCTACTTTGCGATCTAATATGACCACTCAAGGTGTTGCTAATTTTCAAGCTTCAGCTACCGCTTGTCTTAATACTCTGCAAACTAATACCCAAAATGCTCTTACTTCATTGGTAGGTATTGGATTTTCTCCTTGCAATAGTACTTTTACGCTTAATCCATCTGTGCAATTTACTACCCAGCCAGTCGTTATTACCGTTAATCTCAATGAAAATAATGGTTTGCCGATGACGCAAAACTTACCTATCTCTGTCTCACAAGAACTGGCTACCCAAATCCAAGCTTTCCCAACTTTTGGCACCATTTCACCATTTACTTATGATGGCTATCAGAGTTTCACCGCCAACATTAATAGTCAAAATCCAGGATCAGGCAGTGTTATGATCTCATTTAATAACCAGATCCTATGTAACAACGTTATGCCAGCGGAAGGTTCTCCCAGCCATACTTTACAGAGTTTATATTATCAATTCATCTACACTCCATACGGCACTGGTATTCCTGGCACTGGTGAAGGTGATACGTTGGGCGATCAGCCTCGTCGAGAGGGTAGCTGATGGTAACCATTCCGTCAGTCCCACAAACCATCCCGCAATCTAATTATCAGAGCACTCAAAATAACGATCCTGATATCGCTGGCATGTTCAAGGATTTCGTCACTGGCGGAGCTACACCAAATGACAATGAACCGGGAGAAAATATTGGCATTGATGATATCCGCGCGCGGATTAGTGTGAGCGTTACTGGGACCAGCACGACAGCTATCATCAATGCTCTGAATATCAATCCTAATGCCACGACCACTGCCCAAACTCCTAATACTACTACGCCCGTATTATTAGCTCAAGAAAGTCGATGTCATGCTTTTTATCGCATCATTGGTTTTCCAGTAGTGGCTACTGACAAGCGTTATTACAATCCCGGTTTAGATGTCATCAAACAATTAGATGCTAATGGTAATCCTATCCCGCGCAAAGTGACATTAGCCGATAAAATCAGTATTGCCCAAGCAGTAGGAACGCCATTCGAGAATATTTCCCAAGCTCGAGAAGCCTTTGCTTCCAGCATGACGCAAATCTTTTCCAATGCTTCTTCGGTGGAAGCTGGAGTGTTATCATTGACCTCCGGCACTTATAGCGGAACTGGCTATATTCTGCGCAATTTTGCTTCACCATTTGTTAAGAATATTGCCATTAATGCTTTTGATTTTAGCGCTTCGGATCAGTCCTATGCCATTAATAGTCAGCTATATGTAGTGGGACAAAAATCAATCCCATTATCCAATCTACAAGATGTTAATGCTAATAGTTTAAGTAGCAACAATGATAATACCACTTCATATTTTAATCATCAACATATTATTGTGCCATTCATGGTAGATCCCAGGATTGATTTTTCCATTTGGTCCAATGATTCACATACCTCTTCAGGAACTTGTCGCAGAGTGGCAGTACCGTTTGTGCCTAATGCTACCTATTTAAAAGCTGGAAGCACTTCTCGAGCTATTCGCCCCTTGCTGGAAAAAATCATTACCGATCGCATGTCGCAATATAACAATACTATTGATGCGGGACAAGAAGCTGCTGAAAATGTGCAGTATGTCCAAAACATCAAGTCTATTCAATCGGTGCAATTTGGCAACACTACTATCAGTAATATCTTTAGCAATAACGCTTTTAATACCTCGCAACAAGATAGCTTCGTACAATATATTTCTACCATTTCCGCCATGATGTTTAAGTTGAAAGAGGCATTGAAAATAGTTTCTTCTGCTCAAGGCAAATATTACTTTCTACCTATTCCTTCCACCAGCGGACCCGAAGCCGGAGGAAGTATTCGAGATGTGCCGCTTAATCAAAATATTCTGCCCAGTTTGATTACTCCTAATGATCTCAATATCATTATTAATCAATTGCAATCATATTTTTCCAATCTCAATACTGGGGTTAGTCAATCTAATGCCATTCCAGATCGAGGAGGCTATGCTTTTTCTGGCGGTTCAGTCTTTGGTTTCACTTTCGATGCTAACACTTCCCAGGCCTTGGGCAATTTGAGCAGTAATACCATGGAAACTTTGAGTAATAAAAGAAATGCTGAACTTAATAAGGCCATTGACGCTTTACAAGTGATCGAAATGATTATGGGAGAATATAGTGGATTAGGATTAGTGGATATCATTGCGGTGGTTGGGGCATTGTATGTAATGCCAATTGCGGATTTGTTTGGGTTTTTGGATGATGATGCTTATGATCGTGCTAATGTGATTTTGACACAATCTTTGCCAGCACCAACTGATATTACTACTGCTATGGGAGATTTAGCGCAATATGTCAATGGGTTTTACCAGATCATGAACGACATCTTTGCAGATTATATCGGCAATAATGCTTTAAACCAATGATGCCTAATCTTGTATATAGTCAAGGAAAACTATGTCGTTTAGTCTGAAAATTACGAATGCTGACTTGGTAATTGCCAATGGACAACTGCAACAGGTGACTGGCACGGATAAACTTACCCAACAGATCCTCAAAATCTGTTTGACGGATGTGGGAGCTAATCCATTGCATCCATCCTATGGTTCTTTTTTATCTCGTGCCGTCATTGGTAATCCAGCTCCAACTTCTGCCATCACTCAAATTGCACAATCGCAAATCAATACTTGCTTAATCAATTTGCAACAACTGCAACAGCTACAGATTAAGTCATTTCAGCAAGTTAGTGCCGATGAACAATTGGCAGCTATTACTGGTATAAGCGTATTAAGATCCACCTTCGACCAACGAATGTTTAATGTTAAGATCAGTGTCCTAACAAAAGGATATTCACCAGTGCAAACCAGTTTTGTGGTTAATAACTTATGAACATAATAGGCGGTATATTTTGGTTGTGATTCGTAGTGTAAGCGAAATAATTTCCAACATGTTGGACTTTTTCAAGTTAGCACAACCTAACTTGGATACGAGTCCGGGGGAAGTGGCGCGCGATCTTTTTATTGAAGGTCCGGCCTCACAGTTATCTCTTCTTTATGATGAATTACAAGGCGTCTCTAGCAAGCAATCTTTACGATTGTCCATTGGCACTGATCTTGATAAATTGGGTAAGAACTTTGGCTTGGTGCGCAAGCAATCTACGCCATCTACTGGCGTCTCATTACTAACTTTTTCTTCGCTTAATTCCAGTATTAATGTTAATACTGGAGCGCCAGTGTATACTGCTGGCGGTTTAGGTTTTACCGTTATTACTGGCTTCTCTTTAGTGCCATCTAATATTAATGCTTATCGAGCTACTGCCACTCAATTTGGAGCGCAACTATCTTTTGCTGGCATTACCGATCAATATGCCGTGGAAGCTACCGTTACTGCTTCGGCTCCCGGTTCTTCTGGCAATATTGGGCAATATTCTTTATCAGTAGTTAGCATTCCAGGAATTAGCAACGTCACCAACGTAGTGACTTTTGCAGGTGGCACCGATCAAGAAACTGATGCTGCTTTTAGAAATCGTATCTTGGCTACTTTCAGTGGATCTAGCGTTGGCACCGCTTTGGGATATCTTAATGCGGCTTTGAGCGTCACTGGTGTGACTGATGCTGTGGTCATTGGGCCTGGCAACCCATTAATGACCCGTGATGGCACCGTTTCACAAGTCATTAATAATGTCTTGACGATTATTACGGAAGGCTCAGGAGGCAAAGTTGATATCGTAGTGTTGGGCACTAATGATGTTTCTTATACCGATACCTTCATTTACCAAGATAAGAGCAACTTAAACGATCCTACTAATGTCAAGAATAATTTTGTGTTGGGACAAATTGCTTCCAATGCCAATTTAAGCATTAGTCAAAAGCGCGTTACCGATATTCAGAATGGCACCTTACCGGCCCAACCGATTGATGCTATTTTACAAGTGACTGGTTCGTTAAGTGGTTCTAATTTTATACCGCAGACCACTGATGGTTATGGTCGTACTTCTGGCAACTATCAACTAATTAAGGATACTGGTGTGTATGGCGGTAGTCCTTTTGGTTTTGACACTTTCGCTTGGACTAGCAATCAAATTGATTATACCGAAGATTTAATTAAGGGTCAAGCCAATGGTCAAGATCCCACTACTTTTACTCAAGTGTTGCAAATTACTGACGCTCAACAACAATTAAGTGTTACCAATGAAAATAGCATCGTCACCAATGATCGATCTATTATTCAATTACTTCATTATCCAGCTACTAATGTCACCAGAGTATTTGATGTTAATACGGGACAACGATATCTGATTACTAATCAAAATTACGATGCTACCACTCCTTTTAATAACACTGGGCGAATACAAATCTCGGGCAACACTTTACCTTCACCCAGTGATGTATTACAAGTGGATTATACTTGGATCGTCGATTATGATCGCTACTCTGATTTTGATGGATTAGTAGATACTCAAAATCCTCGTTCTGTTACTGATAGCATTGATTGGGGGTATCCTTCGGCTATCAAAAACGAATTGGTATCTTTCGCTCTTACATCGGGTAATAATTACTACCAAGGTACCACTACACATCCCATCGATACTGTTATTTCTGCTTCTACTTTCTTGCAAATAGATGGTTATGTTCAAGTAGTACCATCAGGAGTTTTCGTTAATCGTCTATCAGTAGTGATTACTGATCTGGCCATTGCCACTGTTTCCGTAAATAATATTACTTGGAAAAATAGCAATGTAGAGTTATATGATACCGCCCAAGCTAATGGCAGTTTTTCCAATATCGCTATTGTCGTTGGTATTGATCTGTTATATCAAACCACTATCATTTTACCTTCTGATACCGTAGCTCAAAATGGTGATCGAGTAACTACCTATATCAATGCCGTTAATGTTTTTCAATCAGCTACCGCTCAAGGTAGTTCCAACGGTACGCAAGTTACCGTGCCATCTTCCAATATTAACATTTCGCCCGATCGATTAAATCTGCGAGTGACCTATATCGCCAATGTTAGCGATCTCTTTTCCTCCGTCATTACCTCTTTGCCCACCAGCAGAATTGGTAATGGTTATATTTTGTCCAATAACAATGGCTTCAATAATTTCAGCATAGTTAATGTCTCCCGACGAGAAAACCAAACGGTACAATTAAACTTAAGCAATCAACTATATGTAGAGCTTAATTTACCAACTTCTGATTACAATTTATCAGCTAACAACGTGTTAGTAGTGATTAGGTTATCTGATGGTAAGGAACTATGGAATGCCGATCATCAAGGCACCGTATTTAATGGTATTGATGGCAATTATCAACTTATTTTTTCGGGCTACAATACGCCGGTGGTCAATGATAAAACACTGATCATTTACTATGCTCCAGATATTCGTCGATTTCAACCTTTCAGCTTTAGCAATCAAATCATTCAAACGCGAATCGATGGTTTAGGTTTTGATGTACCGACCCAAAGTTTTACCGTACCATTGGTAGAATTGACGGCCCAAGCCAGTGGATTGAGCTTTGAGATTGTGGGACAAAATAGTGACACGGTTTATTTTAGCGTTAGTGATGGCTATTTGACACCGGTAACCAATACCACTGCTACTCTTAATAGTTTGTCAGTGCTCTTTGATACGCTACCCGACTTAACCAACAAACGCGCCAAAATTACTAATGCTATTGCTCCCAATAATGATGGCTATTGGGACATCTTATCTTACGATGTTAATACCAATAATATTACCATTACCAGCTCACTTAATCATATTACTGCGGATCAAATTTCGGTGGTTAGAGTATTGGATGGTCATGAATTATGGAACTATACTGGTACTATTGACCAAACTAATAATCGACTACTTATTCCAAATACGCCTAATGCTTTGACTGGAGATTTAGTTTTTGTGATGTTCTTCAATTATCACAATCTTCGTAAGGCTCCAACTCGTTTGATTGGCACTACCTTGGATACCACTCTCAATACTGGTGTTATCAGTATTGCTGGTACCACCATGGCTTTGGCCGAAAATGTTATCTTTACTGCCACCACGACTGGGCTTCAACAAAATCTGCAACAAGCTTTAGCTACTGCGCTCAATGTTAATTCGGCTTCCACGCTACCTACCAATGTTCAGATCGCTAAAATAGTCTCGGCCCAAAAGGTCTTAACTTATGCGCCAGGCAGTAATATTGTGTTGGAAACTTTAACTACCTATGATACCATTAACACTACTATCACTAATAACTTGTTTTTTGCTGACACTATGCTGGGTAATTCAGCCTTACCACCTTTCAATTTTGTATTGCCAGCCACTGCTAATAATACTATGACTGGCGCTACTAATAATCTGCCTACCCTGGGAGATCAAATCTTGGTTTCTTTTTACTACACCACTACCAATAATATGGAAAATTTGACCTATACTCAAATTGGTCAGCTCTATACCAATAATAAGTTTGCTTTGATTAATCAAATGTATATTGGAAGCGGATTTCAAGCTTCGCAATCCACCAAATTCACTGCCACTTCCTTTACTAAACCCAGCGTTGGTGCTCGATATTCTATCTTCTACGATTATCTTGCCCCTAAACAAAATGAACGTATTCTTATTCAGTCCAACTATAATCAGCTTATTGGTACTACTACCTTTGCTATTGAGAACAATAGGCCTATTAATGCTGATGTCTTGGTGCGAGCTGGCAAGATATTGCTGGTTAATTTGACGATGAATGTAGTAATTGATCCGAACTTTATCAACACTTCTACTACTGTATTGCAAAACTTAAGAAATCAATTAATAGCCTCTCTGACCAGCAACACTTTAGGCGGAACTTTGGATCAAATTAGTTTGATCAATATCGCACAAGGAGTACAGGGTATTGACCGGGCGAGGATCCTTATTTTCAATACTAACGGTTTGCCGGGACAAGTATTAACTATTACAGCTAATCAAGATCAATATTTCCGTTCCAATACCGTCACGATTAATACTGAAAGCTTATAAGATATGGTCGCTACCTTAAGAGTGGTCAATACCGAAATTGTCAATAGTACTAGTATTAGCGTTACTTTTACCGAGAACTTAACGACTAATTTAGTAGCCGATAATGTTTTGATTACTTCACAAACTGATAATGTTCCCAATTCGGAATGTCTATTAGTAGCAGTCAGTGGTCCAACGCTAACTATTACTTGTCAGCCGATGACGCCATATGCTGCCTATTTTTTAACCTTCGTTTCTACTACGACTTCACCTTTCATTTCAGTTAATGGTGATGCTCAAATTATGCAGAATGGAGTGGCTAACCAGGTCATTATTACTGGTCCATTGCCCTCTGATAATCCAGTGATGGATTTCCTGCAAAATTTTTACGCCAACAACATTTACAATACTACCGATCCTACTACTGTTATCTCGCAATTCTTACAAGCCATCTCTATCAATTTTGCTCAAGCTTTATATTCCATTCGACAGCTACAAAATGAGAACTACTTATCATTTACGATCATCGACGAATTGCATACTCGAGGCCCTGGCCCATATGATCGTCTGGTAGAAGAAGGATCTTATGAAGTTCTTCGAGTAGGCTATGGGCCGACCGATGCTTTAGTACCTACCTCTTTTATTTTCTCCGACTTTCCAGATTATCCAATTACCTTGCAACGACAACTGGCTACCGAGATTATCAAACCATCTTCCAATAATGATGATGGTACTTTCAATATCAATACCTTAACTTTCAATTTGAGTAATAATCCCATTACTCGAGTGGATAGCGTTGTTTTTACGCTCTTAACTACTAGCCCTTCTTATACTTACGATCTCTCTACCTTGGGCTATCAAATCCAAAATTCAGAATACGATCAAGATAATGCTTCTAGCTATTTGCTATTAGCCAATAATCAAGTGAAACTTAATGAAGCGATCTTGCAAGATCCATTATTCTCATTAGATCAAATATTCAATGTTATTATCAACTATGAATACAAGGGTTTAGGTATTCAGGTAGATTCCACTACGGTAGATGTTTTTACTACCTTACAATCAGTTAGAGAAGTATTACCACCTATTATCAATGTTTTTAATTTGCAACATGCTCCTATTACTGATGCCTCTAATAATGCCATTACTATTCATGGTATCATTTTTACCAATCCTAATTCTAATACTGGCGCACCGCACCCTGCTTTTGTGGCCGAAATTCCATTTAGCTTAAGTGCCTTGCCATCAGCACCTGGTATTTACGCTATTGACTATCTTACGGGCACCATTTATGTATACGGATCAACTTCTCTTAATGATGGCACCGGTCCTTCTCCACCATTAGCTACTTATTACTATCGATTTACTTATACGCCTGAAATCGATTATATTTATGATACCGATTTGCTTAATGTAGTAGCATTACCGTTGGGTAATCTAATTAATTCAGCTGGCACTATTACTTTTAATTATGAGCAAGTATTAATTCCGGGCACAGATTACAATGCTGACACGCATTTAGAAGCTATTAATGAGTCAGTCGATAATAATCTGATCGCTCTTAACGCTCTTAATACTCAAAACACTCCCATTACCAATGTTTTTCAAGTTTTCAATCAAACAACGGGAGAAATTTACTTAATTGATCGTTGGTATAATAATACCGTTTACTTCAAATATAATGTGCCACCTCGTATTACGCAAGAATTGGGAGAAAATGCCACTTTCCTGACTATCACTAATGAGTTATTGGGTATTAACACTACCAGCACTAATATCAATAGCTTGCGTTTCTTTACCATCTTTTTGGCCAATAATACTATCATCAATTCTACTCAAGATGCCATTGGCGCTTCCTTCAATACTAGTTTGATGTTTGTGGACGGCAATGTGTTCGTCAATGAGATTTGGTATAATCAAGAGTTCGATAGCACTAATAATGTCAATCGTCTAACTTCTGTTGGCGAATATATGGTTGATTATATTAACGGCATTGTGTATGTAGCTGTTAGTACTACCCAACAAGCTGATATTGGCACTGCTAGCTACAAGATGAATAGCATCACACCTGACTTCTCAAATATTGTTAGTGTGGATGATATTTATTATCGCATTTCGGTCCTAAATCCCAAGAACAAACAATTCTCTTATGTCTCTTTTGGTGCCAATGATATTGTGCCGGCTAATTTGGATGTTTCGGATCAGGCTTTTTTAAATGGTTCTGCGACTGCTCCGTATCAAATACTCAATGGCATGATTGGAGCTTTTATTGAAGCTACCTTTGTGCCCGGAGTTAGCGATGCTGTCAAATTTGTGCGCAGTGTCTTTGAGTATAACGATCTGCTCAATAATACTAATCCACTTAATTTTGCTTCAGTCAGCAACAGTAGCAATTTCAATATTACCGTTGGTGCTATTACTGGACAATCGTTTGAAAGCATTCAATTTAATGGTTTTAATTATTCGGTAATGTTGGGACTTAATTTGCCTTATATTTCGCCAGGCATTACTTATACCTTCAATGTGGTTAGAGTATCGGATAATCAAGTGCTCTGGAATGGCTCTGGAGTAATTGTGCCAGGCAATCCTTTGCAATTAATTTTGCCAGGCATTGGATCTCCGCAGGTTGGGCAATTGGTCAGCGTTTCTTACTCTTTCACTATTGTGCCATTGCAACGAGTGATTGTCGATTATAATAAGGGAGATTTCTTTGTTGATTATACTTATGTAGCCGATATTTTATTAGTTAGCTATGAATATGGTGATAATGTTATTGATTTTCGTCAGAATACTAACTTGTCAGAAGGAGATAACTATTATGTCTCCTATAAGGCAGGAGCTCTTCGAGACGCACTCTTAGCTAATTTTGGCACTTTGGTTAATGTACCAGATTTAGCCACTTTTGATTTAACTTTGAATCGAGAGCGCTATCGAGAAGCTTTGCAAGCCGCCTTATCTTCTTTCGTGCAAGGCCCTACTATTGCTGCTATTAAAAACTTGGTGCAAATTATTACCCATGCCGAGCCTCAGGTCATTGAATCAGCTTTTCAGGCCTGGTCATTAGGTAGCAATCTATTAACTCCAGTGGGTGTCCAAACTACTGGCAGTTTTCAGTTGTTGCCAGCGCACTTTGGCAACGGTGTATTGATTAATCAACCCGGTCAAACCATTACTATGCCGATCAATAATAACCTACGCTTGGAAGAAGGCACTTTTGAAACATGGATACTTCCGCAATGGCACGGTTTAGATAATGATGCGATGCTTACTTTTACCATCACTCAAGATGGTCAACCTATTGAACCATTTCAAGTTTTTATTGGAGGATCGGAATATCATCCTATCATTGTCAATAACTCTTTTTCGCTAACTAAATTGTCTAATGTTTCAGGACTGCCCAATACTAATAAGGACGGGATTTTCATTTATTATGCCAACGATCCTTCGGGCACTTTTCAGCGTTGGTATTTGGAGGTGGTCGATGGATATGTGGCTCTTGACAATCATACTTACCAATTCCAAATTGCCTCCTCGGGCAAATTCTACGATGTTAAGCCTCTTGGTGGCATGCAACCAGATAATATGACCACTTTCACTGGCACCGACAAAATCAATATGACCATCACTCCGATATTTGATGGCTATGGTATCGATGGTTATGGCATTGATGAAGGATTAACTTTCATTTCTGATCTGGAACATTACTTATTGGACTTTGGACAATCTAAAGATACTTCGCGCTTATCCATTTTCAAGGATCAAGCGGGATACATGAACTTTCGAGTTTATGATCTAAATCATGCAATGTATCAAGTTTCCGCTAATGTAGCTTCTTGGCAACCTAATACCGCTCATATGGTTTCCGCTTCTTGGAAATTAAATACTCGCAATAATCGCGATGAAATGCATTTATTTATCGATGGTTTGGAAGTACCTAATATCATTAAATATGGACAAGCTTTACTACCATATCCTGGAGAAAGTTTTCGCACTATTGATCCAGAAGAGATTGTTGGATTATCTACTCGAGATATTATTGGCTCTGATGATTTAACTACCACCATCAATACTAATATTGTTTCTTCCAGTATTAATTTTAGCCAGTATCATATTGAAATTGGCGATCCTATTTTCATTAATGAACCAGGATTTTCTCCGACTGGATATTTGATTGAAGCTATTAACGGTCAAACATTAGTTCTTAATACTAATTTACCAGCTACCCTCACCAATGGCAGTTTTTCCATTAATCAAACTTCTTATGTAATCACTTCCGAGATTAATGTGGTTCCCAATATTGCGATCTCTACTATTGCAGTTTTTGCCACTCAAAATGATTTAATAACCATTGACAATTCACCTACTGTATCTTCTGTTATCACCAATTTTCAAGCTTTAGGAGTGCTACCAGGCTTTTTACTTCGTATTGATAATTCCAATTTTGCCCTAACCTATACCATCACTGCTATTTCCAATAATACTTTGACTTTAATTGAGCCAATGCCTATCAGCTTGAGCGGATTAACTTTTCAGGTTTATTCCACAAATGAAACGGAATTACCAGGTCTTCGAGCCTTGGATCCCAATTACAGTATTTCACAAGATGCTAATTTTAATAACATCCTTACTATTTACAATGGCGTTTATCAGAATGAATTAGTGTTGGTTAGGCTTTTAGGTCTTAATTTTCGAGATATTAAAAAGAGATATTATGTGTGGAGCGATGGTTATGAAAATGTTTTGATGACTCAAATGTCTCCGCCAATTTCTTTGGATCAAGCTAATATCACCAAGATACTTATTCCAATAGTTGCCATCGGTCCAGCTAATGCCACTATTATTGGTGGAGAATTTGTTTCTAACCTATTACCTTCTACTCAGCCTACCAATACTATTACTGGTAGAACTATTCAAGCCACTATCTCTGGCACTAATGTCAATTTTACTGCTCCTGCACAAGTCTTTATTAGCGGGACGACGGGCATTACTCCTATTTCCGAAACATTGTCCTTCACTAATTATGGCACACTTAATTTCGTCAATTCTTATACCGCCATTAATGATATTCAGATTACGGCCACTCCTATCAATCCAGCCAAAAATGTCTTGGCAGTTGAAATTGCAGAAACTTATCCCATTACCTATCAAGAGTTTGATGGCTATTATCCAGTCATTCGATATAGTTATCCAATTGATTTAGGCTATACTCTTTATGCCGATGGCTTTGACAATATGGTGTCTGATGGTTATAACTTGTTTAGTTATTTGGATATTGGTAATTATATGTTAATCCAATCGCCTACTCAAGTAGCTGGCTATTATATTATCACTAGCATCTCTGAAGATCGACATTCAGCTTTTCTCCAAAGCACCTCGGGTTTTCCATCGGTGCCATTACCTGCTTTTACCAATGGTATTTATCAAGTGCTTAATACCACTGCTTATCGTTCTGGTTTGCAGAATGGTTTTTTTACTCTGGAACTTTTCAATCAACCAAGAACTCCATGGCTCCTTAATCATGGCACCTATCAAGTAGAATATGCCACTTATTTGGGTATTAAGTTTGCTCCAGTTAATGGTTTGATGTATTTTGGAACTGATTTGTATGGTCATTCATCTGCTAACGCTATTCTTAATCAATTAACTTTAAGTTCTATTATGCTAACTGATACTCGTATTGGAGAGATAGTTGCCAATAATAGCAGTTCTATTACTAAGGATTTTAATTCTATTAAGGCTCCGCCAGCTAATGCTAATACTTTGGCGTCAGTTGATTTTGACAGTTTTCCATTCTCCAATGATGCCGGTTATTATGCCAGCACCAATAACGATCACATTCATTTTCAATCAGAATGGGCCGTTAATGACAATTTTGCACAGAGCGTAGTTATTCTAGATCAGCCTATTATTATTCCCAATACTGGTATCTTGGATAGTCGTAAGCAAGGCACTATTGAGTTTTGGATGTCGCCCCTCTATGATACTGCCAACGATCCTAATTGTCGTTATTATTTTGATGCTTACTCCGCAGTGATTGAAGAAACGACAAGCGTTAGTAATGTCAGTGTTAAGCTATCGTCCCCGGCCAGTCGCATTTTAAAAGTTGTTTTGACAGCCGGAGACCCTAGCATTGATTACTTCGTGGGGGGCAAGTTAGAAATTGATACACAGAATGCGATCCAAGAAACAGCGACTAGTATTGGGACTGGTTATGCGGTGGTATCGCAGTTTATCTTGCAAGTGATTACCGTGAAAATTGTCGGTGATTTAACAGGCAAGGATTATTTTGCTGGCGGAGTAATTGGGGCGGATGATAAAACTATCTATCTGGGTATTCCTTTACCATTACCTAATTTGCCACTTATTATTACCTATCAAAATACATCTAATGATAATACTCACATTAATACACAAGTCATTAGATTGAACAAGAGATTACCTGCCCAAAACTCACAAGTGTCGGTGAGCTATATTCCAGCTGGATTACAAGGCGATCGAATTAGTCTCTACAAGGATAAGTCAGGATACATCAATTGGGAGATTTTAGCCAGCGGAACTACTTTTGTGGTCCGAGCCCCGACACGATGGGCCAGAAATACTTGGCATCGTGTGAAAGCCAGCTATCAGTTTAATGGTGGTACTGGTCAAGATAGTATGGCGTTATATTTAGATGGTTATCTTTTTAATTCAGTGTTGTTTGGAGATGGCCCCACCAATTTGATATTTGGTAGTTTCCCTGGTGTATATGGATCAGTACGTATAGGTCAAGATGGTTATGGTAGCGACGGATATGCTAGCCTGGTAAGTAGCATAACATTTAGTGATCCTATTAACACTTTATATATTGGATCAGATTATCAACAAAGTAATCCTATTTATACTCTATTAGATAACTTTAGAATTAGTAATATCTTTCGCCCATCATATGCTCCTATGGGGGAGCCTATTGATCCTAATTGGAGCAGTAATTTAGCTACTGTTTTTCCTGTTACTAGCGATCTATACACGACCTGGCTCCAAGATTTTAATACCATGAATGCTCTAACCACTAACTTCACCACTTTAGTCGATCGAGATAACGGTTCTTTCGACTTTACTATTAACATCTTCGATCCAGAAGAAATCGTAACTTCTTCACTATTAGTTAAGCAAATACTAGAAAATTTGATTTCTATTTTGAAGCCGGCTAATACTACTTCCATTATCAAATACATTCCACAGTGATATATACTACTATGAGAAACAAGCTAATTTTCCTGTATAGTTAGAGAGAAACCTCATGACCACTACCCCTCGCTCACCAGTATCAACTTTGCAACCTGTCTTTATTGACGGCCAACAAGTTGATGAATCAGATTTACAGCTATTGGCTCAAGCTAATCAAACCATTGAAAGTTCTATTCTCAATAATAATCTGACTAGCAGTGGTATTTTACCAGAAACATTAGTGCCAGCAGTGCTTTTCAATTCATCATTGGTAGTTGGTTATTTAGATGGTTTAGCAATCTCAACTCAAGCACAGCCCTCTGATAATAATCTTGGCAATCAACTATCAGTAGCCTTGACTAATTCTAATGCCTCGGGACATCGTCAAGTAAAAGTCTGTATTATTGGATTAGATTTTCAGTCTAATTTGCAATATGAGATCTTCTACTTTGATACCAATGAAACTCAAACCAGCACTAAACACTTTACCGAGCTATTGGTTTTGTTGTTCAATGATTTTATCGGCAATCCACTGCTTTCTTTTAATTTAGGTGGCAATATTACTATCTCGGAAGCTTCTCCGATGACGCTTTCTCGAGATGTGATTATGATTGCTCAAGATCAACAGCCATCACTTTTTTGGCGAGATTTCTTTCTGGATTTCTCGGTCAGTCAGCTAACTTTGCAGGCAATGTTGCAAGCCGCTCTGCCTCTCTATAATGTGACCGATCTAAATATTTATACGAGCCCTTTAGATAATTTGCCATTACTCGCTGGCGATGTCACAACACAAATTGGTGAGAAATTTCAGGCTACTACCAACAATATCCAAAAAATCACCCTACTTCTATCAGTCAGAAATCAAACCTCAGGACAACAAAATAATCTTGCTTGGACTGGCGATATTCTGGTTAGCGTGTATCCATTGCAAACCAGCATTGATTGTCCAACCAATTTCTTACCCAATTTACCAATCAATTTTTCACCTTTCAACATTCCCTTGGCGCAAATCAGCTATGACTACACTAGTTTAGCAAATGCCGGAATTGTGCTTAATTCGGTACCTCAACCAGTGGATTTTGTGTTCAGCAATACTCCTTTGGCTGGTGGTAATTTAATGGTGCCAGGTCAATATTACGCAGTGACCATGCAACGCGCGGGCAATAATAACCAGTGTGACATTCTCTTGGCTGTGGGACAAAATCTCATTCCTAATTCCGAGATCACTACTTTTGCACAAACACTATGGGTCGATATTCCCAGCGAACAACTTTGGTTTCGTATTTGGACTGACGCCGGCAAAATTTCTGATGGTCAAGCTTATGATGCTGGTAATGGAGTTATCATTCCGAAAACCATTTTAAACCCAATCACACAAGCTAATCAAGATTATTCTTTAGGAGCGCAACAATTTACGGGTAATGGTATATTTAGTGCGGTATTGGCAGCCGTCACTCAAAATAGTGATGCGGTGCCAGATCAACGTACTGGCGATCCTGTCAGTAGTCGTCAGCAATTAGTGCCACAAGTTAATTTAACCAGCACTATTAATTTAACCGCTTTGGAACAAACTTCTCAACCACTAGTATTAGGCACTATTACTGATACTAATATCAAGTTTTTTGATCCCAGCCAAGCCATTATTAATGCTCCTCTTTATAGTGCCACTTTTGCAGAAGATGAACTATTAATCAGAATTGTCACTGATCCGACTGATACCGTAAGATATAATACCAATGTTAGCCTATTAGCTTCTTACTTATTGAATGGCGGACTGATTGCTGGAGAAATCATTCCAGATTTGGCTACGCCCAATAATGTCTATCGTATTGCTTCGGCTCAATTATGCACTATGATCTTGGGAGATGTCGACGGTAATGGAATTATTGACGATAATGATTTAGCTTTACTCAATACTTTTATTGGCTATGATATGAACATCGGCCTGCCCGAACAAACAATTATTACTACCACAGGAGACACCACTACTTTTGCCAATGGTTATCAATCTTTAACACAACCATTTGTCAATCTGTATAATATTAGCTTTCAATTAGTAGATCCCAATACTAATACTATCGTAGCCTTAGGAACTGATGGTATTTTAATTGCTAATCCCAATGATCCTACTTCTGCACAATTTACTAGTTCGATGGTTACTTTTAATAATGTTGTTGGTTTAACCTCTTACAAGTTAGTAGTGCTAAATACTGGTGCTAATCAAGCTGATTACGGAGCTTGGAATATAGTTAGTGTGGATAGCTTGCCAGATGTTTTGACCATTCAGAAGATATATTTAACTGGTGATACCCTGGCTCAAATGTTACGCGCCGATATTAATGGTGATTTTGCTATCACTTCGTCGGACGGCTATTTGTTAAGCAATTATATTGAACGAGCTGTTAATCCTACTATTCCGCCAACTACTTATCCAGCTCCAACTACTAATGCCTATACTAATATCGGCACTACTTTCCAGGTCATTAAATTACGTCTGGAAGAGTTTGTGGATCGCTATGACGACTATTGTTCTAATCCTAATATACGCAATGCAGTAGTGCATCCAGTGCAAAATATTTTTGCTTCCGATGGCTATTTAGCTGAGCATGATTTTTATACTCAACCTATTCAAATGAAAATTACCAAACAATTGGTATGGGAACCTCAATTGGTAGTCAGTTCGGCTATTTCTAAATTGGTGCCAGCCGTTTTTCCAACCGAAATTGGCTTGGTGCAAAACTCTTGTGTGGTAGAAGGGGTAGTATGTAATGTTTATCCAGTAGTACAACCATTTGATCCAGGCCGTGTAGATTATTTCGTTCCTAATAATTTGATTTTAGGTTCAGGCGGTGAATTACAACGACCCGATGGCGATTTCTATAAGGTCGATTTTGAGCTAGGCACTATCATTTTGGAAGTCCCCGATGGTTTATTTGGGGCCGAACGAACCATCGATATTGTTAATGATTTCGTGGTTGATTATACTGGATTAGGAACTACTCGATTAGGTTTTCCAGCGATGAGATTTGCCGATTGTTCTTTTGCTACCGCATCAGCGCTGGCAGATAATCAAATTACCTTTTCCGTATCAGTGCAATCTTTTTCACCCAATACTAATGGTTTAAGCACCGATGGTTATTATGGAGCTATTGTAGATGGTAAGATGGGCGTCAGTATGGATTATGCTACTGGACTGCTAACTCTCAATTTTACTAACTTGTATCAAGATATTGTGTTGCAAACCTTAAGCACTAAGGTTCAAGTTAATGTCTTCTTGAAAAAAGGTGGCTTTAACAATACACCACTCTTTGTCGATAGCACTCAAATGGGCAACATGTTAAGCTTAATTAGCGTGTTTAGTGGCGCCAATGTGGGAGGTCCAGCGGCACTACTGGATTTGGGCAATGATACTACTGGCATTTTAGGATTAGTTAATGGTGGTACTGGTTTAAATGCGGTAGGAGCTTCTGGCACTGTGTTGGTTAGCAATGGTAGCACCGTCAGTTATCAATTCTTATCTCCCGCTGGAATAGGTTATACGCCCGGTAATCCTGCTAATTGGAACGGCACTCCACCAACTACGATACAACAAGCTTTAGACCGTATTGCCGCTGCCTTTGCCGCTAATGGATTGGGCTTGCCGTAATTTTCGAACAATCGGCCTTGACAAGCTGACGATCGATGATTATCTTGCCGACATGCGAAAAACTAAATGGTGGAAAATATTTCGAGTGCCTGGTCCCAAAGAACTTGGACTCAGCGATAGCAATGCCTTGCCCATGCGAGACTTTCAAAGCATTGAAGATATGTCTCCGAATTGGGAGGAGTGGCAAGCAATTGTTAAGAAGAAATATCCAATCAAGTATTTCTTATCCGAAGAATTAACTATTTGGTGTCGAGTCAAATATCGAAGATTGGTGATGGATCCTTGGTATTGGTTGGTTAGTCATTTAGTGCCCAGCCGTCGATATCATATGTTAGATTTGCGTCAGCCTCAAGATGATCCGTTGGCTTATCGATGGGGATGGTTAGAAGTTGATTGCCAAATGGAATATGCGTTGTTTAACATTCTCAATGATTATGTGAAGCATCAAATGCCAGATCAATATTGTCCAGATGAAAAAGATGTTGCTGATGACCCACATCTGGCCAAGCAACGAAAAAGTTATCTGGAAGTGCAAACCATTCATCAATGGTGGAATGAAGAACGAAAATTGGAATTGCAAGCTCACGATGAGGCCCTAGATGAATGGTATGAGGCCAAGAAAAATCGTTTACCGGCAGAAAAGCAAGAAAAATTATTCGAACGATTAGCCGAGGTAGAGAGAATTAATGAAGTTAAACTGGAGGAGATGATGATTAGGTTAATTAAGGTTCGAAGGTGGATGTGGACCTAAATGGATAGAACGATAACAAAAGAAGAATGGGCGCTTTTTAGTGAAATTGAAGAGAAATTTAAGCCATGCTTACGACACGATTATTATGGCGCCGACAATAAGCTAGTTATTTCTATTTGGCGAAAACCTGATGAAAGGAATTCATTTCTAGATTATTACCCGCTATCTAATTTTCAATTTGAGTTTAATGGTGCAAGTTATGTTACGGAAGATTTCAAGCGATTGCTGAAATTGTTGGTCTTCGTGTGATATATACCGTGTGTGAAAATATTGATCAAGCAGTTTTTAGGAGCTCGTCATTCGTGGTCTATTTGTGGATGGGGGTTAGCGCGCTCCGCTAAAAAACTTGGACATCAGGTGCATTTGTTTGCTACTGATGGGATTGAACATTTACCTAATGATCTTAAAGAAAATTTAATTGGATATACCGAATTAGATCGTCAAAAAGTTTATGGTCGATTGCCAGATAAAGAATATGATTGTCAGATTAGTTATACGGCAATGAAAAACTTTCCGTTTATGTTAGCTAATGGCAAGAAAAATAGGTTTGGGGTGTGGGTATATGAGTGGGACACAATTCCTACTGGATTTGCGCGACATTATCAATCATGTGATTTATTATGTCCGCCCAGTAATTTTGGGAAGCAAGCTTTTTTAAAAGCTGGCATTCCTGAAAATAGAATTAAAGTCATACCACATGGCATTAATCGTCAAGAGTTTGAACAAACCTCTACCATATCATTGGGAACTAAAGCATCATTTAAGATCCTTACTGTTCTTGCGCAAAATCACCTACGTAAAAACATCCCTGGTATGTTGGAAGCTTATGGTAAAGCATTTACCAATAAAGACGACGTTTGTCTAATTTTAAAAGCCAAAGATAAGCCTGTCAAAAGTCAATTCGAAATATCTTTGAAAAACTGTTTGATTGATTTCAATCGTAAGTTTCCCAAACATGCCGAACTTAAATTGATGCCCGAGTTCATTGAAGATATGTCAGCATTATATCGCAGTGTTGATGCGGTATATAGTGCAAGCTATTGTGAAGGATTTTATTTTCCAGGTTTAGAGGCTATAGCATCAGGTAAAATTAACATAATTCCCAATCATGGTGGCCAATTAGATTTTCTTAATGAAAATAACTCTCTTTTAATTTCGGGTAAAGAAGTTAGAGCCGATCCTAAAGCTATGTATTGGCAATCAAGTAATTCTGCATCGTGGTTTAAATCAGATATAAATGATGCAGTAGATAAATTGAAATTTGCTTCTAATAATTTTGAGAAACTTAATAAAAATGTTGAAAAACAGCGCATAAATGTGTATAATAAATATGATTGGAATATAATTTTTACACAATTTGTGGACGAGCTCAAAATATGAGAGTAAAAATAGATAAAGAAAAAAGATTATCTAAAATTAAAGAAATTGCCAAAAATAATGGAAGCAAATGTTTAGATAGTAAAAAACTAACCATTGATAAAATTAATGAAAAAGTTAAAAATAAAAATTTGATATGCATATCAACAAAATATATTGGAAATAAACAATTATTAAATTGGAAATGTTTAATTTGTAGTGGAACTTTTGCGCGCTCTTTTAACGAAATAGATCGTCATTTCACAAAATGCCCAGAATGTAAGCACATCGCTTCGTGGAAATTAGCAGAAGGAATAGTAGCCCAAAAAGGTGGAAAACTTTTAGATGATCATTATATTTCCTCTACTACCAAAATACATATTATATGCAAAAACAATCATAATTTTAATATATCATACGCTAATTTAGTTAGTGTTGGGCATTGGTGCCCTCCTTGCAGTCAAGATAATAATATTAGCGAAAACATATGTCGAGCATATTTTGAACAAATGTTCAATGATAAGTTTCCAGGTATTCGCCCCAATTGGTTAAAAAACTATACTGGGCGTAATCTAGAATTAGACGGATACTGTTCATCACTTAATTTAGCTTTTGAACATCAAGGAGCGCATCATTATAAAAATGTGTTCGATACAGGCAGATTAGAAACAACTATAAAAAATGATCAAACAAAATTAAGTATATGTAATAAAATTGGAGTTAATTTAATTATAATACCACAGCTTTTTACTAAAACTCCATTAAAATCTCTAAAAAATCTTATTTTACAAGAAGCTAATAGATTAAATATTATCGTTCCGCATCCAAATATCCAAATTAATTTGGAAAATTGCTACAATGATAGTAATAAAAATTATTTTCAAGAGTGTAAAAATATTGCTATTGAAAAAGGTGGCAAGTGCCTTTCTGTTGAATATTTTGGCGCAACAAATCAAAAATTAACTTGGGAATGTAAAGAAGGTCATATATGGAACCAGTTTCCATATGTTATAAAGAAAGGTGGCTGGTGTGATGATTGTAATAAATATTCTATAAATGATGCTCATAAATTAGCTACTGATAATGGCGGTGTTTGTTTATCACAAACAATGGAAAATAGCAATGAAGAATTAAATTGGAAGTGTGAATTTAATCATACTTGGTCAGTGTCTCTACATATTGCTAAACAATCAAAATCATGGTGTCCAATTTGTTATAAAGAGTCTAATTATTATTGCGGTAGAAAACATACAATAAAAGATTTACAAGATTTTGCAGAAATTAAAGGAGGAAAGTGTTTATCAGAAAAGTATATTAATAATGCATTAGGAATATCTTGGTTATGTAGGTGTGGATTTATATGGGAAGCGACTTGGCAACGTATTAAGTTGGGTAATTGGTGTCCAGAGTGTGCAAGAAAACATATTGGAGATTGTAATAGAAAATATAATATTAATGATTTAGAAAAATTTGCTAATAAAAATGGCGGAATATGTGTATCTGAAAATTATTTTAATTTAAATGAACAAATAATGTGGCAATGTAATTGCGGGTTGATATGGGAGCAATCTTGGAAAAATCTAAAAGTTGCAACTTTTTGGTGTCGAAAATGTTTAATACGACAATAATTTCCAAACATTAAACGACCAGCTTGACAAACAGCGTGTCAGTGTCTATGATCAATATAATTGGAGCGTCATCATGTCGCAATTTTTGGAACAATGCCAGTGAAAATGCAATTGATTATCAATTCGAAAGGTCAATTGATTAATCATTCGGCTTTTAATCGAATTTTAATTAATTTGAGTAAGATGGCTAACAATTTGGAAACAGCAAAGGGTGAAGATCTGGATAAATTAGCTTTTAATTGGTATAACAAGTCAAGATGATTCCAAAATTATCGATCTGCATTGCGGTTTTTAATCGTTGGGCATTTACCGCGAATTGTCTGAAGGATTTGTCCAAGCTAAATGATACAGAAATCATCGTGTGTGATAATGGTAGTTCTGATGAAACACCAAGTAAACTACAAAATAGCAAAGAAATTGTTTATTTGAGGAACCAAGAAAACCTCGGATTTGCTTCCGCCAGTAATAGAGCTTATAGTGTAGCCTCTGCTCCCAACGTATTATTTCTTAATAATGACATTCGTGTTAAGGATAATTTTGAAAATTGGATTGATCTCTTATTGAAACATTGTCAAACGCATCTTGTCGGACCAACCATGGGGCAATTGGATCGAGATCTTAATTTTGTGCAAGAAGCTAATAAAGAATTGAGTGGCAATTCATACATGTCAGGGTGGTGCGTGGCATCAAGTAAAACTATTTGGGATAAGTTAATTATCAATGGTTATCTGGGTCCATTTTCGGAGGAATATTTTTGCTACTTCGAAGATACTGATTTAGGCTGGAGATCTAGACAATTAAACAT
>Ga0182024_10007329_pt1 | contig 23802 bp, 18 predicted proteins | sample P32metaG_FD_120480 | JGI IMG/M metagenome (GOLD analysis project Ga0182024, IMG submission 120480) | Permafrost microbial communities from Stordalen Mire, Sweden - P3-2 metaG (Illumina Assembly) | ecosystem: Environmental > Terrestrial > Soil > Wetlands > Permafrost | place: Sweden: Stordalen... | reverse complement strand
TTGGCGCATTTTTCTGTTCTGCCTGATCGACGCATGGAACGGGATGCTCACCCTGCAAGGCCCGCAAGCCCGCAATATTCACCTTCAATCTGCTTGAGAATCACTTTTTCAGGATCGACTAACTCACAAGCACCCGGCCTTCCTTCTTATACTGAATTCATGCTCAAGACCCCCGTCTGCGGATGGAAGCACGAAAACGCAGCGCGCAACCAAGGCGCAATGCGTATCGCCGGGATCGATGAAGTCGGCCGCGGCCCGCTCTTCGGTCCCGTCGTAGCAGCGGCAGTGATTCTTCCAAAAGGCTGCCGGCTCGACGGCCTAACCGACTCGAAAATGCTTTCTGAAAAAAGGCGAGCCGAGTTCGACCGCGAAATTCGCGCCCAAGCCGTTGCATGGGCCATCGCCTCGGTCGATGTGGAAACTATCGACCGCATCAACATCCGCCAGGCCTCGCTGCTGGCCATGCGACTCGCCGTTCAGCAGCTCGCAAACAGCCCCGACTTCCTTCTCATTGACGGCCGCGACACCATCGACTGGCCCGTGGCCCAGCAAGCCGTTATCCGCGGCGACTCGACCAGCCTCTCCATCGCCGCCGCCTCTGTCTTGGCCAAAGTCCACCGCGACCGCTTGCTCGTCGACCTCGACCACCTGTTCCCCGGCTACGGTCTCGCCCGCCACAAGGGCTACGGCTGCCCCGAGCACCTGACCGCCCTGGCCCGGCTGGGCCCCACTCCACTTCACCGCAAGAGCTTCAATCCCGTGGCCCAGATCATCTTTCAATTCGAGGAGTAACGAAAATCCCTCAAAGACAATTCGTTGGCCCCTCGAGGTCTCAGCCATGCGATCGCAGAATCCCGCGACCCTCAACCCGCAACTCCCGCTGTGCGCTTCCTTTTAATCCGATAAAAAATAGTCAGAGCCGTCACCGTCCCGCACGTCAGAAAACTGGCGCCCATGCCTATAATCAGAGACGGGTCGTGCTGATAGACCCCATGCACAATTGAAATCACCTGCAGCGCGCTGAACCCGCCAAACGTAATCAGCGAAATTCCCTCATCGCTTTTCTTGCGCCACACTGCCAGCGCTTGCGGCACAAACAGCAGCGCGTTGCCCACCAACCCCAACCCAAAAATCACCGCCACAATTTCCTTCATTCAATCAGTCCTCACCTTAGTCCCTGGTCCCGGACCAAACCTCTCCGCGTTACGCGCCTTCGCCCTGGCCGCCTCTTCCTCTCGGCTTCTTGGCGGCGCATTGGTTTCGAGCGAGCTGAGGAACCGCGCCGAAACCGCCGCAATCTCATCCACCGCCGTCAGGAATGCGCCTTCATTGGCCTTCGACGGCTTGTTGAACCCGCTCACCTTGCGGACAAACTGCAGGCTCGCCGCACGAATCTCCGCCTCCGTCACCGGCGGATCGAAGTTAAAAAGCATCTTGATATTCCGGCACATCTCCTCTGCACCTCCTGCAAATGCGGCTTGATTCCTGGTTCAACATCTAGTTCAACACTCAGCTCTATACATTACCGGACTCGATCATTCCGATTGACACTTCGCAAATTGCGAAGTACACTTGGACAGTGCATATCGTCACAATCAAACGCCTGCAAAAGGCGTCTGAGAATCATCGCGAGGCTGCCCAGGAGATCGGCTCCTGGGTTCGTGTTGTGAAATCGGCTCAATGGCAAAACTTTCTTCAATTGCGGGCAAGCTTTCCAGATGCGGACGATGTTGACGGCTTTGTCGTATTCAACTTCAGGCACAACCGCTACAGGCTCATTGTCGCTGTCCATTATGCCAAGGCGCTTGAATCACGATTGACAATGGGCCATGTGTACATAGGTTCGTTCATGACGCACAAGGAGTATGACAGATGGAGCTCAGCGACAGAGAGGAAGAGGGCGGAATGGCTACACTTCTAGCGAACCCGGCAAAGATGATTGAGCGCGGTGCGCCTCACCTGATTCGCACCGAGGAACAACTCGATGCGTACACCAAGGCCCTTTACCGTCTCACCGCCGAGCCCCACCCAGCACCGGCTGAGGTGGAAGCCATCGAGTTGCTCACCCTCCTCATCGAACGCTATGAAGAGCAGCACTATACGCTTCCCACTGCCACGCCCGCGGACGTGCTCAGGTTCCTCCTCGACCGGCACGGCCTCAGGCAGCGCGACATTGCGGCCAGCCTCGGCGGCGAGAGCGTCGTCTCTGAGGTGCTGTCAGGAAAACGCAAGCTGAACGCCGCGCACATCGAACAGCTCAGCAAGCGATTCCATGTCTCACCAGCCGTATTCTTCCCCTCCGCATAATCCCCGCGCCTGTAAAATTCATGGAAGCGCAGCGTTCACCCCAACGATGACCTACTTCGACCAAGTCTCAGAAGCCTCCGGATTCCTGAAGCATAAACTCGGGTCCCTCGCGCCTGGCATCGGCCCCAGTATCGGGCCAAGAATCGGCATCGTCCTCGGCTCCGGTCTGGGCGCTGTGGCTGACGCAATCTCCGACCCCATACTCATCCCCTACGACAAGATTCCTCACTTCCCTCATTCCACCGTCGAGGGCCACTCAGGCCGCATCGTCACCGGCCTGCTTGGAGGTATCCCTGTCGCCGTCATGCAGGGTCGTGTCCACTTCTACGAGGGGTACACGCCACAACAGGTTACCTTCCCCATGCGCGTCCTTGGCGCGCTCGGGCTTCGTGCCGTCGTGCTCACCAACGCCGCGGGAGGCATAGCGGAGGGCTACCACATCGGCCAACTCATCGCTCTCGCCGACCACATCAACCTCATGGGCTTCAACCCTCTCGTCGGCCCCAACGAGCCCCGCTTCGCTGTACAATCAGGAACCGGCTTGCGCTTGCCAGGAGCCGGCCAGCGCTTTTTCGACATGACCGAGGCCTATTCAAAGCACCTTCGCAGCCTGGCCCACGAAGCCGCATCGGCCGAAGGATTCGACCTTGCCGAGGGCGTCTATCTGGCGGTGAGCGGGCCGAGCTTCGAGACCCCCGCCGAGATCCGTGCCTTCCGCTCCATGGGCGCCACGCTGGTTGGTATGTCCACCGTGCCTGAAACCATCGTCGCTCGCCACATGGGGATTGAAGTTCTCGGCATCTCCTGCGTCACCAATCTCGCTGCAGGCCTGGGCGCAACTCAGCTCAGCCACCAGGAAGTCTTCGAGGCCGGCCGCAAGGTGGAGCATCGCCTAGCCCGGCTCTTCGAGCGCCTCATTCCCCGCATCGCCGACCATCTGGAACTGCATCCGTGAGGCAGCAAACCACAAGCCAGACGATCAACCACGAGGTTCCCGGTGAAAAGAACCTGCCCTCTCCACCCGTACTGTTGGCCATCGCCGGCTGCTCGGGCTCCGGAAAAACCACTCTCGCAGCCGAGCTGGCCCGCACCCTCGGCGGCGTCCACTTCCACTTCGACAACTACTATCGCGACCTGTCGCACCTGCCCATGGCCAAGCGCGTCCAGGAGAACTTCGACGACCCCGGCCTGATTGAAAGCCCGCTGCTCATCGCACATGTGTCCGCTCTTTCGCAAGGCATACCCATCCAGCGCCCACTCTACGATTTCTCCACCTACATCCGCATCCTCGGTCAGACAGAAACCTTTTACCCCGGGCCTTTCATCATCGTGGAAGGCCTCTTCGCGCTCTATTACCCCGCGCTCCTCCCTCTCTATCATTTGCGCATCTACGTCGATACGCCCGACGAACTCTGCTTCGAACGCCGCCTCAAGCGCGACACCCAGGAGCGAGGCCGCACAGCCGATTCGGTTCGCCGCCAGTACGACGCCACCGTCCGGCCGGCAAGCCTGGCCTATGTTCGCCCCTCCGCCGCAAATGCCGACCTGGCCGTGAATGGAGCCGGCGCCCTGGACTGGAAGGTTGAGCGTGTCCTGACCGAAATGCGCGCCCACGGTCTTTTGCGCAGCGCAAGTTGAAACGTCAAACATTCGGTGAGGTTACTTAAGAGTGGGACGATTTCCACCGTTTTGGTTCCAACCATGGTTCACGCACTGGAATTTCACATCCAATGCATGGTTTGCATTCATCGGTAACGATAAGGTGAAGGTATAGCGGTTCCACGATTGCTGTATCCCGTAACCACTACCTTAACGGGGCTTTTTCACTAAGAGAAACCACCCTGCACGGCGCCACAGGGAGCACGTGAATTGTGGACCCGATCTAACATGACCCATTCGATGACCTTGAGCCAACTCACAATACGCGGCAAATTAACCGATTCGGTTGGTTCGATCAATCGGAAAACGGCCCTGTGGCTGCGTCAGGGAATCTCGCCACGGCGTCTGGCATTCACGTTGGCGCTTGGATTCGCCATCGGCTGCATTCCAGTCGTCGGCATTCCCACGCTGCTTTGCGCCGCGCTGGCCTTGTCGCTGCGGCTCAATCTGCCTGCCATTCAGGCGGCAAACTACGCCGTCATGCCGCTGCAACTGCTGCTCATTGTCCCCTTTGTTCGCTTGGGCGGTTGGCTTATGGCCTCCAGACCCCACCGCGCCGTCCAGGCCAGCGCTCTGCTCCACATCCCGCCCGCGCGGCTTGCCACGCAGATGGGCTGGATCGCCGGCCAGGCGCTGCTTGCCTGGGCGGTCATTGCCGTCCCTGCCGTCCCGCTTATTACTTTCGCGCTCACCCGGCTCCTGCGCCGCATCCCCGCCTTGGCCGAGATTGAAGCCGGCCAATAAAGCGCAGCCCATACTCCGTGGCTGACTTCCCCGGGAGACTACTTGCCCGCATACGGATCAGGCACCGCCTTCGCGCTCTCCAGCCACGCCGTATAAATCATGTCGCGCAGCATTGAAGCTCCAGCGGCCAGGCGCTCCGCCGTAAACTCCCGCGATTCCGGCGTCCCCGCTCCCTGGAACCCGCCCGCCTTTTCCAGTTGATAGACCTTTTCGACATAGGTGGCGGATTGCCGTAGGTAAGCCACGTAGGCGTCGAACACATCGCCCTCGATCGCTTTGGCAGGCGACATCTTGTCCGCTACCTGGCGCGCATTGAGGTTCGCGGCAACAAACGGCCCTTCGAACTGCCAGTGAATCTCGTGGCTGGTGGTATAGCCGTTGGGGTTGGGTCCCACCCAGCCGTTGTATTGGATTGTCGTGTGCAGCGGCTGCGAGCCATCGCCCACATAATGGCCAAGCCACCCTGCGTAAAAAATCGCCGCCGCCTCCACGCTGCGTGTGTCCTTGCCCGCAGCCGCCAGGGCCCGGTACTCCCGCAGCGCCGCCTTCAGCCGCTCCCATACTTCGGTTGTCTCCCACGGCTGCAGCCCGATCTTCTCCGGGCGCTGTCCAGCCGCGAACAGCTTGGCTTCAAAGTCCAGGCGGCGGCGTGGCAGGGGGCCCAGCGCGTCCGCCGGTTCCAGGTCGATGAAGTGTTCCGGCGCCTGCGCCGCGTTCAACTCCGGCTCGGCAGGCGACCGCCAGCGATCCGGCTCAGGTCCCAGATAGTCTATCTCGTTCACTGCCGCTTCCGATCGCAGAAACAGCGGGACGCTCGGCGGCAGGGTGCTTGCCGCCAGCCGGTTGATCATGCGATGGCCCTCATTGCCCCAGGCGCGTGCGGCGGGAGGTTCAGCAACCAGGCAAACCAGCACAGCAAGGAGAATGGTTGATACAGGAATGCTGACAACACAGCGAAACAACTGAGAACGCGGCATGAGCCAAGTATAAGGTTGCCGTCGGCGCAGCTTGAAGATTCGCACTGAATAAAGGACAGTTCCAGCGGCAACTCGTTCCAATCCTTCTTCGGGGAACCCCGGGAGTTTGCCCGTTACTTCAGCGTTTCGTCCCAAACAAAGTGCGTGAATTTGCATAGAGAGTTTGAAATCAAACGCTTATACTACGTCCAATTCGCCGTCGAATCGGAGAAGAACGGTCCGCGGGGAACTGAATCGGCCTTGTTGAACCCTTGCGGCCCGTTGGGATTTTCAATGCTGCGGCACAGATGTTGCTTCGACGGAATTCTAGCCTTGGGGGATTCATGCAGGAGGGCGACCACGCCTTGAATACGACCCCTTCAGAGCAAGCCGCGCCGGCGGCCCGAGGCGACGGTTTTGTGTTAAAAAGTGGCGCTTCCCTGTTGTGGCCTGTCTTGGCGGGCCTGTCCATGGCCTTGGCCAGCGCGGCAGTAGTCGCGCATCTGATGACCGGCCCCCGCTTCGATGGCCTGTTGATCTTCGCGGCCGCTGCCAGTTCCCTGCCCCTGGCATTGCGCGTGTTGATACGCGAACCCGCGCCTTCCCAGCTTCATCTGGTTCCCGAACCTGAACCCCTCAGAGACGTGTTCGAGTCTGCCGGGCCGGCCGTAGCCGCAATCGGACTGGATGGGAGCCTCACGTATGTGAATCCATCCGCCGAACGCCTGCTGGGCTACCATGCCGAGCAATTGATGAAAGAGTGGGGCAGCTTTGAAATCCTCGCTTCCGGCGAAGGGGATCGCCTGGTTGCCGAGATGGAAAAACTCTCCGGAATTCAAGGGACCCCGGCAACCACTCCAGTCGCCCGCCTGGCCGTCTGCATGGATTGTGTGCGCGCTCTGCCGCCCAGCCACGTCCCCAGCTTTGACACCCAATTGCGCCGCAAGGATGGCGAAATCATCCCCATCACGCTCCACATCTCTGCTCTTCGCGACAGCGCCGGCGCCATGGCCGGATTGGTGGCTGTAGCCATCGATCGGAGCGCGACGCTCCGCCAGGATCAGGCTCAGCGCGAAACCCAGGAGCGCTATCGCGACCTGTTTGAAAACTCCAGCGAGATGATCGCCATGCTCAGCCCGGCGGGCAAGTTCCTCTATGCCAATCCTGCCTGGAAGCGAAGCTTCGACAAGGAAGTCACCGAGCTGATTCAAGCCAATTCCTTCGAAGAGCTCTTTGATCCAGGTTGCCGCGGTCAGGTGGCAATGCTGTTCCGCCGCGCATTGGACGGTGAGCAGATTGACCGTGCTTCATTGCGCCATCACTCGCCTCATGGCCGCGTCGTGGAGTTGGAATTGAGTCTCAGCCAGCGGCAAAAGAGCGGCAATCCTATCACCATACGATGCCTCATGCGCGACGTGACTCAGCAAAAGCAGCGCGAAAATCGCCTCGGACTGCAACTGATGGTCAGTCAGATCGTCGGTGAACACGCCTCGCACGAAGTTGCCGCCATGCGCATTCTCGAGGCCCTCTGCATCTCCCAGGGCTGGGACATGGCTGTGAAATGGGATGTCAACGAAGAAGAACATCGCCTTGAATTCAGTTCCGCATGGGCCGTCCCCGGGCGACGCGTGGAGAACTTCATCCAGGAGAGCATGGGCCTTAACCTCGCCAGTGGCATGGATCTGCCGGGTCGAGCCTGGCAGGACGGTCATCCTGTCTGGGTAGAAAAGCTGGCTTCCATGCCTTCAACTTCGCGGGTAAACTCAGCGTTGAGCCACGAAATGGTTTCTGGATGGGCGGTCCCGGTTCGCGAGGGCAACAAGGTGCTGGCCGTGCTCGAGTTCTACTGCCATTTCAGTCTTCGCGAAGATCGCGAAGCCCTGGCAGCCGTCGAAACTGTAGCCGCCTCCATGGGGCAGATGCTGGCACGCTCTCGGGAGCAGGGCCGTGCCGATGAGCTTTATCGCCTGCAGGAGATCCTGCTGGATTCGGTCGCCGACGGCATCTGCGGCGTCGACCGCCGCGGCCTCATCACCTTTGCCAACCCGGCTGCCGCACGCCTTCTTGGTGTGGACGCAGCCGGCCTCACCGGCAGGCCCGTCCACGACATGCTGCACGGCGCCGCACCCGCCAACCGCCAGTGCGGCGAAGAATGCCCGCTGCGCCGCTCCTACGGCCCGGAAAAAGCAGCCGCCGGTGAAGACGCCATCTTTCGCGCCGATGGCAGCTTCTTCCCCGCGGAGTATGCCATCACTCCTATAGCCGATGAAGGACGCTTCTCCGGTTCCGTCCTCAGCTTCCGCGACATAAGCCAGCGCTTTGCCCTGGATCGCCTCAAAGACGAATTCATTTCCACCGTCAGCCACGAACTCCGCACTCCACTCACTTCAATCCGCGGCGCTCTTGGACTGCTCTCCTCAGGTATTCTCGGCGGGGTCAGCGAAAAGGCAGCCAACCTGCTCCGCATCGCCCTCACCAACTCCGATCGCCTCGTCCGCCTCATCAACGACATCCTCGATCTGGAGCGCATCCAGAGTGGCAAGGAGCGTCTCGCATTCCGCCCTGTGCAGTTGGCCCAGATCGTCCGCCAGGCCATTGACGGAATGGCCCCCATGGCCGATGCCGCCGGCGTCCAGCTAATCCACGACTCCACGCAGGCAGAGATAGCCGCCGATCCCGACCGACTTTTGCAGGTCGTCACCAACCTGCTCTCCAATGCAGTCAAATTCTCCCCTCGGAGCTCCACCATCTCCGTCATGCTTTACCCCGGCACAAACGGAGTCACTCTGACGGTCATCGATCAGGGTCGCGGCATTCCCGCCGACAAGCTGGAGGTCATCTTCGGCCGCTTCCAGCAGGTCGACATCTCCGACTCCCGCCAGAAAGGCGGAAGCGGCCTTGGGTTGGCCATCTGCCGCACCATTGTGCAGCAACACTCCGGCCGTATCTGGGCCGAACGCAACCCCGTCCGCGGCTCCACATTCCGTGTCTTCCTGCCCTACAAGCCGGCTCCGATCGAAGCTCCGCGAGCCGTCTTCGATCAGGAAACCGGCTACGGCACCGTTCTGCTGGCGGACTCCAACTCCGCGTCCCGTCCCCATATCGCCAAACTGCTCGTCAGCCACGGATACCGCGTGGTTGAAACCACCACCGTGGAAGAGACCCTGGCCGCGGCCGACGGCACATTGGAAGCCATACTCCTCGACACCTCAATGGACGGCATGAACGGCTGGGAGATTCTTCCTTTTCTGCGCCGCATGCAGCCCGACGCGCGAACCCCCATCGTTCTGCTCAGCGTGGATAAATCGCAAGACCCCGACGCCCTGCCTGTCGATGCCGAAGGCTGGGTATCGAATCGCTTGAGTGACAATGCATTGCTGGCGGAATTGGCCCGCGTGCTTTGCATACCGGGCGAAAATGCACGCATTCTCGTCGTCGAAGACGATATCGCATTGGCGCGCGTCATCGGCGAAGTCTTCAGCCGCGATGAGATCGAGGTTCGACTTGCCCACTCCCTCCAGGAGGCGCTGGACGCTTGTTTCAACTTCCAGCCCCACCTGTTGGTGCTCGATATCGGCCTGCCCGACGGCGACGGCTTCAATGTCGTCGACTGGCTCCGGAAGCATGAGAGGCTTGCCCGCATCCCCCTGGTAGTCTACTCCGGCCGCGACCTTTCGCTGGAAGATTGCCGCAAGCTCACCCTCGGCCCCACCCAGTTCCTCACCAAGGCCCACGTCCGCCCTCAGCAGCTTGAAGCCCTGGTTCTGACCATGCTCCGCACCTCGCGTAATAGCGAAGAGACCGCACTCCCTCAACCGTCGGCCAAAGATCCGTGATTCGGACTCAATCGGATTCGACTCCAAAATCATCGAAATCGTGATTCTCGATCTGTTGTGCCTTCGCTTGCCTGTTACCTGGAGAGTTCCCCGTTTGGCAGCCTTTTTTCAGCGGCAGTCGACAGACCGGCCCGAACAGTTGAGAATAGAAAAAGGGGAAACTGTGCCTTGTTGATTTGACGATTTGCAGGCCCGCTCGTGTTTTGAGTTGCTGAATTGCTTATCCGCTACTCCGAGGTTCTAATCGATGTTCCACCGAATCCTGATCATTGACGACGAAGACGACATCCGCGAAGTAGCCGCGCTCAGCCTGGAGACCGTCGCCGGCTGGCAGGTCTTCGTGGCTAACTCCGGAAGAGAAGGCCTGGCCCGCGCCGCCGAACACCGGCCGGACGCTATCCTCCTCGACGTCATGATGCCCGGCATGGACGGCCCCACCACCTTCCGCGAACTGCGCAAGAATCCATCCACAGCCAGCATCCCGGTCCTGCTGCTGACCGCCAAAGTGCAGAGTTCGGATCAACGTCGCTTCGCCGACCTCGGCGTCGAGGCCATCCTGCTCAAGCCTTTTGATCCCCTTACCCTGTCCACTCAGATCTGCGATGCATTAGGCTGGACCTAGCCCGACCTTATGACCAGCGACGCTCAGACCGCTCTCGCCGCAGCCCTGGACCGCATGTGGGTGGAGTATCTGCCCAAAACGCGTGAGCGGGTCGCCATCCTTGAAACAGCGGCCGCTGACTTCGCCGCCAATCATCTTTCCATCGAGCAGCATGCGGCGGCCAGTTCCGCCGCCCACAAGCTTGCCGGTGTCCTCGGCACCTTCGGCCTCACTCGTGGCACGGTGCTGGCCCGCGAACTCGAAATCATGTACTCCCCCCAAAACGGTCCCGACCCCGCACTCGCCGAGCGGCTCTCCTCCACCGCCGCCGAACTCCGCGCGGTTGTCGAAGCCCGATCGGGATAGGGGGAGAGTCGCCTCGCCTCCCCTCCCACACCACCGGACGTGCGGATCCGCATCCGGCGGTTCGGATGGATTGAGCTATTTCCCAACGAACAGCCTTGGAAGTCCAAGTGAGTCGAAGTAGTTGTTTGGAAACGCATATTGCCTTGCCGGACTGTGGGCCAGACGCCATGGGCCATGATCGCTCCCAGCCGTTTGTGCGGCCAGGTTCTTACTCACTCCCCGTGCGCATAGCCTTCGGAGCCGCAACCTGCCACGTTTCCATTGCTTCCAGATGATGGATCGCATTCTGTGCCGTATCCAATGACCGCCTTCAACGCGCAACCGCCGAATCTACAACCAGCGCCCTTGATGGATGTGGGCTTCGCTGTCATTGGCCAGCTCGTCCGGCGCTGTAGGCCTCATATCCGGTCCTTGTTCATCGGCTCGCGTCTTTGCTCCACGCTTCCTTCAGACCCCGCCTCCCGGCGACGCCCTTGCGCTTCGCTATCACTTCTCCTCCATCAGGATGTGAAGGGGACTTGCACCCCCAAGCTGTCAATCATGCACGGCGTACTCAAGGCGAAGGCCGTTCCCGATGGGAACGGCCTTTGTACTTCGTTTCTCGAAAAGCAGCGGTGGGTGCCGAAGTGATTGTCCTGAGCTTGTCGAAGGTTCGCGCTTCTGGGACCCGAGAGGCTAGAGGGTTCAACCCGCCAGGCTCAGCCCATGAACATGCCGCCATTCACGTCGAGCACGTGGCCGGTAATATATCCCGCGCCTTCTGAAGCCAGAAATGCGACGGACTGCGCGATCTCTGCATCCGTTCCCGCGCGACCGAGAGGAATTGCTGCGAGCATGGCGGCGCGCTGCTTCTCGTCGAGCACAGCCGTCATGGCCGTCTCAATGTATCCCGGCGCGACGGCGTTCACTGTAATTCCGCGCGAAGCTACTTCCCGCGCCAGCGACCGTGTGAGTCCGATCAGGCCAGCCTTGCTCGCGGCATAATTCACTTGCCCGCCCTGCCCTGTCCGTCCCACTACGCTCGAAATATTGATAATCCGGCCCCAGCGATTCTTCAGCATTGGCCGCAGTACGGCCTGGGTCAGTAGAAAAGCGCCAGTCAAGTTGGTCGCCAGAACATCGTCCCAGTCAGCACGCTTCATGGCCATGGCCAGGCCGTCGCGCGTGATGCCGGCATTGTTGACCAGAATCTCGACCTTGCCGAAACGCTCCAATACGGCTTTGGCCCCAGCCTTGATCGATTCCTCGCTGGCTACATCGAGAGCAAACGCCGCTGCGTGGCCGCTGGCCGCTTCAATTTCTGCCACAACCTCAGCCAGTTTGGCTTCATTCCGCGCCGCCACGGCGACTGTTACGCCGGCACTCGCCAGTTCGAGGGCGACGGCCCGCCCAATCCCCTGGCTTGCTCCTGTGACAAGCGCGATTCGTCCTTGCAGATTCCCCATATAGCTCTCTTTCCGAACCGGCGCGAAGGACATAGAGCGCGCCCGTCCGTCCCCCATTATATGGGTGAAAGGGACAGGCCTTTTCGTGTGAGTGTCTGCGGATGACAGGCGGTGGTTTTGCGGGCGCGCCGACTCCAGTCACGAAAAAAGATCATGTCTGCGGTCGGGGTGTCGCAGACTCCGGACCTGCGCTGACGCTGCTTCAGCCTGCTACCAATAGAGTAGCGGCCGTGAGCACAACAAATAGCTCCGATAGAAGATTGCGACATGTCCTGGAGTTCATGGCAATTGCACCTCGACTTTGTCTCGATTCGCGATGAGTCTTACGCCGTGAGCGAGCCTCGATGTGGTCCTGCGTCCGGGTGTGGAAACGAGACGATCGATCCGTTCTGGACGCGTCTAGACTCTCCGCGCGTACAAAACTAGCTGAATGATGCTACTGCTAACGGTCCATGCCAATGGCAGCTTTGTGGTAGCTGCATACCCCATTGGTAATGTGGACTCGGATGGGGTTTGTGCGTCGTCCAGGCTTGCGGCCTGCGTGGCGAATCACGCTGTGGCATGCAGCCAGGCATTAGTTGTCAGTGGTTAGCTATGAACTTTTAATCGAATGGGTTTTAAAGGCTTCGGAGAAAGCCTTGTTCTCAGGCAAATTGCGGTAAGGGCCCGTGGCAGGGGCTATGCAGTGTCTGCGGAATCATATCGCCGGAAGGAAATGGCTCGCAAAGGCATACCTCAGGGGCTAAAGCCCCGAACCTTGAGCGTGCTCAAAATTCAGGGATAAATCCCTGACCTACCAAGGTACCCGCTTCCGAGATTCGTCGGACTATTTGTCGTCGGTCTGCGTGGACGAGAGATGACATCCAATTCCTGTTTTCTGCGATTTCACCCCAGCGGCGTCGCGGCCACAGTTACCGGCCGCCCCGCCAGCGCAGAGCGAACCAGCTCCCTCGGCCACACATACACCGCCAGGCGGCGCGAATAGTGGAGCACCGGTTGGATGTCTGGCAGCTCAATCCCGATGGACCGCGCCAGATCGTTGCGTTCGATATCCGCTTCGGCTTCTTCCAGCGGTGACGGAACATGGTGCAGGTTTGAGCGCACTGCCAATCCAGCACGGTTTCGCGTAAACAGGCTGGACCGCTCCATCAGAAAGTATTCGAGCGTCCCGCTGCGAGCCTCGGCTAGCTTCCGCGTCGGTCCCAGTCCGCGGTAGCGGGCTTTGAAAATCACCGGATCTTTCGCGAACCGGCGCCGGCTATAGAACGAAAACTCCTGGTCTGAACGCTGGTCCAACCGCATCTCCGCCCAGTGATATGGCAGGTGGAAGAGCGTGTGCGCCAGCGCTACCGCCGCGAGGTTAGTGGCATCCAGGCTGAAGAAATACATGCCCGGAGTACCCGTGTCCTGATCCCGCACATAGGTGCGCACATTCAGGTCGGGAAAGCTGCGCATCCCCGGAATCGTGGGCAGCCCGCGAACCTTGATCCGGTCCAGCCAGAACGGCACCACACCCAGCCAAGCCGACCCCTGAAAGACATCCGGCTCCAACCCCTGGGGCAAAAGCCTGGTAATCTCGGAAGCCGGCACCGGCCAATGCGCAAACAGCAGATCGTTCCACCGCTGCGCCATCTGCCAGCGGCCCGAGGGCAACGGGCGTGGACTGTGCGACGTACGTATCAGATATTCTCGCATGGCCTGCTCCTCTGAATCTTACTCCTCCATGGCCTCAAATCGACTGCAGGCGAGTGTGAGCACAGGATTACTCCGGCCAACCTCTTCTTTCGGGAGGCCTTAGATCGCACTCTTACCGTTCATTTCAGAAGACGGCCCGAAACCTCCCCGAATGCACAGACCAAATCGGAGTCTGATGCCGTATTCTGGTCGCGAGTACCCATCAATGTCCAGTGAATCTTTTCTTCCCCCCGGCGCGCGGAACCAAACTGATGTATTCGCCGTCCACGGCGCCGACCCTGAAGTGCTGGCCTACGCCATGGCCAAATACTCCCGCTCCGCGCTTTCCATGCGCGAGTCGCTCGGTGAGATCAGCGCTCAGCGCGCCGAGCAGTTTCTCAACACGTTCTACTTCCAATACGGCCACCGCTCCATTGCCGACCTGGCCCACATCGCTTTCGCGGTCGAGCGCCTCAGCCTGCTGGCCGCCATTGTCCTCGTCGACGAGCAGAGGTGGGACGGGCAGGAACGGTCAACAAGGTATCAAAACTTCATCAAATCCGGCTGGTATTTTCCTGATTTCGGGCAAGATTCGAGCTCCGCCCAGCTTTATTCCGACACGATCAACAACTTGTTCGCATGCTACCAGCGCACCACCGCGGCTGTTCTTGAAGCCCTCCGAAGCCGCATCTCCCGCCCGGAGGCTCTCAAGCCGGAGGCCTATGAGCGAACGCTAAAGGCTCGCGCCTTCGACGTAGCCCGTTACCTGCTGCCGCTGGCTACCAACACCTCGCTCGGCCAGATCGTCAATGCCCGCACCCTGGAAACCCAGGTCTCCCGGCTGCTCTCCCACCCCATGGCAGAAGTCCGCGACCTGGGCCTCAAACTCCGCGAAGCTGCCACCGGACCCGCCTGGAACGTCAATTCCCAATCCGCCGCTAAATTTGTCGAGAAGCTTGACCCCACCCTAGCCGAAGAAGCTGCCACCCTATTCACCCGGGAAGTCCGCACCGCTCCCACGCTGGTCAAATATGCCGAAGCCAACCAGTACTTGATCCAAACGCGGACTGAGCTGGAGGACGGCGCCGCAGACCTGCTGCAAGGCATCGCTCCAGCAGCGTCGCCGCTGGTGGACCTGGTGGAGCGGACCGAGACTTTGGAAGTCGAGCTGGCGGCGACGCTGATTTATTGGGCGAGCGATCATCCCTACCGGCAGGTGCGCGATATTGTCGCGGGACTGCCCGAAGCCCGTGTCTCGGAAATCATTGAGTTGGGTCTACGTCATCGCGGACGCCACGACGAGGCGTTGCGCGCCTTCCATGCCGGAGCAGCTTTGCGCTTCGACATCCTGATGGACATCGGCGGCTTCCGCGATATGCACCGCCACCGCCGCGTAACGCAAATCAAGCAGGGGTTCACATCGCTGCACGGCTGTGAGATTCCCGAATCCGGCGACCTGGAACCGGGCGTCAACCTGCTCGGCGAAGCCGGCATCCTTGCCGACTTCCAGGCCGCTCTCGAAGCCGCTCGCGTAGCCAGTAGGCAAATCGCTGTCGGCCAAGCTCCCGAAGCCGCCCAATCCGCGCTCTACGTGCTGCCTCTCGCAACGCGGGTCCGCTGTCTCTTCAAGATGGACTTCGCCGAGGCCCAGTACATTTCCGAACTTCGCTCCGCGCCCGCAGGCCATTTTAGCTACCGCCGCGTAGCCTGGGAGATGTTTTTAGCCCTTCAGCGCCAGCACCCCACCTTGGCCAGGTACATCCGCGTCACGGACTTCACTCAGCCGATCAACTTGCTGCAGCGGTAATCCGGCTCAGCCTCCGCCCATCTTTTCCTGTGGCATCGCCACATATCCTGTGGCATACTTGTGTGGTATGAACACAGGAGCGGTAAATGGGCGAATCAAAGCTTGATCTCTTGCAAGGCACCCTGGACCTGATGGTGCTGCAAACGCTGGCTGCCATGGGCGCAATGCACGGCTACGGAATTGCCCGGCGCATTGAGCAGACCAGCGCGGACGAGGTTCTGCTCAACCAGGGCACCATCTACGCTTCCCTAGTCCGTCTGCACCAGCGCGGATGGATCGCGGCCAAATGGGGCACATCAGACAACAACCGCAAGGCCAAGTTCTACTCCATCACCCAAAGCGGCCGCGATCAGTTGGCCAAGGACGCCGCTTACTGGCAGCGACTTTCCGACGTGATGGGCCGCGTGCTCGCCATGCCCCCCGAAGGTGGCCTCTGATGGGCGCCGTGCGGCGAGCCTTGAGCCGCCTGGGTTCATTCTTCCGCAAGCCTCATCTCGATGCCGAGCTCGAGGCTGAGATCGCCGCGCATCTTGAAATGGCGATAGAGGAGAACCTCCGCCGCGGCCTCAGCCCTCTGGAAGCCCGCCGTCAGGCGCTTGTCCGCTTTGGTGGCATGGACCTGGTGAAAGACCAACATCGCGAGGCGCGAGGAATTATGACACTCGACGTTCTTCTGCTGGACCTGAAATACACCATTCGCTCTCTTAGCCATGATCGCGGCTTCACGCTCGTCGCCATTCTGATCCTGGCGCTCGGGATCGGGGCCAACATCGCTGTGTTCAGCGTCGTCAACACGCTGCTGCTGCGGCCACTGCCATTCCCGAATGCGCAGGAACTCAACTGGATTGCCCCGCCGCCCACAAAATGCGGGCTCTCTTGCGCAACGTATTCGACCGACGCTTACGATACGTTCCGCGTACAGAACCACTCCTATCAGGATGTGACGGGATACTTCGCCTTCTCCAGCCCCGGCAATCTGAGCCTCAGCCTTGGCGGCGCGCCCATTCCGGCCACCAGCATTGACGTCATCGCCAATTTCTTCCAGTTGCTCGGCGTGCAGCCCGCCATGGGCCGCGCCTTCACAGCCGACGACGCGCGCAACGGAGCGTCGCCGGTCGTGCTGCTCAGCGACCCCTGGTGGAGACGCCAGTTCAATGCAGATCCAAACATTGTGGGCAAGGCGTTCGAGATGAATGGCAAGCAGACCACAGTTATCGGCGTCCTGCCGAAGAGTTTTGACTTCGGCGCGGTGTTTTCTCCCGGCGCAAAGGTTGATGCCCTAACGCCTCTCGACCTTTATGGCCCGCCGCGCGATGAGGGAAACATTATCACCTTTATCGGGCGGCTGAAGCCAGGCGTGACGCTTGCGCAAGCGACCGCAGACGCGAAATCCGTGGCGCCGCGGATGTGCTGGAATGACAAGTACCCGAAATCCTGCGGGCAATATACGGGTGCGGTCGTCCCTGTTCCGCTGAAGGACTATGTCAGCGGCAAGCTGCGGCGCTCGCTCGTCGTCCTCTGGTCCGCTGTCGGCGCCATCCTTCTTATCGCCTGCGTCAACCTCTCCAATCTGCTTCTTGCCCGCGCCGCCACGCGCGCCAAGGAGTTCGCCATGCGCACTGCCCTGGGCGCAAGCCGCGGCCGAATCGTGGGACAGTTGCTCACCGAGAGCCTCGTCCTCTCCAGTGCGGGAGCCATCCTTGGCCTCGCTCTTGCCGGTGTACTCCTCGCATGGCTTGGCCATCAGGGAGCGATCGCACTTCCCCTGCTCGGCACGCTCCACATCGACGGCGCGGCGCTCGGCTGGACAGTCCTCATCGCTGTCTTCGCGGCCGTCCTCTTCGGTCTCGTCCCCGGCCTCCGCATGGCTTCCGGCAACCTGCAGGACTCACTCAAAGACTCTGGCGCCGGCGCCGGCCAGAGCCGCAGGCATGAGCGCCTTCGTTCCATCCTCGTCGTTACTGAAGTTGCTCTCGCGTGTGTGTTGCTTGTCGGCGCCGGTCTGCTGCTGCGCAGCTTTATGAAGGTCCTCGATGTCGATCTCGGTTTCCAGCCCGAGCACGCTGCCGCCATCATGGTCGATTACGACGACGACGCGCCGACTCAGATCGCCAGCGAAGAGAAACGCACTGCGATCTTCCAGCAGATACTTGCACGCGTTGGCGCCATCCCCGGCGTTGAAGCTGTGGGCATGTCGGACTACCTGCCGCTGGGCCAGAATCGCGCCTGGGGCCTTCCCTTTCCCAAAGGCGTCAAGCCGCCTGACAACCTGAATGTGGGAGGGCCGCTGGTTTATGTCGTTACTCCGGGATACATGCGCGCCATGGGCACACGGTTGCGCGGACGAGACTTTACCTGGGACGACGGCCAGAAGAGCGAGAGCGTTGTGATGATCGACGAGGCCTTCGCCAAATTCTTGAACGGCTACGCGAACTGGCCCAACGGCGATGCTGTCGGGCACATGCTCGACACGGGGGGCTCGGGATCGCGCGTCGTGGGCGTCGTGGAGGACGTGCACGAAGAAAGCGCCGAGGGCGAGACCGGCTGGCAGATCTACTACCCCGCAAGCCAGACCGGCCCCAACGGAGCCCAGCTCGTCATCCGCACCACCCTGCCCCCGGCAACCCTGGCGAACAGCGTGCTGCGGGTGCTTCGCGAGCTAAACCCCAAACAGCCCGCAGCCGAATTCCGTCCCATTCAGACTCTGGTGGATCACGCCAATTCGCCGCGGCAATTCTTCATGATGCTGGTTGCTTCATTCGCCGCGCTCGGGCTGATACTCGCCGCCCTTGGCATTTACGGAGTCATCTCGTACTCCGTCACGCAGCGTACGCAGGAGATCGGCATCCGCATGGCCCTGGGCGCAACCATGGGGCTGGTGCAACGCAGCGTTCTGGCGCGGACTCTGCGCCTGGCCCTGATCGGCATCGCCGCGGGCGCCGTCGCATCGTTGTTAGTCTCCCGCGCCATCGCTGCCTTGCTGTTCGACACCGCTCCCGGCGACCCGATCACATTTGCCGCCATGGTGCTGCTGATAGGCGGCGTTGCGCTTCTGGCCGGATACATTCCCGCCCGCAGAGCTTCGCGCATTAACCCCATGGTGGCGCTGCGCAACAACTAGAAAGAAACAAGATTGCGATTTTGCTGCAAGTTGGACAGTCTCAATGGGAGGCAGGGGGAACGCGTTGGACCAAATGCAGCGAGTTAGCCCCGCTTTGCGGGATAGCGAGTTAGCGGGTCGGCGTTGGTCGGGCAAGGTTTCATTTCACTGGGGTCGTCGAAGCGGGTTTGTGAAACAAGCTCTCGTCAATTGTGAAGCAACATTCGTTTACTTCTGCGCGTTCTTCTGCTCGGCGTGATCCACAGGGTCTTTGTGCGACTCGGCATGTTCCAGCATTCGCTGATGCTGCTCCTCGTGGATACCGCGAATGAACGAGTGCATCACGTCGTCCAGGGTGCGGCCCGGCGCCAACGCGCAGTTGTTGAATACATCCGTTTCGCTGTTGATATCAATCTCCGGCGCGACGCAGATTAACAGCAAGCCTCTTTCATCCCGGACTGGAAACAAATGGCGCGCCGCGGTTGAGACGGGATTGAACAGGGCTGTAGGAGTGGGCACGGTAATTTCCCTTGCGAGTTGAGCGCTCCTGGTCGTGCTCGCTGTAGGTGAAAAGGTGGTTGCGGCGCCTAATTGCGCGCCAGCGAAGATGAACGAAGCTGCAAGAGACAGAAGTGCCGCATGCGTTCTCATGAACACCTTCACTTTCCTGCATGAACATTTGTGGATCTGGATGAAGTATCGGCTGGTTCAGGAATTTGATCAACGGAAGATTCGGCGCGGGATTTCGGGCCTGTACCGAATTTGACACGGGATGGCTGCGCCGCGTTCACGGCCGATCCGGTACAGAGGCGTTCTCAAAACTTACATGCTCGTTCAAACACGCCACGTCTGCAATACGCGTGATCGCTCTGCTACCCTGATGATGCGTTGAGGCGGAACCTTAATGTCCGGGTGCTATTTCAGAGTGCTGATGGCAATTGGTTTTCTGCTGACCGGGTTTCTGCCACTCAAAACCAATGGGCAAGTACAGGAACCATCGCCCAGCCTGAAACAGGCCGACGCCGATTACCGGGCAGGCACAGCGGCGCTCTCGCGAGGCGATCTGAAGACGGCGCTCGCCGATTTTCAAAAGGTGGTTCGGCTTGCTCCCGGGGCGGAGCAGGGGCACAGCGCGCTGGGAGCAGTCTTGGTGCGGCTGGGGCGGACAAACGAAGGAATTGGCGAACTGGAAAAGGCGTTGGCAATTCAGGCCAGCGACAGCAGCGCGCAACTGAATCTGGCGCTGGCCTATGAACAGAGCGGCCAGGCGGCAAAGGCGCTGCCGTTGTTTCAAAAGCTTGAGGCGGGCGCTCACACCGCAAAGCATGCGCTGAGTCCCGCGGTTCTTGCCTCGTTCGCACGGGCGCTGGCGGCAATGGGACAACTCGGTCCGGCGACGACCAAAATGAAGGAAGCCGCCACGCGCGAGCCGAAGAACTTTGAGTTCCAGGACGATCTGGGATCGCTTTACGCCAAACTGCAGGACTGGACGAATGCGAAGCCGGCCTTTTCCGCAGCGCTCGATATCCAGCCGGAAAGTGCAATTGCACATCTGCACCTTGGCCTGAGCCTGCAGGCACTCGCTCAGCCGGGCGCGCTGGATGAACTGACAAAGGCGCATGAGCTTGCGCCGCGCAACCCGCTCATCGCACTGGAGCTGGGGAAGGCGCTGGCGGCAGCCGATCTGGATGAGCAGGCTCTGCCAGTCTTGCAACAGGCGGCTGCGCTTGATCCGGCGTCAACGACGGCAGCTTATCAACTGGGGTTGGTGCTGGAACGGCTTGACCGGGTGCAGGAAGCAATTCCGTTGCTAAAAAAAGAAGCAGAGGCGAACCCTGAGAATGCGGAAGCGCTGACCAACCTGGGCATGGCGCTTTGCATGGCACAGAAAGCCAAGGATGCGGTCCCCTATTTACAGCGCGCGGTGGCCCTGGAGCCGGCCAATGTTACCGCGCATCAGGATCTGGCCGCTGCCGACATTCAACTGAGTCAGTTTGACGATGCGATTGTGCAGTTGCGGACAGCTCTGAAGCTGTCTCCCGATGCTCCGCAGTTGCACTACAACCTTGGCTACGCGTTGAAGCTGCAGGATGACGCGGCGGGTGCGATTCCGGAGCTTGAAGTGGCCGAGAAGCTTAGTCCGGACGGGCCCGAGGCGCCTTACCTACTTGGGGTTTTATACATGCAGGTTGGGCGCTACGCGGAAGCAGAGCGGGAGCTGAGCACGGCGCTTCGATTGCAGCCCAAAAATGGCGATGGATGGGCGACGCTGGGCAGCGTTTACAGCAAGCTGGACAAGCTGCCCGAGGCGGTTTCGGCCTTGCAGGAAGCAATCCGGCAAAGTCCGATGCAGTCTGATCCGCACCTCACGCTTGCGGCTGTCCTGGCAAGGCAGAATCAGCCTGAAGCGGCCACGGCGGAGCGCCGGAAAGCCGCCGACTTGATGCGCACGCACATGAACGCTCAGCGCGCCGAGGTTTCGACTCACTCAGGGAACTCCCTGCTTGAGAGCGGCAAAGTGGATGAGGCCATTGCGGATTACAGCGAGGCGCTGAGCTTTGATACGAGTTACATTGAGGCGCACGAGGGCCTGGCGAAGGCATTGGAGAGGCAGGGAAAAACCGTGGAAGCAGCCTCAGAGCGTCAGAAGGCAACGGCCCTTCGCCAGGCAGCGCCGCAGTGAAACTGGGGAGGATTCTCCCGCCGCACGATCGAGCCCGCGGTGGATTCTGTCCGCCAATTGGTTGATGTACAGGCACCCGCTGCGGGCGCTATAGTGGGTTTGAATCGACAAGCCCATTTCCGGCCGCAGACAAGAGTGAGCGGATCGGGAGGACAACGGCGATTTCGCAGGGTTGTTGCGGCAATTGATCGAGGCTGAACATCTTCCTCGTGCCGCCGCTCTGCTCAAAGTGATTGTCTCTTGTTTTTTTACCTGGCAACGGACACAAGGATTGCTGGAAATTCCGTTGCACTTGAGCCGGCTGGAGATTGTATGAGTAAAGTTTCAGGTGCATTCATTGCCATCGCCTGCCTGGCGTTGGCTGGAGTCTGGTTTGCGCCGTCATTGGCCGCACAGAGCACCTCACAATCGAGCGCTCCGCAATCGAGCACGCCCACCCAACCGCCGCCTCCGGCTTATACGGCCGCGCCTCCGGGCACACCGCCTGTCGAGGATACGCCGGCCCAGCGCGAGGCTCTGGCGAAGCTGGAAGCAAAGGCCGACCAGGACTTTGAAGCTGCCCGCAAAGCGCACAACGCGGAGGTTACGCCTACATACAATTTTCATTACGGCAAGGACAAGCCGTTCCTTCCGGGGAACGTCAAAGCGCCAGGCGAAGGCTTTCTTCAGCCGGGCGCCTTCCCGACCGCCGAGTATTGCGGAACCTGCCATCAAGAGGCTTACGCGCAGTGGCGCCAGGCACTGCATTCCAACTCATTCCGCACGCCGTTTTACCGGACCAGCGTGAACCTGCTGATTCGCGACCCGACGCGCGGCATCGCCTTTGCGCGCCACTGCGACAGTTGCCACAACCCCGTCGCCGTGCTCGGCGGCGCGCTTACTGAAGACTTCAAGCCCGATCGCACCGGAATTGATTCCGACGGCCTTACCTGCATGACATGCCACTCCGTTGCGAAACTCAACTCAACCAACGGCAATGCCGGCCTGGAGATGGGCGTGCCTGCGGTGATGGTGGACGAAAACGGCAACCGCATTCCTGGCGAAGTCTCGTTCGCGCAGATTCTTCGCCATCCTGAGCGGCACTCCAAAGCCGTGATGAACGACATGCTGCATAAGCCTGAGTTCTGCGCGGCGTGCCACAAGGCAAACCTGCCTGAACCGCTCAACGATTACAAATTCATTCGCGCCTTCACAGCCTACGACGAATGGCAGCAATCCAAATTTTCGCAGCGCAGCCCGCTTACGTTTTACACCGCGGACTTTTCAAGCTGCCAGGGTTGCCACATGAAGCGCGCGCCGGTCACACTGCCTGAATACGGGGCCAAGCATGGAACATTTGTTTCGCATCGCTGGCTGGCGGGAAACACAGCGGTGCCTTTCTTCTACGGATTCGATGAGCAACTGAACAAGACCATTGAATTCCTGCGCAGCGGCACGTTTCTCAACGTGGACATTTTCGGACTCAAGCACCTGGCGGGCGGACCGATGATTGCGCCGCTAGGTTCAACACCGGTATCGATCAAGCCGGACGAAACGGTTGAGGCGGCCGTGGTGATCCAAAACAAAGGCATCGGTCATTCGCTGATTCCGGAGGTTCGTGACTTATATGAGGCGTGGGTCAGTGTAACTGTGAACGATGCGTCCGGAGCTTTGATTTATCGGAGCGGCTATCTCAAGCCGGATGGGATGCTTGACCCTGGCGCACATAGCTTCACTAATCGCCCGGTGGATTTGACCGGAGGCTTTGTCGACAATCATAAGGTGTGGACAATCCACTCCGTAGCGTATGACAACACCATTCAGTCGGGGCGATCGGCTCTGGTCCGTTATCAATTTCACATTCCGCCGGATGCGAAAAGTCCCATCAGCATGACGGCCGCTGTGGAATACAGGCACTTACGACAGAGTTATCTCAACAATGTGCTGGGCGAGGGTCATCCGCTCTATCCGGTGGTAGAGCTTGCAGCGCGCACGCGCACGCTGAGCATCGGCGACAATCCGCCTTCGGATCCGCTGCCCTCGGACAATCCAGACTGGATGCGGTGGAATAACATTGGCATCGCGTATATTGACGAGTTGCAGTATGAAGATGCGATTCACTCCTTTCAGCAAGTTATCCAAATGCGGCCGGATTACAAAGATGGATACATTAACCTTGGCCTGGCCTATATCGAGTGGGAGAAATATGCAGAAGCTCGCGGGCCGCTTCAGGAGGCACTTACCATGCATCCCGACGATGCGCGGGCTCTCTATTACCTGGCGCTTGTTGAACGCAGGCAACGGCATTCCGAAGCAGAGATTGCCGATTTGGAAAAAGTCGTGGCGCAGTATCCGCAGTCTCGCGATGCGCGGCGGGAACTTGGCATCTCATACTATCAGCAGCATCGCAGCGATGAAGCATTGCAGCAGTTCAAAGCGCTGCAGGCGATCGATCCGGACGACCTGGCGGCTCACTACAACCTGTCAATTCTTTATCGAAGGATGGGATTGAAGAAACAGGCAGCCGAAGAAGCCGCGCTCTATACCACCAAGAGAATTGACCCTGGCGCGCCGACCTATTCGCTGGAGTATCTTCGCAACCACCCTGAACAGTCGACTGAGAGCGATCCCTGGCACGTGCACTC
>Ga0182024_10007328_pt1 | contig 23807 bp, 18 predicted proteins | sample P32metaG_FD_120480 | JGI IMG/M metagenome (GOLD analysis project Ga0182024, IMG submission 120480) | Permafrost microbial communities from Stordalen Mire, Sweden - P3-2 metaG (Illumina Assembly) | ecosystem: Environmental > Terrestrial > Soil > Wetlands > Permafrost | place: Sweden: Stordalen... | reverse complement strand
CGGAGTCGGTCCTGACCGTCCACGAGCGCGGCGATTTCACCGGCACGACCGACCTGCTGTCGGGCGAGATGGCCACCGCGACCGGCTACGCCCTGGGGCCGACGCGGGTTGCTCGCGTGCCGGTTGAGCATTTCAACGAGCTGATTCTGGCTTGTCCGGAGATGCGCGAGCTCCTGCTCCCGGCGATGGCCGAGCGACGGCGCGCCGAGTATGCAATCACGTCGCAACAGCAGAAGCTGGCGGCGCTGGGCAAGATGTCGGCCGGGCTGGCGCACGAGCTGAACAACCCCGCCGCCGCCGCCCGGCGGGCGGCGCAGACGCTGGCAAGGAGCGCGCAGGACATCGAGTCCCTCTGCTGCGAGCTGCTCACCGGCATCCTCAAGGAAACGGGCGATGAGGTCGAGCTGATCGACGTCTGCCGGCTGGCCCACTATACCGGCGCGGAAATGGATGCACTGACGCGAAGCGAACGCGAGGACGAGCTGTCGGATTGGCTGGGGACACTGAAAGTCCCGCAGCCGTGGGACGCGGCTTCGTCGCTGGTGTCGGCGGGACTCACGCGGAAGGACCTTGAGCCGCTGGCGAAGCGCACGCCGCCTACGCTCACAGCAAAGCTTCTCACCTGGCTGGCCAAGGACGTGGAGATGCGCCTCACCTGCCACGACCTGCAGGAGAGCACCACCCGCATCACCGACATCGTCTGCGCGATGAAGTCCTATTCGCACATGGACCGCGGCACGGCCAAAGCGCCGGTGGACCTGCACCAGGGAATCGACACCACGCTCACCATTCTGAAGCACAAGGCGCGGAAGAAGAATCTCCGTTTTGAGAAACAGTACGGGAATGTCCCGCCGGTGCTCGCGTTTGGCGGGGAGTTGAATCAGGTGTGGACCAACCTGCTGGATAACGCGATCGATGCCTCGCCGGAAGATGGGACGATCCAGATCCGTACCGCGCGGGAAGGAGATCAGGTGCTGGTGGAAATTACCGACCAGGGCGGCGGCATTCCGCCGGAGATTCGTGACCAGATTTTTGAGCCGTTCTTTACCACCAAGCCGGTGGGGGATGGGACGGGGCTGGGGTTGGATACATCGTACCGGATTGTGAAAAATCATCAGGGGGATATCCGATTTGAGTCGCGCCCTGGGCAGACGCGGTTCATCGTGCGTTTGCCGTTGACGGCGAAGAACGGGTGACAAATCGACAACGGAAGAGCGCGGCTTCCGCCGGCGGCTATGATGAAGGGGTGGGGATCGTCCTGAGGAGTCTTCGATGGCGCAGAAATGTTCACACGTGAAGGAAATCAAAAGGGTTTCGCCGGAGGCAACCGACGTCTGCCCGGAGTGCGTTGCGCTGGGGGATGACTGGGTTCACCTGCGCTGGTGCCGGATCTGCGGGCACGTTGGGTGCTGCGACTCATCCAAGAACAAGCACGCCACGGCGCACTTCAACCAGACGGGGCATCCGATCATCCAGTCGCTGGAGCCGGGCGAAGACTGGAATTGGTGCTATGTCGATGAGCGGATGGTGAAGGCGTCGTAGCTAAGCAGCTGCTTCAGTGCGGATATGCACCTTGCGGCCCTGGAATTCAACCTTGCCGTCCTTGAGGGCGAACAGGGTGTAGTCCGAGCCGACGCCGACATTGAAGCCGGGGTGAAACTTGGTGCCGCACTGGCGAACGATGATGGAGCCCGCGGTGACGACCTGCCCGCCGTAGGCTTTGACGCCGCGGTATTGCGCGTTGCTGTCCCGGCCGTTCTTGGTGCTGCCTTGACCCTTCTTATGTGCCATGATGAAATTCCGAATGCCGAATGCAAAATGCCGAATGCGATTGACGACCAGACTCTAGGACGGAAACCCGGCGCAAACAATCGCCCCGCCGCGACGGGGGCTGGAAAGATATCAAATCAACCGCTAATGACAAGCGTGCTGTCTTGCTTTTTTATTCGGCATTCAGCATTCGCACCTCGGCTTCAGCCTATCGCATAACCCACTTGTGCCCGAGTTCATGAACTTCGTGGCGTTCGGGATGGAACTCGTCGCCATAGATTTGGTAATCCAGTTCGAGGGTCTTGCGGAGGAATTCGGGGAGACCGTCGGCGTCTTTCATTCCCTTGCCGTCGTCGTCGGTGAGGGCGACCTTCTCACCGCTCAAGCCGCCAATGAAAATCTTGAAGGTTCCCATCCGCGGGGTGGGCTCTTTCCAGATGGCAACTCCGTCCTTGGCCTGATCTGGGCCCTGGCGAAGTGCCCCCGCCACCCGCGCGGCGGGCTCGAGGAAACGATTGCCCTCCGTGGCCTTGATCTTGTCAAAGACTTCGACGCCGATGCCGTGGTCGCTCTTGAGGACTTTGCCGTCGTCGGTCATCAACTGGAATTCAGGGCGCCAGGTCTGCTCCTGGCCGGTGTTGTTGGTCACGGTGTAGGTGATGTACCAGTAGGGCGCGGTATCCACCACGATGCGCTTGGCCGTGCCATGCCTGAAATCGAGTTCCCAGGAGACCGGATAAAGGCTCGGCTCAGGGACCTTGGCGGAGATCGGGGCGGCAACGATCAGGGCGACGACCGGGACGATAAGGGCAAGTGCCAGGGCCGAACGCATGGATGTTCCTCCGCGGTGTGAATGGGCAAGGCATTTTGCCCGAACTGGCAGACAGAGTAATCTTAAGAGGCGTGAGGGCGCTGTCAAATTTTCTGGGCCGCGGCGACGGAGCGGGCGAAGGCCGCACGCTTGAGTCGCGGCCGGCGCGCGCCGACGAGTTGCACGCCGGCCTGGCGTTGATCCTCGCCTCTGGTGCCGCCCCGGCGGGCCAGGAGCACGTGCTCGACTTCCTTCAGTTCGCATCATCCCGCGGCATCGACGTCCATGGGTTATGGGTCATCGCGGCCGGAAATAAACCGATCTGGGCCCTCCTTCCGATCCTCAACCCCGGCCATACAGCCCTGCTGCTGGCGCCGCCTCGTCGCCCGGATGGGGTGGACGTGATGGGACTCATCGAGCAAGTGTGTGAAGACCTGTCTCGTCGCGACATCTATCTGGCCCAAGCGCTCCTCGATCCGCCCGACACAACCGGGCGTGAACTCCTTGGCGCGATCGGCTTCAAGGAGATGGCCGAGTTGCTCTACCTTCAGGCGGCCATCCCGCGATCGATCGCGCCGCCGGAACTGCCCGAAAGCTTTTGGTGGCAGACCTATTCATCCCGGACGCACGCGCTGTTCGAGCGCGCGATCATGGAGAGCTACCAGCAGAGCCTCGATTGCCCGCTGCTCAATGGCATGCGCGACATCGGCGACGTGATCGCGGGCCACCAATCCAGCGGCGAGTTCAATCCCCGTTTTTGGTTCGTGCTGAGCGAGCGCGACATGCCGCGAGGCATAGCGCTGCTGAACCGCGTGCCGCGCACCGACACCGCCGAGCTTGTGTACTTCGGCCTCGTCCCCGCCGCCCGGCGCCGCGGGCTGGGCGACCTGATGATGCGCCAAGCCCTCTGGGCCGCCCGCGAGATGAACCTCTCGCGCCTGACGCTGGCCGTCGATTCGAATAACGCGCCGGCGCTGCGGCTCTACTACCGCCACGGCATGCAGCGAATCGGAAGCAAGGTGGCGATGATGAAAGACGTGAGGGGAATGCCGAATGCCGAGTGCCAAATGCCGAATGGGGAGTGAACGTCCCTCCTGCGTCCGATCGCCGCCTGCGGCTTCGCGAATCGAGAACGTCCCCTTGTTCGCGAAGCCGCCAGCGGCGTTGAGGTCTGTCGCACCGCACCCGACATTCGGCACTCGGCATTCGGCATTCGGCATTCGGCACTCGGCGAGATTCGGCATTCGACACTTCCTCCACAGGTCCGGTAACTTTGTGGGTAACCGGTTGGAAAAAAACTTTCATTGAGCGCTGGGCGCAGTCGGTGCCGATGGTTGCGCTGATGTGGGCCGGAAATCCCATAAAGTCGCTCTTGCCAGTACAGATTCCCGCAACTATCTTCTCGCTCGTTGGATTCAGGGAAGATTCAGGATCGATGTTGGCGGCGTGAAGGTGTGGCACGACAGAACAAAGACAACGCCGCCCAGCGCAGCATGATCCGGTTCACATCGTAGGACGCGACTTTTCAAGGATGAAATTCCAGGCAGGAAGCCTAACCCCCCGCCGGCAGATGCTGCGCCATGAGGTTGGATCCTCGTGTCGCAAGGCGGGTGAGTGCTCCGAGGGCAAGCCGTGGTGGGTCGGGAGAAACCCACGGCAGGAGCACGACGGCGGCCGCACGATGTTCCCCGCGGGGGAGGCACAGCGGCTTGACATCAGGATGGTCACACGCTTGGAAGGAGTTCAACGTGAGCTGCGTAAGTGCAAATGACTTGCAACTTGCGCGCCTGGCCGACGCCATCGCGCAGCGAGTGGGACAACAACGGTTTCATGTCTGGTTTAACAATTCAACGAGGTTGGATCTCCGGCAGGACGGGCTCGATATCGCCGTCCCCAATGACTTCATCAGCGAGTGGATCGGCAAGAACTTCACCCGCCCGATCCAGGAGGCGGCACACGAAGTTCTCGGCTGCCCGCTCCAGGTTCGCTTCCAGGTGGTTCCCGAGCTGTTCGAGGTTGATTCGGTCAAGCCCGAATCAGAAAAGAACGGCGCGGAGACCTCTGCTTCCGGCCGCACGGCCGACGCGAAGCGGAACGGTGTTGCGGTATCACGCTCGGTCCCGATTGTACCGTCCGTCCGAACTGGATCATCGGGCGACGAGAGCGCCTCGCACTCGACGCAGCCGCGGCTGCGGCATTCGATCGAGACATTTGTCGTCGGCGCCAGCAACCAGCTCGCCTACAACACTGCGTGCTACGTCGCTGAATTTCCTGGTGCCCAATACAACCCGCTGTTCATCCACGGCAACTGCGGGTTGGGCAAGACGCACCTGCTGCAGGGACTCTGCCGCCGGTTTATCGAGCTGCACCCGACCAAGCGTTGGACGTACCTCACCGGCGAGGAATTCACCAATGAATTCCTCACGGCGCTTCGGACCAACAAGCTCGATGCATTTCGCCGAAAGATGCGCGACCTCGATCTGCTGGTGATCGACGACGTGCATTTCCTCGGTGGGAAGAAGGCCACGCAGGAGGAATTCCTCCACACCTTCAACGCGATCGAGGCGATGGGCCGCCAGGTCGTGATGGCCAGCGACAATCACCCGAAGCTCATCGAAGAATTCGGCGAGTCGCTGGTCAACCGGTTCGTCAGCGGCATGGTCGTGCGAATCGATCCGCCCAACTTCGCCACGCGGTGCGAGGTCCTGCGGGCATTATCGGTGCGATCGAAAATGCTGCTGGGCGAGGACGTGATCAACTGGATCGCCCGACGGGTGACCCAGAACGTCCGGGAACTCGAAGGCGCCATCACGCGCATCGCCGCCCACGTTCGGCTCACGGGCCGTGACGCGGACGTCGCGACGGCGCAGGAAGCCTTGGGCGACCTGGATCGTCAGCTCGTGGCGCCCGTCAAGCCCGAGAATATCCTCCAATCCGTTTGCGATTATTTCGGACTCGAACACAAGGACCTGATGTCCGGCCGGCGCCAGCGGACCATCAGCCTCGCCCGCAGCGTGGCGATGTTCCTGGTCCGCAAGACCGCCAAGCTCAGCTTCCCCGAGATCGGCTCGCGCATGGGCAAACGGAATCACAGCACCGTCATCAGCGCCTGCCGCAGAATCGAGCGCGCCGTATTGGCTAATGAGCCCCTGGTGTGGACCAGTTCCGTCGGCGAGCGCACCGAGGAAGCCAGCGAGTTGATTCAAAGGCTGGAAGAACACAGCCGCACGATGGCGTAAAACTCGACGCCAATTCGTTGGCAATCACTCGATGAACAGGGCCGGTGATACGGCAAAATGCTTGGCCAGCTTCACGATTCGAGTTTTGCTCAGTGCCCGTTTGCCATGAAGGATCAGCGATGCGATTGGCTGACTGCCCAGAACCCGGCCCAGATCAGCGGTATTCATATCGCGCTCGTGCATCAGAAATTTAAGGCGGTCGAGCGGAGAGGATTTCGGAAGGACGGAGTCGCGGCGTTGCTGCTCAAACCGCTGGACGAGCAGGCTTAATGCCTCCAGGTAATCGCGCCGGCCAAGATCCATGCTCTCTTCCCTCGCGGAGGTCGAGAGCTTAAGGAAAACGGCTATCGCGCGGTCCAATTCTTCGTGGGAGCGTATCGGCCGCAGCGGAAATGCGCGAACGAGATCGAAATAAATGTCGAAGGCCGATCGGCCTGCAACAGCGCCATGCACCGGGCTACTTCCATTTTTCTTCATTGTATTCGGCATGTGCACCGTGATATCGGCCAGTTGCACTCAATCAATTATCAAGCACCAGGCCGGTAGGTCAAACACTCGCGTCAGCGCGCGGGCATGGACATCCGGCAAGGAACGCGTGCCGGAGAACTTACGGCAAAACGGTGCAAATAATCGTCCTCCGCCGCGGTCGCGTGTCGAAGTCGATCAGGACGATTTGTTGGTATTCCCCGGTGAGCAGTTTTCCATTTGAAAATGGGACGGTCAGGCTCGGGCCGACCAGGGCGGCGCGAATGTGACTGTGGCCGTTGTCGTCGTTCCAGGTTGCTTCGTGTTCGTAGCGGGCGTCGTCGGGAATCAATCGCTGGAATGCGTTGGGGACATCGTGCTTGATAAGCCCTGTTTCAAATTCCAGGGTCGTCAAGCCGGCGGTGCTGCCGACAAGGAACAGGCTGATGATTCCATCGCCTCGCTTGTCCCGAAGCCGTTGGGTCAATTCGGGGTTCAGGTTCACGATGTCGGTGTTGCCGTCGGTCTCGATGTCCAGGGTGAATCGTTCCATGAAGCTCCGCGAATCCGGGTGTGGGGACGGCGTCGAACGGTCCGCCACCGCCCAACGACTTTCATGTAGCATCCACAAGACCGGTAAGCAAGGAATTCGGACGGTGCGCAGCGATACTACGTTAAGACGGACGCATGCCGGCAAGATCAACGCGGATCTGAGCTGGTTTGACCCTGTTCCGTTCCGGGTCAGGACATTGCAGGACTATGCCAGGCGGCAACGACGATTTTAAGGCACGGGTCATCGACGCAACCGACATTGTCGAGTTGATCGGGCGGAGCGTCGCGCTCAAACGCCGGGGAAAAGACTACGTCGGGCTCTGCCCGTTTCATCAGGAGAAATCGCCCAGCTTTTCGGTCAGTCCCGCCAAGCGGATGTTTTATTGCTACGGCTGCAAGGTGGGTGGCAACGCGATCGACTTCGTAATGAAGCGGGATCGCATTGAGTTTATCGATGCCCTTCGCCTGCTCGGCGAGCAGGCCGGGCTCGAGATGCCGCGGTCGGGCGCATCGAAACAAAAGGCCGGGGAAAAGCAGGCGCTGCTCGACATGCAGTCGTCAGCCTGCGCGTTCTTTGAAAAGTTGCTCTCGCATCCCGAACAAGGCGCTGTAGCCCGTGAGTACCTGGCCAAGCGGCAGATTAATGCCGAGTCGATTCAGCGGTTTCAAATCGGTTATGCCGCGGGCGCATGGGATGCTTTATTGCGCGGGCCGGTTGGCAGGAAGTTTGCGCCCCAGCAGTTGGCCACCGGCGGATTGGTCAAGCCGCGCGAAAAGGGCGACGGCTTCTACGACGTCTTTCGCAACCGCTTGATGTTCCCTATCCGCGATGAAAATGGCCGGGTGATCGCCTTTGGCGGCCTGGTGCTGGCCGACGAGCAGCCCAAGTACCTGAATAGCCCCGAAACACCCCTCTTTTCCAAGAGCCGCTGCATCTTCGGCATCGATCTGGCCCGCCAAAAAATGGTGGAAACGCGAACCGCGGTGGTGGTCGAGGGGTATACCGATGTAATCGTCGCCCACCAATTTGGCCTCAACAACGTCGTCTCTGTTCTGGGGACGGCAATGACCGAGCAGCACGTTGCGATGCTCCGGCGGTTTGCCGACCGGATCATTCTGCTGTTCGACGCCGATACGGCGGGTGATCTGGCGGTCGATCGGGCCGTTGGGTTGTTCCTCACCCAGCCGATCGAGATTGCCATCGCTTCAATGCCCAGCGGAGTGGACCCGGACGAGTTTCTGTTACAGAATGGGGCGGAGGCATTCAATCAGATCCTGGAAGGGGCGGCCGACGCCCTCTCCTATAAATGGAAGCAACTCGTCCGCCAGTTTGACGCCGGCGACGGCGACCTGACGACCCAGCAAAAGGCGGTTGAAACCTATCTTGAGGTGCTCGCCTCGGCGCGCGGCAGCGGCCCGGTCGATGCACTTCGATGGGGTTCTGCCCTCGCGCGAGTGAGCCGATTGACCGATATCCCGGTGGACGAATTGAACCGCCGGTTCAGGAGTCGAAAGGCGCTCGGAAATCGGCCGGCCCCCAGCCCGGCAGAGCAGCAAGGCGCCGTGCCGACCAGTTATCCGGCGCGGCCACTGACCGCCCAGGACCGGGCCGAGCGGCAGATCCTTGGTATCCTGCTGCTGCAACCGCACCGTTGGCATGAGGTGCAGCGGGCCGTGCGTTTGGAAGATTTTGCTCATGAAGGCCATCACCGCCTAGCCGAAATCTACTGGAACCATCAACGGGATGAGGGAGAGCCAGTATTTAACGAGTTCCTGGGGACCCTCGGGGAGCCCGCACTGGCCGAAATTGCAATGCTTGCCGTCGATGAGGTGGAAGCCCTCGACGACGCCGATCAGGTGCTGGCTGAGGCTCTGGTCTGGCTGGAGCATCGCCATCGGGTGCAGGAAGAACAAAAACTTTTGGCGGGCCTGCGACGTAGCAGCGAGAACGCCTCTGAAGATAACGAGATTGAGCTGTTGAAGGGACTGTATGAAAGTCGCCTCCGGCCCGATCTGCATCGGGCCTAAGAAATGGGAGGGCGAGGCTCCCGCCGAGCCGGGCCTCGCTCGAAAGAGCCCGGCTCGGCCGGAGCCTCGCCTCCCAACAACGGACAGTTAACAACAGTGCGTACTCAACTGCCGTCAAACGGCGGCCTAGAATTGTTTTGACCCGGTGCGACAAGGAAGTCGCGTTGCAGGGATCGGGAATGTCCCCGAGTTCCTTGGCCCGCTCCATCGCACCGCGCGGACGCCCGGACGGCGTCCGCGGTGGCAAAGCCAACGCTTTGCCGCCAGCCTCGCTGGGAAGTTCCCGCGAGAGCCCCGCGTCGCATCGCGGGAGATTTGTCGAAAGTGGTATGAAGGAAACGGTTATTGAAAGTCCCCTCATCGGTTCCGGCTCTCAGGAAGAAGTCGATATCCGCGTCAAGGCGCTGCTCGACATGGGCACGTCGCGCGGGTTCCTCACCTACGAGGAGCTCAACGAGAAACTTCCCGACGAAGTGGTCTCTCCCGATAAGCTCGATTCTCTTCTCATGATGATCGACGAGATGGGCATTAAGCTCATCGACGAGGGAGACATCGGGGAATTCCAAAAGGTTCCCAAGGTCCGCAAGAAGCACGTTGAGCCGATCGTCCCCCAGGTCGTCGAAGACGATCAAGGGGAAGTGATTGATCTCAATCTCGAAGCCGAGTTGGCCGAAGCCTCGACCAAGCGCATCGACGATCCCGTCCGCATGTATCTCACCCAAATGGGTGAAATTCCCCTGCTCACCCGCGAGCAGGAAATCGGGCTGGCCAAGAAGATCGAAATCACCCGCAAGATCTTCCGCTCGAAGGTGCTCGAGAGCGACTACTGCCTGCAATCCGCAGTCGAGATTCTTCAACAGGTGGATGAGGGCGATCTGCCCTTCGACCGCACGATGAAGATCAGCACCGCCGAGGACAACCCCGATAAGGCGACGATCGGCCAGCGCATCCCGCTCAACCTCGGCTCGGTGCGCAAGATGCTTTCGCGCAACCGCGACGACTGGGATTCACTGGCGCAGGCCAAGAACAAGAAGGATTTGGAAGAACTGCGGCTTGCGATCCGTCGGCGTCGCCGGCGATCGGTGAAGTTGCTGGAAGAGCTTTCGCTCCGCACCAGCAAGGTCACCCCGCTGATGAAAAAGCTCTCCAGCATCTCGACCAAGATGGTGGAACTCGAGCAGCGGATCGAAGAGCTCAATAAGATCAAGGAGCCGGGCGAAGACCTTGAAGTTTGCCAGGAAGAATTGAGCGGCCTTGAGGACCTGGTCCTCGAGAATGCGCAGGACCTCCACAAGCGCGTCGTTGCGGTCCGAAAAATTTACTTCAAGTACGAAGACGCCAAGCGCAAGCTCTCCGGCGGCAACCTGCGGCTGGTCGTCTCCATCGCCAAGAAATACCGCAACCGCGGCCTCTCCTTCCTCGACATCATCCAGGAAGGCAACACGGGCCTGATGCGCGCCGTGGACAAATACGAATACCGCCGCGGCTTCAAGTTCAGCACGTATGCCACCTGGTGGATCCGCCAGGCAATCACCCGCGCCATTGCCGATCATGCCCGCACGATCCGCATCCCGGTACACATGATCGAGACGATGAGCAAGCTGCGGAACATCAGCAAGATGCTCATGCAGGAGCTCGGCCGCGAGCCCACCATCGAGGAAATCGCCAAGCGCGCCAAGATGTCGGTGAGTGAGACACGTCGCGTGCTGAAGATCAGCCGCCATCCGATCTCCCTGGATCGCCCCGTGGGCGAATCCGAAGACTCCTACTTCGGCGACTTCATCGAGGACGAAAAAGCCGACAACCCGGTCGAAAGCGCCACACAGGAGATGCTCAAGGACAAGATCGAGCAGGTGCTCAAGACGCTCACCTACCGCGAGCGCGAGATCATCAAGCTCCGCTACGGCATCGGCGACGGCTACACCTACACCCTCGAGGAAGTCGGCCGCATCTTCAAGGTCACCCGCGAGCGCGTCCGCCAGGTCGAAGCCAAGGCCATCCGCAAGCTTCAACACCCGGTGCGAGCTCGGAAGCTCGAAGGGTTCCTGCCGGGTGGTGTCGCGCATTAGAATCAGATCGCTACGATGTACAACGATTTGTTGCGGGGCGGCACCCAACAGTGCCGCCCCGTCCGTTTGGTTGGTGTGATCACGGATGATTACTTTTTCCGCTCGCCGGTTGGATCGCTTCAGCGATCTTCTCAGCCACTGAGCGCAGAATCGGGGAACCGATTAGATCGCTTACGCGGTCGGGCCTGCTTCCGCAGAATCCATCGCAGCAAGGCGCCTTTCAATCTGCTCCACTATTTTGTCAGTCGGCCCCCGCTGGTAGATCATGTCATGCAGCGCAATTCGATGCCTGGCCCCCGCAACCTCACACTCCAGAACGGCAATTCCCTTGCGCTCCCACCGCACGAGATCCAGCCCCTGGATCTGATCGAGCGCAATCGCCGGCTGCCCGGGAACAGAAAGAGTAAGTCCCGAGAGCCGGTACTCGCCCCTTGATCGGTACTCCCGCCACACGAGGAATGGAATGCTAACGGCCGTGCAGAGGATGCCGGCAATCTGGTTGAAGAGGACGCCCGGTGGATCGTGCGGCGGCCGCTGTGACCGATCCACGCTGCCGCCCATTTGCTCCCACGCCGCGTTCTCGCGCGGCCAGACGACGAATCCGTCGTGCAGGCAATACAGCCCCATCCCCAGCAGCACGATCGCAAACACCCACGACCTCCAGCGGTACTGGAAATCCACGCGCGCGACGATGTCGCCGGAAGGCTCGGCTGGTGATTCGGGTTGGGTCATGAGTCGGGATGAGACGACGCGGCATTCCCCCAGGACGCTTCGAGCAATCGCGCGACGCGTTCGGCCGCCGCCGCGGCGTTGCGCAGGGCCTCGCCGCCCTGCGCCTCGTCCGGCATCTTTCGGGCCAAATCCTGTTCGTGCCGCCGGAGCCGCTCGGCTACGCGCCGCGCATTGTCCAACGCCCGGCACGCAAGTTCGGAACGGTCCGGCTGAACACCCATTCAATGACTCGAGCAACCGCCGATTCCATGCGTGGGAGGGCGAGGCTCCCGCCGAGCCGGACTCGATGTCGGAAAGGCGCCCGGCTCGGCAGGAGCCTCGCCCTCCCGAATCGGGGAATGCTACGACCGCGACGCAATCGCCGAAGAGATCGGCCGCAGGATCCGCGGAATGATGTACGAAGAGCAAAGCTCCTCGGCCTTCTCGCACATCTGGCCGAACATCTGTTCCATCGGCTCCCTGGGCCGGTCGCCCCAATACCGGCGAACGATCAGATAGATGCTGATCGCATCATCCGAATAGTCCCCGGTGCGAACTTGATAGCTGTTGGTACGCGTGACGACGTCGATCCGCGCCTGGAGACGGCAATCATCGCTCAGTGCGACGGTGATCGTCGGCTGAAAGTCCACCGCCTTGCTGCCTGGGACATCCGTCAGGCAGGCCAGCGGAGATTCGGCAAACAAGCTCTCGGCGATGATCTCGTCATGATTTCCGCCGAAGCCCAGATCGAAGCCGAACAGCACGTCGAGGTAATCCACCTCGATCGGGCTGACGCCCAGATGATGCGGCGCCATTTCCAGCAGAAGCTGGTGAACCTTGAGAGATTCCTCCACGCTTCCGGGATTGACATGCCCGCTCGAAAGCCGCTTGGCTTCGAGGCTCATCCACCGGTACGCCTGGCTCCCGCGGTCTTCCTCGAGATTGAACTCGCCGTTGTCCGTCTTGCGGAAGCGGGTCATCCCCGGAAAGCTCTTTTGCACGCGCTCGAAGAAGTGGAGCAGCGTTTCGCGGTTGTGCGGCAAATTGAGCTGCGAGCCCAGCCGCATGTTCACGTAGAAATCCTCACAAAACGCCGAGTAAGGATTAGACATACTGCATTCTCCTGAGGAACCCGAGACCAGCCCTACGAACAATCCTTTGTTCGTACATCGGATACATAGCCCGATAAAGTGTAGCCGATTCCCTCTACAACGAAAGAAGTTCGCCCAAGTTCGTTGACCGTCATTTTTCTGCGGCGCAAAATGCGGCATCCCCATCACGCAATGATCCTGACCGTTTTTTGAAACCGGATCGACCGACCTCATCCCCCTCCCAAAAGCCTGACCCGTCGCGTACAAATCGCAAATGGCCAAGCCCGTTTACGCCCTGGTCGGACCCGACCCATTCCTTCAATTGCAGAAGATGAAGGAGGTGCTGGCCGCCCTTCCCGCGGACGCGCAACGAACTGACCTTGATGGCGAGCGAGCCGAGCTGGCCGACGTGCTGGACGAGCTCCGCAGCTTCGCGATGTTCGGCAGCGGCAAGGTCGTTGTCCTGAGAAACGCCGACGCGTTTCTCACCCGTTTTCGGGAGCAACTCGAGGATTACGTCGCCAGCCCAAGCAACAGCGGGACTCTCATCTTGCGTCTGGACTCGCTGCCGTCCAACCAGCGCATTTACAAAGCCATCGCCAAGGTCGGGCACATCGAGCCATGCACGCCACCGAAGGATCTGGCGCGATGGGTGGTCGCGCAGGCAAAGGGCGCCCACGGCGCCACGATCGCCCCCGACGCGGCCGCCATGCTCGTCGAGTTGGTGGGAGACGACCTGGGCCGTCTCGACACTGAACTGGCCAAGCTCGCGCTTTCCTCAGAGGACGGACGAATCGACGCCGAATCCGTCTCCGGCGGCGTCGCCTTCCAGCGCGAACGACAGATGTGGGACATGACCAACGAACTGGCCTGCGGCCGAACCGCCGAGGCCCTCAAAAAATGGCGGCAGCTCATCCAGCTCGACTCCTCCGCCGAATTCCGCGCCGTCACCTGGCTCGGCATGTGGCTCGAAAATGTCCGCAAGGCCGTCGCCATGAAACGTAAGGGCCTCCAGCCCTTCGCAATCTGCCAGCAATTGCGGATCTGGCCGCGCGAGATCCAGGGCCCCTTCTTCCAAACCGCCGAATCCCTCGGCGAAGCCGGCGCCGCCCGCGCCACTGACCTGCTGGCCGACGTTGATCTCCGCAGCAAATCAGGATTGGGTGATGCCGCTTCCAATGTCGAACGTTTCATTCTTCAGATTGGGCAGATGAACGCCTGAAGGCCGGAGAGCCGGGGCGTCCCCGCCCCGATTGGACGACTTGAGTTCGACGCTTGCCATCGACGCCTCGCGTTCTTTCGCTACGATTCTAACGTGAAAAAGGAAAGTTCAGATCGAGTCACTGTCTCCCCAAGCAAACTTTTCCGCGTCGGGATCGTCGGCGTCAGCGGGTATGGCGGGGGTGAAGCCCTGCGCCTCTGCGCCAACCACCCCCACTTCGATCTCGTCTATGTCGCCGGTGAAGGCAGCGCTGGCCAGGCGCTCGCCGAACGCTTCCCGGGAATCGGAGATCTCGGCCGCCTCACCATTCAGAAATGGGATCCGCACAACATCGGAGAACTCGATCTGCTCTTTGCCTCCCTTCCGTCCGGTGAATCCAGGGAAGCGCTAGCCAAAGTCCGCCCCCAAACCCGCATCGTCGATATCGGCGGCGACCATCGCTATGCCGACGGCTGGACCTACGGCCTGGCCGATGTCTGGCCCGAACAAATCCGCGGCGCGACCCGCGTCGCGAATCCCGGTTGCTATCCGTCGGCGTCGTTGCCCGCACTCGCGCCGCTGATCGCGGAGAAGCTGATCGAGCCCGCGGGCATCATCATCGACGCCAAGTCCGGCGTCAGCGGCGCCGGCCGCGGCGGCGGCTCGACCTTCGGATTTGCCGAAGTGAATGAAGACGTCTCCGCATACGGGCTTTTCAAGCACGCCCACGTCCCGGAGATTTCCAAGACTCTCTCCAAACTTGCCGGCAAGGATGCGTCGCCGACGTTCACCCCGCACCTGATCCCAATGACCCGGGGAATCCTCGCAACGTGTTATGCCCGTGGGACCGTCACCGCCGAGCAGTGTCTGGCTGCTGCGCGAAAGTTTTTCGAAGGCAGGCCGTTTGTTCGCGTCATCGACAAGCCACCGCATACCAAGTGGGCCACCGGCTCGAATCTGGTGTATGTCTCCTACGCCGCCGACCCTGCGCGCGGGACCGTCATTGCGCTGGGCGCGATCGATAACCTTGGTAAGGGCGCCGCGGGCCAGGCAGTGCAGAATGCGAACCTCATGCTGGGTTTGCCCGAATCCGCGGGACTCGAGGGAATTCCCCTGTGGCCTTGATTTGGCCGCCGGCGCTATGATGCCGCCATGGCGCTGGACGGCTTCATCTTCGATTTCGACGGCACACTGATCGACTCCAACGAAACCCACATGCAGGCATGGCAACGGGCCTTCGCGCGACACGGCTACGTCGTCGCGCTCGACCGCATCCGGCTCGAAGTGGGAAAGGGAGGCGACACGCTCGTGCCTTCCATCCTCGGACACGATTTCGATGCAAAAGACGGCAAGAAACTCCGGGATGCGCAGCCGGAGGAGTTTAGGAAGTTGGCCGAGTCGAACGGCCTGCCGGTCTTTCCCGGCGCTCAGGCGCTCCTGCAGGAACTCCGCAAACGCAAGATCCGAACCGTGCTCGCCACATCGAGCGGCAAGAAGCAGTTGGCTCTCAGCGAAACAATTTCGGGGCTTGCCATCTCCAAGCTCGTGGATGAGATCACCAACGCCGACGACATCGAAACCAGCAAGCCCGCGCCCGACCTGGTGACGGCCGCGGTCAAGAAGCTTGGCATGACGCCCGCCCAGTGCGCCATGCTCGGCGACACGCCCTGGGATGCGCAAGCATGCAAACATGGCGGCGTCGTCTGCCTGGGATTGACCTGCGGCGGACGGCCGGCGGCTGATCTCCTCAAGGCAGGCGCTCGCGCCGTGTGGCGCGATCCGGCCGACGTCCTGGCCCACTTGGACGACGCGTTACGCATCGCTTCGCCCGGATCGGCGCGCCTGAAACAGAAGGCCCTGGAGGGACTCATGCGCGAAGCTCTTGCCGTGGCGCGCGACGGAATGGCGCACGGCGAAGTCCCCATCGGAGCGGTCCTCGCCCGCGGCGACGGGACCACCGTCGCCCGCGGCTATAACGAGCTGAATCGCCTCGGCGATAAGACCGCCCACGCCGAGATGGTGACCTTTGCTCACGCGCGCGGGAAAATGCCGGCGGACGCGGACGACTTGATCCTGGTCTCAACGCTCGAGCCCTGCGTGATGTGCCTTGGGGCGTCGATGGAGGCGCGGGTGGACACGATCGTCTATGGCCTGCGCGCCCCCGCCGACAGCGGCACGGGCCGCGTCAGCCCCCCGGAAAGCCCGGGTACCGGCATGCCGCGAATTGTTGGAGACCTTCTCGCCCCGGCGAGCCGCTCGCTCTTTCAGGAATGGCTCGCGAAGCCCGCCAACAACCCGGACCAGGTGAGATTCGTGCAGCAGTTGCTTGCGCTTACGCAAGGCTGAATCGGCCACACCGAGACCGCCCTGCCACACAAGATGGCCATACTACCACGCGCTCAAATTCGCTCGCCCGCCGGAAAAAGGCTATTCGTCGGGAACTTTTCGCGTTGCCCCGCGTCAAACATCACGTCCGACCTGGAGCCAACCCATGAGAAATGCAACGTGGCGACTGACGATCGTGCTGGCCGCCCTTACCAGCGCATTTGCATGCAGAGCCAGCGCCCGCATCAAATTGATCACGCTCCCGCCGCGCGAGCGCGTGGAAATTCAACTCGACAACCCGGCGGCGACGCTGGTCGAGGAAGAGCGGATCGTCCCCCTGGTCAAGGGCGACAATCAGGTCGATTTCTCCTGGGCCAACACGCAGATCAACCCGGATACGATCCTGTTCCGCGTCATCCCGCCGGCCGCGGGAGCGGATAAGACCAACGCGCGCGTGCTGTCGGTCAGCTATCCGCCGAACGAGGCGTCGCTGGTTTGGGCCGTCGCATCCGATGATTCGGGCTCGGCCCGCGTCCGCATCAGTTACATCCTCGGAAACCTCAATAAGAGCTTCGCCTATCGCGCCGTTGCCTCGCGCGACGAAAAGAGCCTCACCCTCGCGCAATACATGCGGCTGGACAACCTGGCCAACGAGGAATACGCCAACACCGAAATGTGGGCCGGCTTTGGCAAGGAGTTTCTCAAGCCGATCGGCATCAACGAAACCAAGGAGATGCTCGTCGCCCGGCATGACAAAGTTCCGGTGCAAAAGACGTATACCGCCAGCTTGGACGAATTCGGCTACAGCGACCAGCCGCAGAATAAACTGCGGGTTCCCATGCATTACGTGATCAAGAACGATAAGGCCGGCAACCTTGGCATGGCCGCGCTGCCGGAGGGAAAGGTGCGCATCTTCATCGAAGGCGCGGGAAACGACAAAGCAACGACGTTCCTCGGCGAGGACTGGGGCCACTTCACGCCCATTGATGACCAGATGCGGCTCTACCTGGGCGTGGCTCAGGATGTGTCGGTGAAACGGACGATCGACAGGAACGACCGGAAGCGGATCGCCGGCAACCTGTTCGATCAAACCGTCACGATCAAATACGAGATCGAGAACTTCAAGGACACGCCGGTGACGCTGGATGTGGTCGAGAGCCTGCATCACATCCGCAACGAAGTTCACGGCGATTCCGGCCGCGACGTGCAATGGGAAATTGGAAAAGACACCACGTTCCCCAACGGCCCCGACAAGGAGCACAGCACCTTCGACCGCTTGATGTTCCACGTCAACCTCCCGGCCCGCGCCGCCGACGGAAAGGCCGAGAAGATCATCCAGAAACTGCAAGTGACCTTGAAAAACGAGTGGTGATGATCGACGCGCACCCTCTCTCATCTCCCTCTCCCGGTAATCCGGGAGAGGGTTGGGGTGAGGGTTTACTCGAAGTGGATTCTCTCCTGAGATGGATGCTCGCGCGGCGAACCCTCACCCTGCCCTCTCCTCTTCGAGCCTGAGCCTCAGAGCCGAAGGCCGGATTACCGGGACAGCGGAAATAGGAAACGGACGTCAACATGAAATCGAATCGGACCTCAACCGGCATTCTGCTGATTCTCCTCACCGCGTTGCCCGTACTGGCCCGGAATGTGGATTTATCCACCGTCCCCAAGCGCGACACCGTCGAGCTGACGATCTACAACAGCGAAGACCTGACGCTGGTACGCGAAACCCGAACGATCACGTTCAAAAAGGGCGTGAATCCGCTTCAGTTCTCGTGGGCCAACACGCTGATCGATCCGACGTCGGTTGAGCTGAAATTCCTGGCCCATCCCGACAAGCTGGAGGTGCTGGATACGACCTTTCCGCACGATAAGCCGCAGATGCTCTACTGGAACGTGCAGAGCGACCTGGATGGCGAGGCTGCGATTGAGATCACCTACTTCACCAGCGGAATCACCTGGTCGGCCGACTACGTCTGCGTGGCCGATCGCGACGAAAAGCAGATGAAGCTGGATGGCTTCGTCCGCGTGACCAACCAATCCGGCGAGGAATACGAAGACGCCAAGGTGCGGCTCGTCGTCGGCACCATCAACCTTGTCGAGAAGATCGCCCAACTGGCCCACATCCCAATGCAGGACGTCGATCGCCTCCTGGCAAAAGACAAAGCAGAGCTGCGTGACGAGGCGGCCAAATCGGCGATGGCCGCGCCCATGGGCGCGATCGGCGGCGGGATGGCGGGGGCGGACCAACCCAAAGAGATCATCAAGGAAGGCCTCAGCGAATATTTCATCTACACCATCGAGGGGACCGAGACGATCCCCAATGGCTGGAGCAAACGCCTGCGAAGTTTCGATGCAGGTTCGGTCCCGTTCAAAATACAATACCGCTACCGGCCCGCCGAGTATGGAGATCAACTGGTCCGCATGTACCTGCTGACCAACGACAAGCCCTCCAAGCTCGGCTCGACGCCGCTGCCCGATGGCGTCGTTCGGGTCTTCCGCGACAACGGCCGCGACGGGCTCTCGTTCCTCTCGCAGCAGACGATCAAGTACATCGCAATCGGCGACAAGATCGAACTGAATCTGGGCGTGGATCCGAACGTGATCTTCGAGCTGATTAAACTGCGCGCCTCCCGCGACAATATCTGGATGCGCGTCAACGGGACCGACATTTACCGCCAGGCAGACGGGCCTGGTATACAGATCGAGGTCAATTCATCGGTCGTCGGTTGGGACGAGCACGAGATCTACAGCCAGCGCGTGCGCAATTACACCGCCAAACCGATCGACCTCGAAATCCGCCGATCGTTTGATGGCCACGTGACGTTTCGGAGCGGCCTGAAGCCAACCCTCTTCGACTACCGCACCGTGCAATTCACCGCCGCGGTCGATGTCGGAAAACGAGCCGACCTGCTGTTCGAGACGGTGCGCCGCCAGGGTCGCAACGCCAAACAGAACAACGTGACGCTCGAAGATGCGCAGATTCCGCAATGAAATCTTGCGGACTTCCGGCAACCTTTCACGGCCATTCGCGTCAAAGGTTTTAATCAGAGAAGCTGTATGGAGGGGGAGGCTCCGGTTCGACTGTCTTCGACCCTGAGGCTCAGACCCGAAGGGAGTTCACCGAAGTCTGCCGAGCCTTCTTCGCGACGGTGGAGTCACTGGTAATGTCGAGGAACATTCGCGCCCGGTGACCTCGCTCCTTCCGCCGCTTGCGGCTTCGCGAATCAGAACGTGTGCCGATTCGCGAAGCCGCAAGCGGCGGAGGGAGAAGTGATCCTTCGCGCAATGAAGTTCCTTGGAAGCCGAAGCCGGCGAAGAATGCGGCTCAACCGGAGCCTCGCCCTCCCGAAAATGAGGCTCTAATCGAGCTACTTACTGGAGACTCCCATGCGATTTGGTCTTGCCGCGCTACTGGCCCCCCTGTTCACCGCGTGCATCGCATTCGCCGGCGCGCCGACGATGACGATTCACGAATGGGGAACATTCACCAATCTTCAGGACGAAGCCGGCAAGTCGATCGGCGGGATCAACAGCGACGATGAGCCGCTGCCCGCATTTACGCATAACCTGAAGTGGGAATGGAGCGTGGGCGACGCGTCGGAGCAGCGAGTGCGCTCGCCGTTCGTCAAAGGTTTTCCCCGCGCTCATCCCGATGTGACCCTCCGGCTCGAAACGCCGGTGCTTTACTTCCATCCCAGCACGCCCGGCTGGCCGTCGCCGGTGGACGTGCATGTCGAGTTCCACGGCGGATTCCTCACGCAGTTTTATCCCGATGCGTCGGCCGGAAAAGTGGAAGGCCACATCACCGCAAACACTACCGGCCGCCTCGATTGGACCGGCCTGACCATTGGTGGCCAGCATCCCGGCCCGCAAACCGATTTCCGTGTCTGGACCGCGCCGCGCCAAGTGGCGGCTGCCGAGGTCACCACGCCCAAGCACGAGAGCGAACGCTATCTCTTCTACCGCGGCGTCGGCCACATCGACGCCCCGATCCGCCTGGTGCGCAACAACGGCATGCTCCAACTCCATGGCCAGCTCGATCCCGCATTCGGACCCTCCAAACAACTCCGCATCCCGCGCCTCTGGTTCTGCGAGTTCCGGGAAGACGGCACCGCCGCTTTCCGCGAAGTGACGCCGCTCTCCGTCTCCTCGGAGGCTAAGCCAATTCTTGCAAACATCGACCCGAACTTCAGCAAGTCGGACTTTGCATCCGATCGATTGGCCACGCTCAAGGGGCAGATGCGGGCGGCCCTGATCAAGCAGGGGCTGTTCGGCGATGAAGCCGATGCGCTGCTCAACACCTGGGAACTGTCCTACTTCAAAAGCTCCGGCGTGCGGCTGTTCTACATCGTCCCCCGCGAGTGGACCGAACATTACCTGCCGCTGCGAACCGTGCCGACGTTTGCCATCTCCCGTGCGATGGTCGGGCGGATCGACCTGGTAACGCCGGAGCAGCGTGAACTGCTCCGCGACATGTCTAACCACCCCAGCGCCGCCGCCAACGACCCGGCGGTTTGGCACGACTACGTCCTCCTCGGCCGGTTCCGCAACGCGCTGGTGCTGGATGAGCTGAAGCATCATCCGACGGACGGGCTTCAAGCGTTCATTCGCGTTCACGCTCTGGAACCGGGGTGAATCCGGGCTGAGAAAGCGATTCAGCAGTTTCGTTTAGCGGGCGAGCTAACCGCAACAACAAAGGACGCGCACTCGGGATACCCAAGAGTGAAATGTCTCTCGCGCGTCGCGTGCCGCACATCGTGCTTCCCGTCCTCCTTCTCGCCGGCGCACTCCGCGCCGCCGCATCTCCGGAGGAGATGCTCCGCGCGATGCACGTCCCCGACGGATTCACGGTCGAGATCGCAGCAGAACCGCCGCTGGTGAAGCATCCGATGTGGGCGTGCTTCGACGACCGCGGCCGGCTCTTCATCGCCGAGAGCGGCGGTTTGAATCTCAAGGCCGAGGACCTGCTCAAGGATCCGCCCAGTTCGATTCTTCTCTTGGAAGACACCAAGGGCGACGGCCACTTCGATAAAAGGAGCGTCTTTGCCGACAAGATGGTGTTCCCGCAGGGCGTCTGCTGGCACGATGGGGCGCTCTACGTGGCTTCCTCTCCGAGCCTCTGGCGACTGCGCGATACAAAAGGAACCGGCGTCGCCGACGAGCGCAAAGAGCTCGTCACACACTTCGGTTTCACCGGAAATGCCGCGGACATTCATGGCCCGGTGCTGGGGCCGGACGGCTGGCTCTATTGGTGCGACGGCCGGCACGGGCACGAGATCGCCACGCCGGAGGGCAAAGTGATGAAGGGCCTGGCCGCCCGCGTCTTTCGCTGCAAGCCGGACGGGAGCGACGTCGAAGTAGTGTGCGGCGGGGGAATGGACAACCCGGTGCAGGTGGCATTCACCGAAGCCGGCGAGCCGCTGGTCTCGTGCAACATCGTCCACACCAAGCCGCAACGGGTCGACGGGATTCTGTACGCACTGGAAGGCGCCGTCTTCCCGTGGAACGAAGCGCTCAACGAGTTCAAGTCCACCGGCGAACTGTTCGAGCCGGTCGATCCGCTGGGATGGGTCGCCATCTCGGGCCTGATTCGTTATCGCGGCGACGCCTTCGGCAGCGACTTCCGCGACAACCTCTTTAGCGCCCAGTTCAATCCGCATCGCGTCCAGCGGCATATGGTCGAGCGCGACGGCGCGGGCTTCCGCATCCGCCACGAAGATTTCCTCACCTGCACCGATCCGGATTTTCACCCGACCGCGACCGTGGAGGATGCCGACGGCAGCCTGCTGGTGATCGACACCGGCGGCTGGTTCCGAATCGGCTGCCCGACGTCGCGCATCGCCAAGCCGCAAATCAGCGGGGCGATCTATCGCGTGCGCCGCAAGGACGCTCCCGTCGTCGATGACCCGCGAGGGCTGAGGATCGATTGGGCTCACATCCCTCCCGCGCAGCTCGCGCGCTTCCTGGATGACCCCCGACCGGCCGTCGTCGACCGCGCAATGGACGCCTTGGCCCTTCGCGGCGCGGAAGCACTTCCCACGCTCGCAGCGGTCGTTCAAAGCAGTCGCTCGCCTGCCGCACGTCGGAACGCACTTTGGACGATTTCGAGAATCGAGGCTCCGTCCGCGCGCGAGGTTGCTCGTCTGGGGCTCACCGACTCCGATGCCTCCGTACGCCAGGTGGCCGTGCAAGTTGGGGGTCTATTCCGCGACGGCTCGGCGCTTGCGAAATTGATCGGGTTGTTGGGGGACAATTCCCTGGCGATTCGTCGAGATGCCGCGACCGCGCTCGGCCGCATCGGGCGGAATGAGGCGACGCCGCCTCTATTGGCCGCCCTCCGCGGCAGTGCCGATCGGTATCTCGTGCATGCAATCGTCTTGGCGCTGATCCGCATCGGGAACGCCGCGCCGCTGGCATCGGCGCTGCGCGATCCGGATTCGTCGGTTCGGCGCGGCGCGCTGCTGGCGATGGACCAGATCGACGGCAGCGGGCTCACGCCCGATCAGGTGGTGCCGCTGCTCGATCCGGGCCAGCCACTTCTCAAAGAGGCGGCGCTCGCGGCGATCGCTCGCCATCCCGGCTGGGGCGACCGCACACGTGAATTTTTTCGCGATGCGCTGTCCCGATCGATCGAGACGCCGCAACGCGAGGATCTGCGGCAGGAACTCGTCTCGTTCTCCGGGACGCCCGGCGTGCAGGAACTGATCGCGACCGTGCTTGCCGCGTCGCAAACATCCCCGGATACCCGCCGGCTCCTCCTGGAGGTGATCGCCGACTCTCCCCAGCGCCCGCTTCCGTCAAAATGGATCGAGCAGATCGGGAAGGGCATTGCCAGCGGCGACGAACAGGTTGCGCGCCAAGCGGTGCTCTGTGCACGATCCATCGACCTTACCGAACTGGACGCGCCGTTGCTGGCCCTCACACAAGATCACGATCGATCCGAATCGCTGCGCATCGAAGCGTTTGCCGCGGCTGCCCCGCGGCTCGGTCAAGTGGACGCGCCTATGTTCGAGCTGCTGACCGCGTGCCTGCACCCCGATCGACCGCCCCTGCTTCGTGCCGAGGCGGCAGAGGCGCTGGGACGATCGAGCCTAAGCGATTCGCAATTGGACGTGCTGGCCCGGGCGGCGGGCAGCGCGGGGCCGATGGAGCTTCCGAATTTGCTTCCGGCTTTTGGGCGCCGTTCCTGCGATGCCGCGGGCCGCGCGCTGCTGGCCGCACTCGACACGTCGCCGGGCGTCACCAGCCTGCGGCCCGAGAACCTGAGCCGCGCGATCGCGAAGGATTCGCAAGAGGTAAGAGCTTTGGCCGAGCCGCTCCTCAAGCGGCTTGCTCCCGACGCCGATCGGCAAAAGGCGCGGCTGGCCGAGTTGGCCCCGGTTCTTTCCGGCGGCGATGCCGGACGGGGGCGCGAGTTGTTCTACGGCCCAAAGGCCGGTTGCGCGACGTGCCACACGATCGCCGGGCGCGGCGGGCAGCTCGGCCCGGATCTGTCGAAGATCGGATCGATTCGCACCGGGGCCGATCTGCTCGAATCCATCGTCT
>Ga0182024_10007327_pt1 | contig 23807 bp, 21 predicted proteins | sample P32metaG_FD_120480 | JGI IMG/M metagenome (GOLD analysis project Ga0182024, IMG submission 120480) | Permafrost microbial communities from Stordalen Mire, Sweden - P3-2 metaG (Illumina Assembly) | ecosystem: Environmental > Terrestrial > Soil > Wetlands > Permafrost | place: Sweden: Stordalen... | reverse complement strand
GTGGTGTGGCGGTCGGTGAGCGGGTTGTGCTGTGGGGCGAGAACTCGGCGGAGTGGATCGGCGTCTTCTTCGGTTGTCTGATGCGCGGAGTGATCGTGGTTCCTCTGGATGCGACGGGTTCGAGCGAGTTCGCCGACCGCGTTGTGAAGGACGTTTCGCCAAAGCTGATTGTGGGCGATCGGAGCCTGTTGCGCTCGCTGACGACAGATGTGCCGCAGTTACTGCTCTCCGAGGCGAATTCGCAGTTACCTGCAGAGCCGATGTTCGCGGTAAGCGATGCCGTCAACGAGTGGACTCCGTTTCAGATCATCTTTACCTCCGGTACAACTTCGGAGCCTAAGGGCATCGTTCACACGCATCGCAATGTGCTGGCGAGCCTGCAGCCGATCGAGGACGAGATCGCGAAGTACCGGAAGTATGAGCGGTGGGTGCATCCGCTGCGGTTTCTGCACAGCCTGCCGCTGAGTCATGTCTTTGGGCAGTTCATGGGTCTGTGGGTGCCACCGCTGCTGGCGGCCGAGGTGCATTTTGGCGAGCAGCTTGAGCCGGCGCGGATGACGGAACTGATCCGGCGTGAGCGTATCTCGGTGCTGGTCGCGGTGCCGCGCGTGCTGCAGTTGTTGCGGACGCATCTGCTGGGGCGCGTTGGTTCGCTGGCCCAGGAACTGGAGCAGGCCGAGAGGCTTTCGATCTGGAAGCGCTGGTGGCGGTTCCGGCAGGTGCATCGCGCCCTGGGGTGGAAGTTCTGGGCGGTGATCTCGGGCGGGGCGTCGTTGCCGGCGGAGCTGGAAGGTTTTTGGAACAGGCTTGGTTTTGCGCTGATCCAGGGCTACGGCATGACGGAGACGGCCGCGCTGGTGACGCTGAATCATCCCTTCCGCATTGGGCAGGGAACGATCGGGAAGGCTCTGCCGGGGCGCGAGGTACGCATCAGCGACGAAGGCGAGATCCTGGTGCGCGGCGACATGCTGGCGCGAGCGACGTGGGAGGGAGGCACGATGCGCCCGCGCGAAGGCGAGTGGCTGGCGACGGGCGATCTGGCCGCAAAGGATGAGTCCGGCGAGCTGCGGTTCCTCGGCAGAAAAGGCGACGTTATCGTCACAGGCGCGGGGATGAATGTGCATCCCGCCGATCTGGAAGAGGCGATGATGAAGCAGCCCGGCGTGCGTGGATGCGTGGTGGTGCCGTGCGAGACGATGGGCGGCGCGGAGCCGGTTGCGGTAGCGCTCTTTTCGGGGAGCGATGAGGAGATGCAGGCGGCGGCCGCTCAGGCGAACCGCGGGCTGGCCGGGTATCAGCAGATTCGGCGGGTGCTGAAGTGGCCGGAGCTACAGTTCCCATACACCTCGACCGGAAAGCTGCTACGAAGGAAGGTGGCGCAGTGGGCTTGCGACACGATCTTGAGCCGGCAGCAGGGCCGACAGCAAGCCGTTGCGCCGGGCCGGGATGTGCTGGTCAACATGATTGCGGAGGTGACGGGCGAGCGTGTTGCCAGTGACGAGGACCGCCTGCGGTTGTCGGAGGATTTGCATCTGGACAGCCTTGGGCGCGTGCAGTTGCAGTCGGCATTGGAGCAGCGGCTGGGCCTGGAGTTGGAGGACGATGCGATTGCCGGCGTGGCGACGCTGGGCGCTCTGCGCGCGATGCTGGAGAGACAGGCTGGGACGGAGCGTCGCCCTGTCACGGAGCGGTCCGCCGATGTGCAGTCGGATGTAGCGCCATCGCAGGTGGAAGCAACGAAAGCGCGGGAGTCGGGTGCGTCGGAGCACAGGTACCCGCAGTGGCCGTGGACTTGGCCGATCAGGGCGATTCGCATTGCGTTTGTCGAAGGTGTAATGAGGCCGCTGATCTGGTTGCTGGCGGCACCGCGGGTGGTGCGTCAGACAGGCGAATTGCCGCAGGGACCATTGCTGGTGATCGCGAATCATGTGACCGCGTATGACGGAGCGCTGGTCCTGTATGCCCTGCCCGCGAGGTTGCGGCGACAGATGGCGATTGCGATGTCGGGCGAGATGCTGCTGGATCTTCGAAGGGGGCGCAACCAGGACAGCGCACTGCTGAACCTGCTGGCGCCCGTGGCGTACTGGCTTGTAACGGCGCTGTTCAACGTGTTTCCTCTTCCTCGGCAGCGTGGGTTTCGCAGAAGCTTCGCGCACGCGGGTGAGGCGATGGATCGGGGTTTCTCGGTGCTGATCTTTCCCGAGGGGACACGGAGCCGCGATGGGAAATTGCAGCCGTTCCGGCCAGGGATCGGTCTGTTGGCCCAGGAGTCGCGCGTGCCGGTGGTACCGGTGGCGCTGATCGGGCTGGGTGAGATGCGCGTGGCGAAGGCCCGGTGGTTCCGTTCAGGACAACTAGAGGTGCACTTGGGCGAGGCTGTTCCCATTGATGAGGGGGCGAAGGCGGCGGAGCTGACGGCGAGGCTCGAGGAGAGCGTCCAGCGGCTTCGATCTTGAGGAATGTCGTGGCTCCATTTGCTTGTGCAAGACCGTTATAATTTGCAGCGCCGATGAACGGGGCTTCCGCACGCACGATCCGTCGCTGGTTCGATCCTGAGCGGGGTGTGCCTGACCATCAGATATCGCGATGGATCTTCCTGCGTGCGCTCGGGCTCATCTATTTTTCTGCGTTCTACTCGTTGATCTTTCAAATTCGTGGGCTGAACGGCCCGCGCGGAATTCTTCCGGCGTCCGAATATCTGGAGGCGGTTGCAAGCGGGCTAGGGCTGCAGCGTTTCTGGTTCGCGCCTACGTTGCTATGGTTTTCTAGCGGCTCGCACATGTTGATGGCGCTGTGCTGGGCCGGTATCGTGGCTTCGCTGTTGGTAGTTGCGAATGTGTGGCCGCGAGCCATGCTGGTGGTTTGCTTTGTCTGTTTTCTTTCCTTTGTCAGCGCGGCTGGAGATTTTTCCAGCTATCAGTCCGACGGGATGTTGTTGGAGGCAGGATTTATTTCACTCTTCTTTGTGCCTGGCGGACTTTTTCCGGGCTGGGGAAATGCCCGGTTTCCTCCGCGCGCCAGTTTATTTCTTTTGCAGTGGGAATGGTTTCGAATTTACTTCGAGTCTGGTGTCGTCAAACTCGCCAGCGGAGATGTGCAGTGGCGCAGTCTGACAGCTATGGATGAGTACTACCAGAATGGCCCGCTGCCTACCTGGATCGGCTGGTACGTGCAGCATCTGCCGCACTGGTTTCAAGCTTCAACTGTGGTGGCTACGCTGGCGATGGAGTTGGTGTTGGTGTGGATGTGGTTTCTGCCGCGGCGCTGGCGGATTACATGTTTTTTCCTCGTCACGCCGTGGCAGATTGTCGTCATCCTGACGGCGAACTATGCGTTCCTGAACTACATCGTTTTGGCGCTAGGTTTCCTGCTGTTGGATGATCGCTTTCTTGTGCGCTTCGTGCCGATGCGCTGGCGAACAGGCCTGCCCGTAACAAAAGCGCCAGAGCCGGAAGTTGAAAGCGATTCATCCAGCGAAGACTCGTCACAGGCAAGCGAAGCCTCGCCGCAGGTGCAACCTGCTCGGAGTGTGCAACATTTTCGCGCCTTGCGACTGGCAGTGTTCGCAGTGGCGCTAAGTTGGATTTTCTATGCCGCAACATTGCCGATGCTGCAAATGTTCTGGCGAGGAATTCCTTTGCTCGCGGGCCCGGTCACGGCGCTGGAGCCATTTCGTATTGCCAATCAATATGGCCTGTTCGCGGTGATGACACCGCATCGCTATGAAATTGAATTTCAGGGATCCAACGATGGCCTTAACTGGGTTGCCTATCCCTTCCGCTACAAACCACAGGACGTGACGCAGCCACCGGGCATCTACGCGCCCTATCAGCCGCGTTTCGACTGGAACCTGTGGTTTGCCTCACTGGGTACGTGGTCGCAATATCCAATTGTTCCGCGAACGGAAGAACTATTGCTGATCAACGACCCAGACGTGCTGCAGCTATTTGCGGGGAACCCATTTCCTGACGGACCTCCGAAGATGGTGCGGGCGGTCCTGTGGCAATACTGGTTCAGCACGATGCAGGAGAAGCGAACGCAGGGGATCTGGTGGCGGCGTCAACTGCTGGGAACCTATGCGCCGACGCTGACGGTAGGCCCGGATGGCAAAATTGGCGTGGTGGAGGAGCCCCTCCTGTCTGGACCGCAGGGCTGATCCACGTTGGAACGCAGTGACTTAATCCGGCAGAAAAGACGAAACCCAGCTAGAGTCCGAATATATGCCTCAGTCTTCTCACGACCGCGCTCAGAATCTACAGCACAAGAGGGCTTGTGTGATTGGGGCCGGTCCGAACGGTTTGGCAGCGGCTATTGTGCTGGCGCAGGCTGGGCTGGAGGTGGAAGTCTTCGAAGCCGAATCGCAGCCCGGTGGAGCTGCGCGAACCATGGAGTTGACGCTGCCCGGCTTCCACCATGATTTCGGCTCCGCAGTGCATCCGATGGCTGCTGGGTCGCCATTCTTTTCCACCCTGCCGCTGCAAGATTACGGTCTGGAATGGGTCCATTCGCCAGCTCCACTGGCGCATCCCCTGGACGATGGGACGGCGGTCCTGCTGGAGCGGAACTTCGACGACGCGGAAGCAGCGTTGGGGGAAGATGGCGCGGCTTGGCGCGGCTTGATGGAGCCATTGGCCGAGCGCTGGCAGGGGTTGGCGCACGATATTTTGCGCCCTCTGCTGGCGTGGCCGCGTCATCCGTTTTTGCTGGCAAGATTTGGGATGCATGCGCTTCCTTCTGCAAGCTTCGTAGCGCGGCATCGATTTCGCACGGAGCGTGTACGCGCCCTGTTCGCTGGGCTGTCGGCGCATTCCTTTCTGAGTCTCGACCAGACGCTCAGTGCGTCCTTTGGCATGGTGATGGGTGTCTCCGCACATGCTGTAGGATGGCCGATCCCGCGCGGCGGTGCCCAGTCTATTACGAATGCCTTATCCGGCTATCTCGTGGCATTAGGGGGACGCATTCATACTTCGACGCGCATTGAAAGTCTTCGACAGCTTCCCCCTTGCGACCTCACGCTGTGTGATCTCACGCCGCAACAACTGCTCCATGTATCTGGCGAGAAGTTTTCGCCGAGCTATCGGAATCGACTGAAGCAGTATCGCTACGGCCCCGGCGTCTTCAAAGTGGACTACGCGCTGGCGAGTCCGATTCCATGGACGGCGGCGGAGTGCCTGCGTGCAGCCACCGTGCATGTCGGCGGAAGTATGCAGGAGATTGCCGCTTCCGAAGCCGCGATGTCGCAAGGAGGAATTTCCGAGCGGCCATTTGTTCTGGTCGCGCAACCGACGCTGTTTGACGGCTCACGTGCGCCAGAGGGCAAGCACATTGCCTGGGCGTACTGTCATGTTCCCAACGGTTCGCATGTTAGTTGTTTAGAAAATCTGGAAAACCAGATTGCGCGTTTTGCGCCGGGCTTTCGCGATTGCGTTCTGGCTCGCCGAGTATTTGCACCCGCTGATCTTGAAATGATGGATGCAAATTTAGTGGGTGGAGATATTAGTGGAGGGGCCACGGATATGCGCCAGCTGCTCTTTCGTCCCACGTGGCGGCAATATCGGACGTCGGCGAACGATGTGTTTCTGTGCTCGTCGTCTACTCCACCGGGAGGGGCAGTGCATGGCATGTGTGGATACAACGCGGCCCATATGGCTCTACGTCGTTTGAACAATTAGTCAGGAGGGCCTCCCAGGAAGCGTTAGTGTCGGAACAGCATTTGCATGACGATGGCTCCGCCTATCGAAAGCAGCAGCGCAATCGGCATAGCCACCGCACCAACCTTGAGGAAGCGCCAGAAACTCACCTCGAGCTTCTCCTTGTGCAGGGCAAGCAGCCAAAGGATCGTCGCCAGCGATCCCGTCACGGACAGGTTCGGTCCCAGATCGACGCCGATGAGCACGGCGGTTGCGATCAGGCCTTTTGCGTGTGTCGCCTGGAGGGTTGCCCCGGCAATCAGTCCCAGCGGAAGGTTATTGATGAGATTGTTGCCGATACCTACGGCAAAGCCAGTAATCAATGTGCCAGTCGCAGGAGCGAGGTTCTGCGCCCATTCCAACCAAGTCTGCGTCAGCTTCAGCGCCCCGATGCTCTCCACCGCGTCCACCATGACGAACAGTCCGGCTACCAAGACGATCGTTCCCCAACTGATCTCGCGGGTAAATTTGACGGGATTGCGTCGCGCCTTGATCGAGACAGCCGCTGTGATGGTCAAAGCAGCCAAGCAGGTGGGAAGCCCCAAGTCCTTCTTGAGTGACGACGCGGTCAGCAACACGAGAACCATGAGCGCTAATCCAGCCAGCACCAACTTGCCATTGCCCCTCAGTGGCGTTGCTTCGACTTCACACTCGATGGCGGCACGGAGCTCCTTCCGGAAGATCACACGCATGACGATGTAGGTGACCGCGATAGAAAGGACAGATGGGACGGCGAACGATGCAAGCCACTGTCCAAGCGGAGGCATGCCATTGTGAAAGACGACCAGGTTGGCGGGGTTTGAGATTGGCAGGACGAACGACGCCGCATTGGCAATGAGGGCGCAGACGAAGAGATAGGGCAGCGGCTCTACTTTGGCTTTTCGGACAGATGTCAGAATCGCGGGCGTTAGCACGACGGCGGTTGCGTCGTTCGACATGAAGATCGTGACAACCGTACCCACGGCGTAGACCAATGTGAAGAGTCGAGAGCAGGAGCCATTCGCGCACCGCACCGCTACGGACGAAAGCCAGTCGAAGACGCCGTGCTCTCGTGCAAGCGCCGAGAGCAACATCATTCCGATGAGGAAGAGGTAGACGTCCGTGCCCTCGGCGACGGCGCGACCGGCCAGTCGAAGCGGCACCAGGCGCAGAAGAACCAGCAAGAGCGCGCCTCCGCCTACCCAATACGCTTCGGGGATGTTGCGGGGGCGAATCAGCATAAGCAAAATGCCGGCAACAAGGATGAGAGGCAGCAGAAGATGTGCGAGCGCGGGCGATATCATCTACCACTTCTTCCCATTCTTGTTCGGGCCCAATTGAGTGCCCAGCAGGCCGTGCTCTGGCCACGCAGCAAGCGCGTTGTCCTGATCCCGTTCCTGCCTTTGCTTTTCGGAAGAGTCTGCAGCGCCTAGAAGAATGCGGATCGTATCCTGCGCCTTTCGGCCGTCCGCGTCTTCCGCCCAAACCCTAAGAGGGTACACGCCTTCCGGAACTCCTCGGGTCGATATCGTCGCCTCCCAGACGGAGCTGCCGGAGACTTGTTGGAGTTCGACCTGTTGCCGTTCAAAGCTTGCATGCACACGCTGGATTTGCGCGCGGCTCCAGATCTTCGCGCGGATGCGGAAAGTGCTTTTCGTGGTGTTGTCCTGCTCTTCTAAATTGGTGATCAACCGGTCATCGCTCGGTGATGTGATGACGATTGCCGGCAACGCACCGAGTTCCAGGAAGCGCCAGCTCACAACGCCCTCGTCGATGTTCGTCACGGAGAACCCCACTGGCCCTTCCTCGATCTGGCCCGTTGATCGCGTTGCCGCATAGATAGTTCGGCCATCGTTGGCAATCTCGTTGTAGTGAGTGTGGCCCATCTCGATCAGTGTAACGTCGTGCTTGCGGATGAGTTCGATGAGTTCCTCACGGCCCACCTTCAAATCGCTCGGATAGCAATGCAGGAGCAGAACCTTCTTCTGTTCTCTCTCAGTCGCGTCCGCAAGCTGGCATTCAACCCACCGCAACTGTTTGGGGAGGACGGTGAATGATGGGGGTTCGGGCACATCGAAGGCGTTCATCGCGATGAAGCGTACGCCGCCCGCGGTGAAGGCATAGTGCGTCTTTTGAGACATCGCATTGAGGAAGTTGGCGAAGCTCTTCTCGTGAACATCGTGATCGCCAAGGATGGCGCACCAGGGAACCTTCAACCGGTCAAGCGACTCGCGCACCACGCCGTAAGCGGAGCGGCTGCCATCGTCAGCAACATCTCCCGGCAGGTACACGAAACTGATCGAACCGGCAAAGACTGCGTTGATGTCCTCGACAATCGCACGGAGGTCGAGATCGTTCTGCTCGCCTCGCCTAGTCATGTGGAGATCGCCGATGTGAATCCACGACAGAACTCCCGCGGCATCTGCTTTTTCGGGATGAAAGGAATCAAGTGCGATGCTACTGTTCACGCGGAAGCCTCCTGTGTAAGCGGTGGGATGGAAGAATTGGAATCGGGACCGTTTTTGTTGGTAAGCGTCTCAGGTATACCGAACCAGAGCAGTGCAAGCGCGATTGCGGCGACACCCCCGAGCGCAAGAAACGAGATGCGGTAGCTGTAGTGCTGGATCAGTTTTCCGCCGAAGGACGTGCTGAGCGCGGCGCCCAATCCGACCGCAGTTGCAAGCCCTCCCTGGACAAGATTGAAACGCCCGGTCCCTCGTGTACGGTCGGCTACAACGAGCACGGACACGACGCCGAAGATCGCATTGGCGACACCATCCAATAATTGCACTGCGATCAGGCTTCCCGTGTTGTGTGTGAGGGTGTAGAGGACTGCACGGACAGGCAAAACGCCGAACCCGAGCAGAAGGAGCGGCTTGCGGCCGTGTACGTTGGCCCATCGGCCTATCGCCGTCGCGGAACACATGATGACGACCTGCGTCACTATGATGCATGCCGACATGAAAGGTGCAGCAGATGCTCTGGCGCCCTTCGTGAGCATCTCTCCGAGTTGGGGAAGCATGGCTGCATTGGCGAAGTGGAAGAAGAACGCGCATACGAGGAAGACGAGCAGGACACGGTCTCCGAGCAGCGTTTGAGTGATAGACGCAGCTTCAGGATTTGCGCTTCCAGGCCGTGGCTTGCAGCCGCCCCGGGCGAGTTCGTAGTCGATTTGATCTTTGCGGATCGACAGGGCACACAGGATCGTTGGCAAGGTCAGAATGGCTGCCGTAATAAAGATTGCGCGATTGCCGAAGAGTCGACTGACCCCTGCGATGACTAGAGCGCAGGCTACGTTCCCGGCAGAGTTGAAGGATTGATTCTTCCCAAACTGCAGGTCGAACAGTTTTACACCGACCAAGCCCATCGTGATAGCGGCCAGCGTCGGTCCGAGGAACGGGCCTGCTCCGCCGATGAGAACCTGCGAAGTGTAGACGGCCCACGGGCTTGCAGTGAAAGACAGGAGTACAGCCCCTACGGCCAGGACGAGAGTGGCGGCGATCAGGATCAGACGCTTCGACCGGGCGCGGTCGACGATTGCACCCGCGGGTGTCTGGAGAACGACGGAGATGATACCTCCGAGTGTCAGCACAACGCCGACATGGCCAGGTTGCCATCCCGCCCCCGCAAGGTATGCGGCAAGGAATGGACCGAGCCCGGTCTGCACGTCGGCGAGGAAGAAGTTCGTTGCCTCCAGGGCGTGCATACTGCGCTTTTTTTCTGGAGCGAACACGGAAGCAGTTTTCATAGGCCCTTCAAACGCTCTCCTTTTGTGTACGTGGTTGCCGCTCCTGCAAAGCAGCGAGCTTCCGATCATCGCCACTTGGCGGCCCATGCTGTTTCCATGCGCCAAGGTGCTCGAAACATCTCCAAAGCCCGGCAACAAGTCCGACGTTCGAACGCCCTCTGGTCACAGTGAGTTCGCATAGAAAGCGGCGACGGGATCGTGACGCTATTCTTCGAGTTTCCCGTTGCCTCTATCTTGTCAGTGAGATGCTCGAATTCCTCGCAAGTGCGTTCTCGAATTCCGCCAAGACGCGCCGCATCTGCGATCTCTGTCTTTCAGTTGGATGGAGCAGGAGGATTGGGTGTCGACGATGGCGCTCCAGCCGGCGAACCCCTGTGGGTGGAGGCGGTGGAACTGGCCGATCACCGCAAGGGGGAGGGGGAACGGCCGCCCGTCGCGGAGCCCGAGGAGCATCGGGAGGTCCAGGAAGGAGGAGGTGGTACGCGTCCCCTAGCTATCGCATCCGGTCTCGGGCCTCGGGGTCCGATCGAATACTTCCTCGAACGCTATGCCCGCCGCAATCACACGCCGGCTCCCGGGCTTACTGAAGAAGCGACTGCCGCCCTTCAGCAGTATTCCTTTCCCGGGAACGTGCGGGAGCTCGAACACCTCATGGAGCGCGCTGCGGTCCAGGCAAGTGGCCGTGCCATCACAGTGGAGCAGATCCAAGGCCAGTTACTCGGCACCGTCAGCCGGAAGCATGCCGACTTTGAGTTCGAAACGCTGCTCCAACTCCCATTCCATGACTCGGTTGCCGAATGGGAGAAGCGCCTCATCGAAAACGCCCTCAAGGCATCCGGCGGCAACAAATCAGATGCAGCGCGCAGTCTCGGAATACACCGACGGCTGCTCTACGAAAAACTTCAGCAGTTCGGAATTGGCTAGGTTCAAAATATTCCATATCCTGAAGGCTAGAGTGTCACCTTCGAAAAAGGCATTTTGAGCTTGAGTGACGGTTGCCCTTTCGGCCAGTTGGAGGCGTTCATAGGCGGAGAAATGTAGATGGTGCGCCCGAGAAGATTCGAACTTCTGACCTACAGCTTCGGAGGCTGCCGCTCTATCCAGCTGAGCTACGGGCGCGCTCTTCTAGCCTAGCACGACCGGGGCAACCACACGACCAGCTTAGTTGACGGCCGCGCCGAGGCAGTCCAGCATCAAGAAACTGTCTTCTGTAACCTTTTGCAACCCGTACGCAGCGCCTGAAATCCAACATACCAAGCCCCGAGAAAGAGAGATCGATCATGTTCCTCCGCTCCTTAGCCACCGCAACCTGTTGCGCCCTCCTGACCACCGCCAGCTTCGCCCAAATGGGCACAGATAAGCCCGCTGCCAAGGCACTCGCCAGCCCGCCCGCCACCGCCGAGGTCAGCCTCAACGGCAAGCAGGTCACGATCCACTACAACTCGCCTCGCATCAAGGGCCGCAAGGTCGGCGAAGAAGTCGCTCCCTACGGCAAAGTGTGGCGCACTGGAGCGAACCCCGCCACGACCCTCATCACCGCGACGAACCTGAAGATCGGCACCCTCGACATCCCCTCCGGCACTTACACCATTTACACCCTGCCCAACTCCGGCCAGTGGCTGCTCATCGTCAACAAGCAGACCGGCCAGTGGGGCACCGAGTACAGCGAGTCGAAGGACCTCGGCCGCACTCCCATGCAGGGCAGAACGCTCCCATCCTCACAGGAGGACATGTCCATCAGCTTCGAACACACCCATGGGAACAGCACTGAGCTCCACATCAAATGGGCCGCCACGGACGAGTACGTAGACGTGCACGCCGAGTAGTTTATTCGGCGGCTTCCTTTTCCAATCGCAGTCGCTCCATCACCGAAGCCACCAGCTCCTTGGCTCCGTTGATGTTGGCGAGAACAGCCTGCAAGTCGAGCGCCGGCACCGCAGGGTTCCGCGCGCTCGAGCAGTAAATCCCGTGCTGTCCAATCAGGATCAGCGCGTCGGTCAGGACGTCGAGTGTCACGGCTAGCCGCCCGCGCGCCTCGCCCATCATGAACTCGTACTTTTCCAGCTCCTGCTGCCGGTCGTAAAAGACAGACACGGCCTACCATTCCTTCGCTGCTGAATCGGCCACCAGCGGCGTCGCAGCCACTGGAGCCTTCCAGCGCAGCACCGGCTTCCGCGCCGCCGCCGTCTCATCCAACCGCTGCAGACGAGTCGAATGCGGCGCAGTTTGCACCAGCTCCGGGTTCTCCTCTGCCTCGCGGGCAATCTGCTTCAGGGCATCGATCAGCAGGTCCAGCTCCTCACGCGACTCGCTCTCGGTAGGCTCGATCATCATCGCGCCCGCCACGATCATCGGGAAGCTGACGGTATACGCATGGAAGCCGTAGTCGATCAGACGCTTGCCCATATCGCCTGTCTTAACGCCGTTCTTCGCCTGAATCTTGTCGGAAAATACAACCTCATGCAGCGTTCTGGTTTTATATGGCAGCTCAAAGGTGCCCTCAAGCTTTGCGCGGATGTAGTTCGCGTTGAGCACCGCGTCCTCAGTCGTCTGCCGCAGTCCATCCGGCCCATTGGCCAGTATGTACGCCAACGCCCGCACGAACATGCCGAAGTTCCCATAGAACATCCGAACCCGTCCCACAGTTTGCGGCCGGTTGAATTCCAAACCGAGCGCCCCGTCGGCCTTGGTGACGAGCACCGGCGTCGGCAGAAACGGCTCCAGAATCTTCTTGCAAGCCACCGGCCCCGACCCCGGCCCACCACCCCCATGCGGCGTGGAGAAAGTCTTATGCAGATTCAAGTGCATCACATCGACGCCAAAATCACCTGGTCGCGTCTTGCCCACCAGCGCGTTCATGTTTGCGCCGTCCATGTACAACAGCGCGCCCTTCGCGTGAAGGATGTCGGCAATCTTGTGAATCTCGCTCTCAAACACACCAATCGTGGAGGGATTCGTCAGCATCAGGGCGGCGGTGTCTTCATCCACCATCCGCTCTAACTCCGCCACATCCACCATTCCTTGAGCGTTCGACTTCAGGTTTGCAACTTCATATCCGCAGACCGCCGCTGTCGCCGGATTCGTCCCGTGTGCGGAATCTGGAATGAGGATCTTCTTCCGCGCATTGCCCTTGGACTCGTGATACGCCCGGACCAGCAGGATTCCGGTGAACTCGCCATGCGCGCCCGCCGCCGGCTGCAGCGTAATCGCATCCATACCAGTGATCTCGATCAGCGCATCAGACAGCGTCTTCATGATCTGCAGACAGCCCTGCGACAACGACTCCGGCTGATAGGGATGCGCCTCGGCGATCCCTTCCATCCGCGCCACCGCCTCGTTCACGCGCGGATTGTACTTCATCGTGCAGCTACCCAGCGGATACATTCCCAGGTCGATGGCATAGTTCCACGTCGACAGCCGCGTGAAGTGGCGAATGATCTCGATCTCGCTCAGCTCCGGCATCACGCCGAGGTCCGTGCGCACCGAAGCGCCGAGCAGGGAAGCAGCATCCACCGTCGGTACGTCAAGCTCAGCCAGCCGATAGGCCTTCTTGCCCGGCGAAGACTTCTCAAACATCAAGTCTTCGTTCTGATTCGTGTGCGTCGTCGCCTTCTTCGGCGTCCCTACAAACTTCTCATCTGCCATAGTTCGTCTGCTTTCTAAGTGTGCGTCTGATTCTTGTGTTCCGGTAGCTTGCGAATTTCCGTCCAGTACTCTTCGCGAACATCTTCATCAATCGCAGCGGGAATGTTTGTCGCGTAAAGCGCATCTTCGCCGTTACGCTTCGGCCCAGAAATCCAGAAGTGTTCACCGGTTTCGATGTCGAAGAAATTCGATTTGAAGCCGCTGCCCTTTAGGCTTTTCAACGAATGGCCTTTGTAATACATGGTTGCGCCGGTCTTCGAAAAAGTTACTCTCCCAATCCTTGCCGGTCCTGTTAGGTCACCCTCGACGAGATCGGTGTAACCAGGACGCTCTATAAATCCGCCGCCTTTGCACTCGATATACATAATTCGCGGCTTGATCGAGTGTGCCATTGCTAAAACTCCTGCGCATCCACTGCATCGCCGGTCTCCGAATAGCTTCCGGACTCCGGGCCATCTACATCTTCTTCGCGCAACGAAAGTCCAAACACCGTTCCGTTTTCAAACTCAATCGTCAGCGCATCTGCTTCCTCAAGCGAGGCTTGCACAACCTTGTCGCCAATCTGCGCGCACAGAGCATTCCGGTACTCCGGCTCGCCATAAGCCACCGAAAACTCTGGAAACAAAACGTGCGGCCAGTCGTACAGGGTCAGCAAAGGAGCCTCGAACCGAAGCTGCAGAAAATCTTCGACGAACTCAACCGCCTTCAACTCTTCGCCGATGATCGCGGACACGTCCATCGCTAAGCCTTCTTGCCTGCAAGCGCCGCAGCCGCAGCGTCCATCTGCTTGCGCGTTGTCAACTCCGTCGCACACCACAGCGATGCATTTGGCCCTAGCTCCGGGTACCACTTCTGCAAAGGAAGGCCGCCGATAATCTTGTCGCCAAGCAGCACAGCATTCATCTCCTCCGCGCTCTTCGGAAGCTCCAACACGAACTCATGGAAGCGCGGTGCGCCATCGAACAGCACCTTCGCTCCTGCTCCTGAAGTGGCACCAAGCACGCTCTTGAGATAGTCAGCCTTCGCAAGATTCTGCTCCGCCAGCTCCTTCATCCCCTGCTTGCCATAAACAGTAAGGAAGATCGTCGTCATCAGCGCAACCAGCGCCTGATTCGTGCAGATATTCGAGGTCGCTTTCTCGCGCCGGATGTGCTGCTCGCGAGTGGACAGCGTCAGCACAAAGCCGCGCTTGCCGTCCTTATCTTTCGTCTCGCCGATGAGACGGCCCGGCATCTGCCGCAGGAACTTCTCCTTGCAGGCAATCACGCCGCAGTAAGGGCCGCCATAGCCCACGGCAACGCCATACGACTGCGCCTCCAGCGAAACAATATCGGCCTCAGCGGGAGGCTTCACAATCCCAAGCGACACCGCCTCCGCAATCGAAACGATCAACAGCGCGCCCTTCGCATGAGCAATCTCGGCGATTGCTGCAACATCTTCAATCGTGCCAAAAAAGTTTGGCGATTGAATCAGCACGCAGGCTGTGTCTTTCGTGATCGCTGCATCGAGCGCCGCAACATCCACGCGCCCATTCGTTGCATACCCTACTTCGGTGACCGGAATCTCCTGGTGCTGCGCGTACGTCGCAATCACCTCGCGATACTCCGGGTGGACCGTCCGCGCAATGACAGCGCCATCGCGCCCAGTCACCCGCACCGCCATCATGATCGCCTCGGCGGCACCGGTCGAACCGTCGTACATCGACGCGTTGGCGATCTCCATGCCGGTCAGCTCGCAGATCATCGTCTGGAACTCGAACATCGCCTGCAGTGTGCCCTGCGAGATCTCCGGTTGATACGGCGTATAGCTGGTAAGAAATTCACCGCGCTGCACCAGCGAGTCGATAATCACCGGCCGATAGTGGCGATACACCCCCGCACCCAGAAAGCTGGAGTAGCCCGTAGCATTGTTTTCGGAGTAGGCGCGGAAGCGATCCAGAATCTCCGACTCCCCATGCTGCCGAGGAACGGCGAGGTCGCGCTTAAGTTGATACTCAGCAGGAATGCTCGCGAACAGATCGTCGATCGAAGCCACGCCAATCTCGGCAAGCATCTCCGTACGGTCCGCAGGGGACTTCGGCAAATAGCGCATCTTTTAGTGTCCGGTCTCTTCGCTGGTAAATTTTTCGTAGTCCGCCGCCGACAGTAGGGCATCTACCTGTTTCGTGTCCGACAGCTCAACCTTCAGCAGCCAGGTCGTGTTCGCATCGGAATTAATCTTCTCGGGTGCATCCTTCAGGTCTTCGTTCACCGCCGCGACTGTCCCCGAAACCGGCGCAAAAAGATCGGACACAGCCTTCACCGATTCCACCGAGCCGAAACTTTTTCCCGCCTCCACCGTGTCGCCGACCTTAGGCAGATCTACAAACACGATGTCGCCCAGCGAGTTCTGCGCGTAGTCCGTTATACCGACGGTGCCAATCGTGCCTTCGACCTGAATCCACTCGTGTTCCTTGGTGTAGCGATAACCTGCAGGATAGGCCATTTCTTTTTGATCTCCGTAGTGCGACTCTTCAATTGTAGATGTTGCGGTCGGCCCGCGAAGGCCTCGCTCAGGTGGTTTTTTTCGCTCTCTTGTAGAAAGGAAGAGGGACAACCTTCGCCTTCACCATCTGGCCGCGAATCTCGACCGCCAACTCCGTGTCCAGCGCGCCGTTTTCTACCGGAACATAGGCCAGGGCGATGTTCTTCTTCAGGAACGGCGATGGCGATCCGCTGGTAATCCCGCCCAGCCTCTTCCCATCGAGCGAAAACACAGGATAGCCATCGCGTCCGATCCCACGCTCAATCATCTCCAGCCCAACCAGCTTGCGCTTTGGCCCACCCGCGGCCTGAATCGCCAGCAGTGCATCGCGTCCCACAAAGTCCGGCTTGTCGAGCTTCGCATACCGCCCCAGTCCGGCCTCCAGCACGTTGATCGTGTCCGATATCTCATGCCCATACAGCGCCATCGCCGCCTCCAGCCGCAACGTATTCCGCGCACCCAGCCCACACGCCAGAATGCCGAACTCCGCCCCAGCAGCCAGCACCTCGCCCCACACCCGCGCACTCGTCGGTTCGTCCGATGGAATATAAATCTCGAACCCATCCTCGCCGGTATAGCCCGTGCGAGCGATCATCACGTTGTGCAGGCCGCACACCTCGCCCCATGTGAACCAGTAATTTTTGATAGTGCTCAGGTCAGTCGAGGTCAGCTTCTGCAGCGTCTCTGCGGCGCGCGGCCCCTGGATCGCAAGCTGCGTGTAGTAATCGCTGAAGTCGTTCACATGCACGCCCGGCATGTGGCCAATCGTCTTGCGCACCCACTGAATATCCTTCTCGCGCGTGCCGGCGTTGATGACGATCAGGAAATCATTATCCGAAAGTTTATGCAACACCACATCGTCGACAAACGTTCCATTCGGATACAGCATCGCCGAGTAGTGCGCCTGCCCTACCGCCAACTTCGATGCGTCGTTCATACAGAGTTGCTGCACCGCTGCCAGCGATCCGGGCCCACGCAGTTGAATATCGCCCATGTGCGACACATCGAAGACGCCGACCGCAGTCCGCACCGCCATATGTTCCGCGATCAAACCGCAGCAGTCGACCGGCATGTCCCACCCGCCGAAGTCGACCATCTTGGACTTTGCTGCTCTATGCACAGCGTTCAGTGCTGTTTTGCGAAGTTCAGCGGGTGCAGTTGTGTCAGACATTTTGGGGTAATCCTTCAAGGGGCACGGAGCCGCAAGCTCTATCCTATCGACGCAATGTTCCGAGGGTCAATTTTCGGGCGATATTGCAACAACCTGGCAGTAACACCTTTTCGTGATTGATAGCTGTCCTGCGTGCGTTAGAATTCGTCTGCTCCAATCATGAGCACAAAAGGCCCCACGAATGCGAACCCTCCGCGTGTGCTCCATTGCTGTACTCTCTGGCCTTCTCTGCGGCTCTTCGGCCATTCTTTTAGCCCAGCAACCCCAACAGCAGCAGAAGCTTAACAGGGCCGATCTCGAACGCTCCCACATGATGTTGCGTCAGGCGTATGACGACGTAAAGAAGAACTACTACGATCCCAAATATCATGAAGTAGACCTCGATGGCACATACCGCCGGTTCGACGCGGCGCTCGATACAGTTAAGTCGAACAGCGAGGCATTTCGCGTCATCGCCGGCTACCTCATCAATCTGCACGATTCGCACACCTTCTTCATGCCCCCGCCGCATGTCAACCGCTCCGTTCGCGGTTTTCATATAGAGATGGTGGGGGATGCCTGTTTTGTGACACGCGTACGCCCCAGCTCGGATGCTGCTGCGAAATTACGCGTTGGCGATCAGGTCCTGGCTGTCAACGGCCTCAAGATAAAGCGCGCCGATTTCGACACAATTCAATATCTCTTCCAGATAATCTCTCCAAGTTCAATGCAGCAGCTCATCGTGCAAGGCCCCTCCGGCGAACGACGCCAGGAGTTCATTCACTCTGCCATCCACCAGGGCAAAGCCACCCTTGATCTCTCAGACGGCGCGAACGACAACGATTTCTGGAAGCTCGTGCGCGACGAGGAGACGGAGGCGCATCTCGATCGCGAGCGCACTGTCGATGCCGGCGACACCTTCATCTGGAAGATGCCTCAGTTCAATGCCAGCACCGATACCATCACTACTGTCTTTTCCAAAGCGAGAAAACATAAAACGCGCATTCTCGATCTTCGTGGCAACCCCGGCGGCGCGGTCGACACCCTCAAAGACATGCTCGGCAACGTCTTCGATCACGACATCAAACTGGGTGATCGCGTCACGCGCAAAAACTCCAAACCGGAGATGGCCAAAACTTTTGGACGAAGCATTTTTACAGGCAAGCTCATAGTGCTAATTAACAGCGAGTCCGCTTCCGCCGCTGAAATCTTTGCTCGAGTTATTCAGATCGAACACAGGGGAACCGTTCTCGGCGACCGCTCAGCTGGTGCCGTAATGGAAGCACGTCATTACGACGAGTCTGTCGGTGTCGATTACAAGGTCTTCTACGGCTTCTCCATCACCTCGGCCGATCTCGTCATGACCGACGGGAAGAGCCTCGAAGGAACGGGCGTCACTCCGGACGAGATGATGCTGCCTACCGCGACTGACCTTGCCGAGGGGAAGGACCCAGTTCTCTCCCATGCCGCCGAACTCGCAGGTGCGAAGCTGGACCCCGTCGCCCGCGGGCAAACTCTTTCCGTTTGAATGGCCGTCGATTTAGCAACTGCATTGTCTCAGAACTCGTGCGGATCAATGCATCCCAGGCGGCAGAGATTTAGTCAGTCGTCCCGCGTCAAGCACGAGCGTCGAGAGTGCCTCGTCGAAGTTGTGGTCATGCGTCTTCTGCAGCGCCGCAGGTTCGATCGACTCCGTCAGCGCCCAGAGAATGTAGTGCGTCGGGCGATCGTAGATGACGAGCCGAAACATCGGCAGCGGGTCGGAGGCGCCGTTCTGTTTATTTGCGTTCGACGGCCCATTGGGGGCTGTCAACTGCAGTTCAAAGATGAGGTCGGCCTGTCCCGGCGCAGCGACCACCTGATAGTGGCCCCAGCTTTCGACATCGGTACAAAACTCGTTGTAAGCCCGATCCGGGTCGCCGCTGAACGGATGAGGAAACAGCCCGCTGTCCGCCCCGGCGTTGGAGATAAAAATCTTCTTCGCGCTCAGCAGCAGCGGGGGAACCGGTGCCACCACGGAGGGAGCAGAGCGAGCAGGCTGTTGCGCGCTCGCTGCCACTCCCGACAACAGTGCAAGAGCGCAGAAGCGTGTCATCCATCGAAGGCAAAAGAGTTTCATATCATCTCCAATCTCTACAGAGAAACTACCCAACACGGAAGATCTGCGATCACTTTCCGTTTCATCCGCTGCAACCGAGACGCATTATGAGCCAAAAAGTTTCGCGGACCCTCCAGTGTTCGCAGCGCAAACGCCTTAAACCGTAACCGACTCCCGATACTCGCCAAACACTGTCCGCAGCACATCGGCGATCTCGCCCACGGTCGCGTAGCTCTCCACGGCAAGGAGTATTCGCGGCATAAGGTTTTCTCCGCCACGTGCCGCATCTTCCACTTGCCGCAGAGCCGCCGCATGGACAACCGCGTCCCGTCGCGCCCGCAACGCGCGAATCCTCTCCACCTGCCGGCCTTCCAGCGCCTCATCGATCCGTTGAATCGGCACCGCAACCTCCTGCTCGCTGGCAAACTCGTTCACTCCCACGACGATTGCCTCCTTCGCATCCACCGCCCGCTGGTATGCATACGCAGCGTTCTGTATCTCGCGCTGGACGTAGCCTCGTTCGATGGCCCGCAGCATCCCATACTTGCCTGTTGAAGGAACGTCGAACGCAGCAATCGTCGCCATGTACTCGTCTGCTCGCCGCTCGATCTCGTTGGTCAGCGACTCTACATAAAACGACCCCGCCAGTGGATCGACCGTCTGGGCCACGCCACTCTCATGCGCCAGAATCTGCTGCGTTCGCAAAGCAATCCGCGCCGCATTTTCGGTAGGCAACGACAGCGCTTCATCGAACCCGTTCGTATGCAGACTCTGTGTCCCACCCAGCACCGCCGCCAGCGCCTGCAGCGTTGTTCGGGCGATATTATTCTCCGGCTGCTGTGCCGTCAGGGTCGAGCCCGCCGTCTGCGTATGAAACCGCAGCATCCAGCTCCGCGCGTTCTTCGCGCCAAAGTGCTCCCGCATGATCCGAGCCCACATCCGCCGCGCCGCGCGAAACTTCGCCACTTCCTCCAGCAGATTATTATGTGAGTTGAAGAAGAAGCTCAGCCGCGGCGCAAACGCATCCACATCAAGTCTCGCATCGATCGCCGCCTGCACATAGGTCATGCCGTTGGCCAGCGTGAACGCCACCTCCTGCACCGCCGTGCATCCCGCCTCGCGCATGTGGTAGCCCGAAATCGAAATCGTATTCCACTCCGGCACCTCTACCGCGGCCCACGCGAAAATGTCGGTCACCAGCCGCATCGCCTGCGTCACCGGGTAGATATACGTCCCGCGTGCGATGTACTCCTTCAAAATATCGTTTTGGATCGTTCCGCTCAGCTTGCCAACGTTCGCGCCCGTGCGCCGTGCCACAGCGACATACAGCGCGAGCAGAATCGAAGCTGTCGCATTGATCGTCATCGAGGTCGAGATTGTATCCAGCGCGATGCCATCAAACAGACGCTGCATATCCTCGATCGAATCGATCGCAACCCCGACCTTGCCTACCTCGCCTAGCGCCAATGGGCTATCCGAGTCGTACCCGATCTGTGTAGGGAGATCGAACGCCACGCTCAGCCCCTTGGTTCCATGCGCCAGCAGAAATTTATACCGTTTGTTCGACTCCTCGGCATCGCCCATGCCCGCATACTGCCGCATCGTCCACAGCCGCCCGCGATACATGGTCGGTTGAATACCGCGGGTATACGGGTACTCCCCCGGCTCGCCCACCGTTGCGGCTGCGTCGAAATCGGCAAGGTTCTCGGCCCGGTAAACGAGCTCGACAGGAATTCCAGAACTGGTTTTAGGTGACTCTGCCATGACGCTGTAGTGTACCCGCTGGCGAAGACAGTTTGCCTGACGACTGGCTAGCCTAGCGACCGCGTCCCCTCCGGCTCGCCCTCACAAAGCTGCTGACGCAGAAGTATCCAAAGGCCACCGCCATCGCAGCGGTCGCTATGAGATTCATATGAGCACCGTGATTCACGGCCGTCTGGCGCCATTCCCCGCGCATCTTCCACACGCCCCCGATGGCGAACACAGCAAAGATCCCGAAGAACACTCCCGTCAACTCAAGCCACAGCACGCCCGACAGCTTCACGAACGGCCCCCATACGGCCTCCCCAAAGCGCTTGCTTCCCCGCTTCAAGCCCTGTCCAGTCTGCCGCACATGCGAGGCGGTCCGCGCCGCCTGCTGCCCCAGCCGAGCGTCTGAGCGCGCTTTCGCTTCCGTCTTTCCATCCGTCGGGGGTGTGCCCACACTGGCGGTTGTACCTGTAGAAGCAGACGGATTCGGCGCCGTTGCTGCATCCACCGCAGTCACCAGCGTCCTGGCCGCTGCACGGGCCCCGATACCAAGCACTCGACCGAAGCGAACCGAATCCATCCCCAAAGTGTAGCTGTTTCCCTTCCGCCTGCGAAATCTTCGTCTTCGCGATCCAGACAAACGCAATGCCCTCCCTTGCATCCAACGGTAGCAACGAAGAGGGAACAGAGCGATGAAAAATATTCTTTGGCTGGTCGGCGGATTCTGCGCTGCGGCAGCCGGCTTCCTGGTCTGGGGACCAAAACGTACACAACCCGTCGAACTTCTAGCGCACCGCCTTGAAGAGGCTTGGGCCGATCACCATACTGTCATCAAGACAAATTAGCTCGTCCCGCGAATCTCATTGCAGCCTCTACAGGCATAGGCGTATTCTTAAGCTGTGCCGCAAGCACGCTCGCAGTACCCGCAATGCCGTTCCCGCCGCCCCGCTGGGTTGGGAATACCCGATGCGCGGTTAGGTTCGAACATAGGGCAGCCCGGAGGTGGCATTGAATCAGAAGGTCAAAAACCTCATACAGAAGCTTGGCGAAGCGATCCACGAGTCCGTCTCGGAGTCGGAGGATATTGCTGGCGTCGTCAAAAACATTCGCGAACAGGGTTTTGATGTTCTCCTCATGCTTGAGGCCACCATCGGCCTCAATGAGGTTGAGGAAGAAACTGACGAGTCCTCTGAAGGTTCCGGCGAAGAGGAAGAGGGCCCCTTCACCCCCAACGACCTGAGTTTCCTGAAATCCTTGCGCATCAGCGTAACCGAACACTCCAAGACAAACACTGCGTCCGATCCGAGCGAAGCCTAGTCGTTTGCGACATTTATCCTCCGGACCAGGCTACCGGCTCAGGGCCGGATTGCCGCAGCCCCTTCAGCGTATATTCCAAAGCGCGAAAATTAAATAGCTACGTGGTAGACTCGCGTTTCTCCGGGACTTGCCGGTATTCTGCGTGTCCGATCGGCGAGCCCTGAAGTTTTCTGTCTGAAGCAGCAATCTGGATCCGAGAGATGAATATGAGAGATACGCTAGGCGTTTTGCTTGCTGGTGGTGCTGGTGAACGGCTTTTCCCTTTAACCCGTGATCGCGCAAAGCCGGCCGTTCCTTTCGCCGGTCAGTACCGCATCATTGACATCACCCTCTCCAACTGCATCAACTCCGATCTCCGCCACGTTTACATCCTCACCCAGTACAAGGCTTTGTCGCTTAACCGACACATCCGCGAGGGCTGGGGTCCGGTCGTGGCCAACGAGCTCGGCGAATTCATCGAGATCCTCCCTCCCATGCAGCGCGTCTCGAAAAGTTGGTATCAAGGCACCGCTGACGCCGTCTACCAGAACATCTACTCCATCGGCGCCGAGGAGCCCAGGCACGTACTCATCCTCTCAGGCGACCACATCTACAAGATGAACTACGGCCTCATGCTCAAGCAGCACAGAGACTCCGGTGCCGACGTCACGTTAGCAACCCTGCCCATCCAACCCGACGAGGTCTCCTCCTTCGGTGTCGTTGAAGTCGGCCGCAACGGCGAGGTCATCGGATTTGAAGAGAAGCCCAAAGAGACCAAGATCCGCTCGCCCTTCAATCCCGATATGGTCGACGCTTCCATGGGCATCTACATCTTCAACACCGACGTGCTTCTTCCAGAGCTGATGAAGGACGCCGAAGACCCCAACTCCAAGCACGACTTCGGCCACGACATCCTGCCCAACATCCTCGGTCGCCATAAAATGTTGGCCTACAACTTCGTCGACGAGAACAAGCAGAAGGCACTCTACTGGCGCGATGTCGGCACGCTCGACGCTTACTACGAGGCCAACATGGACGTCGCCGGCGTCACCCCCACCTTCAACCTCTACGACAAGTCCTGGCCCATGCGCACACGCTCCTACCAGTACCCGCCGGCCAAGTTCGTCTTCGGCGAGCCCGGCCGTACCGGCATGGCCATCAACTCCATCGTCGCCTCAGGCTCCATCGTCTCCGGCGCCGTCGTCCGCAACAGCGTCCTCTCGCAGGATGTTCGCGTCAACTCCTACGCCGACGTCGATTCCAGCATCATCTTCACCCACGTCAACATCGGCCGCCATTGCCGCATCCGCCACGCCATCATCGACCGCGATGTTCACATCCCGGACGGTACCGTCATCGGTTACGACTCCAACGAAGACAAGAAGAACTACTTCGTCTCCCCCAGCGGCCTTACCGTCGTCACACGCGACTACTCCGTCTACGAAAACCCCGTCTCTCCCGAGTTCATGCAGCAAGGAAACACCTGGTGAAGTAGGGAGTAGGGAGTAGAGAATAGAAAACAAGGCACCGGCACCAGCAGTGTTGCACAAACACAGGAAAGAGGCAGATCGCCAATCAAGCGACCCGCCTCAGTTCCCTCGCAGTTTTGTTTTCTGTTCCCTACTCCTACTTCACTTCTTGCCAAACCGATAAACCACGCCCCCCGAGATCGCAAAAAACTCCCGTGTCTCAGTCCCGAAGTGCTCCAGAATCAGGTCAGGCGAAAGCCGTATCGCCACGTTTTTCGACCGGTTGAAGTCGATACTGCCGCCCAGCGCTGCAATCGGCTTGGTTCGATTGGTGTAGAGGCCGGTCACTTCAAAGAATTGCGGCTGATTCGGCTTTCTGGTGTCGTCAAAGGTGCCATGCGACACGCCGGCGTACGCATGGTAGTTGATGGCGTAAAACTGATTTTTGGGTCCACGCCAT
>Ga0182024_10007326_pt1 | contig 23808 bp, 19 predicted proteins | sample P32metaG_FD_120480 | JGI IMG/M metagenome (GOLD analysis project Ga0182024, IMG submission 120480) | Permafrost microbial communities from Stordalen Mire, Sweden - P3-2 metaG (Illumina Assembly) | ecosystem: Environmental > Terrestrial > Soil > Wetlands > Permafrost | place: Sweden: Stordalen... | reverse complement strand
TCGCCCTATCGCTGCCGTCGCACGTTCCTTTCCACACGGCCACAGGCTTCACCCTTAGCCTTGCCAAACAGGTGTTGAGCGGAAAGATGGACACGGTGATTAAGACGATCGAACGGAATGTCGATCTTATCTGAGCAAACCGCAACACCGCACGACAAACTTAATCCCATCCCTTTCCCGGTAGCGTTTGAGCCCCCATACCGTTGGCGGAGTAGCGCGATAATCCTGGAAGCTAGGCGTTGCCACTCTTGTTGTGAAACTCGCGGTACAAGAACGGTACAACCAAAGCTCGTTCTTTCGTGTTCTTAGTTGTTCCTTACACGGCATTGCAGTGCGACCGCTGCCTTGTAATTACTACGTGATCCAATAGAACAGCGCCCTTTCACGGCGGTAACACGGGTTCAAATCCCGTCGGGGACGCCAAATCACCATCAGCGGGTATTTTCGGCAGCTGAGCAGTCTTCATTGTCGGTAGTTTGCTCTTGAAGCAAACCCCAAGGCCACAACATTTGGAAGAGTCCGAGGTGTGCAGTGTGGCTCCACCGATTGACTCGCAAGCCCGCCTAGGAGCATTATCGGTTCGGCCAAAGCTCCTTTCGTTCTGGAAGCGAAGCTTTCCAGGCCCCATCTTTTCCTCGGAGGATTTAGCAGGATGGCAAAGAAAAAACACGAAAGGCTGTCTCGTCGAGATTTCATCAAATGGACGGGTAGCGGCGCTATCGCAGTTGGCGTGGCTTCCGGCCCGTTTTTTCTGTTTCCAGAGAAAGCTGCGGCACAGCAGAAGACATTAAAGATACTCCAGTGGAGCCATTTCGTTCCCGCGTACGACACCTGGTTTGACGGGACATTCTGCAAGCAGTGGGGACAGAAGCACGACACCAACGTAGTCGTCGATCACATCAACATTGTCGATCTCAATGCAAAAGCTGCCTCTGAGGCCTCGGCACGAAGTGGGCACGACCTGTGCATGTTTAACTCGCCGCCCGCGGCCTACGAAAAGCAAACCATTGATATGTCCCATGTGTATCAGGAAGTGGAGAAGAAGCACGGCAAGAAGATCGATCTGGCGCACAAATCCACCTACAATCCAAAGACCAAGCGCTATTTCGCTTTTTCCGATTCCTACGTCCCCGACCCTGGCAACTGGCACAAGGACTGGTGGACCGAGGCCGGTTACCCGAATGGTCCCGATACCTGGGAGGATGTGCGATTCGGCGCAAAAAAAATTCGGGACAAGTCAGGCCATCCTTGCGGGTTGGGACTCTCTCAAGAGCTCGACACCAGCATGGCCATGCGTGCCCTGCTTTGGTCGTTTGGCGGCGCCGAGCAGGATGAAGCCGGCAATGTCACCATCAATTCCAAGCAGACCATCGAAGCCCTGAAGTTCATGAAGGCTCTATATCAGGAATCCGAAACTCCTGAGGTCTTCACCTGGACTCCGCCATCCAACAATCAGGCCATGCTTGCTGGCCGCGTTTCCTACGTCGCCAATGCCATCTCTATCACTCGCCAGTCCGAAAGGGAGCATCTACCCATTGACTCGAAGATCATGATCTGTGCAGCGCCGAAAGGGCCGGTGCGTCGCATTGCCGCCGAGCACGTCATGGACTGCTACGTGATTTGGGATTTCGCCCAGAACAAAGAAGGCGCGCAGCAATTCCTGATCGATTTCATTGACGCCTTCCATGACTCGTTTGTAGCCGGCCAGTTTTACAATTTCCCTTGCTTCCCTCCCACCGTTCCCAGCCTCAAGCAGGAAATCTCCAATGATTCTCGGGCCAATCCACCGGACAAATACAAAGTCTTGGGCAATGTCCTCGATTGGGCGACAAACGTCGGTTATCCCGGATACGCCACCGCCGGCATCGACGAGGCCTTTAAAGCGTGGGTCATTCCCACCATGTTCGCTAAGGTCGCGCGCGGCGATGAAACTCCCGAGAATGCCGCCAAGGCTGCCGAAGACGAATACAAGCGTATCTTTGCCAGATGGAAATAAACGCACGGGGCGCCGATGGCTGTCGTTGAGACGCGTGATCTGACAAAGGTATTCAAAGAAGGACAACTCGGGGCCGTGAACAACGTGAGCCTGGAAACTCGTGAAGGCGAGTTTCTGGTTTTCCTCGGTCCCTCCGGCTCCGGGAAAACGACTCTCTTGCGGATGATCGCTGGACTTGAAACGCCCACGTCCGGCGACATCCTCATCGGCGGACGAGTGGTCAACGATCTCAGTCCGCGCGACCGCCGCATCGCTATGGTCTTCCAGAGCTACGCGCTCTATCCTCACCTCTCGGTCTACAAGAACATTGCCTTTCCGCTAAAAGCCCAAAACGTAAAGAAAGAACTACATAAGGAAAAGGTAGAATGGGCGGCATCTCTTCTGGGCATTGGCGCGCTCCTTGATCGCAAGCCGCGCGAGCTCTCCGGAGGTGAGCGTCAGCGGGTCGCTCTGGCGCGGGCCATCGTGCGCGAACCCGCCGTCTTTCTTCTCGACGAGCCTCTCTCCAACCTCGACGCCAAGCTCCGAGCCTCAGCCCGCGAAGAGCTCGAGCGCTTTCACCGCCGCGTCGGTACGACGTCCATCTACGTCACCCACGATCAAGTGGAAGCCATGGCCATGGGCGACCGAATCATGGTCCTGAATAAAGGCGTGGTGCACCAACTCGGCACTCCAACCGATGTCTATGACAATCCTGCCGACACGTTCGTTGCTACTTTTCTCGGTTCGCCGCCTATGAACCTGGTCGAGCTGGGCGATGTAATCGTCGGCTTCCGTCCGGAGCATTTTCGGCCCGCTTCCACGAGCACTGGCGACTGCGTTCCGTTCCGCTTCAAGGTGGAGAACAAGGAATACCTGGGCTCGGAGTGGATTGTCTCCGGCGCACTGGTCGGCGGGAAGTTTGAGGGCAGAAAAATATTCTCGCGGCTCGCTTCGGCTCAGGATCTGCGCTTGGGCGACACCTGTAATTTTGTTGTGCCGCAGCGCGAGCTGAAATTCTTCGATCGCATTACAGAAAAGCGGACCGAGCCGAGGGGCCTGTCGTGGCAGTAGCCCGGAGCAAAATAAAGTCCATCGGTGCGGCGCAGAGCCCGTTGCTGGGCGCGGCCATGTTTTCACCTGCGGTTCTCTACATCTTGCTGCTCGTTGCCGGACCTTTTTTCCTGGCCATCTTTTATGCTTTCAGCGACGCCCGCATCGGCAATCCCGAAATGCATTATGTTGGCCTGGAAAACTTCCGCAGCATCCTGCAAAGCCCCAGTTTTCGCGTGGCCATCCGCAATTCCCTTATTTTTACCATCTGCTCACAAATCGTCGTAATCATCGGCGCCAACATTCTCGCCATTTCCCTGGAAAACACGTTTCGTGGACGCGGCTTGATCCGTTTTCTGATTCTTCTGCCCTGGGTTGCGCCCATCGCGCTTGGCGCTATCGGATGGAAATGGATCCTGGATTCGATCTACAGCGTGATCACATGGGTGCTTGTGGCCGCGCACATCTACAAGCCGTTCAGCGCTCCCATGTGGCTCGGCGAACCACGTCTTGCCATCGCGTCTGTTCTTTTGGTCCACAGCTGGCGCATGATGCCATTTTCCACCGTCATTTTGCTCGCGGGCCGGACCGCAATTCCAAAAGACATTCCCGAAGCCGCTGCCGTGGATGGCGCCGGCTTCTGGCGCACGCAGCTCCAAATCGTGATTCCGATGATGCGCCCCATCATCAGCGTTGCCGTTCTGTTCGGCCTCATTTTTACCTTCACGGATATGACCGTTGTTTACATCCTTACTGCGGGTGGCCCGTTCGACTCCACCCAGACCCTGCCATCGTTGGCTTTTGCGATGGGCATTCAGGGCAGCGATCTCGCCGCCGGCGCCGCGATCTCGCTCTTCCTGGTGCCGGTGCTGGTGATCATTGCCTATTTCATGCTGCGCGTGGCTCATCGCGCGGAAGTAAACTGATGGAGGTTAACTGATGGCCCACGGAATTTCCCAGCGCATCCGCGGAAAGGTCGTGAAAGTACTCGTGCTGGCGACGTTCACCATCCTGCTGGCCTTCCCTTTTTATTGGATGCTGATTACCAGCTTCAAGCAGAACGTCGATCTCTACACCATGGAGAACAATCCCTTCGTCTTTAATGCCAAACCGACACTGGACCATGTCAGGTTTCTCTTTACCCAAACCAGATTCGTCCGCTGGCTTGGCAACACCGCATTCGTAGGAGTCTTCGTCGTTGCCATCACGTTGATGCTGGCTGTGCCTGCCGCGTATTCACTCGCCAGACTCTCCGGGCGCTGGGGAGAGCGCCTCGGCATCGGCATCTTTCTCACCTACCTCGTCCCGCCGACTTTGCTTTTCATTCCGCTTTCCAGGGTCGTGGCGTATTTCGGCCTGCAGGACACCTTGTGGGCGCTGATTCTCGTCTACCCCACATTCACGGTTCCATTTTCCATCTGGCTTCTGATGGGTTTTTTCAAGTCCATCCCCAAAGAATTGGAAGACGCCGCCATGGTAGACGGACTCACTCGCTTCGGCGCTTTCATCAAGTTGGTGATTCCCATCTCCGTTTCCGGAATTCTCACCGTCGTGATCTTCACCTTTACCCTGGTAACTCAGGAATTTGTTTATGCGTTGACCTTCATCTCTTCCGAATCGAATCAGATGATCGGGACGGGCATCCCCATATTTCTGGTTCGCGGAGACGTCTACTACTGGGGAGCGCTGATGGCCGCTTGCCTGATCGCCAGTCTCCCGATCGCGTTCATGTACAACCTGTTCCTTGATCGCTTCATTGCCGGTTTCACCGTCGGCGCCGTCAAGTAATGCCGCCCCGTGTCAACACCTATCTCTTAAATCGGTTTGGAAAGGTAAACCTTCACCGCCTGCAAGAAATGTTTCGTAGAGACAGGGCTTGCCTCGTCTCGGGCCACCCGTGAACTACGTTGGAGCAAGAACGGTGGCACGGTTTCAGAGCCTGCCTTGAGCGGAGCCGAAGGCCCCACAGAGCCAAAAACGCGAGGACCTGGTCGGTTGCCCGAAGTCGGTATCCGAAAACAAGAACTGCGCCTCACCTGCGATAAGCGGTCCGCTAAGGGGCATAAAACTAGAACCTGTCTCATAAATCGGTTTGGGAAGGGCACGGCTTTAGCCGTGCCGCCCAGAGCCCAATGAAGACGAGGGCTTCAGCCCCTGAGGGCCGGGCATTTTACTTCTTCGATTCATTATGAGATGGCTTCTAGAAATCGAAGTCTTCCGGCTGGCAGGTGCAGGGTTTCCCGCTGAGCAAATAGTCGTAATAACACAGACTCTCCAACAGCGCTTGTTCATTCCCGCTGAGGTTCGAGTCGGCTGCCAGGGTTTCGGTAACGAAGAAAGGACCCGCTACCACAGGGTTCACTGGTTTCCCCGGAGAAAGCGTGACCTTCGTCCCTTCGATGTGTGTGGCCCACACCCGCAGTCCGGCCACGGGGTTATTAGGCGCGAAGCCGGTATTAACGTCAGCTTCGGTCGAAGACGAAATGACCTTGATGACGCCACGTGTATTAACGATGCGCCTGATGGGGTTGGCCGTGAGATTTTTATTCACGGATTCCGAGAGCAGGCCGTCCGGCGTGACGAGGCAAGAGCAGCACTCCGTCAACTCCTCGCTGTCATCGAACACGTAGATGGACGCCCACAGGGGAACTAACAGGCCGCCGGGTTGGTTCGGCCCTTGGATCGGCCCTTCACCATCAATTATGAAGGCTCCGCCGTCATTAATGATACGCACGGTTGCATCCGGCGCATTAGCGGTGTTCGCATTGGAATAGTAAGTGGTGAAATAGGTGCTGTTATCGCCTTGACCCGAGGCAGTTCCTACCAGCAACAGTGCCATGGCCAGCATCAATATCGGAAATCCGAACTTCTTCATTTCTGGATACTCCTACGTGTCTCATGGCGCCTGGCACGGGGAAAGAGCAGTTCTGGGCGCATCTAGACTCTATTCCTCGTACAGTTCTTTACAACTACCTGCGCGGCCTAGCCAAACACAATAAGGCCGGGAAGCTACTACTTATGGAGTAGGAAATTCGCCAAGTCCGGCACAAGCGACAGCAATTTTGCGGTGGGTGCCTCAAGTGGGAGAACGGCGGTTGCCAGTTGTCTAGTCGACGGGAAGAAAATAGGAAAGAAGTTACTCGAAGGAGCAGGACTTCGGGGGTAGTAGCAATGTGAACCCCAAAATACCCGACGAAAATGGACTAATCGGGCCGGGTTCGAGGCGCCGTCCACGCCTAAGGACAAGGATCAACGTCTTAGCGGAGAAAAAAGTAGCAGCAATGCCTGGCTGGCAGGTGTGATACCACAGCGGATGGCGTCCTCCAGATTGTTGAGGAAGAGTTGCGGAAAGACCCAGACAGAGAGACCAGATTCCCCCCGTCTTCAAGACGGCTTCCGCAGCCGAGGGCAGACTCGCTGCGCAGAAGGCAGTTCTTCAGGAAACTGTTTGGCCAGTGCGGTCAGACTGCGGCCTCAAGAAACACTTTTTCGCAAGCTGAATTGCTTCCCCGCGAGGTAACTGAACATCACTGAATCGCGTTTCCGTAGGTTGGCACTCCTTGCTGCACCAGGAAAAGCAACGTCTGTCCACGCGACGACCAGTCGCTTTGGGGATACTTGGAGATCAACTGCTGAGCCAGCCCGATGGCCAGGTTCTTCGATTGCTCGGACTTCTTCGGCTGTTCTTCGGTCTTGTAAATCTCGATCAGCGCGGCCCGGCGAGAAGCGGCGTTGTACAGCGCCTCGGGAGCGGCCGGAGATTCTGGGTGTTCTTTGACGTACTTGTCGTAGATGTCGGCTTCCTTGTCGGGGCACTTCGAAGATCCTTGCCAGTCCCCGCAGAGTTTGTTGTCGATCAAGTGGAAAGCGGCAAGCTGCGCCCATTTGCCGTCAGGAAACTTTTTCATCACCAGCTTCATGCCATCTTCGTTAATGCCGTAGCGAAGATAGGATTCCTTCTCGTGCGCGGACGGGCGCGATTGCATGTCTGCTTTGTCGATCTGCCAGCGAATATCGGCGGCGCGATAGAGGGCTTCGCCGGCCAGGGGAGCGGCCGGAAAGATGTCGTAAACTCTGCGATACAGACGCAAGGCGTCCTGGGCTGCTCCGCGGCGTCCACGGCTGCGGCTGGCTTCTTCTTCCGAATCGACCGCCGCGCCAAACACGATGCGATCGCCGTTCGGAGTGGACGCCCACACGACGCCGCTATCGAGCACCCACCCGCTGATGGTCTTGCCCTGGTCCTCGTCTTCCAGCACGAAAGCCGGGTCGGGAGCATACGTAGATCCGAGCAGAGCCTCGACGTGCAGCCAGTTGGGGCTTTTGTCGAGAAGAATCAGTTCGCGCCCGCGTTCCACTTGTCCGAGCTTGTTCGAAGTTGTGTCAGGAGACAGGTAGATAACGGCCTCGCGGACGATGGTGCCGCGGTCGGCGGCGAGCAGCAGCGAGTTGCACAGCACGATCAGGGCGATCAAATACTGAAGCTTGGTAATCGGTTTCACGGTGGTGTTCGTCTCCAGCTTGAGCGTATCTGTTAAACGTAGCACGTTAATTAAGATGCGCGGAATGGTGGAACGACGGGCGTATTGGCAACTGGCTGGCGAGATGGCCCCTACTCAGGCGGCCGGATCGCCCACGGTTTTTGTTGCCGCTTTCCTTTAAGCTTGGCCTAGAATGGGTTGCCAAGCGGGGGAGAGGGGCATCCTTGGTTATGGCCAGCTGGGCGTCGGGCCAAGGCCTGGCAGTCGGCATCAATCTGGGCCACTACCGCATCGCCGAGAAGATCGGCGCGGGCGGCATGGGAGAAGTGTATCGCGCCCATGACGAGCACCTGGATCGCGATGTCGCCATCAAGGTGCTTCCTGCCGGTACGCTGAGCGACCAATCCGCACGCCGCCACTTTCGGAAAGAAGCGCTGGCTCTCTCCAAGCTGAACCATCCCGGTATCGCCACCATTTATGACTTCGACACGCAGGATGGGATTGACTTTCTGGTGATGGAATACATCCCCGGGATCACCCTGAGCGAGAAACTGGCGGGGCGGCCGTTGGCGGAAAAGGACGTCATTGCGCTGGGTACGCAGTTGGCGGAAGGGCTGGCGGCAGCGCATGCCGAGGGGGTGGTGCATCGCGACCTAAAGCCGGCGAACCTGCGTGTAACGGTCGACGGCCGGCTCAAGATACTGGACTTCGGGCTGGCCAAGCTGGCGCTTCCGGTCGTGCCGACTGCCGCGACAGAGAGTCTTGTCGATTCGCAGGCAATGGCCGGCACTCTGCCCTACATGGCGCCAGAGCAGTTGCTCGGCGAGGAAGTAGACGCTCGGACGGATCTTCATGCCGCCGGAGCGGTCTTGTACGAGATGGCCACAGGACAGCGGCCATTCGGCAAATTGGACCACGCCCAGCTGATCACGGCGATCCTGCGGCAGGCGCCGGCGCCGCCCGGGGAGCTCAACTCGCAAGTGTCGGCGGAGTTGGAACGGCTCATCGGCAAATGCCTGGAGAAAGAGCCGGACAGCCGCTACCAGTCGGCGAAGGAACTGGCGGTGGACTTACGGCGGCTGGGCGCGGCGAGCACTGTCACAGCTTCATGGCGGCCGGCCCAGAAGCCCCGGTTGAGAACGTGGAAGAGGGTCGTGTTCGGCCTGACGGGAGCGCTTGGGCTAACGGCGATTCTGATCGGGTTCAACGTGAATCGATGGCGAGAGCGGCTGTTCGGAATGGAGGCTGAGAGGCGGATTCACTCGCTAGCGGTGCTGCCGCTGGTCAACCTCTCGCACGATCCGGAGCAGGAGTACTTCGCCGATGGCATGACCGAGGAATTGATTACGGACCTGTCGAAAATTGGGTCGCTCAAAGTCATATCGCGAACCTCTGTGATGCAGTACAAGAACGCGAAGAGGCCGCTGCCGCAGATCGGACGCGAGTTGGGGGTGGAAGGGGTGATCGAAGGTTCGGTGCAGCGCGTGGGCGACCGGGTACGGATCTCGGCGCAATTGATTTACGCGCCGCGCGACACGCACCTGTGGGCAGAAAGCTATGATCGCGATCTGCACGACGTGCTGGAGTTGCAGGGAGAGGTTGCGCAGGTGATCGCGAATGAGGTCAACGCCAAGGTGACGCCCAAGGAGCAGGCCCGCTTGGCGGAAAAACGGCCCATCGACCCGGAAGCATACCAGGCTTATCTCCAGGGCCGATACTATTGGAACAAGCGTACGAAGGAAGACATCACGAAGGCGATTGGCTATTTTCAACAGGCGATCAACAAGGAACCGGACTATGCTCTGGCCTATTCCGGGCTGGCGGACTCCTACCTGATACTCAGCATCTACAGCAACGCGCCGTGGCAGGAGACATACGGGCAGGCAAAAGCGGCCGCCACGAAAGCGCTGGAGATTGACGATAGCCTGGCCGAGGCTCATGCTACGCTGGCGGCCACCCGGGCCGGCGACCATTGGGACCTGGCGGGCGCGCTGACAGAAGGTGCGCGGGCCATCCAGCTGAATCCCAACTATGCTACCGCCCACCAATGGTACGCCGAATATCTGATCTGCTTGGGCGACGCCGACAAGGCGATCGCCGAGATGCGGCGGGCAGAGGAACTGGACCCCCTCTCGCTGGTGATCAATTCGACTTACGGTCGCATCCTGTTACAGGCGCGCCGGTATGACGATGCGCTCGCGCAAGGTCAGAAGACGCTGGGAATGGATGCGAACTTCTATCCCGGTCATCAGCTTCTGGCCGAGGTGTATGAAGAGCAGGGCTTGTTCGGACAGGCCATCACCGAGCGCCAGAGAGCAGCGACCCTGGCCGGCGAGAGCGCCGAAGAAGCCGCGCGGCGAACCTTGCTCCTGAGGAGTGCCTACGCAAGGAATGGGGCAAAGGCGTACTGGGAACAACGGCTGGAACTGGCCATGAAAGATGCCAGGCAATCGAAAGATCTTCCATACGATCTCGCCGACTCCTCTCCGTATCAGCTTGCGGTCTTGAATGCCCGGGCGGGGCGGAATGAAGCGGCGGTCGGTCTGCTGCAAAAGGCTTTCGATGAACCCGATTACGGTCTTTACTACCTCAAGACCACGCCGGCATTGGATGGACTGCGCTCAGACCCGCGCGTGGCAAGTTTGATGTTGCGAATTGGCGTCACGCAAAACCGGTAACCGGGAGAAAGGAGGAGCGACATGCCGAGTAGAGGGCCTGGCAAGGGTCCGGGCAAGAAGAAGCCCGTTCCCAAGAAGAAGAAAACATCGAAGTAGGAGAAATTTTCAGAGCAAGCCCGCATCGTTCGAATATGCCGGTCTGGACAGAATGAAAGGCGGTTGGTCTCCGGTAATAAAGACCTTCAGTGAATCCGCTTACGGTCTTTATTACCTCAGCCCGCGAAATGAGTCCGGCACAGACCGCGCATGGGCGAGTTTAATGTTGCGAAATGAGGCCAAACGAAACCGCTAACCGGTAGAAAGGAGACGCAACATGGCAAGAAGAGGTCCGGGGAAAAAAAAGCCTCCCAAGAAGAAGAAGAAGCCGTCGAAGAAGAAAAAGTAGAGGAAGATTCTTAGAATCTGGGCTCGCATCCGTGCTTACCGGGGCAGGGGCGGAGAGGTGTGCGCGGGATTCGAGTTGGTGCCGTTGATGTTTTTGCGGTCCCTTTGGGGACTCCTCAGATCTGGTTCATCGCGTCACTGCAGTCCTTGCGCGGAGAGCAGACTAGTGGCCAGCCAGGCAAGATGGGTGCGGCTTACCAGAGACTTGGTGGAGGAGAGGGAGCGGAGCGATCGCGTGAGATAACGTCGGGCGATGCGCGTGCATTCCGTGATCGCCCCGACGTCCTGGATGACCTGCGCGGCCCGGCGTAGATCGGAAGCGGTGGGTTTGCCGCCGGTCAGGAAGGCCTTGAGGAATCTGCGATCTTTGCCGCTGCTCAAGCGGAGAGCAAGCAGAATGGGCAACTTGAGCCGGGCATTCTTAAGGTCGGCGGCGAAGCTCTTACCTGTTTTCCAGGGTTTGTCGATCACGTCGCTAATGTCGTCGGTAATGAACAACGCCATGCCGTAGTTGTAGCCATAGGCAGCCAAGGCCCGGACCTCGGGTTCCGGTTTCCCCGCTAACAGCGCGCCGCAGCGGGCGAGATTCGACATGAAATATCCAGCTCCCAGCCCGATGACGCGGTAATACTCGGAAAGGGCAAGCTCTGTCCTCGCACTATAGTAAAGGTCCAAATACTGGCAGAGGTAGAGATCGCGGAGCATCTCGTTCAGGATTTTCATTACCAGGCTGGCATGCTTGAATCGCCCACGGTCCAGCTCCGAGCAAAATGTCCTGAACGCAATGGACTGCATGAGTTCGGCGGCGATGATAGCGTAGCTAACGTTGTATTGCCGGTGGAAGGCGGGGCGTCCGAAGCGCAGGCTCCCACCATCAAAAATGTCGTCGGTAGTGAAGGTGGACGATTGCAGCAGATGAACCGCGGCGGCCAGGCTTTTGATGGTTGCGCCATCTCTCTCCGTCCTGCAGTACGAATACCAGAACAAGAAAGGGTAGTCCGAGGGCGTGGGCTGGCGCAGGGGGAACAGCATCATGCGTCGCAGGTGACGGTCGCGTGGGCTAAGGTTGTCCAGCACCAGCTTTCTGGAGAGAGACTCAACTTCCCGGAACTGAGCGTGAAAGCGTAGCTCGCAGTTGTCCAAAACCGACCTCAATCTCAATCTCAATCTCAATGAACGGCGCCGCCGGCGCCTGGCATGAAATTGTGTAAGAGAGTCCAGCCGATTCTACCCGATTGCTGTTGACAAGCACGCAACCGCTGCTGTACACGATGGGTTTCTCCAAAGCTGTGTGCGCAGATTGCCATGCCCAATTCCACCGCTCAGAGCCCGAAGCGCGCGAGTGCCCGCTCATGATGTCCCGCGGCGCCGCGCAGCAGATCAGCATTCGCGACCTCAAGAGCATCGACGATCTCAGCCAGTTGAAAGCGGTGGAGAAAGAAGTCTGGGGCATGGCGGACGACGACACTCTGCCCCTCACGCTGGCCATTGCCTGCAAAGCGGCAGGCAATATTCTCGTCGGCGCCTTTGACACAACTAAAGATAAGGACAAGTTAGTCGGCTTCGCCTTCGGATTCCTCGGCCGCGAGCACGGACAAATGACAATTCACTCGCACATGCTGGCCGTGCTCAATGCCTATCGGCACCTGGATCTCGGCTCGCGATTGAAGCAGGCACAGCGCGAGCGGGCCATGGCCATGGGCGTCCGCGAGATGACATGGACCTACGATCCGCTGCAAAGTAGAAACGCGCACTTCAATTTTTCCAAGCTAGGCGTGGTTTCCGATATCTATAAGACGGATTTCTACGGCCCGGAAACGTCCAGCCTGCTTCATAGAAACGGGACCGACCGCCTCTGGGTGCGCTGGATGCTGAACTCGCGCCGGGTTCGAGACCGGCTCGCGGGCAAGGGTGCAAGTGCGCGCGTGGAAACACTCGATGCCATGAAGCTGCTGGCCCCGCTGGTGCGCTTCGATCCCAGCGGAAAACCTGCACGAGCCGATCTAGCGGAATCCCTAGCACGGCAGCGGGTCAGCATCGAAATCCCAGGCGACATTCTGGAAGTCGAGCGTACCGACATGGGGCTGGCGCGAGAATGGCGCGATGCCACCCGGTGGGCGTTCCGCGAAGCCCTGAAAGCCGGATTCTTTGTGTCCGAATTCTGCCGGTCGATTCGCGGACACCAGGGTCCGGGAGCCTATTTACTGCTGCGCGGCACCCTCACCGAGCTTGTTCCTGAAGGATAGAGAATGGAGTGTGGAGACCGGGCTTGCCCCGTCCAGAGGCGCGTCAAGCCGCGGGTGACCGGAAAGCTGCTACTGCTTGGCGGAGAGTGAGCGCGGCTCGCCAGATTGACGCCGTTTGCGCATTTGTTCCATGAAGCTTTCGACCGGGATCTGAAACTTGTGCCGGAACAGATCGACGAGTGCGTCTTCGGTTCCCGACGCTCCGGCCTTGGGCGTCTCGGCCGCAGGCGGATGATCGCCAGGAGCCGACCTGTCCAGTCCATCGGGTACAACCCGAAGCTCGGGAGCATCGCCGTTGGCGCGCAGAGCTGTTACCAGCCGGTGTGCCTGATCGCGTTGCTCGTCCGTCTTCTGGAGGAACTCGACCCCCATTCCGAATTCTGGATGCGCCACCAGTACGGATCCTTTGGCGTGCACTTCGAGCTCGAGCGTTTTGATAGAAAGGGTGACACGCGTTCCCCTCGGGAAGGGTGAACTTGTTGTGAGATAGCAACCCCCAAGGCTCTGGTCGGCAACCTTGCAAATCAAGGGCGGATCATCCTGCTCGGGCTCGGAAAGTTGGCTGCTCAACCACTGGCTGAGTATCCTGCGCTGATCGTCGGTAGCGTCCTTGAAGCGGACTCCGGCCTGCTTATCGGTGCCTTCCCACGCCAACTCTCCTTCGATTTCCAGCCCCTGTCCCGCGCCCGGCAATTCGAGCGAGAAGCGGAGTGGGCTCTCTTTGGGGACCCGGCCGGAAAACTGAATCGCCATGCCACCTTCGCAGAGGTCAAGCGTAGTGGCCGGATACCGGCTGTCCCCAAAACACGCGACCGCAACTTGCACCGGCACCCGCATCTGGACTCGGCGTTCACGCTTCATCAGCGCCCGTACCGCCCGAAAGCTCGCTTTGGCCCGTTCCACCGCGAAAGGCTTGTGGAGCACGAAATGGGCCCCCATCTCGAAACCGCCTTTCATTCCGATCGTAGACTCCACCAGCACGATCGCCAGCGCGCGTTTATTGGCGGGAGCGGCTTTTGCTCCCCGCAACACGTTGCTCGCTTCCTCCACATTCGTCACATCGACGATGATGCCTTCGAAACGCTGGCGGGTGATCTGACGGATCGCTTCGTCCGCCCTGGAGCAATGCTCGAGGTCGATTTCCAGATCGCCCAGGACGCGGCGCAGTATGCGCACCGTCTTTTCGTCAGCACTCAGTAGTAAAGTCTTTAGGTTCATACCTCAATTCACGCTTCAGGGCCCAGTTCCTTGCGCCGTCGCGGCTTTGCCGAGGCGGATGCGGATAAACATTTGTGAAGCGCTTTGCTTTGCGCCCACGGAGGTTGATCGGCATTTGGACGATCGCGGTTCACCACCCTATTCGCACTCTAAGTCCATGAGATACCGTGGTCAACGACATCACCCGGTCATGGGGTTACTGTGGTCACCCAAATCGGCCATCAGCCGTCAGCTTTCCCTTCCAGGCTTAGCCGAAGGCTGGTGGCTGACGACGCCCAACAACTGCAAGTAATTGCACCAAAAGGGGATAACACGGGGGTATTGATCAAGGTAACTTTTCTATTGACTTACATAGGAAAACCTATTATTATCAATAGCTTCCATGGAGATCGAGGGGATTAGAATCTCTGTACTTTGTTTTACTTTTTTGCCGATGAATCCCCTAAGTCCTTCGTGGAATCAAACGAAATAGAGATTTTAGGACGAGTCTTGGTTCCACAAGAGGGTAATTTTTCATGGCTAAGCGACGCGGAAACCCGAACTGGGGCAAGCCCGAGCCTATTGGCCCGGTTATCCCTACAGTCACGGAATTCGAGCAAGTTGTGCACGAGTACAAGCTCTCCCCCGACCAGTATTTGCGGTCTACGCGGCTGCGCGAATGGGCGCGCCGCAATAAAAACTCCAAGTACATCCCCGAGCCCCTGTTGGAAGCTTGGGGTTTCGAAATCGAATCCACCCTGTAATCGCAGGGCACCGCATTGGAATTGAATAGATTGGAATTGAATTGAAAGGTCGCCGCAGGCGACCTTTTCCTGTTCTGCAAGGGTTTCACAACCCTCGTGGGAAAGCGCAGGTTCGTATCGCAGTTTCGTGTCATCGCAGTTTCGTATCGGGGTATCGCTTCAGCGATACCGTAACTTTCTGCAAAATCCTTTGCCCCTTTAGGGGCGGGGTGTCGGACTCTGGCTTCTTCTGCACTGCTGCACAAATTAAGATGGGCGCAAATTCTCAATGACTCCGAATTCACCCTTTACCAACGTCCCCACCGCGATCGAGGAGGTCCGCGCCGGCCGCATGATCGTCGTAGTCGACGACGAGGATCGCGAGAACGAAGGCGATCTTACCCTCGCCGCCGAAAAGGTCACTCCCGAGGCCATCAACTTCATGGCCAAGCACGGACGCGGCTTAGTCTGCGTGGCCATGACCGAAGAGCGGCTCGAGCACCTCCGCATCGGCCCCATGACCAGCGAGAACACATCGCAATACGGCACCGCTTTCTGCGAGGCGATTGACGCGCGCGAGGGCATCACCACCGGAATTTCCGCGCATGATCGCGCCCATACCATCAAAGTAGCGATTGATCCCAAGACGCGTCCCTCCGATCTGGCGCGCCCCGGCCACATGTTCCCGCTGCGCGCGCGCAAGGGTGGAGTTCTGGTGCGCGCCGGCCAGACCGAAGCCTCTGTCGATCTCGCCAGGCTAGCCGGCATGGTTCCGGCCGGCATCATCTGCGAAATCATGAAAGACGACGGCACCATGGCGCGCGTCCCCGACCTGATCGAATTCTGCCGCACTCATGAAATGAAAATGCTCACGGTTGCGGAGTTGATCCGCTACCGTATGCAGCATGAGCGCTATGTGCATCGCGTGGGCGAGGCAATGGTCGAAACGAAGCACGGGGAATTCCGCCTGATCGCCTACGAGAGCGAAGTGGACGGCGGAGGCTCTCACATGGCGCTCATCCGTGGCGACATCGGTAGTGCCGAAATCAAGGATTCGTCCGAGCCGGTTCTGGTGCGTATGCACGCGCATTGCCTGTTAGGCGACGTTTTCGGCGCCACCGGCTGCGACTGCAATCAGACGCTGGAGGCTTCGCTGCGGATGATCGCCGAGGAGGATCGGGGTGCATTGATCTATCTGCACCAGACGTCCAAAGGCTTCACCGCGGAAAAGATCGGGGAACAATCGTTTCTTACATTCCATCGTGAACGCCGTTTGCCATCGCTCCCCGAAAGCGAACGCAAGACGCATCGCGAAATAGGACTCGGAGCGCAAATCCTATTCGACCTGAATCTGAAGCGCATCCGCCTGTTGACCAATCACCCAAGAAGGGTAGCCGCTCTGGAAGGATTTGACATAGAGATAGTTGAGCAGGTTCCAGTAAAATTTTCGGTTCCGAAGAGTGCGCTGTAAGAGAAGAATTCGCTGTAGAGACGGCTTGCCGCGTCGCAGGCAGCTTCAAGACTCTGACTTCTCGCATGTTCTTGAGGACGTGGCCGAGGGATTCGCATCAGAGCATCGCTTTAGCGATGCCAAATTCCTCAAAATCAGATGCCCCTTTAGGGGCTGGACAATCGATGGACAATCGAAATGTCAGCAATCCGAGATGCATCGCACTAGAACGGTTTCCGCAGCGTGATCTCCTCATCCTTAATAAAAAACTGTGCCGAGCATGCAGAAGAGCCGCAAATCGTCGGCAGCAATCCCGCCATCTGCTTACGAGTAATCAAACCCAACGTGCCGCAAGAAGGGCAGGAGAGCACCGCCCAATAAGGATCCTCTCTCTCCCCCACTTCGCCCGCATTCTCCAGCACGAACACGGTACCGGGTTCCATCTGTTCGGGAATCCACTCGCTGATAATGCTCAATTCGCCGATCATCATGCCTCCCGCTCTTATGCTCTTCGGGTCCGGCGTAAAAGCCGAACCCCTTCCGACCCCGCCGTTTTCTTGCGCGCCCGAATCTCCGCTCGAACCCGGCGCACTTCGTCGCTCAGGCATATATCGAACATCGGTTGCCGGGCGTTTTTCAGCAGATCCACGATCTGCCGCGCCGATGTGCGTAGATAAAGATGAGTGCCGTCGGTCAGGAGGTGATATTCCTGCTCCGATGAAGCGCTGACCGTAGCGGCCAGACTGGTGCCGAACTCCTGTTGCAGAAAGCGAATCACTTTGCGCATGCGCTGCAGCGAGAAGCCTCGCCGGCGAAGTTGGCAGATGACCGCGACTGTGACCAGTTCATCCCAGTTGTAGATGCGCCGATGCCCCTGGCGCTCCGGCGTCACGATGCCCCGTTCGTCCCACCACTGCAGCTGCCGGGCGGTGATTCCGGCAAACGCGATCACCTCGTTCGATGTGAACTGTTGTTGCATCTTGAGCACATTCTGTTTCAAACATGTAAATGGAGGAATGTTTGAAATATTCTAGGCGGCGAAAGCGGAAATCCAGCAACATTTCATTCTGCACCCTGTTGACTTCGCAGGTACTCGCTGCACGTAGGGATAGCCGTCCCCGGCTGTGCGCGTCCGTTTGTGCCTTTCGCACTTCTGGCATTACCATTAGCAACAGCAAATTTTTCCCGGGGCCATTCATGATCCAGAAAGTGCATGTGCGCGTCGCAGTGCTTGCCTGCTTCGTCCTTTTGTCGGTCACACTAACGTTTTCCCAACAAAAAGAACGGAACCGAAAGCCGGAGGCCGCGCAGAAAGACGCGGCCGCCTCGTCGGAGTCGCCGGCGCAAGACAATAAAGACGAAAAGAACGAAGGCGACCCTCTATTCAGAGGAATGAAATACCGTTCGATTGGCCCTTATCGTGGCGGACGATCGCTTACCGCCGCTGGAATCCCCGGCGACCCGACCACCTACTATTTCGGTGCGACCGGTGGCGGAGTATGGAAATCGACCGACGGCGTGAACACCTGGTCTCCGATTTTCGATAAAGACGGATCTCCCGGGATCGGCAGCCTCGCGGTCGCAGTATCCGACCCGAACATCATTTACGTGGGAACCGGCGAAGCCTGCATCCGTGGCAACATCGCGCAAGGGGACGGCGTCTGGAAGTCGGTGGACGCTGGAAAATCCTGGAAGAACGTTGGCCTGAAGGATTCGCGCGCAATCGGCAAAGTGATCGTGAATCCGAACAATCCCGAGATAGTTTTTGTGGCCGCGCTCGGTCATCCCTTTGGGCCGAATACGGAACGCGGTGTATTCCGCACCACCGATGGCGGCAAGACCTGGGACAAGGTTCTCTACAAAAACGAAAACACCGGAGCCATCGATGTGGCTTTCGATCCACAGAATCCCCACATCCTGTTCGCTTCGCTGTGGGAAGCTCGACGGACGCCATGGTCCCTCTCCAGCGGTGGTCCGGGCAGCGGCATTTATCGCTCCTCGGATGGCGGTGCCACCTGGAAACAGCTGCAGGAGCAGGAGCACGGGCTGCCGAAGGGTCCATACGGGCGCATCGGCTTAGCGGTGGCTGCGAACTCCGACCGCGTTTACGCGATCATCGAAGCGAAAGAAGGTGGACTTTATCGTTCCGACGACGGCGGCGAAACTTGGGACCTCGTAAACGGGAGCCATGGGCTGTATCAGCGCGCGTGGTACTACATGCACCTTATCGCCGATCCGCAGGATGCCAACACGCTCTATGTGGCGGACGTGGAGTTTTTCAAGTCCACCGACGGCGGCCGCACCTTCAATAAAATTAAAGTTCCGCACGGCGACAATCACGGACTGTGGATCGACCCAAAAAATACGAAGCGCATGATTGCCTCGAACGACGGAGGCGTAACCGTGAGCCTGGATAGCGGCAAGTCCTGGACACGCGAGGACAACCAGCCGACCGCGCAGTTCTATCACGTCATGACCGATACGCGGACGCCTTACTACGTCTATGGCTCACAGCAGGATAATTCCACCGTGGCGATTGCCAGCCGCAGCGATGACGGCGCCATTGGCCGCGACAATTGGTACGAGGTCGGAGGCGGGGAAGCAGGCTATATTGCGCCTTCTCCCGCCGATCCGAACATTGTGTATGCCGGCGACTATGAGGGTAACCTCACGCGCTTCGACCGCCGCACGAACCAGGTCAAGAGCATTGCCGTTTGGCCCGAACTCAGCGATGCAAACGGTGCGGCCCCACTCGCGCACCGTTTCCAGTGGACCGCTCCCATCGTGATATCTCCGCAAGATCCGAACACGATTTATTACGGAGGCGAGCGCATCTTCAAAACCACCGACGGTGGCACGCACTGGGAGGCGATCAGCGGCGACCTGACCCGCAATGACAAATCGAAACAACAGCCTTCAGGTGGCCCCGTTACGGTTGACGATACCGGTACCGAATATTACGACACCGTTTTTTCGATTGCTCCCTCGCCCTTGGCCAAAGGCCTGATCTGGGCGGGCACGGACGACGGCTTGATCCAGATCACACGTGATGAAGGGAAGAATTGGACCAACGTAACGCCCAAGAACGTCGGCCTTGCCGAGTGGAGCCGCATCAGCCTGATTGAGGCCTCTCCGCATGATGCCGGCACAGCCTACGTAGCGATCGACCGCCACCAGAATGACGACCTCGCGCCCTACATCTACAAAACCAGCGACTACGGATCGGCTTGGACCCGCATCACCACCGGAATTCCAGATGGAGTGTTCGTACGCGCGGTCCGCGAAGACCCGAAGAAGAAGGGCCTGCTCTATGCAGGCACGGAGCGCGGCGTCTATGTCTCCTTCGACGACGGTGCGCACTGGCGCTCACTGCAAATCAATCTGCCGCTTGTTCCGGTCCACGACCTGGTCGTCAAGAATGACGATCTTGTATTGGCCACGCACGGACGCGCATTTTGGATCCTCGATGACGTCTCGCCACTGCGCCAGTTTGCCGATTCGGTTGCGCAAGAAGACATGCATCTCTACCAGCCCGCGACCGCGTATCGCGTGCACAGCGGCGATGCTCCGGCGCATTTGTCCTTCGCCGGAAAGAACCCGCCCAACGGCGCGGTGATTTATTTCTACCTGAAGCCGGCTCCAAAGCCGGAAATGAAGCAGGAAGTGAAAAAAGATGAAGTGAAAATTGAAATCCTCGACGCGTCCGGCAGCGTGATCCGCACGTTCTCCAGCAATAAGAACGAGTCGCTCGATGAACCGCCCGATCCCGACGACAAGAAACCCGAGAAGCAGATCAAGCCGGAAGAAGGTCTCAATCGTTTCGTCTGGGATCTTCATTACGAGGAAGCGAACCGCGTTCCAAACTATTTTCTGTGGGAATACGGCGACGGCGCGAAAGGGCCGCTGGCGGTTCCCGGCAACTATCAGGTGCGTCTGACCGCGAATGGCAAGAGCGCGACTGCTCCCTTCGAAGTAAAGATCGATCCGCGAGTTACCACTTCACAGGCCGATCTGGAGAAGCAGTTCAAACTCGAGATGGACCTGCGCGAGCAGTTGAATCGTGTCTACGACGCCGTGAACCAGATTCAGGATGTACGCGACCAATTGGATGGCCTCAAGCAGCGCCTGGTGCCCGGCGATTCGACGAAAACATTGTTCGATGGCGCGAGCGCGCTCGATGCCAAGCTGATTGCGGTTCGCGATCCGCTGATTAATTTCAAGATCACCGCGAGCGAAGATTCCCTGGCCTACGCTCCGGGCATTGACGCCAAGCTGGCATTTCTTTCCATGTCAGTCGCTGGCTTCGCCGACTCGGCTCCGACCGAATCCGAGTACCAGGAATTCGACAAGCTGAAAAAGCAGACCGATGAATTGCTGGCCCGCTGGGATCAGGTTCGGAACGCGGATATCACGACGTTTCAGAAGATGGCCGCCGAACAAAACGTCCAGCCCATCTACGTTCCCGACGTAAGAAGCGAGCGAGTGCAGCGCTCCGGCGAAAAATAATGAAAAATAATCACAGAGGGTGCCCCACTCATCGCGCACTTTGCGATGAGTGACGCCATACAAGCCGGCAGCGGAGAAGTCGATCTAGATGAACATCTCGTCTTGCGGCACACCCCGGCCGTTCTTCGGATGCCGTCGTTTTTGGCCGAGGAAGACTTCGACTCCCGTGCTGATCGCCGCCATCAGTCCGTTGACCTGGCGCAGCGGTGAGACCACCGTCTTGTGAACGAATTCGCTGGTCTCTTCCACCTTATCCAGGGTGCGATTCAGCAGTTCGTCGGCGCGGATCACTTGCAGCCGTGTGCGGTCGAGCGCATCGGTGAGCGTGGCATCGATGCGGCTCAGTTGATTCCGCACCAGGTTGCTGGACTCGGCGACGTTGGTGGCCAGCACGTCGATCTTCGGCCGCAGTTCCACCAGCAAACTCTGCACCGTCTCCATCGCGGGCACAGCCTTGCTCGTCACTTCCGTGGCCAGCGCTTCCATCCTGGCCGTGCTCTTGCGGACCGCGAGATACAGCCCGATCAGAATGCCCGCCTGTACCACGACCGCAAACGTAGTCACAGCAATAAAAATTCTTAGGAGGTTGTCATCCATAGTTTCTCCCTCACAAGTTGCTCTCTCGCATGGGGCGCCTCGGCTGCTTCCGCCTGCCTGTCCCTAGAGGTTCTTGGACGGTTCGGCGCTGGCTGCGGTCGTCTCGTTATAAGCTTGGCGGCCAGCCTCGTAAGCGGAGCGGAACCGCTCCTTCTGCTGGTTGATCACGTCGCTTCCGCGATCCACCCATTCACTCGCCTGTTCCCGCGCCCGGCGAGCCTGCTGACGAGCTTTCTCGCTGCCTTCCTGCGCCTTGGAAAGAATTGCTTCGCGCATTTCCTCGCCCGAGTGCGGCGCGTACAACACGCCGACGATCGCTCCCACCCCGAGCCCCGCCAGGAACCACAAAAAGCTGTTGCTGTCACGATCCGCCATACAATACCTCCTGTTAATCTCTCAATCCATCTATTGGACTATGTATCGGATGGTAGCACCCTGATATGTGAAACACAATTCGCCGCGTCCCATTCGCAATCCCCGTTAGAGGACGCGAAACTCCACAGGGTTGCTTCGAGTGTAGAGACGGGACTTGCCCCGTCTGGCCAGCGAAGGACGAGTTGCCATGTGCCAAAGAAGCTCTTGTGCCCAGCCCGCCAAAGGCGGAGAATGATGCGTCTCAGCGTACAGCCCTCAGCTATCAGATAAGCCGATTACTGAAGACTGACGACTGATAACTGACGACTGATTAGGAGACACTCTCTGTCCGACCGCAAATATCGGCAACGCGGATACCAGGATTCCGGCGCTGGACGGAAAAAGGAATTCGAACAGCCCGCGGCCGTTAAGAAAGAAAACACCTTCGGGCCCAGGCCGATCAACATGCCAGGCACGCGGGCCGTCTCCCGCTGCGCGGAATGCGGTGCGCTGCTGCAGAATCTTACGGACCCAGTCGGACAATGCCCGAAATGCGGTTTCGACCTGCACGCCTGCAAACAGTGCGAACACTTCGATCCATCCAGCCGCTTCGAGTGCAATCAGCCCATTCCCGCCCGAATCTCTCCCAAAGATAAACGCAACGACTGCTCGTTCTATTCCATCCGCGTGATGGTAGAAAAAGAAACATCCAGCAAGGGGAGTCGGCGCCCCAATGACGCGCGTGCGGCGTTCGATAATCTGTTCAAAGACTGAAGCAGCTTTCAGCCGCCAGCTATCGGCCATCAGTTGTCAGGTAAAGCAATCCTTTCTGCGTCTGATTCTCGGCATCCTAATCCAACCTGTCATCTTGAGCGGAGCAGGGACTTCACGAAGTGAAGTCTCTGCGGAGTCGAAAGACCCCTACGTACTTCTCGCTCACAGAGATGGCGCAATATACGACGGAACGTTTCCCCAGCAACGATGACGCTTCGTCTGGGATCGCCAACTCAGCGCCGGTTGCCCGCCGCAGCCCGGGGATGGAATTCTCTTTCTGATGACGGCAAGAGAAAACAGATTGCGAAGATCCGGCGAGAGATTGAGGCAGCAAGGCCCGTGAGAATCGCCAAGTTGTAGTGCGTTAAGAAGCGATTTGACTCGGAACTGGCTCAATGCGTGTAATCGCGATTTTTCATTAGTTGACCCTGACTGTCAGGTAAACTTCTCGTCATGCGATGGCCTATGTATTTGCTCGCTCTGGTCCTAAGTTCTGGGGCTGGGATTCCATACGCGCAGGACTCTCAAACACAGAGTGGCCTCGCCCAACGCGTTCAAAATCTCATGAGCATTGAGGTCGGATTTGAGCAAATGGTGCCGCCGGGTATGTCAATAGAAGCTAAGGAGGTTTCGCGTCAAGGGACACCCGGCAAAAACCCTGTCGTGCGGTATCATGTTTTCGTAAAGGGCGTCCCACCGAATACTCTATTCAAGGCACTGAACTGGCCGCCAAGCGCGGAAAAACCTTCAGTAGTGATAGATGGTATTTCGGTGGGCAAGGATGGTGTTTTGATGTGCGCTGGGAGGACATCAGAGCAGTGCGGAGACCCCAAAAAACCGGATGACCCGATTGAGTTTACCGTCATGCCAATAAGGGGCGAACCGAGCCGTTTCGCGTTTGTCTCGTCAGACATCAGGATTGGCACAGTCATCGTGGCGGATCCCATTGAAGCAAAGGACAAGGCTTGCACCCTCAGTTTGGTGCGTCTGACGAAAGCATTTGATCTGGCCTTCATGTCCGGCACGGGTTACGCTCCGAACGCGGATGTTCATTACACCGTCTCTTCAGAGACCACCAACCAACATGTGATTAAAGCGGACAGCAATGGAACGATTCGTGTGGCACTAATTCCCTATCCCGGTAAGAAGAAGGAGGGTACCGCGAGAGTGATGATCAATGAACCTGCATGCTCGCCAGAAGCGTCGTGGGAATGGGGCCCGATCTAAGCCGAAAGTGCTTCAGTGTTGTAATCAGGCGTGGGTGTTGAAAAAGTCACTGTGATTCGCACGCTGAATGGAAGCAAAAGCATGGTAAAAGAAGGAGAAATCTCCTTGCCATGCTTTGTTGGATCACCATTCTCGGAGGCGCG
>Ga0182024_10007325_pt1 | contig 23810 bp, 20 predicted proteins | sample P32metaG_FD_120480 | JGI IMG/M metagenome (GOLD analysis project Ga0182024, IMG submission 120480) | Permafrost microbial communities from Stordalen Mire, Sweden - P3-2 metaG (Illumina Assembly) | ecosystem: Environmental > Terrestrial > Soil > Wetlands > Permafrost | place: Sweden: Stordalen... | reverse complement strand
GTCGAGCAGGACGTCCGGGTGCATGCCCTTGTGATCCAGTTCGGCGGCGAGGGAATCGTGGTAGGTGCGGACGAAATCGAGCGAAAGGGCGGATTGGCGCAGCAGGGCCGCGACGGTCTGCGCGGACGCCTCCCGCGACGACGAACGGTCCAGGGCCGCACGCATTGCGCCGGCCGCGCCCAGCGCCACTTCGAGCAACACGCCCACGGTCATGGCAACCCTCCCTTCAGGGGACAACGTATTGTACCGGAAAGGTTCGGGCCGCGGTGCCTGTCTTTTGGCCACGGTCAAGGAATGTTGAGGATGCCGCAACTCTGCTCATAGCCCTCTTCCAACTCCAGCGGCACGGCGAGGTTGTCGGCGAGCCAGAGCGGCAAGGTCGGCAGCGGCCGTCCGATCCCCAGGGGCTGCGCCCACGTCTCAAGCATCCATTCGTCCCCGCGCTTCGTCATACGGCACGCGGCGGTATAGAGTGGCGGCGGTTCGGGACTCAGGAGGGGGTCGGACTGCCCGATCAGATCGAGCAAATCGCCGTACAGGTTCGGGGAGCGTGTCGTCACCACATCCACGATGACGACCGAGACGCGCTCCCGAAGCAGGGCGGCGCACTTGGAAACGAACGCCCGTCGATGTTCCGGCCGGTCCTTGTTGGCCGGGCTGACGAGTTCCACGGCGGCCACGAGCCGGCAACGACGTTTTTCATCGTAGACCCGAACTTCGTATTCATCCTGGGCGGGCAGATCGGTGGCGACGGCGAGGGTGGGGCGCGGCGGCGCCCATACTGCCGTGGCCACGCCGCCGCCGTTGTCGCTCCCGTTCCCGGCTGCGGGGATGTTCTCATTTTCGCCCTCGAACGTCGCCACGTCGATTTCGGCGCTCGACCCCGAATGGACGCTCGGCTCGGCGAAATAGGGGGAGGGCAGCTTGCGCCGGAGGCCGGCGACGATCATCATCGGCCAGCCGCCGTGCAGCGCTTCCCAGTGACGCATGTTGTCCAGCGGCGGGCGGAAATGGTCGCGCAGCGGCATGGGTTGATTCTCCTGATCCTGACTTGTCGCTGATTTATCCGCCCTGTTTCTGCGCCTGCCGCCCGCTCTGCGGCCCCGCCTCGACGGGCGCGGCCGGCGTCTTCTCTTCTTCCTCGCGCTCCACGACGATTTGGCCAACCTCCTCGGCTTTCAGCAGACCACCGTTGACCAGTTTCTCCACCAGCCTCCGGTGCATCTGCTCATGCTCATGCGGCAGGGCGTCCGCGTCGGAGCGCAGCGCGATGACGATGTTCTTCTTGCCCGTTGTCGGGTCGGGGATCAGGCGGATGGTCATTTCGGCCATGACGTCTCCTTTTCCGCGGTGCTTACTCTCCGCCGCATTCCAACTCGCGGATGATGCGCTGGTAAGTGGCTTCTCTGTTGCGGTCGGGACACGGCGGCGGATAGGGCAGCGCCTCATCGTAGGTCCTTGCAATAGCCGCGTCGGGCGCTGCTGCCCGCAGCCGCTCGTACACCGCGATCACTTCGTTCGCCAGATCAGGCGACAGTGGATGTGTTTGGGAACGGAATCGGCTTGCCAGCCCCGACTGAACCGTCGGACAGTCGGTGTCGCAAGCGAACCGCTCGACCAATGGGAAATTGCCGTGCCGGCCGTTCAACGCAAGGATCGGCGCGTGGGTATATCTGAACGGCATCGCTGCTGGCGTCCACCTCGCCTCACAGCGATCTGGCCACGTCCTCACCGTAATGGGCGGAGTGAGGAACACAAGCCTGGAACCGCGCGGACCCCCTTGGACGAACGCCAGCCTCGCCCCTTCAAGCTCTCTGGCTTGGCGCGGATGAAAGAGATTCGTGGAGTGGCACCCAGTGCATCCGAAGGAGCCAAACTCGTAGAAGGGATCATCGCGCCGCTCGTTCGGGTCGTCGAGGTCAGGTCGGCGCAGGTGGACGAGGAAGACCCTTGCGTTGGCCCTGTCAGTTTTTCCTCGGGCTGGTAGGCTCAACGCAGCCGGTCGGCGGGCCGCTCCACACTTCCGTTTGGCCATGTCAGCAGCCGGTCGGCGGGTCGCTCCACATTTCGATTTCGGCATGTCAGTTGTTCCTCGGAATGAGTTGGATGCCCTGCTTCCGCAACCAATCTAGAAACTGGCCGGGTCTGTTGAAGGTCGGCGGCACGCCGTTGCGTGTGATGAATCCATTCTTCACCGACAGCCCGCCCCAGGCGTCTAGGACGTCCTGCCGAACGCGATAGGCACCGTCGCGCCACTCTCCGATGGGGATGCAGTGGTTGAAACGGCCCGATGTGTCTCCTTCCTGGTCGGCTCGGACCACGATCTCGTCCGCGGATCGGTAATTCGTCCGGCGGGTGTGGGCGTTCTCGTGCCACCGATCTTGCAAGACATCCGCAGCAGGTACGACTTCCTGCACTTTGAATATGCCAATCAGGGCATATACCAGATTATCCTTCCACTGGTGGACCGGGCGCAGACCGCTGTAAAATACCAGTAGGTCGCCCGGGGACACCTTGCTCAGGATGACACCTTTGTTGCCGGCGTCGCCGTAGGTCAGGTATTCAAAGTCGGCGTCCAGGTGCATGGGCTGTCCCAGCAACTCCTGCGGAAAGTGCAGGTCACGGTGAAGGTCAAGATTATGTCGCTGGCAAAACAGTTGCAGCGCCGGAATTACGTCGTCGTAGCGGCGTTCATAGCGTCTTCCGGGAATGGCGTGGAACACCGCATCAGGCCACTCCGGTATGGGTACATAGACGAACTGCCCCTGGGCATCGACTGGGGCGTTCCAGTGGCCCTCCTTATGATCGATGCCGATTCTCACCAGCAGGGCCTTCATTTCAGCCATGGACGCTCTCCCGAATCGGTGGTTCGTCGTTCGTCGCCGCCTGCGTCCCGGCCACCCCGCTCGTCATCGACTGCAGCGTCTTCGCCTCAATGACGCGCTTCTCGATCAGCATGTCGCGCAACGATTCCACCAGCGCCCGGTTCTCGCGCAGGATCGTCGCCGCCTGCTTGCGGCCCTCTTCCAAAATTTCACGGATGCGCCGGTCGGCCGTCTCCAGCGCCGCCGGCGACACGTTGCGGCGCGTCCACTTCCCCTCAGGGTCCATCGCCACGAAACTGGCCGTGCCGACATCGTCGCCGCCCATGCCGTACAGCTCGACCATGTGCCGGGCGATCTGCGTGGCCTGGTTCAGGTCCTGGCCGCAACCCCACGACAGATCGTCGAAGAACAACTGCTCCGCCTCGCGGCCGCCGAAGGCGACGCAGATCCGCGCCATCATCTGTTTGCGCGTCCATACCTCGCCGTTGGTCGGGTCTTGATGGCGGACGTAGCTGGCGCCGCCCATCAGGTCGTCGTTCAGGGCGATGCGCTTGATCGCCTCGGCGTGCGGGCACAGCAGGGCACAGACGGCGTGCCCCGCCTCGTGCGTGGCGATCACCTTCTCCTCGTAGGCCGTCAGCTTCTTGCGATCCACCCACTCCGACAACGCCTTTTCCACGTCTTCCGGCCGCGTCTCGTCGGTGCGGCCTTCACGCAGCCTTTTCCGGGCGATCGCCCGGCACAGGGCGTTGAGATGGTCGCCGCTGAACAGCGTGCCGGCCGCGGCGCCGGGGACGATGTGGTCGGTGCGATCGACGGCGTGGTCCACCGTCTCCGGCGGCATCTTCAGGCCCATCTTCTTATCGTAGATCTTGATAATCTCACGACGGGCCTCCGCGTCCGGATACGGAATGTGCAGGTGGAACTCGAAGCGGCCAGGCCGCAACAGGGCCGGGTCGAGGATGCTCACGAAATTCGTCGTGCCGACCACGAAGACCATTTCCTCGCGGTGGAAACCGTCCATCTCGGTCAAGAGCTGGTTGACCATCGAGTGTTCGACGCCGGAGCCGGTGTAGGTGCCGCGGGCCGAGGCGAACGAGTCCAGTTCGTCGAAGACGATGATCGACGGCGCCGACTGGCGGGCCTTGTGGAAAATCTGCCGAAGGTTTTCCTCGCTTTCTCCGACCCACTTACTCTTCAATTCCGGCCCCGACACGACGGTGACTGCGGCGCCGATTTCCGTGGCGACGGCCTTGGCGAACAGCGTCTTGCCGGTGCCGGGCGGCCCCCAGAAGATCATGCCCTTGGGGATCAGTTCTTCCATCGCCCGGATCTGCTCCTCGCTAGTCAGGTGCTCCTTGCGGGCCAGCACGTCGAGGATGTCGGAGCGCAGCCGTTCCTTGACCTTGGTGTAGCCGCCGATGTCGCGGTCGAGGCTGACGCTCGGCACTTCCAACGAACCGCCGAGCGTGGCCTGGCGGAGTTGGCGGTAGGCGCGTTGCGGGTCGGCCGGATAATCCTCGCCCTCCAAGGTGGACAACAGGCGGCGCAGGCGGACGGCGTTGACGCCGGAGACGTATTTGTACAGCGACCACGGGTTAAATTCGCGGCCGAACTTGCGGCTTTCCTTCCGCGTGACCAGATGGCGCAGTCGGTTGCGGGCGATGCCGAGGAGGCTGATGCGGTGCGGGAACAGGTTTTCGATGACGGCCGGCAGCGGGAACGACGGGTCCTTGAAACCGAGCCAAACCAGTTCCGGGTTCTCGTACAACAGCGGGATGACTTCCCGCGCTTCGGAGGTAAGGCCGCCCTGGCTGGTGGTCAACAAATCCAGGTGCGGCAGCACGACGACGCGGCGTTCGACGGCCCCGCGCACCGCCTCGCGGAGTTGGGCGATCATCGTGCCGATCATGCCGACCGGTATGGCGGCCTGCTGCTGTTCCTCCTGTCGCGGCCGGCCGTCGAGGTAGAGGCAACGGAGGTTGGCCGCCTTGAGCCGGTTGCGGACGTTGAGGTAGAGGAACGGCGCCAGGTCCTTGTCGCACTCGATGAGCGTCGGCAGGCCGCGTTGCAGCTTGGAGGCGGTCTCGGCCAACTCGGCGGCGTAGGCGGCCTCGACGGCGGCCTCGGCCGTCAACTCCTGCGGCAGATCGCTTTCCTTGATTAATACCGACATGGCCGACCTCTTAACAATAGAACGAACCGCCAAGACGCCAAGAGCGCCAAGAAGACAAGAAGGGGTTGATTCTTGGCGCTCTTGGCGTCTTGGCGGTTCGTTCTTTACACTTCCACAACGATCGTGAGCGAGCCGGCCTGCGGGTCTTCGGTGATCTCCTTGATCTGCCCGAGCTGCGCCGCCTTGCGTTTCAGCGCCTCGGCCGTCACGCGGTTGACCGCCTCGTCCAGTTCCTGACGCAAACCGCCGAGTTGCGCCTCCAGCCTGTCCGTCACCTTGGTTTGCAGGCCGGCTTCCTTCTCGGACGCCTTTTTCTCCAGGTCGCGCCGCAATTCCTCACGCAGCGACTCCTTCATGCGCCGGGCGTGCTGGCCGGCCTCGTCGTAGGTCCGGCCGTCCTTCTGGCCCTCCAGGTTCAGGTCTTCTCTCGTCTCCGCCGCCACCGTCACGGCGCCCTTGGCCGGATCGACCGTCACGGTAACGCCCTGACCGCGGCGCACCAGCGTCCCGCCGCCCTCGCGCCGGAAGCCGCGCCGCTCCAACTCGTCGCCCAACAGGGCGGCCATCTGCTCCGGCGGCAACACTTCCAACATTTCCAGGTTCGTGCTGACGCGGTCCTCCGCCCGGATGACGCGGTTGACGCATTCGCGCACACTGATGCGATAGGATCGGCTCATGGTCGGCCTCGCTTGGTCCTTGGATGTCGTTCACGCCTGGCGCAGCGGGTCGAGCCGCCGCACGATCACGCGGGCGCGTTCGTGCAGGGCGTCGCCTTGATACAAGTCCCAGTCGGCCTTCCAGAGCTGGGCCGCCTGGTATCCTTCGTCGAAATAGCCGACGGATCGCGCCCGACGGTCCCACGACTGCAACCGCGGCAACTGTCTCAACAACGCCAGGGCGCTGTGGTACGTCGCGGCCCGGTCGGCCAGGCGTGGGCCGGCGTTCGTCAGGCCGCCCACCCACATGCCGGCGTCGGCGTGTTCGCCGAGCAGTTGGTGCGCCGCCCGCAGCAGGAAGCGGGCAAGGTCGAGCCGCCCCGCCTGCTCCGCCGCGTCGAGGAAGGCCGTCAGCACACGCTCCTGCGACCTGCCCAGGTCGCGCATCCGCTGCCATTCGCCGATGCGACTTTTGCCGCCCTCGACGGCAACCCACCGGGCTTCCAACTCGGGTTGCAAAGCTTCCAGCATGGCCGCGCCGACGCCGCTTGTCCAGGGGGCGAAGTTCGGGACGATTTCGGCCGACGCCGTCGTGTAATCCTCCGGATAGGCCAGCCAACAGAGGCCGTGCCGCACGAACGGCTCGCGCCGCCGCAGGTCCGCCGCCCCAAGGCTTTCGGCGGCGTCGCGCAACCCCTGGTGGGCGAAGTACAGCAAAATACGGTCGCCCGGCGTCAGATGTTCCTCGGCCGGATGCCATTGCGAATCCTTGTCGCCGGGCCGCGCCGACGTGATCCAGACCAAAAACTCCAGCGAATGTCGTGAGAACATCAAACCCAGTTCGGCCGGCGGTGTACGCTGCCACAGCCGGCCCTCAACAACGCGCTCGCAGCGCAGGTGGCGCTCCGCGCGCCAGCCGCCGCGCCGGGCCAGCAGTTCCGTACAACCTTTGGCCAGCGCCTCTTGCACCAGGCGCACGGCCGGCCGGCCCAGGCAGGTCGGCGGCGGACTGCGGTTTTCCACCAGCGCCAGGGCGGACTCGGCCGGCTCACGCCCCACGAAATAGTAGAGCAGCCGCAATAAATTGGCCTCGAAGCGCGTGACGGTCTGCATGTGGTTCATTCTATCGCCGCGGCGTCATTGGGTGACACGCCAGGAGGGGAAAAGGTTACTTCGTTTAGCCGCGACGCGCGGCGGAGCGCTCCGCCGCGCGTCGCGGCTAAACGACGGGGACTTGCCGCGCCGGCCGCGTCGGGTACATTCGTATCCATGTCGAAAACCAAGAAGAACGGCGGCGAGCCGGCGGAGATCGCGGTCGTCGGCGAGGTCGATGACTGGGAGGCGGAGGTCGTCAAGGCCCTGCTGGAAGTGCCGGCCGGCGGCGAGTGCGTCTTTTACATCGACTCGGCCGGCGGCAGCGTCTTCGGGGCGCTGGCGGTGCTGACGCTGATGAAGCAACGCCGTCTGATCGCCTCCGCCGTGGTGATCGGCGAATGCTCGTCGGCGGCGTTGCTGCTGTTCGCGGCCTGCCGGCAGAGGTGGGTGACGCGCTACAGCACGCTCTTGTTTCACCGGATGCGCTGGCAGAGCGAGAAGCGCGTCAACGCCCGCGAGGCCTTCCACTGGGCCAAGCACTTCGAGGACATGGAAAAGGACATCGACGACCTGCAAATCCGTCTATTCGGCGGCGGCGACGCCGAGGTGCGCGAGTGGACCGCCGAGGGGCGCTACGTCACGGGGCCGCAACTCGTGGAGGCGGGGTTGGCGGAGATGCTGGATTTGGGGTGAGGGACGACGGGGACCGTTTCAGGGCGGGGAAGAAGACATCGGAGAATCCGGCGGGGCGGATAGAATGGGTGTGAGCGATCACCTTCATGCAAAGGCCGTCGAACGCCATGACCACGACCAAACTTTCCGTCGCCGTCTTGTTCGCGGCGGCCATGATCGCCAATCCGGGGGCGCTAAGTGCGGAACCGGCGCCGATCGATGCGTTCGGCGATCCGCTGCCGCCTGGCGCGATCGCGCGGATGGGGACCACGCGCTGCCGGCACGGCGGCGGCATCGTCTGCTCGATTGCCTATTCCTCGGACGGCCGCTACCTGGCCTCCGGCAGCGCCAGCGGTGAGCTTCACGTCTGGGACGCCGCCACGGGCAAGCTGATCCGGCCGCTCGTGGACCCGGACCCCGCGCCCGATTTCCGTGCGATCGCCTTCTCCCCGGACGGCCGGATGCTGGCGTCGGGCAGCTCCGACATGACCACGCTCGTCTGGGACGCGACCGGCCGGATGCCCGGCGGCCGGTTCGAGCCGGCGGCCCTCTCACCCAAGCAACTGAGCGACTCCTGGGCCGCGCTGGCCGGCGACGACGCGGCCGTGGCGTACCGGGCGGTCTGGGCCTTGGCCGCCGCGCCCGAACAGACGTTGCCGCTCCTGAAAGAGCGCTTACGACCGCCGGCGGCCGACCCGAAAGCAACGGCGCGGCGGCTGGCCGACCTCGACGGCGACGATTACGCCGTCCGGGAGCAGGCCGAAAAGGAACTGGGTGAGCAGGGCGACCTCGTCGAGCCGGCCCTGCGCAAGGCGCTCGACGGGCGGCCGTCGCCGGAAGTCCGCCGGCGGGTCGAAGAGCTTCTCGAACAGCTCAACGGGCCGCGATGGTTCCAAAAAGTCCGCGCGGTCGAAGCGCTCGAACGGATCGGCACACGGGAGGCCGAGAAGGTTTTGCAGGAGGTCGCCCAAGGGGCGCCGGATGCGCGGCTGACCGCGGAGGCCAAGTCGGCGCTGGAACGGCTGTCCCGGCGGCCGGCGCCGGCGCCTTGAGTCGGGTCCTCTTGACGGAGAGGGGTGAGGCGAGAACCTATGGAGAACCGCACGATGTCCCAAGGTCCCCTCACCGCCGTGCCGCGGCGGATTCATCCGCTTCCCAGCCGGCGCGCCGTCCGGCACAAGGCCGCGCCGGTCCAGGTCGGGATCGCGTTGGCCTTGGCCGTGGGGCTGGCGGCCGTGGCGGCGGGGTGGGTGGGCCGGCAACCGCTGCCGCATCCGGCGGCCCTGGCATCGACGCCGCCGCCCGCGGCGGCCGCCGATCCGAAAGAGCCGAAGCGCGTTTACCACGATCAGTATGGCGATGCGCTTCCGCCGGGTGCGGTCGCCCGACTGGGGTCGGTGCGGCTCTGTCCGGGCCAATGGTTCCGAACGGCCGTCTTCTCGCCGAACGGCAAAATCCTGGCCTCTTCAGGGTTTTCCTCCGAAGGCGACCCGTTGGCCATCCGCCTTTGGGACGTGGCGAACGGCAAGGAAATCGGCCGGTTCTCCGGTGATTCCAACTACCTCGCCTTCTCCCCCGACGGCGACCGTCTCGCCGTGAGTCACGAGATGGGCGAACTGTGCCTCTACGACGTCGTTGCGGGCAAGCAACTCTGGTCCTGGGACACCCATTCGGAAAAAGCGCACCCTCAACTCGCCGGCGTGGCTTTTTCCCCGGACGGCAAGGTGCTGGCTGTGGCGGCCGGCGACGACACCGTTCGCCTGTGCGAAACGGCGGCGGCCAAGGAAGTGTCGCGCCTCAAGGCAAAAGCCTCGGGCCTCGTTTTTGCACCGGACGGCAAGACCCTCGCGTCCTTCCACTACATGGGCAAGACGGTTTCCCTTTGGGAGCCGGCCACGGGGAAATTACTTCAAACGCTGGAACATCCCAATACCGTGTATGCCGTCGCCTTCTCCCCCGACGGCCTGAGCCTGGCCGTCCACCCCAGCGCCGACAAGGTTTTCCTCTGGGACGTGGCCCGAGGAAAGTTAATACGCCAGGTGGACGCGCCGGGCGTCGGCGACCCGATTCGCTTCTCCCCGGACGGGAAAACTCTGCTGACGGCCCAGTGGTTATTCGACCTGGCAACGGGTAAGGAAACGCGGCGTTTCGACGGCCTGAGCGGCGGCCCTCTCTCGCCGGACGGCCGCCTCTGGGCGAGCGGGGCTTTGCACGTGAGGGACACGGCGACGGGACGAGAGATTGTCCCGCGGGACCGACACGACGGGCCGATCTCGTTCGTGGTCCCGTCCGCCGACGGCAAGACCATTCGCACGGTTGGGCAACTCGACCATACGATCCGCGAATGGGAGACCGACGGCAAACACCTCCGGCGCATCGAAACGCGCCCCTGGCAAGATTTCCGCGCCCTCTCCGCCGACGGTAAAGTGCTGGCCACGCCCCGATGGGATAAGGAATACGTTCTGGTCGAACTGGCGTCCGGCCAGAGCGTTGCCGAGGGCGGCAAAGCGAACGACCACGTCGGGGCGATGGCCTTGGCGGCAGACGGTAAATGGCTGGCCGTGCTGTCGGGCGATAAGGAGCAAGTCATTCGCCTTGGGGAACCATTCGAGGACAAAGAGCCGCTCCGGCTGCAAGGAAAGGTGGAAGGTTCCAGCAGCCTCGCCTTTTCGCCCGACGGCAAGGTTCTGGCCGCCGCGGCTTCTCTGGACCGTATCTCGCTGTGGGACGCGGCCACGGGGAAGCCGTTGGGGCTGCCCGTTTGGGCGCCGAAGCGGCGCGCCTACCCATTTGCGGAGTCTATTAGTCCCAAAATGGCGCGGGGATTCGGCGTCGCGCTGGACCCCAAGGCCCAACCTTCGCCGGCAGCGGGCCTCCTCTTTTCCCCGTCGGGCAAGACTCTGGCCGTGATGAGCGGCCATCAACGCGAACAAGACGCGTTCTTCGACCCTCCCGACGCGGGGCTTATTCGCCTGTATGACGCGACCACGGGGAAAGAGCGCTTCCAGCTGTCGCTGCAAGAGGCCGTCGCCGCCTTCTCGCCCGACGGCAAGACGTTGGCCACCGGCGGCCATCCGGATTTCGCGGTCTATCTCTGGGACGCGATCAGCGGCGAGCAACTGGCGCGCTTCAAGGGCCACCGCGGCGAGATCACTTCATTGGCGTTCTCGGCCGACGGCGGCACGCTGACCTCGGGGAGCGCGGACGGCACGGCGCTGGTGTGGAAGATGAAAGCGAGTGGGCGGTGATGACGCGGATCGGGCAAGCCCTTTCGTGTGTTAATCCCGATCCGACATCTCTAAATCCTCCAACAAACTCTGCCGCACGTCCTCGCTCAGCGGGGCGCTCTCGTGCCGGTACTCCCCGTGCGACAGGGCGAAGTACACCCTCATGCCGAAGTCGGCCAGCAGCCGCCGCGCCTCCGGGTCGAGCACGAACTGCACCCAATGCGACGCCCCGATGCACTGGTCCTCCGGCCGGCAGGTGAACAGGTTGGCCGGCAGGTGCATTCCGCCGAGGCGGAGTCGCAGGTCGCCGCCGCGCAGGTCGCGCCACGGAGCCAGTTCCTCCGTCAGCCGGGACTCGTCCACGTTCAGAACCAGCGCCGCCTGAAGGCGGTCGCGGCCCGGCAGCAAGCGGTTGTACACGTCCAGTTCCTGCCGCACGCGCGCCGGCTCCGCCAGCCGGGCGACGCGCAGCACCTCCTGCACCTGGAACCAGAGCGTCTGCCGGTTGCTGAACAGCAGCGCCGCCCGCGGGCCGACGCGCACCCGCCGGTAACGGTCGAGGTAGCGGGCGTGCGTCTCGAAGAACTCGCGCCGTCGGCCGGCGAACTCGTCCAGCGGTAACAAGTCGTCCAATGTTAATGCGTTCATCGCTTCTCCGGCCGGGCGTCCTCTTCCGGCGGTCGCAGGACGAACACGTACAGGAAGCCGCCCAGCAAGGCGCCGAGGATCGGCCCGACCCAGTAAACGGTGTGATCGCTCCACGGGTTGAACGTCGGCGCCAGCGTCGTTTCCCAGACGACGGGGCCGAACCAGCGAGCCGGGTTGGCCGCGCCGCCGGTCAGCCGGCATCCGAACAGCACCACCGCCGTCTGCGCCAGCCCGACGATCAGCCCGCCCAACGGCGGACTGCGGCGGTCGAGCATCGTGGCGTAAAAGGCGAAGGCGACTAAACTGGTGAAAAATATCTCGACGCCGATGCCGCTGAAGATGCCATTCAGGGAGACAGTCCCCTTCTCGTCCAGGAACGCCAACACGTGCGGCGTTCCCAGGAAATGGCCAGTGACGTCCGGCTCCGGTCCTGCGAACAGCATCCGCAGACACAGCCCCGCCAGTAAGGCACCGATCAGCTGCGCGACGACGAAGCCGATCAGCGTGCGCAGGTCGAGGCGACGGAAGACGTAGAGCATGAGGGAGAGGGCCGGGTTGAGGCCGCCGCCCGAGGCGCGGTGGGTGGCGGTGAGGGCGACGGCCAGCGTCAGTCCTTCGGCCAGGGCGATGGCGGTGGCGTCCAGCCGCGGCTCCGTGGTCAGGGCCGCGACGCACACCACGCCGCCGCCGACGAAGACGAGGGCGAACGTGCCGATCAGTTCGGCGAGGCAGGCGCGCGCCAGCTTGTTGTCCATGAATCCCCCGGGCCGTAGGCAACGGCCTATTCATACCCGAACGCCGGAGGGAGTCAATCGGTTTCGGACGGCGGCGAGCGGCGCGGCGTCAGCCCGCCGGTGTGGCATGACGCCGCGGGACCAATTCTATACCGGCGGGCTGACGCCGCGCCGCTCGCCGCCGACTCCTCATTTTCAGCGGCCGCCGCTTCTGCTAAAATGGGAATATGAAACCTCTCCTTCCCCGTTTGATGCTCTTCCTTTTCCCGGCCGCGCTGTCGGCCTGTATCCTCTCCGCGGGCTGTGACCAACCCGCCCCGCCGCCCAAGCCGGAGGAAATGCCGAAAAAAGTGGAGGTCGGCAAGAACGTCTCCCTGGAAGTGCTAGGCGCCCGGCGGCGCGTGCTGGTCAACGGCGCCATCTGTCTGCGCGAGGGCCAGCTCGAACAACTCGTCACGCGCAAGAACACCAAGGAGCATGAGGCGATCATTGCCGTGGACGCCGACGCCCGCAAGATCCACGAGGCGCTGAACCTCGCCGGCGCCGTCGAAGGGACGCCGGTGCGCTACACGCCGAAATATCAGCCGGCCACCGGGCAGACGATCGAGGTGAGCATTCAGTACGAAGACAAGGGCCGGCTCGTCACCGTACCGGGCCAATCGTGGGTCAAGAACTTCCGGACGGGCAAGCCGCTCGACGTGGATTGGGTGTTCGCCGGCAGCGGCCTGGTGGACAACCCGCTCGACCCCGACCATCCCAAAACGTACTTGGCCAACGACGGCGACGTGATCTGCGTGTCCAATTTCGATACGGCCATGCTCGACCTTCCGGTCGAAAGTTCAAAGAACAATGACGATCTGCTATTCCAGGCTTGGACGGATCGCATCCCGCCGCTGGAGACCAAGGTGGTCGTCGTTCTGGAGCCGGTCCCGGCGCCCAAAAAGGACAAGGCGCCCTAACGCGGTAGACGATCCTATCAAGCGCAGCTCGGATTCCCGCCGTCCCCGTCCGGCGTCAGGTGTGCCATCGTCCCCTCCGCCGCCTGCCGCGGGCAGGACCACACCAGGAAAAACAACGCCTGTCGCGCCCACCGCTGGGCCGGGTGCGGCCGCACGAACCCCGCCCCCTTCGAGGCGGTCAGCGCCGCCTGTGTGGCCTGCAAGGCAAGGGCGTTCGCCTGGACCCGCAGGTCGTTGGCGTCCGCCGGATCGACCGGCCCGGCCGCCAGGGCGTACATCCGCCGCCGCAGCCCCTGACGCGCCGACTCGAACCGTTCCGCGACCGGCCGCAGATAGGGCCGCGCGGACGCCTCGTGGTGCAGATGATCGACGGCGGCCCCGGCCAGCCCCAACGCCAGACACGACGTTTCCAGGCCGCCCGCCGCCGCGCCCAGCACGTGCGGCGACGGCCCCGCCAGCACGTCGGCCGGCTCAATCCGCACCTGTCGGCACCGAACCTGCGTCGTCTGAGAGCCGCGAAGGGCGCAAAGCTCCATCGGCGCCTCGACCTCGACGCCGGCCCGTTCGCGCGGCAACAACATCAGCAGCTGGAGGCCGTCCGCTAATGTTGCCCCGACGAGCAGCGCGTCGGCCCGCGCCGCCCCCGTCACCCAAGGGATCACGCCCTCCAGTACATAGCCGTCGCCGCGCGGCTCGGCGGACAAGGCCGGGGCCTGGTGCTGGCGCGAGGTCGTGAGCTGGGACAATCCGACCGTCAGGAAGATCTCATCGCGCGCCAACCGCGGCAGGAGGGCCGTTTTGATTTCCGGCCGGCCATGCGACAGGATGCGCCGGACGGCGGCGTCGCGCTGACTCAGGATGAACGTCGTCGTCAGGCAAACGGCCGCCAGTTGTTCGTAAACGCGGAGCCGGGCCGGCCCCTCCAGGGCGAGGCCGCCGAACTCCGCCGGCACACCCCAGGCCGGCACTCCGGCGGCGTGAATTTGTTCCCACGAGGCCGCCGGCCAGTCCAGTTCGGCGTCGGCGCGGTCGGCCAGGGCGGCGAGCGCCTGAAGCGTTGCCGGATCGACCCGCCCTTCGCGCGTTGCCGAGTTCATGCTTGCCGTCCTCAACATGGGCGCCGGGCGAGCCGCAAAGAGGGATTGACGCGCGGAGCGGCCCGGAACTAAGCTCCCCTCTTTTCCACGATAGCGACGACCGCCGTTCTTACCAGCCTTGCCGCCTATGAAGTCTTCCCGGAGGCGCCGCGTTGTTGCCACAAGATGGAACGGGAACCCGCGTCCGGCCGCGCTCCGTGTGCCTGGTCGCCAACGACCTTGAGCCGACGGACGCCCGGCGCCTGCTCGAACAGGGGACGGCGGTCCACGTCCTGTACTGCGGTCCCGGCCGGGCCGCCGCAATCGCCGCGTCCGCCCGGCGATTCCGTGAACGGGGGATGAGCTTTTCGACGCCGGAATCGGGCGATGCGATAGCCTCACTCCGGGTCCGTAATGTCGTGGATTCCTGCCACGCGGATCGCAGCGATGCGATCCGTCACGCCCTGGAGCGACTGCACGCGGAACGCCGCTTTGACGCCATTGAGTTTCCCGCCGCAGGGGGCTTCGGTTTCCGCACCGTGCAGGCCAAGCGCGCCGGCCTCGGTTTCGGCGACGTTTGCCTGACGGTGCGGCTCGATGCGTGCAACGCCTGGAACCGCGACCGGGAATGCCGTTGGCCGTCCGGGCCGGAGGAACTGGAACTCGACTTCGCGGAACGCTACGCCTTCGAGCAGGCGGACGTTCAGACGATTCCGAACCCGGCCATGCGGGAGTATGTTCGCCGGATCGGCTGGGCCGACCGGGAGGCCGTCCTTCCGGCCGACCCCGATACCGGCGACGCCCGTCCCCTCGTCACGGTGGCCGTGCCGCATTACAACCTCGGCCGCTATCTTCCCGAAACGCTGGCTTCTCTGGCGGCGCAGACCTATCCCAACCTCGAAGTGGTGGTCATCGACGACGGTTCAACCGACCAATCCTCGCTCGACATATTCGGCCAAATGCAGTCGCTCTATCCTCAATTCCGGTTTTTCCATCAGACGAACGCCGGCATCGGCGCCACGCGAAACCGCGGCCTGCGAGCGGCGAACGGCGAATACTTCATCCCCGTGGACGCGGATAACGTGGCGCGGCCGGACATGGTGGAGCGCTTCGTGGCCGGGATGCGCCGCAACCCCGGCCTGGGCGCGATGACCTGTTACTTTCTCGCCTTCAAGGATGGCGTTTCACTGGCAAGCGGGCCGTACCTATACGCGCACCGGCCGACGGGCGGCCCGCACGCCCTGTCCTGCATCCGCAACGTCTACGGCGACGGCAACGCGATCTTTCGCACCGCGGTGTTCCGGGTGGTCGGCGGTTACGAAACCGACCGCGACGCGTCGTTCGAGGATTGGGAGGCGTTCGTCAAATTGGTCCACGCGGGCCACGGCGTCGGCGTCATCCCGGACTACCTGTTTTATTACCGCTACCGCGACGCCGGGTTCTCGCGCGTTACGGACGATTACCGCAACCGGCAGCGGGTGCTGCGCCAATTCATGCAACTCGACCGCCTGCCGCCGGCCGAGCGGGCCGTGCTGTGGAATGCGATGTTTGGCTTCCACCGCCGGGCGGACCAGCTTCGAGAGTTGATGCGCTACCGCTTGGCGGATCGGCTACATACTCTTTGTGCGCGGACGCCGTTTGTGACACGCGGCCTTAAATGGCTGGTGCGCATGGGGCTGCACTTTCCGGGATTTTCCAGAGACTGAAAGTGTTTGAGACCGGGAAGTCGAAGGCCGGCTTTCCTCGCGGGATGATGGTTGCCACATCGAAATCCGCCGGGGAGAGGGAGCAATGCAAGTCGTCACGGCCGGTCGGGGAGCCCCGGCCGCAACCCGCGCTCGAACACCTCCGGCGTGACGTAGCGCGTGTGGTACTTCTTCCAGTCGTCCGGATGCAGCCGGTATACCGGGTCGTCTTGCAGGCGGCCGGGCGGCGTGTCGTAGGCGGTCATGCCGTGGTACGGCAGCGGCAGCACCGTCTTGGAGAAGCGGGTGTTGAAATTGCCGTCCTTCTCCCAACCGTCGGACACCCAGACGAAATCGCGTTTCCAGCCCGGCGGCGGCCCGTCCGGGACGCGGAACGTCAACGCGATCTCGTCGCCGGCGTTCAGGATGACGTAACGGTCGTCGATCTCGTTCAACAGTTCGCGCACGTCGCCGTAACGGGTGTAGTAGCCGATGAGGTCGCGCCAGTATTGCCCCCTGGTTGCCAGTTTATCGTAGTCGGGCAGTTCGGGGGAACTGGCGTCGGCCCGACTGATCCGCGAGATTCCGCGGTGACGCAACTCGGCCGTGTCGGGCTGGAGGACGGTCTGCCGCGCCGTGGCGGCGTCGATGCCTTCGGCGTATTCCAGAGCGTCCCAGTAGATTTCCATGTTGGTGCGGAGGCGGAAGCGGCGGGCGACGCCGTCCCGACCGGGAATATCGTCTATGCGGATCACAATTGTCTTATTCTTGCCGGCGGGGAAGCCAAGGGCCGGGCGGCCGACGGTCCAACCGCCTTTGCCGTCGGGCACTTCCAGGGCGAGGCCGCGCGGCCGGTCGTTGGCGCCCTGCTCGATGGCGGCGTTGATCGAGCTGTCGGTAGGGTGAATCCAGCCGGTCGCCAGCAGGTAGACCGGCCCCCTCTTGGGGGCGTCGTCGCCGAGATCGACCTCAACGTAATGATCGCGCGTCACGCCCTGGTACTTGCCGCGGCCGAAGGTGTCGAGATAACGGCCGTCGATGCGGCGGACGATTTCGGTCACGTCGTCGCCGTTGTCGTCCACCGCCCGCGCGACCGGCCGCGGCGCCTTGGTCCAGTACAGGCGCGGCGCCGTCGGCGTGAGAAAGAAGCGCTCATCGACAAACACCTCCGTGTCGGCGGGATGATCGACGACGGTGAGATGGACGTGGTCGAAGAAGTGCGTCTCCCAGAGGTCGGTGGTGACGCGCACGTCATACATCCCATCGCGCGGCTTGAGCTGGTCGCCGCGGACCTTGACCCAATCCGTCGTTTGCGCAATTCCGCCTCGATTTTGGGCGTTGATATAGAGGCCGAGCGGCGAACTCCACAGAATGTCGGTCGCGAAGTCCATCCGTTCGCCGTTCCAGGTGAACAGGAACGGGCAGGAGCCGGTCAGGCGCTGCTGCACCGGCACGCCGACGCAGGCCTGGCTCTGCTCCAGCGAAAACTCCACTTGCGGATCGCCGTTGGGCCAGACGATGCGCAACACCTGAGCTTGCTCGTGCTCCCCCAGGCCGAAATGGACGACCGGCGCCGTCACCGCCTGTTTCTGGACGAGCATCCCGCTGCGAATTTCGGCCTCGGCGCCCAGGCCGAAGGAGTTGACGCGGTTGTCGCCCTTGGGGTTGTTCAGTTCGGCCGCGTTGGCGTAGGGCCGCAAGTCTCGCCAGTGGTAATCCTTTACGCCGGCGTTGCGGAGGCGAACGGGCTTGCCGTCGGCGGACAGGCCGAGCAGGTCGGGGCGGCCGTCGCCGTCCAGGTCCGCGATGGCGAATAGGCGCTCTGAAATGGTCACGGGCAACGGCCTGAACTGGTCGGGACCGGCGCCCATCCAGATTTGGGCGCCGGCCGGCCCCGACGCCGTGAGGTCGAGGGCGCCGTTGTTGTCGAGGTCGCCGACCAGCAACCGGAACGCGCCCGGCCCCGCCTTTCCCGCCGAGAAGTCGTCCCAACGCGCCAATTCCGCGACGGTCCAGGTCCCTTCGCCGTCGTTCGACAGCCGCCGCACGGCGCCGTCGCCGCCAAGGACCAGAAGGTCGAGAACGCCGTCGTCGTTCACGTCGGCCGCGGCCAGGGCCAGTCCGCCGGCCGCCGCTGATTCCGGCAGGGCGCTCTTCGTGAACTTTCCGCCCCTCTGATTGAGAAAAACCGTGATCCGGCCCGCGGCGTCGAGAAAGGCGGCGTCGGGGGCGCCGTCGTGGTCGAAGTCGGCCCAGGCGAAGTCGCGCACGTCGGCGACGTTGGGGAAAACGTCCTTCATCGCCGTGAACGTGCCGTCGCCGTTGTTCCGCAGGACGAAAGGCAAACCGGAGCGCGGGGCCGCGATGAAATCGAGATCGCCGTCGAGGTCCACGTCCGCGGCCCAGGCGCCATAGTAGTCGCCGCCGAGCACGTCGTCGGCGAGGCCCGTCTTGGCCGTGACATCGACGAATCCGCCGGCTTTCTGCTGCCGCCAGAAGCGCAAGCCGCCGGCGCCGGCCAGCAAGAGGTCTGTATGAAAGGCGTTGTCGAAGTCCGCGGCGACGACGCCGTAAGCCGAAGGCGCCACCGCCCGTGGACCGCCGGGGAAGGGCAACGGGGGGGCGACCGTGTCGGCGCGGTGGACCTGCTTGCCGTCGGCGACGTAGACGGCCGGTTGACAATCCTTGCCGTTCAGCCATACGGCCCACGCCGCGTCGGCGCCGGCGGGCGTCGCCGGAGCGAGAGGCTCCGGTGTAAAGGTCACGCCGAGGTCGGGGGCGGCCACGACCACCGGCATCGGCGCCAGCCGGAGAAACTGCGCGACGGGTTCGCCTTCGAGTCCCGCCGCCGGGAATACGGCCCCTAAATTCCTCTGGTATCCCCGTTGCGCGGCGAGGGTGTTGCTGAAAGGGGCGAAGGCGTCCAGGGCGTCGCCGGGAAGCGGCCCGGCGGCCGCCTTCACGAACTTGGCAAACTCCTCCCGGCCGGCCTGGTCCCACTCGGGGGAGTCTTTCTTGAACCGCGCCGCCACCGCATCGACGGCCGCCCGGTCGCCGCGGCGGACGGCCGTGCCCAGGCGCTCCCGCAGCAGGAAGAGGTTGTTCGGCTGGACCTTCAGCCCGTCCTCGATCAGCCGTTGGTACTCGGCGTCGGCGTCGGGGCCGCCCTCCTTCTGCACGGCGTCCGCCAGGGCGTAGAGGTAACGCAGGTTGCGCGGGTAAGACGCGACGGCCTTGCGGAAGTGGCCGACGGCGTCGGCGTACTTGCCCTGCTCCTTGGCCAGCCAGCCGAGCAGCGCCTCGATCTCGCCGCTCGCCGGCGCCAGTTGGTGCGCCCGCGCCAAGTCGGAGGCGGCCCGGTCGAACTGGTGGTCGCGCAGGTACATCAGGCCGCGATCCGCCCAGCCGGCCGGCTCTTCGGGGATAATTTGTACTGCTTTACTCAGTTTATCGCCGCCGATTTCCAGCGACCGCTCCGTGCCCAAAGCGGCCAGGCCGACCTCGAACGCCTCGACGTATTCGCGGTAGCGCGGCGAGTCCGGCGCGGGCAAGTTCGACCGGAACCAGAGGAAATACGCCGTGACGCCGAGGCCCGCGACGATGACGGCCGCCGCGACGGCGACCGACCAGAACCGGCGGCGGAGAGACATGGGACACCAGCTGGAGGAGAAAAGACGCATCCTAGCCGGACGGCGGGTCGCCTTCAAGGCGTCCCGCCTGTGGGGTGGTACGGAGCGGACGGGCGGACAGTTCGGGGAGGAAACGTCGCCCCTTGTGCCGCACCCGCCTTGCGCGACGACACAACTCGCCATTTCGGAACGATTCAAGATAATCGGTGGCAGGCGCCTTGGAGCGACCCGGAAGCCGCCCTTTGGCGTACAACCAGCAGGCCGTGCCGACGAGTCGAACTCGGGCCGACCTGGCGAGGAGATTTCAACATGTCCATTCGACGGATGGTGAATGTCCTGCTGGCCGGGTCGGTCGGCGTCGGGTTGCTCGCGGTCGGTTGCGGGCCGACGCCGAACAACAACGGCCAGGCGGGGCCGATCAAGCTCAAGGTGGCCTACATCGGCCTGACCTGTGAAGCGCCGATCTTCGTCGCCCAAGAAAAGGGCTTTTACAAGGACGAAGGGTTGGACGTTGAGTTGGTCAAGGCGGACTGGGCCAGCCTGCAATCGGGTCTCGGCACCGGCCGCTTCGACGCCAACCACACGCTGCTCATGTACCTGCTCAAGTCGGCCGAACAAGGTCTTGACGTGAAAATCACCGGCGGCATCCACACCGGTTGTCTCCGCATCCAGGCCGGCGCCAACACCGATATCAAGAAGGTGGAAGACCTGCGCGGCAAGACCATCGGCGTCCCGGCGCCGTTCGGCAGCCCGCCGCACATGTTCGCCCAGCGCGTCCTGGCCGCCCACGGCATCGATCCCAAGGAAGGCTCCAAGGACGTCACCTGGAAGGCGATCCAGGGCGGGGCGTTGGAGCAGGCCTTGAAAAACGGCCAGGTGCAAGCCGTGGCCGACTCCGAACCGCTGGGGACGCGGTTCGTCGGCGACGGCGTGGTGAAGGCGGAGGCGGTGGCCGACCAGCAGCGCGACGAGCCGTACAAGGACGAGTATTGCTGCGTCTCCGTCGTCAGCGGCCGGCTGGCGCGCGACAACCCGGCGGCCGCGGCCAAGGTGACGCGCGCCCTGCTCCGGGCGGCCAAGTGGGTCAACGACAACCCCAAGAAGGCCTCCGAACTGTCGGTCGAGAAGCAGTTCATCCCGTCGGGAAAGAACATTCAGGAAATCAATACGCAGGCTCTCTTGAAACTCAACTATACGCCGGGCGTGAAGAAGTGCCGGGAGAGTGTGGACGAGGCGGCGGCGGACATGAAGAAGGCGGGCCTGCTCAAGCCGGAGACCGACCCGGCGGCCCTGGCCAAGAAAATCTGGCTCGACCTCGACGGCGTCACGGACGACTGGCTGAACGGCCTCAAGGCGGACAAGACGGCGGCCGTGCGGCCCGCCCTGCTCGGCCCGGCGGAATTCGCCGGCCTGTTCGCCGGCCGGAAGTCGTGTTGCGGCGCCTGCTGCTGCGTCGGCGAATGACGGAACGCCCCAACGGGAGAGCGCCTTTGTCCTCGAACGTCGTCGCCGAACGCCCGGCCGCCGCGGCGGGGTCGGAAGCAACGCCGCCGGCCCCCGGCGGCGCGGCCGTCTCGGGCGCCCTGGCCGCGGCGGCCCTGGCCGCCTTGACCGTGCTGGTCGTCCACCTTCTGTTGCCGAACGGCCAAACGCCGCAGCCCGCCTGGACCGACGCGCTCGCGCCCTGGCTGCGTCCGTACCCGGCGGCGCTCGAAGCGATGTTCGGGGCCGCCGTCCTGTTGGCGGCGCTCCAGGGGGCGTGGCGGCCGTTGCGGCCGTGGGCGCTCCATTACGCCCCGCTCGCGGCCGGCACCGTCGTCGCCTTCGGCGCCTGGGACCTCATTACTCTCAAGTTCGGCTGGATGACGCTGCCGTTCTTCCCCGGGCCGGGCGCGGTGCTGGCGGCGCTGGTCGAGGACCGCGCCCTGCTTTTCGAGAGCACCTGGCATTCGCTGCTGCTGCTGCTGACGGGCTACGCCGTCGGCGTGACGGCCGGCCTCGTCAGCGGCGTGCTCATCGGCTGGTTCACCCGCGTCCGCTACTGGGGGATGCCGATCCTGCGGGTCGTCGGCCCGCTGCCGGCCACCGCCCTGATCCCGCTGGTGATGACGCTGTCGTCGCAGGCCTTCGTGTCCGCGGCCGCGCTGATCGGCTTCGCCGTCTGGTTCCCCATGACGATGCTCACCGCTTCCGGCATCGCCAATGTCCGTATTTCCTACCTGGACGTCGCCCGCACACTCGGGGCGGGGCGATTGTACCTGATCTTCCGCGTCGCCCTCCCCTCCGCCCTGCCGAACATTTTTCTCGGCCTGTTCATGGGGCTGGGCGCCTCGTTCCTGACCTTAATCGCCGCCGAGTCCGTCGGCGTCCCGGCCGGCCTGGGCTGGTATCTGACCTGGCAACAGAACTTCGTGGAGTACGCCAAAATGGACGCCTCCATCCTCATCATGGCGTTGTTCTTCTCTACGCTCATGACGCTGCTGTTCGCGGTGCGCGACCGCGTATTGAGGTGGCAGAAGGGAGTAATCAAGTGGTGACGGCCCCGGAGAAGACGGCCGCCGAGGGGTCGTCGCTGGTCGTCCGCGACGTGGGCAAGGCCTTCCGCGCCGCCGACGGATCGGCCGTGCCGGTGCTGGAACGGCTGTCGCTGACGGTCGCCGCCGGGGAAATGGCGTCGCTGGTCGGGCCAAGCGGCTGCGGCAAATCGACGCTGTTGCGGCTGATCGCCGGACTGGACGCGCCCACGGCGGGCGAGGTGCGTCTCGGGGCGGCGGCGATCACCGGCCCCGGCGCCGAGCGCGGCCTGGTGTTCCAGGACCCGAACCTGTTCCCGTGGCTGACCGTCCGCGGCAACATCCAGGCGGGGCTGGTCGCGCGCGGCGTGCTGAATCGCCGCCGTCATGAGGTCGAGGAGTTCATGGCCCTGGTCGGCCTGGAGGCGTTCGCCGGCGCCTACCCGCATCAGCTGTCCGGCGGCATGGCCCAGCGGGCGGCCCTGGCGCGGGCGCTTATCAATCATCCCAAGGTGCTGCTGCTGGACGAGCCGCTCGGCTCGCTCGACGCCTTCACCCGGATGCGGATGCAGGACGAGGTGCTGGGGCTGTGGCGCGCCCGTGGCACGACGATGCTGCTGGTCACGCACGACATCGACGAAGCCGTCTACATGAGCGACCGCATATTCCTTCTGACGCCGCGCCCCTGCCGTGTGGAGCGCGTTCTGGAGGTGGCGCTGCCGAGACCCCGGCAGCGCAATGGTCCCGGATTCCTGCGGCTGCGGGCGGAGATCCTCGAAATGCTTCACTTCGCCGGGAAGGGGACGGCGTAGGGGCCGTTTCCAAGCCCAAATGTGACGAGACACCGGGAAAAGCCCAATGGCGTCTACACGAGTCCGGGGCGGTCGTACCCACGTCCCGGACTCGTGTAGACGCCATTGGGCTTTTCCCGGTGGGTTTCGCCTAATGCAGAAGCAAGGGAGAGGTTGTGCAATCGGGATGGGTGGCGCGCCCTGAGTCGGCGAAGGGCGTGAGGTACAGGTCCTTCCCACGCCCTTCGCCGACTCAGGGCGTGCAACCCCGCCGTGGCGGGGGCCGGATGAAACAGTGACCCTGGACAAGCCGCCATGCTCCCGCCGTCGGCTGCAGCTAGTGGTTCGGCTTCAGTTATCTTGAATGTCCCCTTTTCCACCCCTCTCCCCTTTTCCACCCCTCGCCGTCGCCGCGATCCCGGGCCATGTCGGCCAAAGCCAGCAACCGCTGCCGCACGCGCTCCGAATACACCACCCGGCACGGCTCCGGTTCGGACGCGGCCGTGCTCACCCGGACCTCGCTCTGGCTTCCAGCTCGGCGAGAAAGTCCTCCAGCCGCAGACCCCCCGTCGCCTCGATTTCGCGGACCTGCCTCAGGAACTCTTCTTCATCGAAGGTCTGCCGTGCCCACGCCAGGATTTCGGGCGGGACCCTCTCCCGAGGGAAAGGTTCCGATGGATTGGACGGATCGGGCTTCATCGGCTGCTCCCTTGGGGGCGAACGGAATCCTACCCCAAGTGTATCGCGGCGGCAGGCCGGACGGAAGCAGTCCGGGTCGGCCTTGATGGCGCGTCCTTCGGCTGGAGTATTCACGATGTCCCTTTATCGGTCTGTTGCGGCACGGTCTCCCGACCGTGCCGCCGGCCAGACCGCAGGTCTCCCGTCGTGTGAAGAGGAGACCTGCGGTCGGCCGGGTGCTTCGACGCCACCTGACTTCCGAACCTCTTGCCCGTTTGCCCTTCTCATTCGCTGCTTCGCAGAATCAGATGTTGTTTGCATGAACCAGCTTCGGTTTCCGCGCCCAAAACCACCGGAGAAACCTGTCCGCGTCCCGGAAGATGGGCGGCGCGCCGCTTAGCTGGATGTAGCCGTCGCCCCAATCGCTCCCGTCCTTCTTTCGCAAG